>JAEEGG010004946.1_pt1 | contig 32088 bp, 22 predicted proteins | sample 9134161 | NCBI WGS metagenome assembly JAEEGG01 (sample SAMN16246543, study PRJNA631951) | gut metagenome | biome: gut microbiome; feature: rumen; material: CR-attached | host: Bos | place: Iran: Karaj | collected 2018-10 | reverse complement strand
TGAGATTGTTGTTACAATGCGGCAATCATTTCTATCTCCACCATCACCTCTTTAGGCAGTGTGCGCACTGCGAAAGCGGCGCGTGCTGGCGGGTCTTGTTTGAAATATTTTCCGTACACGGTGTTCATCGCGCCGAAGTTGGCGATGTCGCTGAGATAACATGTCGATTTCACCACGTTGTCGAAGGTGCATCCTGCCTCTTTGAGGATGGCTTCAAGGTTCTTCATCACCTGTTCGGTCTGCTCGGTGATGCCGCCGTCGACGACGTTGCCTGTGGCAGGGTTCACTGGCATCTGACCAGAGATAAATAAGAATCCGTTAGCTGCGATAGCCTGGCTGTATGGGCCGATTGCTCCTGGAGCATTGTTTGTTGCGATAGCTTTTTTCATTTTAACCAAGTTTTAAAATTATTCATTCTTTCTGTTACTTTTCTGATGTAATTCTGTGTCTCGGGCAGCAGTTTCTTCTCAAAATACTTGAAAAGGTTGTCGTAGCTCATCTCGTTGATCTGCGGGATGGCCTTGCCTATTTTGGTGTCGCCGCGCAGGGCTCTCGCCACGTTGCCGGCACCTGTGTTGTACGATGCGATGACACAGAGGTTTTGTTTCTCAACGCTGTTGACGTTGGTGTAATATCTCTTTTTCAAGAGATAGAGGTAATGCACGCCCATCTCGATGTTGTTTTCCGGCTCGTAGAGATAGTTGGCGGTAGGAGCGGAGAACGATTTCTTGAGGCTCTGTGCGCAGTCGGCACCCGCGGTGCGTGGCACTATCTGCATGAGACCGTAAGCCGGCACTGGCGACTTCGCCTTGGGGTTGAACGACGACTCGGTCTGCATGATGGCGAATGCCAGAGCAGGGTCTACATCCCACTTGTCGCAGTATTTCTGAATCTCTTTCTTGTATTGCTCGGCACGTGTGCGGATGTGGTCGGGTGCGAGGTCGAGCTTGATTGTAACGACCTGACGTTCTTTGTTGTCGCTACCTTTCACGGTCTTCACCTCGGGCTTCGTGTTCTCCACGATGACCTTCACCTCTTTGTCCATGTTCTCCTTCGTCACCACAGTGCCGTCGGGAGCCTGCACCTGGTTCTCAAGCACTGGCTTGTCCTGCAATGGGATGGCTTTCTCGACCTGCGAGTCGTAGTCTTTCGTCTTTCCTTTGTTGGTCAACAGAAACTTGAGCTTGTCTTCCAGTTCTTTCTCGTCGACTTTCTGGCCAGGCTCCTGTATGATTTCGATGGTGGCCTCACCAGTCTCAAAGTCAACGGTGCTGCGGGTGTTGCCGTCGTCGGAATACTCCACCCAGTCTTTCTGGGTACTCTCTTTCACGTTGCCTTTGCCCCATTTCACCTCTCTCTCCTTCACGAACTTGTTGTATGCTTCCTTCTCCGCCTTGACATAATCCTCGTATTCCTTCTGCATCTTGGCCATGCCCTCGTCTTGCTGTTGTTTCATCTTCTGCATCTGCTCGTTTTGCTCGCGCTGGTATTTCTCAAATTCTGTCTCAACCTGCGCAAAACAACCGAAGCAGCTGAAAATCAATGCTATCAATAATATCTTTCTCATAGTTTTAAATTTTATCTCCGCAAAAATACTAAATCTTTTTTAAAAATCCAAATATTTTTTGTAAAGACGCACGGCCGTGCGTCTCTTCATCAATAATTATCCCTGTAATCCTTCTTCTTCGTCAACTTCAAATCCTGCAATGCCGATGCCTTCACGTTGATTTGGAAGTTCCACGACTTGTACGTTCCGTAAGGAATCACGTTGAATCGCATCTCCCAGCAGTGCAGGTCTCGGTAAACCGTCAGCGAGGTGTACGATATCTTATGCGACTCGAAATCCCAGCCGGTCTGCGCCGAGAGCTTCCATTTCGGCGACAGGTTGATGCTTCCCGTCAAGCCCAGCGTCTGCACCGTCGTTCGGTAATCGTTCAAGATGTAGTTTATGTACGTCGGGTTGTTGCTTAACCTTAAGTTATAACTCAATGATAATGACCATGTTGTCGACCAGTCGATATAGTCGTCGGGGTTGTTGTTGATGTCCTCCAGCTCCTGCTCCGACGCCAGGTCCGTCGTCTTCCGCGTGTCTTTTTTCTTGTCTTTGTCTTTCTTAAACGTCTGATTGTTAATGGTATAGCTTGCGCTGAAGTTCCATGTCACGCTCTTTTTCCTGAAAAGGCGGTGGTTGACATCCCACTCGTATTTGTTGAGTTGCTTCGTGCCGGTCGAGTCGAGGACGTAAGGATCCCACAAGCTCGCATATTGGATGGTGAAATTCTTAAACAGCGTGGTGCGGCCGCTTACTGTCAGATACGACCAGTTCAACGAGTCTTTGGCAATGTCGTAATTGCCTGATAATGTTAGGTTTTCAATCAATACGATCTTCTTCAAGCCCTCGACGGTGTCTTTTCGCGAAGGCACCTTTATCTCGAGGTTGTTGCTTAAGTTGTATGTTATTCGTCCCGATTTCTGTCCTGGTGCGGTGCCGTAGATGCTGCCTTGGTTGTAGGCGTATTTCTGCGGGTTGCCGTTGCCGTCAGTGTAATATGAGTAATAACCCCAGAACTGCTCGCTGTAGTCGGGGTTGTACGAGAGGCCTACCGTCGGGGTGAACACATGCCTGATGGCTCTGATAGGGCCTTTCTTGAATCTCAGCATTCCGTAGACCTTGGTGGTGATGTTGCTCGACACGTCGTAAGTGAAGATGTTGGTGAAATGCGGTATGGTGTCGGTCTGCACATGACCCGAGCCTACGGTGTCCCAGACCCAGTCTTTCTCATAATGTTCCAGATACATCCGGTCGTTGAGGTTCAATGAGGTGGTCCATGTAAAATATTTAAACAGCTTGATAGGCAGGTTGATAGGCACACGGTGCTGCATGCCGTTCTGCATGTTGTCGAGCCATCCGCCGTCCTTGAAGAAGAGGCTGTCGGGCATGCTGACGTAGTTCTTGGCGTTGACCGAATAGCTCATGTTCAACTCGCTGTACCAGTGTCTCTTGCCTGCTTTTCCCACGTTTTTCAAAGGATAGATGCGGTTCATCGTCAAAGTGATTTCCGGCAAGGTGACGGTCATCTGGTGCGTCAGCGTGTTCTGGCTGTGGCTGCCGTTCACCGTAAGGAAGAACTTGTTGGCGAAGCTTGTCTGATATGCTATACTCGACTGGAAGGTGTTGCTCAAGTATTCACTTGTCGAGATGGCGTTGTATTTGTTGTAGTTGGAGCTCACGATGTAGACGTCGGCAGAGAACGACGACTTCGGGCGTGCCTTCGGGTCTTGCTTGTGAGTCCACCGTATCTTGAAGTCGGTGCTCTCGGTGTAGTCGGCGGAGCCTTCCACGCCCACCTTGTTGACGGCGTAGCTGGCGTCGAACGAGCCACGGAACTTATAACGTTTGGCGTAGCGGAACGTCGGCTTCAAAGCCCAGCTGCCTCGAGTGTAGATGTCGCCCAGAATCTGGAAATCCATGTAGTCGTTGATGGCCCAGTAATAACCGCCGTTTTCGAAGTAGAAGCCTCGGTTTGCCGACTCGCCGAACGACGGTATGATGATGCCCGAACGCTGTCCCTTGCTGTTTGGAATCAATGCAAACGGCGCGACAATGGGCAGCGGCGTCTCCTCAAGCTTGAAATACAGCCACTTGGCGACGATTTTGTCCTCCGGAATGACGATGGCTTTGTCGAAATGGAACTCAAAATGAGGATGCTCACGGTTGCTGCACGTGGTGAACGAGCCCGACTTGATGTTGATTTTTCCGTCGTCCATCTTCTTGATGCGGTCGCCATGCAGGTAGTTCTGGTTGTCCTCGGTGAAAACCTTCGTGATGACACCTTTCTTGGTGTCGAAGTTGAAACTCATCTCGTCGGAGAGGTATTTCTGTCCGGCTTGCGTGAAAACAGGCTTTCCTACGATTCTGCCAGTGCTGTCAGGCATTCCCTTGGCATAAACGGTGTGCTTCTCAAAGTCGAATTCCACGTAGTCGGCCTGAATCTCAATGTCGTCGTACTTGATGACTGCACCACCATAGTAGAATATCTTGTTGTGCTTGAAATCCTGAATCGTCGAGTCGTTGCAGGTACGGTCAATCTGCGCCTCGATAGCCGACTTATTGTTCTGATAATCAACACTATCAACCTTGTTTTGACCTCTTGCTGGACTTAAAAAAAACATCAGCAAAAAGAAAAAAACAATAAAATTGCGATATGTTGAGTTCTTATACAAATTTTTTATCTAATTTTGTAAAAAATTCAAATTAATTCAAACTGCAAATATACGAGTTTTTTATGAACGGCAAACTTATATTTTTTATTATATTAATGTGCTTCTTTTCGGCAGGCGTGACGGCGCAGACGAACAAGATCCAGACTGTCGTCATCGACGCTGGTCACGGAGGCAAGGACTCGGGTGCAGTTGGCAAGAAAGGCAAGGAGAAAGACATCGTTCTCGCCGTGGCGAAGAAGACAGGCAACTACATAAAAAAGAAATATCCCGACGTGAAGGTGGTGTACACCCGTGACAAGGACGTGTTTGTGGAACTCATCGAGCGCGCCCGCATCGCCAACCGCAACAATGCCGACGTTTTCATCTCTATACATTGCAACTCGGTGGCAAACTCGCCAAAGACAGGCGGAGCCGAGACGTTTATCATGGGCGAGCACCGCAACAGCGCCAATCTGGCGGTGGCAAAACGCGAAAACGCCTCTATCCTCTACGAAAGCAACGCTGAAGAGAACTATGGCGGCTTCGACCCAAACAGCACCGAGGCTTACATAGCGTTCAGCTTCATACAGAGTGAATATAAACAACGTTCGCTGGAACTGGCTGAACTTATTCAAAATGAATTGGTTACAAAAGTCAAACGTGGCAATAGGGGAGTGCAGCAGGCAGGTTTTATGGTGCTTTACAAAACAGCGATGCCGTCGGTGCTGGTGGAGCTGGGCTTCATCTCAAACCCTACCGAGGAGCAGTATATGATGTCGGATGACGGCCAGGATTATCTGGCATCGGCGATATATCGGGCGTTTTGCACCTATAAGACAAACTACGAGAACAACTCCGTCGAAATGCAGCAGGAGGTGGTAGAACAGCCTCAAACACCGACGCAAGACATCCCTGCCGTCGACAAAAACAAAGGTGTCGTTTATAAAGTCCAGTTCGCCTCAAAATCACGTAAGGTCGACAACGCCCAGAGTTTCTATAAAAACCTCCAAGATGTTGATTTTTACGAACATAACGGAATGTTCAAATACACTGCGGGCTGCTTCGCCACCAAAGAGGAAGCCGACCGCTACCAGAAAAAAGTGACCGCCCTCGGATACACCGACGCTTTCGTGGTGAAATTCGAGGACGGAGTCCGGAAATAGTTGATAGTTATTCAGTTAATCAGTTATTCTGTTTGCCGTGCAATATCATTCCTTCACTATCCGTTCGGAATACTCCTTTCCGTCGGCTGTTTTTACTTTCAGGATATAGACTCCGGCGGGTCATACATTCTTCCGTTCATGTTTATCAGGCCGAATGCTTAGAGGTGCTCGTGGCCGGTGAAGCCGCGGTCGAATCGTGTTCTGGTCTTGGCAGAGCCGCTCCATGTCGAAGGGTCTCGCATGTTGCCCCAGGCGTCAGTTCCTTTGGAGTATATCGAGCAAGCCATCGAATGCGTGAGATTATGTGATAAGGTACATACCTCATACACTTTTTCCCATTCTTTTGTGACAGCAGCCCTGGCTTCCTGTTCCCATTGATAAGTGGAATAAATCCATCCCATCTGCCGTTCCCCACTCGGGTCAACGTATTTCAGTGGGTTGTACATGCAGTAGGCGTAGCGGTGTTCGTGACCGGTGAAATCGTCAATTATCATACGTTCAACTTATTAGCTTCAACAGTTTCGAATGAATATATCTGCAAATATACAATATTTTCACCAATTTGTCAAGCATTAACAACTCCAATATCGTGCTTTTACAATATTATTTTATCTTAAAACTCATAAATCATTGATAATTAGCGATTTGAAAAATGAATTTTACAGTTTTATTTTTATCACCGTGCAATATCATTCCTTCACTATCCGTTCGGAATACTCCTTTCCGTCGGCTGTTTTTACTTTTTTAACGATTGTTGCCTAGCTTATAATATGTCATAACAGCTGAATGAGATATATTATAATACTCTTGATCGTTAATATTATTGGAAAAAACAGAATGATCATCAATAACAACAACTCTAACTGGAGAATTTAGCCTTGGGGAATAGTGGTAACAGCCACTACTATTAATCACAGCGCTGTATAGGTTGATCAAATACAAATTCAAGTAATTGTATGGGATGCAGTAAGTTGAGACATCGTTTGATATTACATTTTCAGCGTGAAATAGCCAATAGTCTATGCCGCTTATACAGCTTTGCAGTGAATCGTATGTTTTCGTCGCATATTCAACGTCGTAAGGACGGTAGTTCATGTTTAGTGTGTCGGGCTCATTTCTTGTTATAATGGGATCAAACATAGCAAAGCATTTGTTTTCAAGTTGCTCAGCTGCATCGCTGTCTCCACCGATGATACATTTGCCGTTTCCGCCACCCCAAATCCAATTATCGGTTTCGTCAAAATAATCCAGACCGTAATTGGGATACGGGGGTGTTGGAGGTGTTGGTGGCGTATTGCCTCTTGTAAATACGATTTCAACAATGTTGTCTTCTCTGCTTGTTGCTAGAGGGTATTTTATCATAAAGCAATTGTACGAATAAGGATAATTGCTCATTTTTGACACTAATCTGTCGTAAATGTCAATCAGATCGTTTACGGCAATCAATCCTGTTTCGTTGGTTACAGGTGCAGCATATCGCAGAGTGTCGAGCTCAGTATCTTCAAGAAGGCGTTTCACGTCGGAGAACTCGTAGTTGATTGCGCCATCGAGAATGCTACGCGCTTCGGTTGGCGACACATAGCCGTTGTCGGCTTTTGCATCTGCATGATAAGCCTCACGGGCTTCGCGGAATTTCATGATTTGCTCATAAACCTGTTGCGCCTCGGTTTTTTCAAAGTTCTGGTTTGTGTTGTAAGCAATTTCTCTTGTTTCCTTTTTGCAGGAAATAAAAACGATTATAGCTAATGCTGTAAGCAATACCGCTGAAATGGTAATTGAGAAAAGTTTTTTCATAATTAATGTGTATTAAATAATTATTGAACTATGATTTTTTCTGTTATCTTTTTGTCATTTAAAATCACTGTTACAAAGAATAAACCTTGTTTCACAAGCGGTAAAACTATTTCGCCACCATTAAACTTGTTATTCGAATAGATAGTTCTTCCCATAGCATCATAAACAGTAATACCTATTATTTCTTCTTCATTGTTGGAAAGGGAAACATAGAATGTGCCGTTGTTAGGATTAGGGATAATATACACTTTATTGTCAATATTTGATGACTCCAACGAAAGTTCAGTATCAATTAATGATTGAATGTCAACAAAACGGATTTCGCCAGAATCTTCTTCACATATTTCGCATTCATCAATATAAGCAGTAAAGTAAGAGCCCTCAACTGCATGGAAACCATCATGTAGAATAACTTTTGTATGTGCAACGTACTCAATGCTGTCAAAAGTATATATGGTTCGGTACATCTCATGTAATTGTGAGGAGCGACTTACACTTTCAAGAATTTTAAATGTCTTTGGAATTGCGGTTCGGTCAATTATCATCAAAGGAGCAGACGTAAAATGATCTTCCAATGACATAGAGAAACTACAATAGTCAGAATTATACGCTGGATGAATATTGAAAATAGCCTTTTGATCATAACTGTAATTATGCTCCCCAAAACATAAAGTGTTTAATGTAAGCCAATATTGATGATATGCTCCGTTCCAGCCTAAATTAAAATGAAAAGTGTAATCGCTTCTATACCCGTCGCAAATAAAAGCATGACTTTCATAACCTCGTCCATTATTACCTGAATATAAAATTGGATACCCTACTTCCAAATTACCTATGACCAAATCTCTCCATATTATGTTGTGGGAATTTCGCTCTAATATAATAGCATCGTCATCATACCCAAAACTATGCTCAAATGCATATCTTGCATCTGCTATATATGCTCCAGATTCACAATCGCCATTCATACAATAATCCATATCAATAGCCAATCCACATTTTCTCATTAACCATGCGACAGCATTTCTTTCTTTCTTATAATGTGGGCTGTTAGTACATAATTCATTAGGCATATTGCACCAATCAAATTGGTTTGAACCATATAAAGGATTATAGACAGGGTGTTTCCAATAATTCATTATTTGTGCCATTGCTGTTGCTACACAACCTGTAGGACAATATATATTATCGCAATCAGATCCAGTTTCTGACACATAGTAATTATATGCATGTGAATCAATAAATACTCCAAAATTGTACATATTAGATGAACTCTGTCCCCATAAAGTAGTAATTAAAGGTTCCACAACTTCGTATACATCATTTGTATGTTTATTATAATTCATTAAATTAGCCCAATCTGCGGCATACCACAATGTGATTGTGTCGTTGGCAAAACATAATTCAATTTGGTCAATATATTCCTGTATCATAAACTGCAAACCGGGAGGGATTTCGTCATAATGATCAAGAACTGTTTCGTCGGCATAGGCGAAGTTATAACCAAGCACTGGCTGGCACGCCAGACTTCCCGACAATAGCACACTGTGATTATTGTAAAATTTTACCTCATAAAGCAGCGTATCCAATCCTGATATATAGAGATGTACAGTATCAATATCGGCTTCGGAATACATTTGTCGGTTATATCTCATGGTATTAATCGCAGCCAATCTTGCTGAGGACATAGACACTTGCTGTTGAGCTCTGCAGGTTATAGATGACAAAATCAGTAATATATAGATGGGCGTTTTTTTCATATAATTAGTGTTTAAAGTAGATATCTTCAAGTCGGTAAACACCTATCCCTGGATAAACATATTGACATGGTGGCATCGACCATACTCCCAAACCCAAAACACCTTTGACAAAACAAGTGTCGGAATGGCTCGAACTATTCAATAAACGAATTAGAGCGTCTTTTTCAATGTTGTTTTGCATAATATCCAAGCTAAACAATATACGAACACATTGCCCGTCTTGTTGATCTTCACTGCCTTCCAAAAAAATCCATTCTGGTTCTAATGAAGGATAGTCAAAATATAAATTTTTTTCTATATGTCCATAACATAATATAGTGTCACCATCATAATCATGACAGGCATTTTCAATATTATCGTAAAATGTGTAACCGACAGTGTATGCGTCATTCCAACCACTCCAGTCTATTGGCTTAAGATTGGATGGTTTTATAATATCCACACATTCTATATGACCGATAGTATCATTTTCATTTTGTTTGCAAGAAAACAACAATGCTATTGTTATCAGCAAGGCGATTTTTAATTTGTTTTTCATCATTTATTGTTTTTTAAAATTAAATTCAAGACCTATTTTTAAGCCAAAAGCAAACCTTTTGTCTGGAAATCGCCAATTATAACGGGGATTGTCTTCACCCTCATTGCGAACCTTAAATTCAGCAAAAGGCGACACGAAAACATCCAACTGGTTGAATATTTGTCTGTAATAATAGATGCTAAACATCAGGGAAATGCCAGAATGCGAGACGGGTTTATCTGTCTCAAGAATATTGTCAGTCACCGAAACGTTGCCGTCGTTATAATTGTGTGTGGTTGTTGTCTTGAATTTAACTAAGTGGTCAAAAGAGACGCCTGCTAAGATGTCAAAACGATTCGAATTTTTTTCATATAATCTATAACCGATTAATATTGGAACATTAAGATAATTTATATCATACAGCTTGTTGCTGATATTATTCATCGGTGTTATTTCATATTCATATGAATACTTTTTTGTGGCGAAATTAACGCCTGAACCTATTTTTAACTTGTTTATATTGAGAAACAACAATGGTGAAAGTCCATAATTGAAATATAAATCGTCGCTGTTCAAATTGGGATAGTTGTAATATCCGGCTCCCAGTTGCAAAGACAGGAAATCATTTTTCTGAGCATGAATCTGTCCTATGAACAGCACAAGTATAGCAAAGATTATAATTTTTTTCATCGTTGTACTATTATTTTTTTGTAGACATATATGTTACTAGTTCTATCATATACATTAACAATATATATACCATTATTGTTATTGGTCATATCTATTGTAAATGTAGATGCTTGATAATTTTCATATTTCAAAACAATCTCGCCGTAAACGTTTGTAACGCATATATCATATGTATTATTATCTCCATATTCACCACAATCAATGATAAAATTACCATTGTTAGGATTAGGATATATGTTTATGTCAGAAAAACGGTCAGTATCAGAAACCATATTACCATTACTGATAATATTTGTAGCAAAACTATCTTGCAGGTTTGTATCTCTTGACGATGAACCAAAAATATTTGTTTCTATTTTTGCATACAGACGTGAACCAACTGCAGAATGAAATCCCGGTCCAAATACAATAGATTCACTGGCAATCATATTTAATAAATAATCTGCTTGGATATTGTAAGTACAATTAATATTTATAATTTTGCCAACTATAACATTATATAGAGTGCTATCAAGCGTGAACTGGTTGTAATCTGTTATTGAGATGTTGGCATTTTTATTACGTTGATAATATCTTACCCAATCAATTTCCATCTGATTTGGAAATATTGTATTTCCATCAGGCGATTCACACCCGTTTTCACCATATTGAATTGCAAGATTTAAAATAATGTGCATCGGGTCTACAGGATATATTCTGTCTTGCAAATAGATTGTATTATCAAAAATATCACAGCCTATTTCTTGGGCTAAGATAGAATAGCGTCTATAATCTGTTCTGATAAGTTCACCATCTATGAACCATTGAATCTTATCTTCTTCCCATGTCATACTATAAATATGGAAATCTTGTGAACAATCTACTCCATAATGAGTAGTATTACACATATTGGTATTACCATCATTATCATAATCATAATGAACCGTAAGATGTTGTCTACTAGTTTGGAGTAGCTGACAAAACAAGCCTTCATAGTATTCATTCCAAAATTCAAAAATATCTATTTCGTTCCAGGGATTACCTCTATAAGTCCAAAATGCTGGCCAAAATCCTTTCCCGCGTGGTATTTTAATTCTAGCTTCAAATTTACCATGATAAAATTGATATTTTGTCCAAATATTAGAAGACGTGTAATAATATGGCCGAAGATTTGGTAAACCATCTTCTAAAATTGTATCGGCAGGTAACCAATTAATGGCTTTTTCAATAATAGTATCTCGTTTGGCAATAATATTTAGAATGCCATTCCTTATAATGGCATTACTTAAAGTGTTGTATTCTTGAGGTTTTCCAGGGTCGCCATACAAGCCTCCCTGACCCCAAGGTTGTAACTCCCACTTTGATATATCCAATGTGTCATCGGTGAATTCATCCTGAAATACTAGTGTCCAAGGATTATTGTTACATTGATAAAAATAGGTATCAAACATAACGGGTTCATACTCACATCCGCGGTTTTGTGCCATAGCAGATAATGAACAAAAACAAAATACAAATATAATAATACGTTTCAATCTTTATCTCCTTTCAATCCATCGATTTGCTTCTGTAATTCAATGACATACAGCGTTAGCTCCTCAACTTTCTGCAAAAGTATTTTATTCATCTCACCGACTTTTACGCCATCCTCTTCAATTTCATCGGCCGATGGCACTCCTGGCAGGTGTTTCTCGCTTTTTACATAATTGTCAAGTTCATGTAAACTCGTCAATGTGTATTCCGTGTCAAACACATAGTCCGGCCAGTCGTTCGCAAGTGTTGTCACTATCAGTTCTTTAGCCTGTATGGTGCCGTTTACCGACAACTTGTGTTTGGGTTTTGCTGTTCCTATTCCCACATTACCCTTACGACCTTGTTCTTCACACAAGAAAACCACATAATTCATGACGTCACCGTTTGAATCAGATGTTTTCCAAAAGTTCAGACCATGACCATAATCGTTGTCATTGAGATATTCGATACCCCATGCTCCGAAAGGGTACTGAGTGGTGGTAATGTCCCCGAAAAGTATCGATCCGTTGGCCGAACCAGGTGCCCTGTCATCTCGTGATGCCACGCGTGATATCAGGATGTTGCCGCCTACCACATGTAGCATCTGTTTAGGATATAAAGTTCCTAAACCGACATTATTACAAGTATCAATAAAAACACCACCATTATTATACTTGTTTATGATTTTGAAACCATTCATATTAATGTTTTGCGATGCCGTGTGATTGCCCAAGTTATCCTGAAATGTTGAGAATTCGACACTTGAGAGATAGCCGTTGTCGCCAACGGTCACTGCTTTTGTCGAATTACCGGCGAGGTTCCTGAAATTAATATTGCCTGTTATGTTTAATGATTCAGCTTGCAGATCAATGCCTTTGATATCGCCGGATACGTCTAATTTACATGTCGGATTGCCTTTACCGATGCCGATGTATCCGTTATTTTTGATAAACAACAGATAGCTTGTCGGCGTTCCATTATTTGGCAGATAGAAATCCAATCCTGAGTTTGCGTATTTTATACCGAAATCGCCGTATGTTGAAGAGGCAGATGATGCGAACAGTAAGGTATTATTGTGCCCACTTATCATTATGTTGCCGTTAACATGAAGCATTTGTTTGGGATCGGTGGTCCCCACTCCAACTAAAGCGGGGACATCTTGCGCCGATTGCTGTCGTATTGTTATAGACGGTGTGCTGCTATGCACTCCGAACATCATGCTTTTTGATATTGTATTTGTCAATTTTGCATTTGATGAATAGCCGCTACCGAAAATAAACGAATTCAGGCCTGAAGCAGAGATTTCCCTTCCGAATGTAAATGATGTGCTATTAGATTGTACATCTTTGCCAATAGCAACAGAATACATGCCTCCGGCGGTGGCACTATAACCTACAGCGGTGGAGTAATATCCAGATGCGGTAGAACTATATCCGGAAGCAAAAGCTGAATTACCGGTTGCATTTGTCAATGTTCCGATAACACTTGCGTTTGTTCCAAGATTAGTTGCGGTACCATCGCATTGAACACACTGGGAATATGTATTAACTGCGAAGCCAATAAGAATAACAGATAATAATAGTTGTTTCTTCATAATGAATATTTTTGATAGTTTTTAATCTTCCACTTCAAAATCACCGGAGTATTCATCATCATTATCCAGCTTTATTGGCCGGCCGATGGAATATGGCACTGATAGCCAGTGGGCGTGCCCAACAACGCTAAATCCAATGTCACATCGGACTCATCCCGGACCTCAATTACAATTTGACCAAGGTTCTCGGTGAATGCTATAGTTAATGTGTGCCCGTTGATGTAAGCCGACATGGAACCGCTTTTATCGGGACCACCACTATCCGATCCCTTTATTATAGTAATGGGGAGGCCGTCTCTAAAAGTTACTGTTACTCCATTTGCGACACAAAATGCAGCCGACAATGGTAGGCAAAGCATTAAAAATAGTGTTTTTAGATTTTTCATAGTATTGTTATTGAAAATCCTCTACAAAATTATAGTGTTTTGAGGACAACAAAACAATTTTTGTGTTGGAAAAATGTTGGAATTTTTACCTGGTGGGGGTAATATATTGAAAATAAATCAATTATAATATTGTCAACAGATAATCAAACAGAGAGTTTTCTATTTTCAATAGTTTTTCAATCTTTTCAATTTGTTTTTTTATGGCATAATATGTCCTGTTTTTCAATACGGCAATCTGTTTTGCGTTTAATCCGATTATCAGCAAATAACAAATCAATAGATCGTTTTGTTTAAGCATTGGGCATTTGCCTAACAAAATCACATCAAACTTCTCACAATGTTTCAATACAGCATAATGAAGTTCCTTTATGGATTCATCAGATAGCAACAAGTTGTGTAAGTAATATTTGTCGCGAGCCGATATCTTAAGGTCATCGACCATGCCATGGATTTTTTTGCACACGGGTTCCTGTAACAGTGATTCCCGCCGTATATCAGCCCCTGCATGTTTGATTCCCAATTCTGTTTTCAGTTCAAAAACCTGTTGCTCCGATTTTTTGATGCTGTGCAAAAGATGTCGCTTGTCCTCGATATGCTCGCGATTCTTTATTTCCAGTTTGTTTATCTTTCTTGCATTTAAAGCTTTTAATACAAACACAAAGACTGAAGTAATGAGAATAAATGCAATAGTTGCTGATATGAGAGACTGTTTCTTGTTGTGGGAAAACTGTTTTTCTCTCTGATGCTCCAAATAATCATTAAACAATTTGTCAAGTGATGAAACCAGCAGCATATTTTGATATTGTACAGTAGAGTTTTCAGCGAGAAATGAGGAATACTTGCTCAAAGCAAGAGTGTCTCCAAGCATTTGATATATATTGTACAGATACTCTGCCGATTGGAGTCTGGAAACAGCGTCTTCCCTGTTTTCAAATACGTCTTTTAAATATACAATAGCGGAATCATACTGATGTTCATTGTAATAAATAAACCCTACGCATAATGCTTTTGACAGTTTTTCGTCTTCATTACATGTTTGACAAGCGATACCTTTAAATACTTTTATGGATTCTTCGGCACTAACACCACGATAGTCATAAGATAAAAGGGTCAATTGTGACATGGTGTTTCTATATACGATATTGTTACTGTCGGGCAAGGCCTCCAAAGCGTGTTTGAAATAAACGAACGCGCTGTCTGTCTCACCAAGCATGTTATAATGCAGACCAAGCCTGTATATAGTATTTGCAATGCCATACTTCGAAGTTGGTGCAATTTTGCAATAAAACAATGATTTTTTACCGCAATATATTGCAGGAGCCACCATAAACTGGTCGGAAAATAATTCAACAAGCCGGTTATAAGTCAACCCCATGAACTTTGCCTTGTAACCTCTCAGATTTTCAACATCGAAACGGTTTTCCATAATCTCCAGAGTGTGGAGATATTCCTCGCAGGCCTCAACAATGCTGTCGGTTTCGTAGAACCCCACGCCATTCATGTAATGCGAACGTGCCGAGAGCAATGTAATGTCGTCATTATGGGGATATTGCGTGGCAAGGCTGTCGAAAAACCGCATGGCGTCCCGTAGAGACGTTTCCTGAAACGTCTCATTTCTGAACCTGTTTAGCTGCGGGTTGCCGGTTTTGAACAGCGCCTCCGAGAGAATTAATGATTGGTAGGAATTGTTGAATATGGCGGAGATGACGGTGTCATTTCCGTTGTTTCCGCTATTTCTGCGTGCAACAAGAATCATCAGCGCCGAGTCGGCATCATGCTGCATCAGGCTGTCAACGGCCAAAAGCCCCTCGTCAAAAGTGAAAGGCAATGGCTGCGGTTCGACATCCGTAGAGACTGGCCGTACGTCTCTATGATGGTCGCAGGCCACAAATAGCACCGCTATAACAGATAATATCACCAAGTATCTCTTCACCCTGCAAAAATAATAAAAAATACGTCATTTCGGGAGCGAAATGACGTATAATTTTCAACTTCAAACTCCAAACTCCAAACTTCAAACTTCAAACTCCAAACTAAAGATTCTCTTTGAAGTATTCCGTAATCTTTGTGATGAGATGCGCCCTGTCCATGCCGTAAACGTTATGGTCGTGGCCTGGATATACGAAGTAATCGAGCTGTTTGCCGTTGTGGATGGCGTTCTCCACAAAACTCAGGCTGTGCTGCCATACGACAGTCGGGTCGGTGGTGCAATGGATGATCAGGAGCTTGCCCTCGAGTTTGTCGGTCTTGTTGTCCAAAGCTGTCAGCTCATAGCCCTCAGGGTTCTCCTGCGGAGTGTCCATGTAACGCTCGCCATACATGATTTCATAGTACTTCCAGTTGATGACCGGGCCGCCTGCCACGCTCACCTTGAATGTCTCAGGATAATTGATTTTCAACGAGGTGGACATAAATCCGCCGTAGCTCCAGCCGTCTGAGCCGATGCGCTCTGGGTCGACGTATGGCTTCGTCTTCAGGTATTCGATGCCAGTCATCTGGTCGTGCATCTCGGCTTGTCCGCACTGACGGTGAATAACCTGCTCAAACTTTTCTCCACGGTCGGCCGAGCCTCTGTTATCGACCGTAAACACTATGAATCCCTCTTGTGCAAGGTAGTTCAGATAGATGCCTGCTCCAGCCAGCCATGTGTCGGTGATGAGCTGTGCATGAGGACCGCCGTAAACGTAAACAATAACCGGATATTTCTGATTCTCGTCGAAGTTGTACGGCTTGATGATTCTTGTGTACAACAGCTGTCCGTCCTCCGCCTTGATGGAGTCGATTTCGGTAACGCCTAAGTTATAGTCTTTCAACGGGTTATCTGCCAAGTAAAGACGTTCAAACTCCTTGCCTTGCGCGTTTTGGATGTCAACGGCACGTGGCACTTCGGTGCTGCTGTAGAAGTCGAGGAAGAACTTGCCGCTCTTGCACGGAAGCACGCTGTGTGTGCCGTGTCTCTTGGTGATCTGCACCTTCTTGCCGTCGGCGAGGTTCACCTTGTAGAAATGACGCTGCAGCGGACTCACCTCGGTGGAGGTGTAATAAGCGTTGCCGTTGCCGTCGAAGCCCTCGAAGGCTGTCACCACATAGTCGCCCTTCTCGATCTGGCGTGCCTCGAGAGTCTCGGTGTTGTGCAGCCACAGATGATAGTAGCCGTCACGCTGTGCAAGCCACAAAAACTCAGTGGTGCTGCCTGGCAGGAAATGCGCAGGTCCCTGAGGCTCAACATATTGCGCGTCGGTGTCCTGGAAGATGGTCTTGATGAACTTGCCATTCAAAGCGTTGTATTCGTTGAAGCAGAGCGTGTCTTGTCCGCGGTTCAAGATGCCGATGTACACCTTCTCGTTGTCGTTGTTCCATGTGATGGCGGTGAGATAATGTTCCTCAGGCTCGCCGGTTTTCATCACCACATCTTTGCCTTTCTTCACGTTGTAGACGTGCAGCTTCACTATGTGCGACGTCATGCCTGCCATAGGATATTTGATGTTTTTCGCCTCAGCGATACGTGTCGTGATGTCGACAAGCGGATAGTCTGTCACCATGCTCTCATCCATCTGATAATAGGCGAGACGGCTGCCGTCGGGCGACCAGAAGATACCTCCGTCGATGGCGAACTCGTTGCGGTGCACCGACTGTCCTGCGATCACGTTCTCAGGGTTCTTCGTCACACGGATCTGTTTCTTGCCGTCGGCGATGTAAAGGTCGTTCTCGATGGTGTAAGCCACACGCATTGTGGCCTCGTTGAGGGTCACATTCTCCGCCTCAACAGGAAATGAAGTGATTTTTGTGATTAGTTTCCCGTTGACATTCAATATGTTAAGAGAGACTTCTTTGTCTTCTGCCTTGTAGAAATAGCCTGAATTTTCATCAATCCAGGTGATGTTTGGCATTCTCTCGAACTCATTGGCACCGTTGTCTTTGGCAATGCCGTTGAGCATGTCGAGGCTCAGAAGCGTGTGCGACGATTTCTCGCCTGGCGTCTGGTATCTCAACTCGCCTTTCTCGTTGAAAACGTATTTCTCGCTTTCGCCTAACCATTTGTAACTCTTGCCTTTAGGATACACATCATAATTGTTGTACGAAGCATCCACCGGAGTCAACATTTTCTTTTCCTGTGCAAATGATGTCATAACAAACATCATCGCAATCGCTGTAATAATGAGTTTTTTCATATGTTTGTAAATTTATATTTCTAATGAGTTTCCTCCCTCCCTTCGGTCACTCGGAATGACAACCGTCTTTGGTGGTCAGTGACACTCTGTGCCGCTGTCATTCCGAACGAAGTGAGGAATCTCAAAGTGTTAGTCACTTAACATTCCATGTATTGCCTCAGCAAACTGCTTCAGCATATCCGGCTCCTTCTCAAACGCTGTTCCAATAACGATGACGTCAGCGCCTGCTTTCACTGCCTCCGCTGCCATCTCCGGTGTCTTGATGCCGCCTCCCACAATCAACGGAATCTTTATCATCTGGCTCACCTTCGAAATCATGCTTGTCGACACAGGTATCAACGCGCCTGAGCCCGCCTCCAAATATATCAGCTTCAACCCGAGCATCTCGCCTGCTATGGCGGTACACAACGCGATGTCGTCCTTGTCGTGCGGTATCGGCGTGGTGTCACTCATGTAACTCACCGAAGTGGCCTTGCCGCTGTCAATGAGCATATAACCCGTCGGGATTATTTCATTGCCATATAATTTAAGGTATGGCGCAGCAATCACATGTCGTCCAATCAACATCTCGGCGTTTCTTCCCGATATCAGCGAGAGCAACAGGAATCCGTCGCAATACTTGCTGATTTGCAACGAGTTGCCTGGAAAAATCAGCACTGGGATGTCGCAGTTCGCCTTGATGAGCTTGATACAATGGTCCAGGCTGTCGGTCACGAGCAGGCTGCCACCCACAAAAAAGAAGTCGACATCGGCGGCCTTGGCTTTCTCAACTATAGAGATGATCTGCGCATCGGTCGGCTTGTCAGGGTCGATGAGAACCGCCAATTTCTTGCGGCTTCTGTCTGTAAACTTATCGTATATCGCCATTTTCAAATGAATTAATCTACAAAAGTAGTGAATTTTATCTTACGACACCTCAAAAATCGTATTTATTTTTTCAGTACAATCCTGAATGTGGTGCCTTGTCCCACCACACTGCTCTTTACGAAAATCTTGCCTCTGTGGTAGTTCTCGATGATGCGCTTGGCAAGCGACAGGCCCAATCCCCAGCCACGTTTCTTGGAGGTGTAGCCCGGACTGAACACCTGCTTGTGCATGTTGCGAGGTATTCCCTTACCCGTGTCGCTGATGTCAATAAACACGTTGCCGTCGTCCTCTGTGAGCTCTATTGTGAGCGTCCCCTTGTCGCCCATAGCATCGATGGCGTTCTTCGTCAGGTTCTCCAAAACCCAGCTGAACAAAGCGGCATTCAAAGGTATAACTATCTCACGCACAGGCAGTTGTATGTTGAACTCGAACTTCGACGAGAACCTGTGCTGCAGATATTTTATGGTCTTGTCAACGCTGGCCACCACGTCGGTGGGCTCCAATGTCGGTATCGAGCCTATCTTCGAGAAACGCTCCGTGATGGTGTTCAGCCTGTCGATGTCACGCTCCATCTCAAGCGTCCCCACAAACGGCTCCTCTTCCAGCTTCATCAGCTCGATCCAGCCCATCAGCGAGCTCAAAGGCGTCCCGATCTGGTGCGCCGTCTCCTTCGCCATGCCTGCCCATACCTGGTTCTGCTCCGAACGCCGTATGTAACTCAACGCGAGGTAGCCCAAAAGCACAAACAAACTGAAGATAAGTATCTGAATGATAGGGAAGTAACGCATCTGCAACAGCAAGTCCGACGTGCGGTAGTAGATGTAAACCTTGTTGTTGTCGATGTAATTCACCTTTATCGGGAAATGCTCGTCCTGCATTATCTCCAACTGGTTTTCAACGTATTTCGGGTCTTTCATCTTCTCCGAATCGAGATTTCCGTAGGCCAAAACACGCTTGTCGGTGCTGTCCAATATGATGACGGGCGCTCCCACCGCGTTGTCGGTTACGTCGGTGATGAATAAGGTGAACAAATTGTCCAAGACAGCCTTTAACTCAGTGTAAATCAACGATTCTTTATAGAAAAGCCACTCGGTCTTCCCGAAAAGGTCTATCTTTATCGGGCTGTAAACGTTGAACTCGTCCTGCATCTCTTCGTCGAAGACCTTCTTTTCTTTAAGATGCTCGGGCATGTTTATCGAAAGGAAAATATTCTTGTTGTCATCGGTGATGACTACCGGGATACTGATGTTGCTTTGTATGATTTCGAGGTAAATCGAGGTGTTCTCGTTGGGGTCGGCGTCGAGGAAGCTCTCGTATGCTTTCGCCAGCAATTGCACGCGTTTCTCCTCCTGCTCGCTCATCTCCGAGAAGAACGTCTTGGTGTAGTTCATCAGGTCGGCATGGCTCTGCACCGCCTCCGCCCACATCTCGATCTGCTTCGACTCCTGTGCCGCGAAACGCTTCACCAAATAGTTGGTGTAATAAACCGATATCGCGATGATGATGATGGCCAACACCATCAAGGCGAACTTCCACCATCGCTTTTGTAAGTAAATGTTAGTTTTCATTCCACAAAAATACAAAATTTTTAAATAAATTAAGGTGTATTGCGAAAAATGTTGTAATTTTACACGTTTTTTTTAACGGGAAAATTTTTGAAATATTATGGAATATAATTTTGAAGAAATAGAAAAGAAATGGCAGGAATACTGGCGTGAAAACAAGATTTACCAGGTTGAGATAGACCATAGCAAGCCGAAGTTTTATGTGCTCGACATGTTTCCGTATCCTTCGGGAGCGGGTCTGCATGTGGGTCATCCTCTCGGATATATCGCATCTGACATCTTCGCGCGTTACAAACGTCTGAAAGGCTTCAATGTGCTGCACCCGATGGGTTACGACGCTTATGGCCTTCCGGCAGAGCAATATGCAATACAGACAGGCACTCACCCGGCTGTCACCACGGAAAAAAACATCAACCGTTACCGTGAACAGATGGATAAGATAGGCTTCTCCTACGACTGGAACCGCGAGGTGCGCACCAGCGACCCTAATTATTATAAATGGACGCAGTGGACCTTCATCCAGCTGTTCAACTCTTTCTATTGCAACAAATGCCAGAAAGCCCGCCCGATTTCCGAACTCGTTGACTATCTCGGCAAAAACGGCACCGAAGGCCTCGATGTGGCTTGCACCAAGCCTTTGAGCCTCACCGCCAATGAATGGAACGCCATGAGCGAGCGCGAACAACAGGAAACACTGATGAACTACCGCCTCGCTTATCTCGCCGACACTATGGTCAACTGGTGCCCTGAACTTGGCACGGTGCTCGCCAACGACGAGGTGCAGGACGGCCTATCAGTGCGCGGTGGCTTCCCAGTGATCCGTAAGTCAATGAAACAGTGGCTGCTGCGTATCACCGCCTACGCCGAACGTCTCCTCCAAGGCCTCGAGACCCTCGACTGGACAGAGTCGATAAAAGACGTGCAGCGTAACTGGATAGGCAAGTCAATGGGTGCCTCGATATTCTTCAAAGTGGCCGATAAAGACATTGATTTTGAAGTGTTTACGACTCGTGCCGACACCTTGTTCGGAGTCACATTCATGGTGCTCGCACCTGAACACGAGATGATAGACCAGCTCACCACCGACGAGCAGCGTGACGCCGTCAATGAATACGTCACCTGGGCGAAAAACCGCTCCGAACGCGAGCGTATGTCGGAAGTGAAAAAGGTGAGCGGCGTGTTCACCGGCTCATACGCAGTGAACCCGTTCAACGGCACACGTATCCCGATATGGATATCCGACTATGTCCTCATGGGCTACGGCACCGGCGCCATAATGGCAGTGCCAGCCCACGACAGCCGCGACTTCGCCTTCGCACGCCACTTCAACCTCCCAATAATTCAGGTGGTGGCGAAACCGGGCGAGGAACCTTCCGACCCGGCCACATGGACAGAGTCGTTCGACGCCAAAGAAGGCGTGCTGGTCAACTCGGAGTTCCTCAACGGACTCACAGTGAAAAAAGCTATCCTAAGCATGATAGAAGAACTCGAGAAACGCGGCATCGGCAAGGGCAAGACCAACTACCGTCTGCGTGACGCCATCTTCAGCCGCCAGCGTTACTGGGGCGAGCCATTCCCGATATATTATAAGGATGGGATGCCTTACGCAATGGATATCAATAAGTTACCTCTCGAGCTACCTTCAATCGACGCCTATAAGCCGACAGAAAACGGCGAGCCGCCTTTAGCAAGAGCTAAAAACTGGGTCACCGAAGAAGGTTGTCCCATCGAGACTAACACTATGCCGGGGTTTGCAGGCTCAAGCGGATATTACCTCCGTTACGAAGACCCGCACAACGATAAAGAATACTTCAGCCGCGAGGCTAACGACTACTGGCAGAACGTCGACCTCTATATCGGAGGAGCCGAACATGCCACAGGCCACCTCATCTATAGCCGTTTCTGGAACAAGTTCCTCTACGACCTCGGATTGTCATGCAAAGAAGAGCCCTTCCAAAAAATGGTCAACCAAGGCATGATACAAGGCCGCTCAAGCATCGCCTACCGCGTCAATCTGGAGAAGATTTGTGAGTATGCAGTATGGAAACGACTGAATAACAATAAGTTAGGACTTAAATTTGTACGCGATTTCAAAGACGGACGTCGTCGTTTCGACTTCTTCTGCCCTGAAAAAGGTCTTATCATCGAAATCAACCGTATGGGAAACCTCGAACGTGTGGCGGAAGCATGGCGTCAGTATGCCGACGAGAAAGGCTACAAACTGCTGCTGGTGCCTATCGTCGACATTATCAACGACTTCGAACAAGGCACCGACTACGTGCGTGAGCGTATGAGAGACTTCTGCTTGGGCAAAGACGTGCCTGCATTCGTGCCTGGCGAGGAATACAGCGGCGGACCAGTCTTCGTGTCGAAGAACCTGCCCGACATCGAGCAGTTTGCCGACCCTATGTTGGTGGATATCAACATCGTACATAACGACATCCTCGACATCCACGCCTTCCGCAACTGGCGCGACGACCTCCATAATGCCCACTTCATCTGCGAAAAAGATAAAGATGGCAACAAGGTGTTCGTCTGCGACTGGATGATAGAAAAGATGTCGAAGTCGAAATTCAATGTCCAAAACCCTGACGACCTCGTGGCGAAATACGGTGCCGACACACTGCGTCTCTATGAGATGTTCCTCGGACCTCTCGAACAGTCGAAGCCATGGGATACCCAAGGAATTGAAGGAACATCACGTTTCCTCAAGAAATTCTGGAAACTGTATTCAGAAATAAGCGATGAGCCCGCAACAAAAGAAGAACTCAAAGTCCTTCACAAACTTATCAAGAAAGAGGAAGAAGACATCGAGCGTATCTCATTCAATACCGTCGTCTCCGCCTTCATGATTTGCGTCAATGAGCTCACCGATATGAAGTGCAACAAACGTGAGATTCTGGAGCCTCTGGCAATCATGATTTCACCTTACGCACCGCATATCGCCGAAGAGCTGTGGCATCAGATGGGTCACAACGACACCGTCGTCAACCAGCGATTCCCTGAGTTCAACGAGAAAAACGTGGTCGAGAATACGTTCCTGTACCCAGTATCGTTCAACGGCAAGAAACGTTTCGACCTCGAGCTGCCTCTCGACATCAAACAGGATGAAGTGCAAAATGCAGTGGTCAACGCCCCAGAAGCCAAGAAATGGTTGGAAGGCGTCACCATCCGCAAAGTCGTCTTCATCCCGAAAAAGATTATTAACATCGTGGTTGGATAATTGTAAAGACGCACGGCCGTGCGTCTCAATATACATATGAAGAGATTATTATTCGTCATATTATTAATAATAGGTGTCACCGTCTGCGCCCAAAACAACCTGACGGAGCCGGAGTCTGACCCTGTCATCACCCGCCGCATCGCCGAATGGCAAGACCTGAAATTCGGTTTCATGATGCATTGGGGTATGTACGCCCAGTGGGGCGTGGTCGAGTCATGGTCTATCTGTAACGAAGACTGGATTAACCGCAACGGTGCAAACTATATTCAGTATAAAGCTGATTATCAAGCACTTAATACTACGTTTAACCCGACAAAATTCAATCCTGAAGAGTGGGCTGAGCTCGCCAAAGAGGCTGGTATGAAGTACGTGGTATTCACCACCAAACATCACGACGGATTTTGTATGTACGACACCAAAGAGACGACATATTCCACCGTCGACCCATCGTGCCCTTTTTCGGAAAATGAGAAAGCCGACATCACTGGAGCCATCGTGGAAGCCTTTAGAAATCAAGGCTTTTGGACTGGTCTCTACTTCTCTAAAGCCGACTGGCATCATCCCGATTACTGGGCTGAACAATGGGCGACACCTGATAGAAACGTCAACTACGACCCTCAGAAATACCCTAAACGTTGGCAGAGTTTCTGCGACTTCACCTATAACCAGATACATGAGCTGACACACAACTACGGCGACATCGACATCTTGTGGCTCGACGGCGGCTGGGTGCGTCCGGAGTACAGTCTCAACGACGAATACCGCTCATGGCTCGGCTGCAAAGGCTATATCCAAGATATCGACATGCCTAAGATAGCAGCCATGGCTCGCGAAAACAACCCCGACCTCATCATTGTCGACCGCACCGTTCACGGTAAATACGAGAACTACCAGACCCCTGAGCAACAGGTGCCAGACACACTGCTCCCGTTCCCATGGGAGACATGCATGTCGATGGGCGACTCATGGTCGTATGTCGAGACAGATAACTACAAGAGTACCAATAAGATAGTACATCTTTTGGTCGATATCGTGGCTAAAGGCGGCAACTATCTCCTTAACGTCGGCCCCTCGCCTGAGGGCGAGCTGCCTCCAACAGCAGTCGAGCGTATGCATGAGATAGGTAAGTGGATGAAAATCAACGGAGAAGCTATCTATTGCACACGCCCTTTCTATCCTTACTGCGACGGAAAAGTGCGTTTTACACAGAAAAACGGCAAGATTTACGCGATATATATGCTTGATGAAGGTGAAAGTATGCCTAAGTCAATAAAAATCAATGCTGAATTAAATAAAAACAAGGTAAGAATCTTCGGAAGTAAGGCAAAAGCCAAGCTCATCAAGACTGCCGACGGATACCTTATTAATATTAATGGCGATGTCGAACTCGAACACGCCGTCGTTTTTGAATTAAAATAAATCGAAATATGAAAGAAGAACTCAAAAGAATGGATCTTCCTTATCTCATCGCCGACCCGAGTCTGGCAGAGTGGGGAAGAAAAGACATCGAAATCTCAGAGCATGAGATGCCTGGCCTGATGGCTCTCCGTAAGAAATACGGTGACAGCAAGCCTCTCAAAGGCGCACGCATCAGCGGCTCACTCCACATGACAATACAGACAGCTTGTCTCATCGAGACATTGAAGGCTCTTGGCGCCGAGGTGCGCTGGGCAAGCTGCAACATATTCTCGACCCAAGACCATGCCGCAGCAGGTATCGTGGCTGCCGGAACCCCAGTGTTTGCTTGGAAAGGCGAGACCCTCGACGACTACTGGTGGTGCACCATGCGCGCCCTCACATTCCCCGACGGCAACGGCCCTGACCTCATCGTCGACGACGGCGGCGACGCCACTTTGTTGATTCATAAAGGCTATGAGTGCGAAAACGACCCCAAACTCCTCGAAGTGGAGCCGACAAACGCTGAAGAGAAAGCCTTGATGGGTGTCATCAAAGAGACTTATAAGATGGATCCTCAACACTGGCACAAAGTGGTCGCCAACTGGAAAGGCGTGTCGGAAGAGACAACGACAGGCGTTCACCGTCTCTACCAGATGAAAGAGGCGGGCAAACTCCTTGTCCCGGCCATCAACGTCAACGACAGCGTCACAAAGAGCAAGTTCGACAACATGTACGGCTGCCGTGAGTCATTGGCCGACGGCATCAAACGTGCCACCGACGTGATGCTCGCAGGCAAAGTCATCGTGGTGCTCGGCTACGGTGACGTGGGTAAAGGCTGCGCTCAGTCGATGCGCTCTTACGGTGCCCGCGTCCTCGTGACAGAAATCGACCCGATATGCGCACTGCAGGCCGCTATGGAAGGCTACGAAGTCACCACTATGGAAGAAGCAGTGAAAGAAGGCAACATCTTCGTCACTTGCACCGGCAACTGCGACGTCATCACCCTCGAACACATGCTCCAGATGAAAGACCAGGCTATCGTCTGCAACATCGGCCACTTCGATAACGAGATTCAGGTCAACGCATTGGAAAACTATAAAGGCGTCAAGAAAATCAATATCAAACCGCAGGTCGACAAGTTCGTGAAACCCGACGGCAAGGCTATCTTCATCCTCGCTGAAGGCCGCCTCGTGAACCTCGGATGTGCCACAGGCCACGCCAGCTTCGTGATGAGTAACTCATTCACCAACCAGACGCTGGCACAGATGGACCTCTGGGAAAAACGCGGCAAGTATCCTATCGACGTGTACTGCCTGCCGAAATACCTCGACGAGGAGGTGGCACGCCTGCATCTCGAGAAGATAGGTGTGAAACTCACCAAGCTGACGCAGAAACAAGCCGACTACATCGGCGTTCCGATCAACGGGCCATTCAAATCCGACATCTACAGATATTAATAAGGTATTATTTATTATTAATTGTAAATACGTAAGGCGGTACCATCAAACTCGGTCTGATACCAGTAGAGATGGGTACCGTCTCCGTTTAAATTGAAACCGTCAAGGATATTGTAACGCATGTCGTTGCACTCGTCGACGACAAAGGGAAGGTCGACATCAAGACGGTTGTTGGGGCAAGACTCGTTGTTTATCAGGGGCTTGCGGTCGTAGGCCATAAACTCGTCGTACGACTTCTTGTATACGATAATGCCGTAGCTCGGAAGTGGTGCTGTAAGGTACATCCAGCCGCCCACGACGTTAAGTTCTTGATATTCAAGCGTATTAGGATATATTACAAAATCTATGTCCACATTTATGTCAATCTGGTTTACCGGTTTTTTGTTGCATGAAATGACAAAAAATACCATTAAAATGGCACAAATGGCGTTTGAAATTCTGAAAATAGTCTTCATAGAGTGAAATATTTTCGGCAAAAATACTCAAAAATTCTTTCCTAAAACCCTAAAATTTGAGTTTTTCAGGTCATTTTGAGTGGTGGATAAAATGTTTATTTTTAATGTGTTACGACGTATTAACGTGGATTGTTGAAAAATATTTTTCCTAAAAAGATAAAATTTGCTTGTCGGTATGAAAAAATTGTTGTATTTTTGAACCCTAAAATTGTGCCCTGAAAAAAAGGAAATTATTTGAGTATAACATAAAAATTCAAGGTATGTTAAAAAAATTACTATTAACACTCTGCATTGTGCTGGCGTCGTGGTCGTTGGCACTTGCACAACAAGGTCGTCTCAAGGGTGTCATTACTGACAAGGATACCGGCGAGCCTGTCGCTTTTGCAAACGTCGTTTTGGAGAACGGTGGTACACAAGTGGGCGGTGCGAGTACGGACTTTGACGGTAACTATGACATCAACCCTATTCCTCCAGGAACTTACGACCTGAGAGCAACTTTCGTTGGTTACAACACCTACGTTTCAAAAGGCGTTGTCATCACAGCTAACAAAATCACCTTCCTTGACTTCACGATGAGCATGCAATCTGAGATGCTTGATCAAGTTGAGATCGTCGATTACAAGGTGCCTTTGATTTCAAAGGACCAGACTTCGGCTGGTGCCACCATCACCGCTGAGGAAATCGCGAAGATGCCTAACCGTTCGGCAGAAGCAGTGGCTGCTACCGTCGGTGGTGTGTTCTCGTCAGACGGTGAGGTCGGTAACATGCGTGGTTCACGTTCCGATGGTACTGTGTACTACATCGACGGTGTCCGCGTCATCGGCCAGTCATCAGTGCCTCAGTCGGCTATCGACCAAGTCGAGGTTATCCTTTCAGGTACCCCGGCTATGTACGGTGACGTTACTGGTGGTATCATCAGTATGACCACCAAAGGCCCTTCGAGAACATTCGGAGCAGGCTTGGAAGTCGAACAGTCAATTGACGGTTATGGTCACACCAGAGTCGGCTTGAACGTGCAGGGACCACTTATCAAGGGAAAGAAATCAGAGACAGCTCTCCTCGGCTTCTTCCTCTCTGGCGAGTTTACCCGTAACAAAGATGGTAATATCTCTGCTATCGGTCACTACAAAGCTACTGACGAATGGCTGGATTACATCAAAGATCATCCGCTTCGCCTCTCAAGCACAGGCGACGGTGTCTTACCGAACGGTGAGTTCACCAGAATGGGCTCAATGGAGTATGTGAAGAACTCACAGAACACTTCAAACTGGAGCACAGCATGGACTGGTAACATCAACATCCGTACAACCGAGACAATCAACTTGACAATCGGTGGTAGCTTCAACAAATCGAGAAGCCACGGATACGGCCGTAGCCAGGAGTATTTCAACTTCGACAAGAATGCGATTTACGATGATCAGACATGGCGTGTCTATGGCCGTTTCACCCAGAGATTCCCATCAGATCCTGATAGCCCGTCACTGATCAAGAACTTCTACTATAGCTTGCAGGTTGACTATACCCGTTACAACGCCAAACAGTATGACCCTGATCACAAGAAAGATATCTGGAAATACGGTTACCTCGGTCAGTACATCATCCACAAGACCCCATCATACGTTATGTCAGATACCGCTGTTACAGTGAACGGACATACATATAACAATGTCTTCACAACAGCATCATGGGACTATGATACTTTGGTCGATTTCTACGCAGCTGACTACAACCCGCTGCTCGCCAAATATACATCGATGGTGTATGAATTGTATGCAAACGACCCGGCAGGTCACTATACAAACTTCGATGATATTCAGCTCAGCCAAGGTCTTCTCAACTCAGGCTCGCCATCATATTTCTATGGACTCTACGCTCCTCCAGGAGCCATCCAGACAAATTATGGCTATAGCGAAAGCAGCCAGTTCAACGTCAACCTCTCAACAGCTATGTCGGTCGGCAACCACGAGCTCAAACTCGGTCTCCAGTACGAACAGCGTAACAGCAGATCATACAGCATCGGCGGTTATAACATGTGGTATCTGATGAGAAACCTTGCCAACTTCCATATTGACCAGTTGGATGTCATGAACCCTGAAATCGTATCATACGATGGATTCGTCGATACAGTCAAATTCTACAGATTGTATAACGGCGCCGACCAGTACCAGTTCGACAAGAACCTCCGTGAAAAACTCGGTCTCAGCGTCACAGGAGTTGACTGGATCAACACCGACTCATACAACTTCGAGAACAACCAGATTCAGTATTATGACAGAGATGGTAATATGAAATGGGCTACACTCGACGGTGGCTTCGACCTCAGCATGTTCACCCCTGACGAGTTGACACAAGACGGTGTCTCATACGTCGGATACTATGGTTATGACTACCTCGGCAAGAAACTCAAGAAACAGCCAAGCTTCGAAGACTTCTTCACAGAAGTTGATGAAAACGGTAACTACACACGTCCAGTGGGTTCATTCAGACCTATCTACATGGCAGGTTACATCCAGGATAAGTTCGCTTTCAAAGACCTTATCTTCAACGTGGGTGTCCGTGTCGACCGTTTCGATGCTAACCAGAAAGTCTTGAAAGACCCATATATCCTCTACGATTACTATACAGTAGGCGACAAGAGCAACAATGGTCAGATCACTCTTCCTGACGGAACAACAGCTATAGTCCCAGGCAACATCGGTAGCGACTATGCAGTGTACGTCAATGATATCAAGAACGTGACACAAATCATGGGTTATCGTTATGAGAACACTTGGTACGATGCAAACGGTGCTGAAATCGCTGACCCTACCACTTTGAATGCCGGTAGCGGTGTCACAGCATGGGTTAAAGATAAAGACCAATCACACGTCGATGTCAAGTCATTCAAAGACTACACACCACAATGGAGCGTGATGCCTCGTATCTCCTTCTCATTCCCGATTTCAGATGAGGCTTTGTTCTATGCTCACTATGACGTGTTGACACAGCGTCCTACCAACATCTACACCAATATCTACGATTATTACTACTTCGAACAGAATAGTGGTACTCTCAACAACCCTGCATTGAAGCCAACCCAGACCATTGACTATGAGCTCGGTTTCACCCAGAAACTCACCAACTCATCATCAATGACAATCTCTGCTTACTATAAGGAGTTGCGTAACATGATCCAGATGTACCGTTACACCGGTGCTTATCCTAAGGATTATACATCATACAGCAACTTGGACTTCGGTACTGTTAAAGGTATTGTGGCATCATACGACTTGCGTAGAACAAAGAACGTTCGTCTGCGTGCATCATACACCTTACAGTTCACCAACGCTACAGGTGCTTCAACATCAACAATGGCAGCATTGATTGCAGCAGGTGTCCCTAACTTGCGTTCAACATTCCCAATGCCTTGGGACCGTCGTCACCAGTTCAACGTGACATTGGATTATCGTTTTGCTTCAGGTAAAGATTACAACGGCCCTGTCACAAAACGCGAGGGTAAAAAGCCTATCCAATGGCTCGCCAACACAGGTGTCGCCATCACAATGCAGGGCGGTTCAGGTACTCCATACACCGCATCAAGCAACGTGAACTCACCACAAGGCAACCAGGTCAATGTGTTGAAAGGTTCATACTACGGTTCACGCCTCCCATGGGCATTCCGTTTTGACCTCCGTCTCGACAAAGACATCGACCTTAAGCTCGGTAGCGGCAAAGACGGTGAGAAACGTCCGGCTTACCTCAACGTTTATCTCCAAGTCCTCAACCTGCTCAACGCAAAGAATATCATTCAAGTGTACCCAGCAACTGGTAATCCTGATGACGATGGTTACCTCTCAGCTCCTGAATGGCAGCGTGAAATCGCCAGCCAGACAAACGCTGACTCATACGCTGAGTTGTACAGATTGTATGTCAACAGCATGTACAACTACTCAGCACCACGTCAGATTCGAATTGGTATGATATTTAACTTCTAAACAGAAAATAAAATACTGGAAATATGAAGACTATTATTCGTTTATTAACTGTTGCATTTCTTATTGTAAGTGTAACTGAAGTAAGAGCTGAGAAGAGACCTTATGACGGGCCTCAACCTCGGAATCTGAAACAAACCACTGCAGGATGTACACCGTCATCAACTTTTGCCTGGTTGAATATCAACAATGCAAAAGTGCGTATCAACGCTGGTGGTGATATGTGGTGGGATCTTCCAGGCGGTTCTGGAGCTAAATATTATATCCCAGCTAACGGTTCCGCAACATCATTGTATGCTGGCGCTCTTTGGATCGCAGGTATGGACATCAACAACCAGTTGAAGTGCGCCGCTCTTCGTTTCCGTCAAGGTCCTAACGGCGGCGGTGGTAACGACTTCTGGACAGGCCCTCTTACCGTCGACGGTTCAGCCTCTATCGACGCTGCTACATGTATGGAATACGACAAGATGTACAATATCACTCGTGCTGAAGTCGATGACTTCCTCGCTCACTGCGATGACAGCGGTATTCCTGAACCAGGTTATGAAATCCCGGTCAACATCTTGAACTGGCCTGCTCACGGCGATCCGTCAAGAGGAATGAGCTACTACCTCGCTCCTTTCTTCGACCGCGATGAAGATGGTAACTATGACCCAACACAGGGTGACTATCCTTACTATGACATCACCAACGAACTCTGCCACACCAAGACTCCTACAATGGAAGAGTCAATGGCTGGTACAGTTTACGGATCAATCCTTTCTGACCAAGTCATCAAAGGTGACCAGACAATATGGTGGGTGTTCAACGATAAAGGTAACTCACACACTGAGACAGGTGGCTCGGCTATCGGTATGGAAATCAGAGCTCAAGCATTTGCCTTCGCGACAAATGATGAGATCAACAACATGACATTCTATAGCTACGAGATCATCAACCGTTCAACCTATACCTTGACAAACACATACTTCTCACCTTGGACCGACGTTGACCTTGGTTATGCTAAGGACGACTATATCGGTTGCGACGTGTCACGTGGTCTTGGTTATGGTTACAACGGCGCTCCTGTCGATGGTAATGGTGAAACTGAATCTTACGGCCCTAATCCTCCAGCGGTCGGTGTCGACTTCTTCCAGGGCCCATACCTCGATCCAGATGGTGAGGATAACCCTAAATACGATACATTAGGAAACCAGCTCTGCGACGAGAGTATCAACGGTGTTAACTTCGGTAACGGCATCGTCGATGATGAACGTTACGGTATGCGTCGTTTCGTGTATCACGATAACACACAAAACCCAATCAATGGTGACCCTGATGTCGCTGCTGAGTATTACCTCCTCGTAATAGGTATTTGGAAGAACGGTGCTAAGATGTAATAA
>JAEEGG010004943.1_pt1 | contig 32092 bp, 29 predicted proteins | sample 9134161 | NCBI WGS metagenome assembly JAEEGG01 (sample SAMN16246543, study PRJNA631951) | gut metagenome | biome: gut microbiome; feature: rumen; material: CR-attached | host: Bos | place: Iran: Karaj | collected 2018-10 | reverse complement strand
GGTGCGATTAAAAAAATAAGTAGTCGACGCTCACGCGTGGACCACTCATACTAACCACATAATTAATAACACTAAAACTAATAACCAATAAGTTGAGTAAGCAGAACTGCTTAATAAGAGCCTCAACTCGAATGCAAAGGTACAACTAAATTTTGAATCTGCAAATTTTTTTGAAAAAATTTTGAAAAAATTTTAATAAATATATCAGAACATTGATTTTCAGCGCTATAAATCGTTACTAAAACACTTCCCCCATTCCAATGGCCGATTGGCAAAAACGGCCTCCTAGGGCACTGGAGAGCTTATTTAAATATATTAAAAACGTTTAATGCCTTTTTCGGTGTCAATTTGAAAGCAAATAACGGATGTTCGAAAAAAGATTCACATATCCTTTCTGTCATACCCCTGATGACGAAATCGTTAGGGCTGCGGAACGATTGATTGCACATATCGGGGATACGCCGGAACTGCATTCGATTTTTGCAGAAGGGAAGATGATGGGAGTGCTGATGGCCCGGGATAAGGAAGGCAGGGAATCGTTTCTATACGGGTTCTCCGGACTGGCAGGAGGAAGGAGCCGGGTAGAGGGATTCGTGCCTCCGATATTCGACCTGACGGATCCGGAGGGTTATTTCCGACAGGAAGAGGACGGGATCTCGGAATTGAACCGGCGGATACGCGAGCCGGATCTCGACACCCCCGAAAGGGACGCACTGAAGGTCGAGCGTAAGACGCGCTCGACTGCACTGCAGGAATGGCTGTTCAGGCATTATGTCGTACTTAACGCCCTCGGGGAGAAGAAGAGCATCTTCGAGATTTTCGCGGAACGCGGTCTGGTCCCTCCCGGAGGGACGGGAGACTGCGCTGCGCCGAAGCTGCTGCAGTACGCCTACCTTCACGGACTTAGGCCGCTTGCGATGGGGGAATTCTGGTACGGCGCCTCTCCGGAACGGGAAGTGCGCCGCCAAGGATGCTTCTATCCATCCTGTACGGGGAAGTGCGGACCGCTGCTTGCATTCATGCTGCAGGGGCTGGATGTCGAGCCTAACCCGCTGGAACAGGACTCCCCCGCCTCGGAAGAGGACTTCAGCATTCTATTCGAAGACGAGGACATCATAGTAGCGGACAAGCCTTCGGGAATGCTTGCAGTGCCGGGGCGCACGTTGAAGGTGTCCCTTCAGGAACGCCTTCAGCGCCATTGCGGCCCCGGCACGGATGTCCGTGCCTGCCACAGGCTGGACATGGACACTTCCGGGCTGATCGTGTTTGCCAAGGGAACGGACAATCTGGCAATCCTGCAGCAACAGTTCGAGAGGCACGAGGTTGAAAAAAGCTATGTCGCAAAACTGACCGCTGGTCGGGAGCCGTTGAATGCAGCCGGACGCATCTCGCTGCCGCTGCTCCTTGACTTCGACGACAGACCGCGGCAGATGGTGGACTTCGCGGAGGGCAAGCAGGCCGTAACGGACTGGGAACTGCTCAAGATGATGCCTGACGGATGTGCGCTGGTGCGCTTCACTCCCCTTACGGGGCGCACGCACCAGCTGAGAGTGCATGCGGCGCATCCGCTCGGCCTCGGAAGGCCGATCGTCGGCGACCGCCTGTACGGCGGCGGCCCGGGCAGGCTATGCCTGCACGCCACCACCCTTTCTTTCAAGCATCCTCGTACCGGATCGGGTCTGTCATTCGCCTCAGAACCCTTGTTTTAGTTACAAATCACGGCCTTTATCGCCGGATGCTGCGGTTGGCGAGATTGATACGGTTCTTGAAGGTCGTTTTACCCTTGTAATAGAACAAAGCCAAAGAGGTATCGTCCTCGAAGTAAATGGTATTCAGGAGCTTGTCGCGGTTCTTGTTCTTGCAGACCGGCTCGCACCAAACGAGGATGTAGTTCTTGTAAGTCTTCGAATAGGCGACGATGACGGTATAGTCGCGGATGTCGAAAAGGGCGGCAGTGAAACTCCTGGAGCTATCCTTGTCGCGAGAGCGGGCGGCCTTGAAGCCCGCGACCAGCGAACTCTCTTCGTCGAGCGCGCCGAAGTTCAGTCGCGAGGCCCTGGTCTCGGCTTCTGGATTCTTTTCCAGCCACCAGGCGATCGAGTCGTCGGTCAAGGCATTCGCCTTCGAAATCTGCTCAAAGCGCGGATCGGAATTGATCCGGTTCAGCAGCCAGGCATTCTCCGGAAGCACAAGCGATGACAGCGCCTCCGGGCACTGGCCTTCAATCTTCAGCCCGTCCTTTGCCGACATGTCTCTGCCATAGAACATTGAATGGGTGACAGAGTCGTCGGCAGGGTTGAAAAGAGACACGACATACTCGATGCCCTTGCTGTTATCGGAAGAGTTGATATAGTTGAATGACAAGAATTTCTTGCCATCGATCTCAACCAATTCCACAGGCCCGTCTAGTTTGCAGTCAGCGAGTTTCCCGTCAAGGTTGTAGCGCTCGAGGGAGCGCGTGTCCGCGAGCGCCCAGGCGCCGTCGGCGCCGAGTGCGCAGCGGTACAGCGTCAGCGCTCCCCCTTCGGCCGAAAGGCCGAGCGCATAGTCGCGGTTGGCGCGGCGATAGCCGACCGCGTCGGTGGCCGAAGGCGCAAGAGCGCGCACCGCGGCCATCGCCTCTTCCTTGGAGAGAGGGCTGGTATTGTGCCGCGCGATAACATCCCCGACTTGTCCGCTGAGCGGAGAGTCGGGATGCGCAGCGGCAAACGCCTCTACGGCTTCAGAATCCTCCTTGTCGACTGCCGCAAACAGTGTCGAATCCCGAAGTGTAAGGATCTCGAGGCTGTATACGGATGAAGGATATTTGGCAAGGAACTTCTCGTAAGCCTTCACGGAGGGCTTCTTGAGAGTCTTGTTGTATAGTTTGGTCTCGGCCGGAGTTTGGGCTGACAACATGCCTAGGGAAAGCGCCGTCAATACGGCTATGGAGATGAGTCGTTTCATGGATTCAAAATTACATACTATGCCTGACAACTCCAAAAGTAGTGCCGCCCCGGGACACTCTCTTGTAAACGTGGATGAAGGCAGGGACCAGGAACAGGTTCGCAGCTATCCAGGCTATACCGTCGCCCAGGCAGATGGCAGTATAGCCCAAAGGGGCGACCAGCAGCAGGCTGACCAGCACTCGGGCGATCATTTCCATAACTCCCGACCACATAGCGAACTGGGTGAACCCCAATCCCTGGATGGAGTACCTGAACACACATAAAGTACCCAAAAGGAAGAAGAATGCCACCGAAGTGCGGATATAGCGGACAGCCGCGGCGATTATCTCCGCATCGGACGAATCCACGAAGATGCGGGACAGTGTGCCGGCAAGGGGCCATACGACAGCGAAGCAGGCGGCACAATAGACCACGATCAACAGCATGCAAGCCTTGAGTCCTTCCAGGATACGTTCGGGCTTGCCGGCGCCAATGTTCTGTCCGCAGAAGGTCGTCATCGCTATTCCAAGGCTCTCTAGCGCGACCATGAACAGCATCTTGATGCGCATGCCTGCGGCAAATCCGGCGACGAACACGGTTCCGAGGGAATTGTTGGAGCTTTGTATCATAATGCTGCCGATGGCGGTGATGGAGAACTGAAGCCCCATAGGGACACCGGCGGCCAGCAGCTGCGACGCCGCTTCCCGGCTGAAACGCCGGTCTTCCGGACAATCCCTCAGAACATCGTAATTGCGCATCATGAAACGGTAGCTGAGTATAGCGGAAACACCCTGGGCCACGACGGTGGCTATGGCTGCTCCGGCCACTCCCCAGCGGAACACGAGGATGAAAAGCAGGTCGAGTACAATGTTCAGGCACGTGGAGAACACCAGGAAAAGGAAAGGAGTCCGGCTATCCCCCAGCGCCCGTATGATGCTGGCCAGAAGGTTATAGAAAAATGAACAGGGAATGCCTATGAAGAGGATCAGCAGATATGTATAGGCCCATTCGAATATGTCCTGCGGCACATGTATCCATGTAATGATGCTCCGGCAAAGGAGGGATGCCGCGACTGCCAGGGTGAGCGAAATCCCGGCTGCAAGGATCAGCGCGCTGAAGACGAAGCGGCGCAGCGCAGAATAGTCGCGTGCGCCAAAGGCCTGCGCGACCGGAATGGCCATTCCGCCGGCGCAGCCGTTGCAGAATCCGAGTATAAGGAAAGTGATGGATGTGCTGGCGCCAACGGCGGCCAGCCGGTCCACACCGAGGAAATTGCTCACGATGGCCGAATCCGTCAGCAGATAGAACTGTTGGAGGACGTTTCCGAGAAGGATGGGGACTGTGAACGCAAGAAGAAGACGGAATGCGCTCCCTTGGGTCAGTTCCTTGGATTTGCCCGAAGACATGGATACACTACTTAAAAACCGGGCGCAAAATTATGAAAAAAAACTAATATAACTTACATTTGTATGGTTTATGAGATTAGTCATACAAAGGGTTTCAGAAGCATCGGTTACCGTAAGAGACGACTGTATCGCGAAGATCGGCCGCGGTCTGCTCGTGCTTGTCGGCGTTGAAAACGGCGACACTGAGCAAGACGCTGCATGGCTCGCGTCCAAGACCGCCTCGATGCGTATATTCGACGACGAAAACGGAGTCATGAACCTTTCCGTGGCAGATGTCGGCGGCGAACTGCTGGCGGTATCCCAGTTCACTCTCACGGCATCGACGCGAAGGGGTAACCGTCCTTCGTACATCAGGGCGGCCGGCCACGGGCTGGCTGTCCCGCTCTACGAGCGCTTCTGCCAGCTCCTCTCCGAGGCCGCCGGCCGCCCTGTCCACCAAGGCCGATTCGGCGAAATGATGCAGGTCAGGCTCCTCAATGACGGTCCCGTCACCATCATCATCGATTCTAGACTGAAGGAATAACACAAAAGCACTATGGCTCACAACATTACTCTGCCGCTCCCGAAGGGGTGGAACATCGAGCAGGAGATTATCCTGGAAGAAGGCGAAGAAGTCGTTTCCTATTACGCCTGCCCCACCGAAGAAGCCGACCCTGACAACGAGGGGGCTTCCATCGAACTCTACGTCGGGAACACTCCCGAAGACTCTGACGCCAAGATCGAATGCATGAACTCGTACATGGAGGCGATAGGTATGGATGAAGACGAGGAAGAAGCTCCGGTCAAGGAAATCGCCTTCCTCGGGCAGGAAGGATGGTACTACGACGCCGAAGATGACGAGGGAGCCCCCGTCATCCTCATCTGCGTCGAGCCGGTCCAGGGAACCCTGGTAATGGCAATCCTCGCCCATAAGGACGAGGAGAGCCTCGACGAGCTGCTCAGCTACGTCGACGAGAACCTTAAGGTCGATTAGATCTCTTCCTGACGGCGATTAGATCTCTTCCTGACGGAAATAATCGAAATCAGCTGCGCCGCCAAGTTCCTTGGTGGCGTAGTTGTATAATGCCGAGCGGTATCCGGTGAAGTAATCCAGAGTGTAACGCATCTGAAGTTCATAATCGACCGGAACCCAGTCCGATCCGTCGAATGAATACGACATGCGCGCCTTATCCACGCTGAAGTCGTAGTCAAGACGCAGGCACACAGTCTCCGCCTGCATCGGAACCCTGGAGATCTCACCGTTGCGGTCAATGGCGACGAGGCTCTTGCCGCCATCGTCCGCCACCTGAACCTCCAGCGCGCAGAAATTGCTCTGGAAAGCGCAAAGGCCGGCATGGTCGCCGGGCTTCATTGCGCTGGCGTCGAGTTTGGTCTCACTATAGCAGCCGGGAGTGACTGTGCGCTGCGTAAGCGTGTTGCGCGCGTCAGCGATGCGCTCCGCCAGCTGACCGGTGGTCAGGCGGAGCCATCCCGGGCGCGCAGTCACAGACCAGCATCCGTCGAGCGGCTTGTGGTTCCACTGCCACACCAAGTCAAGATCCTTATTGTCCTTGTAATCAAACTCATCGCTGGCCCATACACGATTCTCACCACACTCCGTCAACTGGACTTCGAACTCCTTGACAGGGACGCCGTTGTCACCCATGATGGGCCATCCGTCAACCCAGGTGACAGGCTGCAGCGTAGGGATGCGGCCGACTGCTCCGTGATCCTGGAACATTACGGCATACCAGTCGCCGAACTGCGTATCGAAGATTGCACCCTGCGCCACACCGTCGTTGCGGCCGTCGAACTTGCCCTGGAGAACGACCTTGCTCTCGTATTCGCCGAGAAGCTCCTTGCTGCGCCAGCAAGTCTCCGTGCGAACCCCGCCGCGAGGCCAGTCGATCTCCAACACATAATAATAATCTCCGATATGATAGACATGCGCGCCTTCAGCCCGAAGATTGATGCCTTCGCGAGGCGAGGAGATCAGCAGCTGGTCCACACCCCCTTCCTTAATAGCCGAAAGATCCGGCTCGAGCTCGGTAATGCGGAGATCGCCGTTACCCCAGACACAGAAGACACGGCCGTCCTCGAAGAGGAGAGAAGCATCATGCATCGGCCTGTCTATGACGTTGCGCTCCCAATAGCTGCTCTCTATGTCCTTCGTCCTGTAAACATAGGTCTTGCGCTGGTCGTTGGCGATGAAGAGCGCATAATAGACTCCGTCGACATAGCGCAAAGTGGTCGCCCACTGGCCGCGCCCGTACGCGTGCCTGCCTCCGTCGCGCAGGTTGTAGATATCGTCATCTTCCAGACAATCATAAATATAGCTGACTATCTGCCAATGCACAAGGTCTTTGGACTTCATGATCGGAGCGCCGGGACAGAAGTACATCGTAGTACTGACCATATAGTAGGTATCCCCTACCCTTATCACATCGTTGTCCGGGATGTCCGTACCAGTCAAAGGATTGACGCACAACGTAGTACCGTGCTTGGGCCCACATCCCGCGCACAATAAGATGGCCATTGCGAGGCCGATGAGGAATCTTTTCATAACCGTTTGATCAAAGTTTTCCCAAATTTAACCAAAACTTTTTTCAGATTACGAAAAATTGTCTATATTTGCACCCACAAACGGGGTATTAGCTCAGTTGGTAGAGCGTTTGAATGGCATTCAAAAGGTCAGGAGTTCGATTCTCCTATGCTCCACTAAAATCCCTCTCAGAGTAGTCTGAGGGGGATTTTTCGTATCTAGTCCTCTCGCGAACAAAACCACTTGTTTTGTTCGCGGAACAGACCACCTGCCCCGATTAATTTGTAAATTACGCAGTATTTCCGGGAAGCGGGAGTTATAAACGATGATGGTAGAGCAGGAACTGGCCAGTCGGTGTGTTCAGGGAGACAATGAGGCACGCAGGGAATTGTATGAGTTGTACAGTCCCCGGATTCTATCATTGTGCCGCCGGTATGCAGCCGATTCTGAAGAGGCGGAAGATCTGATGCAGGATGCCTTTGTCAAGATCTTCCGCGTCCTCAGCAAGTTCCGTTGGACAGGCGGCGGCTCGCTATATTCCTGGATGTCACGGGTGGCGCTCAATCTGGCTTTCGACTCCGCAAAACGCCGACGGCGTCTGGCCAAACAGCTTCTGGACGTAGAGACGATGGCGGAAGTGATTCCTGATGAACCAAGTTATGAGGACGCGGCATCCGTCCCGCAGGATGTTCTTCGTACTATGATCGAAAAGCTTCCGGAAGGATACCGGACAGTGTTCCGGCTTTATTGCATAGACGGACTCTCCCATCGAGAAATCGCCGGACTGCTCGGCATCAAGGAAAAGAGTTCAGCTTCAAATCTATCTCGAGCACGCGCGCTGCTCGCCTCCGCCATTTGTCAGTATCAAAAAGAGCACACAGAGTAAAGAGTTAATTATAGTATTGAATGGACAAGGAAATGAATAAGGATTGGATGGATGCCGTCCGGGAGCAATGCCTCTCGGAAGGTGCAGTCCCATCCCCTGATGGTTGGTCGCAAATTGGCCGGAAGATGCGGCGGGCTGCTGCTTGGCGCCGCAGCGCGGTTGCCGCATCCGTTCTTATACCGACAGCGGCTATTCTTCTGTGGGCGACATGGCATCACTCTTCCGCCCCGATCGTCCCGGTCTCCCCGGCTGTCCAGGAGCATAACTCCATAGCTTGGAACGACTCCCCTGCCGTCCCAAAATCCGTCCCTGTCATTCCGAACTCCTCGTACTCTGTCGTACAGAGCCCCTCTTCTCCTGTCGTTCAGATCGTTCCCATTTCAGCAGTCCCAAGTGAAACTAAAGAAGTTTCCGAACCCCAGCCCGGCAGCGATGCCATCCAAGATAACCTCCCTGTCGAATCGGAGACAGATGTCAATCCCAAAGCAGCAGAAAAGTCTCCCGCGGTATATACTGATCCCTTCGAGACTTTTCCTGAGCTTTCAACAGGTTTTCGCCCGCGCATATCCGTTGGTTTCAGGGCCGGTTCGGGGACAGACCGCCGAAAGACAGGGGTCACTTTACAATCAGCCCCCTATATTGCAGCCTTGACGTATATGAATTCATTCGAATCGCCATACGTTGCAAGAGTCAAGTCGAATTATGCCAACACGGTTGGATACGGCACCGAAGCAAATCTGTTCTTCCCTAAATCATCGACAAGTGATTATCGCCACGATTTGCCTATTTCGCTGGGCGTCACTGTCCGTGTTGAGGTGGCTCCTCGGACAGGGGTGGAAAGCGGGATTGAGTACACTTATCTCCATTCTGCCGTGGAAACAGTGATCGGCAGACTGGACCAACAGCTTCATTTCATCGGTATTCCGGTTCGAATGGATACCAGGCTCTTGTCCTATGGTGGTTTCGACCTGTATTCTGGGGTAGGGGTAAAAATGGAGAAATGCATTGCGGCATCATTAGGTCAAATCCATTGCGAAGAGAATAGCTTGCAATGGTCTGCCGAAACCTTTGCAGGTCTTCAGTACGGAATATGGAACAAGGCACACCTCTTCTTCCAGCCGGAAGTCTCGTATTATTTCACGGACACGGATCTTGTCACCTATAGGACGGAGAATCCGTTCACCTTTACTCTTCACGCAGGTTTGCGTTTTGATTTATAGCCTGAACGCAGTATATTTGCTACGTGTGAGTTATATAGGTGAATCAATCAAGCAGGATAATCATGAGACCCATTATTACAATTCTCACATCGTTTGTCGCCCTATTTGTTTTTGCGTCATGCGACAAGGATTACATCTCCCCAGATGAACTGTTCAAGGACGGTTCCATGGTCGCCAAGACCACAATACATACGAAAACCGGTGACTTCGAGGACACGGTTACCGGATTTCGACGCGCTGCCGTCTATAAAAAGAGCGGTATTGAAGGGCAGTCTTGGTTTATTGCCTCCAGCGGAGGCAAGATGGTCTATGATGCATTCGTGTTAAGCATCTATTTCGACGGCATTGACAAAATGAAAGTCGGGGAGGCGCTGAATCCCAGTCGCTTCTGGTTTTCTTTCTTTTATTCCAGTGACAGTCGGGCTTCAACCTCCAAGTATAGTGGAAAGATCACCCTCGCCGACAAGGGTGAAGACTATGTCATCCTCCGCTTTCATAAAGTCAGTGTCAGCTGTTCATTCGGGAAGTATGTAACAGACGGATACCTCTATTGCCAGCTTATTGACGATTATTATCTTGAAGGATTGATTCCACCCCCTCCCCCGTCAGGGGAAGAGTAACGGACAATTCAGCTATATGTCCCCCTCAGAATTCTGAGGGGGATTTTTCGTATGGATGAAAAATGCTTAACTTTGACATTCGAATAATGATGCGATTGAACAAAATACTGTTTGTCTGCCACGGCAATATCTGCCGCAGTCCTATGGCCGAGTTCATCCTTAAGGCGATGGTCAAGGCCAAGGGGCTTGAAAATCAGTATCAAATAGAGTCCGCAGCAGTATCTTCAGAAGAGATAGGGAACCCTATATATCCGCCCGCAAAACGCTGTCTCAACCAGCACGGAGTGTGGTTCGACCCCGGCAAACGGGCACGGCAGGTCACAAGATCGGACTACGACCGCTTCGACAGGATCATTTGTATGGATGCCTGGAATCTCAGGCTTATCAAGCGGATCATCCCCGACGATCCGGACGGGAAAATCCACCTGATGATGTCATATACGGGATACGGCCGCGACGTAGCCGACCCTTGGTACACTGGAGACTTTGAAGAGACTTTCCAGGACCTGTTAGAAGGATGCAGTGCAATGCTGAACAACTCATCGTAATGAAAGACCTCAACACTATGGAAACGCTTTCCGCGGCTAGAATCATCCGTGAGGCGGAGGCTTCCGACATGGAAGCCATCCTCGGCGTGATGGATGCCGCGCGAGGGATAATGCGCAAGTCCGGCAACATACACCAATGGGGTGACAGTTATCCCGGCACGGACGCCATCTTGAAAGACATGGACAGGCACGGAGGATTCGTCATCGAGGACGACGGCATCGTTGTAGGATACTTTGCATTCCTTCCCTCCCCGGAGCCTACGTATTTCGAAATCGAAGGAGGAGCCTGGCTTGAGGATGAGAGTGCTTATCATGTTATCCACCGCATAGCGAGCATCCCCGAAGCCCACGGCATCTTCGACGACATGCTGGAGTGGTGCGCCACCTGCGAGCGCAATATCCGCATAGACACACACAAGGACAATAAGATCATGCAGCATCTGCTCTCCAAACATGGTTTCTCGTATTGCGGAATCATCCATCTTCTGTCCGGAGATGAGCGTCTTGCTTACCAGCGTATCGGATGAAGCTGAGAAAAAAGGCGGTTGCAGATTCTTTTTCCTCTATATTTTCGTACATTTGTGTGTAACTGAAAACATGATGATACGATTGTATAGATACGCGCTGGCGGCCGGAACGATGCTGGCGGCCGGTGTCTTTTTCTCTACTGCCCTGCATGCGCAGGAAACCCATGTCGACGAGATTTCCGTCGATGCCCGCGCCACTTTCCATCAGCAGACCGAAAACGGCATCTATGACTCCCATTTCCAGGGAGACTATTTCAACATCCATATGATGGGGCATCTCACGGACAACATCAGTTTCCGCATCCGTCAGAGGATGAACAAGAAGATCGACGAGCAGAATCCCTTCAACGCCACGGATTTCTTATGGATCAACTGGCAGACGCGTTCCAACTGGTCGTTTACTTTGGGCAAGCAGCCCATCCTGGTGGGCGGCTACGAATTCGACTCGCCGCCCATCGAGGTCTATTACTACAGCGCCTTCCTCAGTCACCTGTACCAGTATTACGCCTTCGGAGCCACTGCCCATTACACCTATGCTCCCGACCAGCAGATAGCGTTCCAGTTCTCCCCTTCCCCGGTATCCTCCGGACTGCAGGACGCCTATTCGTACAACGTTTACTGGAGCGGCCGCCCTCTGGAGCACTGGAAGACATTGTGGAGCTTCAACATCGTGGAAGACCAGTTCCACCGGAAGATGAACTACATCGCTCTGGGCAACAAGTTCCCGCTCGGCGGCCTTGTGCTGGACCTGGACCTTATGAACCGCGCATCCTTCAAACAGCAGAAGTTCTTCTTCTCCGACTGGACCGTCATCTTCAAGGCCATCTGGACCGTAGGGAAATGGAACCTCTGCACCAAGTTCGGATATGAGCGCAACGACGCTTCCAACGTCGATGAGAACGGGCTTTCCTTCGACACCGCCCTGCCGGCCGGAAACGACTATCTCTACGGCGGATGCGGCGTGGAGTATTTCCCCCTCGGCAACGACAACCTTCGCCTCCACGCGGTCTATTTCCGTGACAACCACGACAATATCAACAACTATGATATAGGCATGACCTGGCGCTTCAACATCTACAAACGACCCTGATTATGTTCGAGAAAATCGTATCCGTCATCAATGATATAGTCTGGAATCCTCTTCTGGTAGTGCTGCTCGTCGGAGCGGGACTGTATTTCTCATTCCGGACACGTTTCGTACAAGTGAGACGTTTCGGTCTGATGATCCGTTCCCTCTTCGCCAAGGCGGAAACGGATGAGAACGGCAAGAGACACGGCATCTCATCCTTCGAAGCCTTCTGCATCGCCTTGTCCGGACGGGTAGGTACCGGCAATATCGTAGGAGTGGCGACGGCTATCGCCTTAGGAGGTCCGGGTGCGGTTTTCTGGATGTGGATCATAGCATTCTTCGGCGCCTCGACGGCTTTCGTGGAATCGACCCTCGCACAGGTTTTCAAGTTCCATCATACTACCGGATACAGGGGAGGCCCTTCCAGTTATATCGAACACGGCCTTGGCAAACCCGCGATCGCCATCCTTTTCTCCATACTCGCTATTGTCGGATACGGTATACTCCTTCCCACGGTTCAGGCGAACGGGGTTGCGGGCGCCCTCACCAACTCGTTCCATCTGCCCACTCTTGCAGCGGGCCTTGGTATGGCCTTCCTTCTCGGTCTCGTAATCATAGGAGGCATAAAAAGCATTTCACGGGTGGCTTCCATCATTACTCCTTTTATGGCTTTGGGATACATCATTTTCTCGATTGTCATCATTTTCCAGCATCTCGACGCCATACCGGGAGTGCTGAAAACCATCGTCGACAGCGCGCTCGGTATCCAGCCTGTTGCGGGAGGAATCCTTGGATCCACAATAATGATGGGAGTAAAGCGCGGAATCTTCTCCAACGAGGCCGGACAGGGCAGCGGAGCTATGGTCTCCGCCGCAGCTGCAGTGTCCCATCCCGCCCGCCAGGGACTCGCACAGGCATTCTCCGTCTATGTGGACACTCTCCTGGTCTGTACTGCGACTGCGCTTATGATCCTTTGCTCCGGCACTTACAATATCCTCGATGCCAAGACCGGCGAAATGCTTGTATCCAACTCGCCGGAGCTCGGAGCAAACTATGTCGGATTCACCCAGGCCGCGGTCGACTCCGCATTCACCGGATTCGGCAGCGCATTCGTGAGCATAGCGCTGGTGTTCTTCGCATTCACGACCCTGATGGCATATTACTTCTACACGGAGTCCAGCATCATCTATTTGTTCTCCGGCCGCAAGGGTTCGGAGAGGACAGAGCGCATCCTGATTTGGTGCTACCGTTTCATCCTCCTCGTAATGGTCATTTTCGGCTCGCTTCGCGAAGCCAATGTGGTATGGCAGTTGGGAGACATCGGGGTCGGGCTCACGGCATGGATCAACGTCCTTGCCCTGCTCTTCCTCTGCCCTTACGCCATCAAGGCACTCAAGGAATACGAAGCCAGTTCGTCTTCCTCCGGCAAGCCCAATAAACGATAAAGCAGTTTGCAACCCGGTTGCAGGATTCTTACCCTACCTTTGCAGTCGTAAACTACAAAGGCATATGGCACACGATCATCATCATAATCACGACCATGAGTACGAGGCTCATGAGCATGAGCATCGTCACGAGGAAGGGAACCTGAAGAAACAGATTATCCTTATAGCATGTACGGCAGTCCTGCTCGGCATTGCGGTACTGATTGAAAAGAAATGCAATCTCGCTACCTGGCAGCTGCTGCTGATCTATCTAATCCCCTACCTCCTTATCGGTTTCGATACACTGAAAGAAGCGGCGGAAGGAGTCGCACACGGCGACGCTTTCGACGAGCATTTCCTGATGGCCATAGCGACTGTCGGAGCCCTTTGCATCGGTTTTCTGCCCGGCGCTGAAACAGCTTTTCCCGAGGCGGTTTTCGTAATGCTGTTCTTCCAGGTCGGAGAACTCTTCGAAGGATATGCCGAAGGCAAAAGCCGCGAGAGCATCGCGCATCTGATGGACATCCGTCCCGATGTCGCGAATGTCGAGCGCGGAGGCAAGGTCGAGGCCGTCGATCCCGCCGGCGTGGCCGTAGGCGAAATCCTGATTGTCAGGCCGGGCGAGAAAGTGCCGATCGACGGCACCGTCATCGAAGGATCGACCTCCGTGGACACCAAAGCCCTTACTGGCGAGAGCGTCCCGCGCGAGATCGCTTCCGGAGATGAAATCCTTTCCGGCTGCGTGAACCTCACCGGCGTAGTGCGCATGCGCACTTCCAAGCCGTTCGGTGAGAGCACCGTATCGCGTATCATCTCCCTCGTCGAAGATGCCGGAGAGCACAAGTCCCACAGCGAAGCCTTCATCACCCGCTTCGCCAAAGTATATACACCCGTCGTAGTCTTCGCGGCACTTGCCCTGGCGCTGATTCCACCTGTCCTGAGCGGGAACTTCTCCACGGCGTTCCCGACCTGGCTCTACAGGGCACTAATGTTCCTGGTCGTATCCTGTCCTTGCGCGCTTGTCATAAGTGTGCCCCTGACTTTCTTCGGCGGTATCGGCGGCGCTTCGCGCAAAGGTATCCTCGTCAAGGGAGCCAACTTCATGGACACCCTCGCAAAGGCCGGAACCGTCGTATTCGACAAGACCGGTACGCTTACCCACGGACAGTTTGCCGTCGAAGCGGTACATCCCGAATCTTGCGACGAACGGCACCTGCTGCACCTGGCAGCCCATGTCGAGCACTATTCCCAGCATCCTGTCGCGGCTGCCTTGCGTGACGCGTTCCCGGAAGAAGCGACTGACGGATGCAAGGTCAGCGATGTTGAGGAACTCGCGGGAATGGGAGTCAAAGCAAGGGTTGGAAATAATCTGGTATGTGTCGGAAATACCAAAATGATGGATTCCGTCGGCGCGAAATGGCATGACTGCCATCTCTCAGGGACTATACTTCACGTAGCCATCAACGGCGTATACGCCGGCCACATCGTGATAAACGACAAGGTCAAGGAAGACAGCGCAGAGGCAATCTCAGCACTGAACGGACTTGGGGTGACCCGTACCGTAATGCTGACCGGAGACCGTAAGGAAGTCGCCGAACACGTTGCAGAAAAGTTGGGAATCAACGAGTTCCACGCCGAGCTGATGCCGGACGGAAAGGTACAGCACGTAGAGCGGCTTACAGCTGCCAAGGAGCCCGGGAGCAGCCTGCTCTTCGTCGGAGACGGCATCAACGACGCCCCCGTGATGGCCAGGGCCGATGTCAGCCTGGCGATGGGCGGGCTGGGCAGCGACGCCGCGCTGGAGGCGGCCGACGTCGTCCTGATGGACGACAAGCCGTCCAAGGTCGCGCTCGCCATCCGTATCGCCCGCCGCACGCTCGGCATCGCCCGCCAGAATGTCGTCTTCGCCATAGGCGTGAAAATTGCAGTGCTGCTGCTGGCCGCATTCGGCATAGCGACGATGTGGATGGCTGTCTTCGCCGACGTGGGCGTGACAGTGCTTGCAGTGCTAAACGCCATGAGGGCCTTGAAGGTAAAGTAAATGGATATACACAATCAACTCTCTGACGAGCAATTGCTTGAGAAGGCCGGAGTCCGCGTCACCGCGGTCCGGCTTCTCATTTGGCGCGAAGTCAGGCATTCTTTCACTGGAACATTCAGCCTGGCCGATGTCGAGGACGCTCTCCCGACCGTGGACAAATCCACGATCTTCCGTACTCTCACCCTGCTGAGCGAGGCGCATCTGCTTCACGACATCGACGACGGCTCCGGCTCGCACAAGTATTGCGTCTGCCATCACGACGACACCCGTATGTGTACCGGCCACGTACACCTTACGTGCCGCATCTGCCATCGGACCTTCTGTCTCCCCGACGTGCGCATCCCCCAAGTCGTACTCCCCGAAGGCTTCGAGCCTGAGGAGACCGAGTACCTGGTCAAAGGCATCTGCCCCGACTGCGCCCGCCGGGCGTAATTTACTTCCCCCACTAGAATTATATCTTTTTATAATCGTAATCGCTTACTTTAATTAGGATTTATCCTATCTTTGCAGACCACTTGTTGATAATGCAAAGATAATGACCAAGCATTCGCTCACTAAGACACAGCGATCCAACATAGAGGCCATAGTCCTCATCGTCGTCCTTGCCGGTACGTTCATGGCGCTGGCCTCCCGTATGGGCGGGGGCAATCTCCTGAAGACGATTATGAACACCGCGCACCAGCTGCTGCTGAATACGGTGTTTTACCTGATGGGTATAACCGTCTTGACCGGTGCCTTGTCAAAGCTGCTTTCAGAGTTCGGCGTGGTCAGACTCCTCGAGCGTTTCTTGCGACCGCTGATGAAGCCGCTTTACAATCTCCCCGGTGTCGCAGCCTTGGGAGCGCTGATGACATTCCTTTCTGACAATCCCGCCATCATCGCATTGTCCAAGGATAAGACTTTTTCTTCCTATTTCAAGAAATACCAGCTCATCTCTTTGACCAATTTCGGAACTGCGTTCGGAATGGGACTTGTCGTGATGGTCACCATGATCAGTTTCGGCCATACCGGAGGGGCATTCATCGGCCTGTTCGGCGCCATCTGCGGTTCGATCATCTCCACCCGCATTATGCAGGCAAAATGCCTGAAATCGTTCCCGGAGCTTGACTCCCCCGTCGCGTCGGAGATCAATGACGATCCTGCGGAAATCATTGAGGATAAGGAAAATCAGAACAGTGTCTTCATGCGTTTCCTCAATGCCGTTCTGGACGGAGGAAAGAACGGTGTCGAACTGGGACTTGCCATCATTCCGGGAGTGCTTATCATCACAACGGTGGTCATCATCCTCACTTTCGGAGCCGGTCCGGAAGGCTATACCGGAGCGGCCAATCAGGGTGTGCCCATCCTTCCCTGGTTAGCTGAAAAGGTCCACTGGGTGTTCGAGTGGTTGTTCGGGTTCCAGGACATGAAACTGATTGCATTCCCTATGACAGCTCTTGGAGCAGTAGGCGCCGCGTTGGGACTGCTTCCCACCTTCGATGCGACCGGTATCCTCGACGGCAATGCCATCGCCGTATTCACGGCCATCGGCATGTGCTGGAGCGGATTCCTGTCCACCCACACCGCCATGCTCGATTCGCTCGGATACCGTAAAGCCATCTCCAAGGCTCTCGGCGCCCACACCATCGCCGGCCTCTGCGCCGGCATCATCGCCCATTTCGTCTGGCTGCTGATCAGTCTTCTTTAGATTTGATGTAATAGCGGCACAGTGCACTGTCTTCCAGACCGATTTATTGGAGGACAGTTCTTGGTTATTCCATTATTCTTTATTACTTTGTAACGACAAATGATTCGAGCATGAAAGAGATAAAATGCCCAAAATGCGGGACCGTCATCACTGTCGATGACGCTGATTTCGCATCGCTCCTCAGTCAGGTCCGCACTGAGGAATTCAATGCAGAGTTGAACCGCAGACTCGAGGATTACCATAGGATACAGAAAGCCAGAGAGGCAGAGAACGCTGCCCAAGAGGCAGCCAAGGCCGCAATGGTCGCTGCACGTCACAAGGAAGAGCTTTCAGGCAAGGAGATGGAGATAGAACGGCTTCGCCAGCAGATCGCATCATGGGAGAACAGCAAGAAACTCGAAATGGAAACTGTCTGGCTCAAGGCCAAGGATGCCGCATCCGAGGAGATCAAGAAGAAGGAAACCGAATTGATGAAGAAAGGAGAGGAGATCTCAAAGCTGATAAGTGACAACGCCAATGAACGGAAAAACTCAGCAGAGCGCGTGCAGAATCTACTTGACGCCCATAAGAAAGAGGTCGAAAGCCTGGAAAAAGAGGTTGAGATGTACAAGAACTTCAAAGCCAGGCGTTCCGTCAAACTCTTGGGAGAGGACCTGGAGCAGCATTGCTATACCCTGTACAACCAAATGCTGGCCCCTGTCATGCCGAACGCCTCTTTTGAAAAGGACAACAACGCCGTTAAGAACGAAGACGAGATAAAAGGTTCAAAGGGAGACTTCATTTTCCGTGACAAAGAGGATGGAATAGAATACATCTCCATAATGTTTGAAATGAAAAACGAGGGGGATGCCACTAGCAGCAGGCACAAGAACAGTGATTTCTACGAAAAGCTGGACAAGGACCGCAAGAAAAAGAACTGTGAGTTCGCTGTCCTCGTCTCAATGTTGGAGATGGATAATGACCTTTTCAACAATGGAATAGTTTCGGTTCAGGGGTTCGAAAAGATGTATGTCGTCCGTCCTGACAATTTCATCCCGATCATCACCCTTCTCGTACAGACATCCAAGAAAGCCCTTGACTATAAGAAGGAGCTGTCAGTCGCAAAGAGCCAGACCATCGACGTCACCCACTTCGAAGATGCGCTTCTCAGTTTCCGCGACGGCTTCGCCAAAAACGTAGCAAACGCGAAGAAGAAATACGACGAAGCCATCAAAGGCATTGACACCACGATCGAGAACCTTACCAAAATCAAAGAAAGTCTCAGGATCTCGGCAGGCCATTTGAGCGCCGCCAATAACAAGGCGGAAGATTTGACGATCAAGAAACTCACGAAGGGCAATCCCACGATGAAGGCCGCATTTGAGAAAGTTCGCGCAGAGAAAGCACGGGAAGAGGGACCTGACGAACAATAACAGGTAATTATGGCAAAAGACTTAATATTCAATAGCATCGACACCCTGGTTTTCGACTTCGACGGGACGCTAGCCGACACGACGGAAGGCATCTTGAAGACGACGGAAGCCACGTTGGAGAGAATGGGGCTGCCGGCGGCTGAGCCGAGCCGCGTGCGGCAGGCCATCGGCCTGCCGCTGGCGGGCTCGCTCCGCGCCGCCGGCGTCCCCGAAGACCGCATCGACGAGGGTGTCGACACTTACCACGAGATATTCTACGAAGTGGCTCCCAAGCACATATCCATATATCCCGGAGTCAAGGAAGGCCTGGAGAGACTCGCCGCTCTCGGTTTCAGGATGGGCATTGCGACTTCGCGAAGCGAACACTCACTTGTGATGCTGCTGGAGGAGCACGGCATCAGACAGCATTTCGAAGTGCTCGGAACCGTACAATGCGTATCGCGCCCGAAACCGGCCCCGGATCTGGTCTTATGGGTACTTGAGCAGTTCGGCTGCGCGCCGGAGCGTGCGATGGTCATAGGTGACACCACCTATGACATCGTCATGGGCTCCGCCGCCGGCTGCAGCACCTGCGCCGTCAGTTACGGGAACCACACGGTAGAGATGCTCCGTACCGCATCGCCAGATTTCGTCGTCGCGGACCTGCGCGAACTCGCAGACATACTTGGAAACAATCAATTCAATAACCTCATATGAAGAAAGCCACAATGATCCTAGCATCTGCCGGCCTGGTCCTCTGTGCCTGCCAGAGCGGAGCGCCCCAGCTTGGCAAAGCCTCCATCGACAAGGTCATGAAAGCCATGACGCTGGAAGAGAAAGCCCATTTCGTCATCGGTACCGGCATGGCCGGAGCATCCGGCAACGGGGCCGTGGTCGGTTCGACCGACCTGCTCCTCCCCGGTGCAGCAGGAACCACCTATGCCATCCCGCGCCTCGGCATCCCCGCCATCGTGCTGGCCGACGGCCCTGCGGGCCTGCGCATCCAGCCGACCCGCGAGGGTGACGACAACACCTATTATTGCACTCACTTCCCTATCGGCACTCTCCTCGCCTCCACTTGGAACCAGGAACTGGTCGAGTCGGTAGGTACCGCCATGGGAGAGGAAGTCCATGAGTACGGAGCCGACGTCTATCTCGCCCCGGCCATCAACATCCACCGCCACCCGCTCAACGGACGCAACTTCGAGTACTACTCCGAGGATCCCGTCGTAGCAGGCAAGATCGGTGCGGCATATGTCCGCGGCGTCCAGAAGAACGACGTAGGAACTTCCGTCAAGCATTTCGCATTCAACAACCAGGAGACCAACCGTACGGCCAACAATGCCGTGATAAGCCCGCGCGCCCAGCGCGAGATCTACCTCAAGGGGTTCGAAATCGTGGTCAAGGAGTCCGACCCCTGGACCATCATGTCCTCCTACAACAAGATCAACGGCACCTACACCTCGCAGTCACGCGAACTAATCACCGACATCCTTCGCGGCGACTGGGGCTTCAAGGGCCTTGTGATGACAGACTGGTACGGAGGTGACGACGGTGCAGCCCAGATAGCCGCCGGTAACGACATGCTTCAGCCCGGTACCGACCTTCAGTTCGAGCAGATTATGAATGCCATCAAGGACGGTTCCCTGACCGAGGCCGAACTCGACGTCTGCGTACGCCGCTGCCTCGAGCTCGTACTGAGGAGCCCTAAGATGAAGGGGTATGAGTTCTCCAACAAACCCGACCTCGAGGCTCACGCCAAGGTCACCCGCGAAAGCGCCCTCGAAGGAATGGTCCTTCTCGAGAACAAGGGCGTGCTGCCCCTGAAGGACGTCAAGAACGTCGCGGTCTATGGCTGTACCTCCTATGCTTTCATTGCCGGAGGCACCGGATCCGGAGATGTGAACCGCGCCTATACCGTATCCCTGCTGGACGGCCTCAAGAATGCCGGATTCAACGTGGACGATTCCAAGAAGGAGCTCTACGAAAAGCACATAGCCGACGAGAAGGCAGCCGCCCTTGCCGACGTACACGACGCCCTTGCCGCATTCTATCCCGTTCCCCGTCCGAGCGAGATCATCCCTTCGGCAGCCGAACTCAGCGCTTCCGCCAGGGCGAATGACGTCGCCATAATCACCTTCGGCCGCAACTCCGGAGAATTCTTCGACCGCACCAGCGCGGACTTCTCTCTCAACGCCGGAGAAAAGCAGCTGCTCAACTCCGTGACCAAGGCATTCCATGCCGCAGGAAAGAAAGTCATCGTGGTTCTCAATGTCGGCGGAGTGGTCGAGACTGCTTCCTGGAAGAACATCCCCGACGCCGTCCTGCTCGCATGGCAGGCCGGCCAGGAGGGCGGTAACTCCGTTACCGACATCCTCACCGGCAAGGAAAGCCCGTCCGGCAAGCTCCCCATGACCTTCCCCGTATATCTCATGGACGCCGGTTCGTCGGCCAACTTCCCCATCGATTCCGATGCTGGAGTCTATTTCCTCGAGAAGCGGCCCGATATGGGCGTCAAGGACGTGGACGAGACCCGCTATGAGGAAGGTATCTACGTCGGCTACAGGTGGTTCGACAAGAAGAACATCCCGGTATCCTATCCTTTCGGATATGGTCTCAGCTATACCACTTTCGATTATTCCGATGCTTCCGCATCACTTGAAAATGGAACGGTAAAGGTATCGGTCAAGGTCACAAACAGCGGTTCCGTGGCAGGCAAGGAAGCAGTCCAGGTCTATGTCTCTGCTCCCTCAGGCAGCCTTGACAAGCCCGTCAAGGAGCTCAAGGCTTTCGCAAAGACCAGAAAGCTCGCTCCCGGCGAGTCGCAGACGCTCGACATCCGTTTCGCCGCAGCGGACATGTCCTCCTGGGATGAGTCCAAGGCCGGCTGGGTGCTCGATCCGGGTACCTATCAGATCCTCGTCGGAGCATCTTCCGCCGACATCCGTGCGACCGGTTCCGTTGTGGTCGAATAGACCCCGCAATACTTATTTTGAGCCGCCCCGTGGTTTACGAGGCGGCTTCTTTCATTTTAGAACGCAGTTTATTATCTTTGCACCGGATCGTGGTGGACGCGGAGGATACCTCCGGCCGCGTCTTAAAAGGGAATCCGGTGCGAGTCCGGGACTGTGCCCGCAGCTGTGTCATCCATAACGGCTTCGAATCCAGTGCCATTGGGGTCCGATCCCCGAGAAGGCCGGAGCCGGGAGAAGTCAGAAGACCTGCCACTTTCAAGTTTAGCATCAGGGCTCGGGGACAAGTCCGTGCGGTAACGTTAATTCTTTATATCATTATGAAAAAAGCAAGACTGCTTTTGCTTTTGGGTGCGCTCGTGTCTGTATTCGCGTGCGAGAAGGATCCCATTCCCGAGACTTACAACGACTCTGATTTGACCGGCTACAACGTCGACGTGACCGGCATCCCGACAAGCACTAGAAAAATCTTCCTGCTCAACGAAGGCGGCATGGGATCGAACAATGCCAGCCTGGATTTCCTTCGCATCAGTGACGGCAGCTACATCACCGGTGCATTCAAGAAGATGAATCCCGATGTCGGAGCCGGCTTGGGCGATGTCGGCAACGACATCGTAGTGATTGGCGACGAAGTCTGGATGGCCATCAACAACTCCGGCATCGTCGAGGTGATCTCTGCCAAGGACGAGACGGAAATCGCGGCCATCAAAGTGGCTACACCCCGCAACATAGCCTTTGACTCCGACTATGCTTATGTGACTTCCTGGGCCGGTGCCTACGCCACCTATGGAGAGGACTACTCCATAACCGAGTTCAACAACCCTAAGGGACAGGTCTATCGCATCGACCTGAAAACCAAGAAAGTAGAGGGTTCGGTAGAGGTTGGTTACCAGCCCGAAGGCATAGCCTGCTATAAAGGCAAACTGTATGTCGCCAACTCCGGCGGCCTCGCCAGCACGCTGCCTCCTGACTATTTCTATGAAAAAACCGTAAGCATCATCGACACCAAGAGTTTCAAGGTGTCCAATAGCCTGGATGTACAGGTAAACCTGAAGGGAGTGTTCTCTGATGGCAAGGGTAACATTTACGTCACCTCGCTCGGCAACTATTCCGATGTCCACTCGGGCGTGTACGTCATTGACGCATCCGGCAAAGTAGAACATATCGCCGACTATGTCAGCGTTGCTTCGATGTATGACGGCACGCTCTACTGCCTGGGATCGGAGCAGGAGTTCGACTGGAGCGGTGCGCGCAAGAGATGGCAGGCTTTCAGCTGCAATGCCGGCTCGAAGTCCTCATTCAACTTGAATATAAGCAACGACCCTTACGGATTCTGTGCATTGGGCAGCGACACGTTCCTCGTCACTGACGCCGGGGACTACTTCAATCCCGGAACCGTCTCTCTCTACAAGGGCGGCAACAAGGTCTGGACTGCCAACGCCGGAGTCTGCCCCGGACATTTCGCCATCTGGTAGTGACTCTTCGCCGGACTATAGCCGTGCTGGCACTTGTATCCGCGTCCTGGGGTGTAAATGCCCAGGACGCGGATACGCTGTCGGCCGCTTCAGTGTTCGGCGTCAAGGTGCGGCCTGTCGTACCCGCCGCAGAGCAGGTTTACCTGCCCTTGCAGTCGGCGGCTCCGCAGCAGATGGCCGCAGTCCTGCAGCATTTCACGGGAGTGCAGGTCAAGGATTATGGCGGCGCAGGCGGCCTCAAGACTGTCAATATCAGGAGCCTGGGCAGCGAACACGTCGGCATCTTCCTGGACGGGATACAGGTGGACAATGCTCAGAACATGCAGGTGGATCTGAGTAGGTTCTCCACGGACGGCATAGGTACGGTCGCGCTTTACAACGGGCAGAAGTCACGAAGGCTGCAGACAGCCAAGGAATATGCGTCCGGGGCCGCCGTACACCTGACAAGCGATCCTCCGCTGCACTTTGACGGAAGCGGAGGACATTTCCGCCTGCGCGGCGGCTCGTTCGGGACCTTCAACCCTTCCGTCCTATGGGACAATATCCTGGGGAAGGGCGTCGCGCTCCGCACCCAAGCGGAATTTCTCACGAGCAACGGGAGGTACAAGTATCCCTGTTACGACACTACACTGGTGCGGGAGAACGGTGATATAAAGTCCCTCAGGTTGGAGATGCAACTGTTCGGAACTCCCCGCAACGGCAACTGGATGCTCCACGCCTATTCATACGGTTCGGAACGGGGCTTCCCCGGCCCGGTGATACGCAGAGCCGCGGGTTTCCCTTTCAGCGCAGAACGCCAGGCCGACCAGGACATTTTCATCCAGGGCGGGTGGAGCCAGGACTGGACGGACAGATACTCCACCTCCGTAAAATTCAAATACGCCAACACTTACACTCACTATGACACCCATCCGGAGAAGAATCCCATGGCAATGCCCTATGACCTGCATTACAGGCAGAACTCCGGATACTTATCGTTGGCACAGTCCTATGTCCTGGCAGACCCATGGTCTGTAGACTTCAGTTCCGACTGTCAGTACAACACGTTGGACTCCGATGTCGGGCAGTTCGTCACGCCTAGAAGGGCGACATACATCGGCGCCCTCGCCACCCGCGTGGCATGGGAGACTTTCCGAGCCGCCGCGCATCTCGTGTATATGGGTGCCTGGGATTTCTTCGACACTCCCGCTGCGGGAGGTTGGACCCGGGAGAACACCTACAGGGATGCCTGGATGCCGTCGTTGAGCCTGTTCTGGAGACCGGTCAATTTTCTGGAATTCGACGCCTACGCCAAGCGCAGCTACCGCCTGCCGTCTTTCAACGACCTGTACTACAGCCAAATGGGCAACTCCTCACTGGTTCCTGAGCAGGCGGAACAGTATGGCCTGGATATCCGCCTCAACGGCAGGAAGCCTGCGAACTGTCACTGGGACGTGCGCATCTCACCGTATTTCAACCGTGTCAGCAACAAGATAGTGGCCATCCCGACTTCCTCGCAGTTCCGCTGGACAATGCTTAACATCGGCCTGGTGGACGTCACCGGACTGGACACAAAGGCGGAAGCCGGAATCAACCGAGGAGACTGGTTCCTGGAATGGACGCTACGTTATTCTTTCCAGCAAGCCCTCGACCACTCCGACAGCGGCAGCCTGACCTATGGCAACCAGATTCCCTACATCCCTCGCCACAGCGGAGGAATCGGACTCGAGGGCCGATACGGGTATTGGTCACTCTGCTGGGATACGAGCGTTTCCGGAGGAAAATGGTCCAGGACGGCCAACATAGATGACTACTACATTGAGCCGTGGAGCATCAGCGATGCAAGCGTGTCACGGCTCTATTACCTTACTGACCTGGGGCATCGGGGCATGGTTCCGGAACTCACCGTCACCCTCAACCTCGGCAATGTGTTCAACAGGCCGTATCAGATCGTGCAGGGCTATCCCATGCCGGGCTTCAACGCCCTTTTGTCCATTGATATCAAATGGTAAGAATATGTTTTTCAGCTTTTTGTATGTATTGTTAAGCGGTATCGCCCTTCCTGTCGGAGGGATACAGATGCAGTACCTTTGGCGTAACCAGCTGGGTGATGTCTATTCACTCGGACTCGGATCGGCCGCCTGCCTCGGCGCGGCAGCCGCGACAATGTCCGGCTGGTGCTCCCTGACGGTCGGGTCGTTCATCTGTACTCTCATTTGCACTATCGTATGCTTCTTCGTGACGCTCAGGGTATCGACGCAGAATCTCATCACTTTCGGCATCATTTTCGGCACATTCATCGGCTCGCTTGGAACGATAGTGGTCACGAACGCCCCTACGGGGGACCTTCTCAAGCAGTACTACCTCTGGGGAGCAGCCAACTTCCACCTGGAAGGAGTCACGCACGGCGACATCATCTTCTCACTTTGCCTATTCGCCGTCGGCCTTGGTGCGGCCCTGTATTCGGCCCGCGACCTGAGCCGGCATTTCCGCGGGGAGATCGAACTCTCACGTCTGTACAAGGCCATGAGTCTGATGGCCATAATGTTCCTTGTCACCAGCGCAGTAAGCATCTGCGGAACCATAGGATTCATCTCGCTCGGCGTACCCAACATCAGCCGCACCATCTGCAAGTCAACCGACATCCGTAAGCACTACATGATCTCCAGCGGCATCAGCGTCGGCCTTTTGCTGATCACATACCTTATCTCGGAATATGCCAATTTCGGCATATATCTGCCCATCAGCGCCACGATGGCCATCATCGCCCTGCCGCTGATGATATTCCTCTTCACGAGCAAAGGAACGCCCGAAAAGGCATAAAAAAAGGGAAGCGGATCGCTTCCCTTTTTTCTATTTGAAAATGAGCGGCAGGAACTCGTGCAGGCTTCTGCGCCAGGTCTGCCATTCGTGGGCAGTCCCGGGTGAGACATAACTGGCGGCCTTGATGCCCATTCCATTGAGCTTTTCCACGTCGGCGGCGATCCTTTCGGGATACTCTTGAGAGCCGCAGGTCTCGAAGATGAAACGCACGGTACCTTTGTCGATCCGCTCCGGATCGCTGACGGTACCGCCGCTGAAGATACCATAATACGCGAACAGACTGCTGTTCTTAAGACCAACCTGGTTCGTGATCATTCCGCCAAGCGAGAGACCGGCCATTGCGCGGCCTGCAGGAGTGGCGATCGTGCGATAATGGGCGTCGATGTCGGGGATGGCTTCCTTGATGAACATTTCCTCGAAATTCTCGATGCCGGTCGGAGCGAGATAGAGGCGTCCGCTGCGGTCGTCGCCGGGACGATAGACGAAGTCGTTGTTCATCACGACGATCATAGGAACGGCCTTGTCTTCGGCAATAAGGTTGTCGAGGATGACGGCCGCGCGGCCGGAATGCGTCCATTCGCTCTCGTCCTCTCCGGCTCCATGCTGGAGATAGAGGACGGGATAGCGCAGTTCGGGATGCTCGTCATAACCAGCGGGAGTATAGACGAACGCCCTGCGGAACTTTTTGTCCACATCGGAATAGAACCAGTGCTCCCTGACATCACCGTGAGGCACGTCCTTGATGACATAATAGTCCTCGTCAGGAGATGGGACCTCCACAGTGCCGGTGAATCCGTTGCCATAGAAAGGAGTAGTGCCCGGATCGAGGAAACGGACACCGTCCACGACGATATAATAAATCTGGAAACCTACTTTAGGGATGGTGACTATGACATTCCAGAAACCGTCGGCATCTTTCTTCATCGGGGCTTGAAGCCCGGCCACGGGGACATTCAGCACTACCTCCTGAGCAGTGGGAGGGGCCTGGAAGCGGAACCAGAATTCGCCATTGGCATTGATCTTCGGAAAATCTGCCTGACGGTGAGTGTACTCAGCCCTCTCCCATCCTTCAGGGGAAGGTGCCACGAACAAGTCCTGCGCCTTCAGCGCAAAGGGGATGAGCGACAGTGCAATGCAGAGAATCAAGGATTTGTTTTTCATATGCGGTCAGTTTCAAACGTTTGCTCAAACTTACGAATTAATTCGGAATTGATCACTATCTTTGTTCCCCGAATGAAGAGAATGCTCCTTACATTATTGGCTATTGCTTGTTGCCTGGGGGTCTGCGGGCAGCCGGCGACGGCGCAGGAGGCCGGGGACTCACGTCCCGGCCACGCCCTCCGGGCCGGTGCCGACCGCATGACCATCGGCTCGTTCAGGGACTCTTACACCAGTCTCGGCTTCAATTCATTTACCTTGGAGTGGGACTTCATCACAAGAGGCGCAGAAGGCAGCTATTCAGCCGCTTATAATCATCCAACCTTCGGAATAGGGCTGACATACAACGGACTTGACGAAGTCCAGTTCAAAAGCAAGAACGGTCATTATTCCGGGATGGTCGCCGCATATGGCGTCATCTCCCGGGACCTTCTGCGTCTGGGGCGTTTCTCAGGAGGATACGACCTGTCGCTGGGGCTCTCCTACTCCAACGGATACTACGATCCCGTCACCAACCGGTCCAACTGGTTCTTCAGTTCGCCTCTCCTGTTCTACGTAGCGGGAGGCGGACATATCACGTGGCAGGTCGCACGCCGGCTTGACCTCGTAGCCGACATCTCGGTCCGCCATAACTCCAGCGCCCGTTTCGCCTACCCTAACGGCGGGCTGAACTACTGGGGAGGAGGACTTTCCGCAAGGTATCATTTCCAGGATAGGCCGAACTATTCCAGGAGAGGAGTCCGTACGCCAAGAATTGCAGACGACGGATACGAAAAGGGCTGGAGCTATGAGATTTACGCCGGAGGAGGCGTACACGCCTGCGCGGCGGAGTGGCTGGCTACCTCCAAGACTGTGGACAGGGAGACGCTCGCAGCCACGAATCTGCGCAAGTGGCCTATGGGGTCGCTGGGGTTCGATGCCGTTTACCGACTCTCCGGCCGTTTCGGCGTCGGAGCTTCCGCATCCGCATTCTATTGCTCCAACATGGAAGCCCTGAGATGGGCAGACAACATCATATACGGAGAAGAGGCGGCCTCCGCCGCCTCATACTCTTCGTTCTCCTTCGGAGCGGGAGCCGTGCAGGAGGTGTTTTACAAACGCACGGCGTTCTATCTTCAGGAAGGGTATTATTTCTATCGTAAAGCCGGTATCCACGGCTATCACGGACGCTTGTACGAACGTGCCGGACTCCGCCTGTACCCGAAGCGGATCGAACCTTTCTTCTTCAGCGTCTGCATCAAGGCACACCGGTTCAAGGCCGAATACATGGACTTCACCGTCGGCGTCCGCTTCAAGTAGCCCCTATCTGGCCTTGTCGACCAGGTAGCGGAACAGACCGAGCCATGAAGGATCCGCCTGAAACATCCTCTCCGGATGGAACTGGACGGCCACGACGTTGGCATTCTCGAATGCTTCCACCACCCCGTCGGAAGAGCGGGCGGTAACCCGGCTTCCGGGAGCTGCATCCTTCACTGCCTGATGGTGGAAAGTATTGACCAGCAGTGAGTCTGAGCCAAACAAATCAAAAAGCACACTCCCCTTCTCCACTCCTATCATATGAGTGGTGTCACGATGTGGAAGGACTCCTTCCACCTGTGCCGGAAGATCCTGGTACAGGCTTCCGCCGAGCGCGACGTTCATCAGCTGTTCGCCGCGGCAGATGGCCAGGACCGGCTTGCCGGAGGCCAGCGCCGCCCGGGCGAACAGCAGGTCGCTGCGGTCGCGGACCGCATCGATGCTTACAGTCTCGTTCAGGACCTCCTCTCCGTATTCCGCCGGATCGAGGTCCGGACCACCGGAGAAAACGATGCCGTCCACCTTGGCCAAAAGGCTTTCAGCAAGGGCAGGGTCGTCGATGATTGGCAGGACGACCGGAATGCCCCCTGCCTTGGCGACAGCTTCAGTATAGTTTGTAGAAAGCGTCGCAGCGCCTGTCGATGTGCGCCCACAAGTAATACCGATCAGCGGCGCATCCTGGTCACTGCATGAACATAATGACAATGATATCATTGCGTACAGAAGAAATCTAAACCTTGTTTTCATCGGGCAAGGGTTCTTTTACAAGTCATTTACCTTTAAGCCGTCCGCTCTTGCGAAGGGCTTCGCTGATAATCCATTGCAGCTGACCGTTGGTACTGCGGAACTCGTCCGCAGCCCAACGCTCCAAAGCTTCCATCGTATCGGGATCGACCCTTAGGACGAAGCTTTTCACTGCATCCTTCTCCTTGGCCATGATCAATAGAGGCTTCCGGAATTGACCACCGGCTGGGCCGGCTCGTCACCGCAGAGGACGACCAGGAGGTTGCTGACCATGGCGGCCTTGCGTTCCTCGTCAAGATCGACGACGCCCTCAGCCTTGAGTTTGTCGAGGGCCATCTTGACCATGCTGACAGCCCCGTCCACGATCTTCTCACGGGCGGCGATGATGGCGTCGGCCTGCTGGCGGCGAAGCATCACGGCAGCGATTTCGGGAGCGTAAGCCAAGTAGTTGATGCGGGCCTCGGTCACGTGAAGGCCGGCCATATTCAGGCGTTCGTTCAATGTGGTGACAAGCTTCTCGTTGATCTCGTCGGCATTGCTGCGGAGAGTGAGTTCGTCGGGAGTATCGGGATTGTCATAGGCATAGCAGCCTGCGACCTGACGGAGGGCGGCATCGCTCTGGACACGCACGAAGTTTTCGAAAGCCTGGGACAGGAAGCGGGCGGAGCCGCCCTTCCCGGTACCTGAAGGCATGGGGGCAAGCGACTGGCTGTCGATCTCAAACAGAGCCTTATATGTATCTTCGAGTTTCCAGACCAGCACCATGCCGATGAGGACGGGATTACCGACCTTGTCGTTGACCTTGATGGGTTCGGGATTGAGGTTGCGGGCACGCAAGCTCACGCTTTTCTTGGTCAGAAGAGGATTGACCCAGTAGAAACCGGTCTGGGTGAAGGTTCCCTTATACTTTCCGAAGAATAGCAGAGCCACCGCCTCGTTGGGCTCCAGCTTGACAAATCCGTTCACACAGATGATGAAAAGCACGAGCAGGACGCCGCCTGCTATGGCGAACGAACCGTTGCTGTCGGCCTTGATGAAGAAGAAAATCGCGGCTGCGAAAAGGATGATGACCATAAGAAGGGCTAAGAATCCGTTCAGGACCGAGCCTTTGTAAGCAAATTCCTTGTTTTCCATGACTTTATGCTTATTGTTTTACAAAATAATATCATTTTGATATCACAAAGATACAACGAAAAACCTTATCTCCAAATAAAAATCACAAAAGATTCAGGAAGACCGTGATGACGCCGGTGTTGATGAGGTCGACAAACATCGCTCCGACGATCGGAACGATGATGAAAGGATTGACGGCATAGCGGTACTTATAGCAGACGGCCGACATATTGGCCATTGCATTCGGGGTGGCGCCGAGGCCGAAGCCGCACAAGCCGCTTACGAGCACGGCCGCATCATAGTCCCGGCCAAGTACGCGGAACGCGATGAGGCCGGCATAGAGCGCCATGAATGCGGTCTGTGCGAGAAGTATGACGACAAGCGGCAGCACAAGTCCGGCCAGTTCCCAGAGTTTCAGCGTAGCCATGGCCATACCGAGGAAAAGGGACAGGCAGATATTGCCCAATGATACAATCTTGCCTAGGGCGAGTTTGTCCTCATGCTTCGGACCGAAGCAGTTCCTGATAATCGCGGCGACTATCAACGAGCCGAAATAGGTAGGGAATGTGATGCCCGTAAGGGCGAGAAGCTTGCTCAGGCCCATTCCCAGGGCCATCGCCAATATCAATTGATATGCAGCTTTCGAATACTCCCGGAAGGACTGTTCATCCGTACCGACGTGTTCTGCGCGCTTCTCCGGCGAGGCTTCGTTCGCCTCGATGCCGATGACCACGTCGTCCTCGCCGGAGGCTTCCGCGAGCCCGCGGCGACGGATAACCGTCTCGGCGACGGGGCCGCCGATGAGCGATCCGGCCACGAGGCCGAAAGTGGCGGCGGCCATCGTGACTGAAGCGGCGCCCTGCAGGCCGAGCCGCTCCAGCACCGGCGAGAAGCCGCCGGCAGTGCCGTGGCCGCCGCACATCGGGATGGACCCCGCCGCCATGCCGACGAGCGGGTCCAGCCCCATGCCGCGGGCGATGCCCACGGACAGCAGGTTCTGGACTATGATCAACAATGCTACAAGAAGGACCATCATAACCAGCGGCCGTCCACCCTTTTTGAGCATACGCAGGTCGGACTGGAAACCCACTGAGGTGAAGAAAAGCATCATACAGATGTCCTTGACGGTCCCGTCGAAGCCTATGTCGACCTTGAAAGCGGCGTGCACCGCCAAAACCAACAATGACACGAGCAATCCTCCCGACACCGGCGCAGGGATGCAAAGCCTCTTCAACACCGGAATGGTACGTGTAAAGAACATACCCAGAAGCAGGGCAAGCACCCCCACTCCGGCCGTCATATACATATCCAGTGCAACGCTGTCCATCCTCTGAAAAGAATTGTTCTCAAATTTACAAAAAAGATGTAAATTTGCGCCCCGAAATCAGCAATATGGCTATATGCATCAAGGTATCTGGACAGTACTCATGCTCATCTGCTCGAACGTTTTCATGACGTTCGCGTGGTACGGGCATCTCAAACTGAGTGAAATGAAGATCTCCACCGGATGGCCGCTCATCCTGGTCATCCTGTTCTCCTGGGGGATAGCTTTCTTCGAGTATTGTCTGACCGTCCCCGCCAACCGCATAGGCTACGCCGAGAATGGCGGTCCTTTCAATCTCATCCAGCTCAAGGTCATCCAGGAGGTTATTTCCCTCACGGTCTTCTCGATTATCGTCCTCTTCGTCTTCAAGGGACAGTCCATCCACTGGAACCACCTCGTCGCTTTTGCCTGCCTCGTCCTCGCCGTCTTCTTCGCCTTCCTGAAATAATCCTTCCGCCAGGTCTGCCTGTTCCCAGCCACATTCCTGCACTCCCAGCCACGGAATGGACAACAGTGCCCGGAGATTCATCCTGCGGCAGTGAAAACCCTTTCTGGAGTCCTTTTCTCGCCACAGAATGAACGTGGAGCATCCTATGTCCATTCCGTGGCAAGATTACATCGCCAGGCATCTGCGGATCTGCCTGTCGGACACCCTGTGCCGGTACTTATTCCACAGATTGTTGCCAATGCGTTTCTTCTGCGTATCGGACAACGCATAGACCGAAGGGCAACCATACCCGGGGACGTATTTGGTATCTATTATGGTACACAACTCCATGTCCGTCAAAGCGGACAGGTCAGTCCAGCCCTTCTCGTTGCTTCTCATCCGCTCGGTATTTCCGTCCATCAATGCCCGCTCGATAGTCTCAAGTGTCACAGCGGGTTCGGAACTGTCCTCTTCCTTTTGCTCGGCTATCCATTTTTCGTCCGAATAGCGGTTC
>JAEEGG010004942.1_pt1 | contig 32104 bp, 37 predicted proteins | sample 9134161 | NCBI WGS metagenome assembly JAEEGG01 (sample SAMN16246543, study PRJNA631951) | gut metagenome | biome: gut microbiome; feature: rumen; material: CR-attached | host: Bos | place: Iran: Karaj | collected 2018-10 | reverse complement strand
TGGTTCCCTTGGTGGCGTGTCCCTCGACGATCTCGGGATCGTCGACTTCCTGGTACTGGTAGATCACGTCGACGACGTTGTATCCGTACTGGGTGGTGACGTATGCCTTCCTGAGCTCTCCCATGTATCCGGTCTGGTCGAAGGGGTCGATGGCTCCGTGGTCGTCCGCAAGGACGTTCACGAAGTACCTGGTCATGGTGAGATCGGCCTTGGTGATGGTGATCTTCGAGATACGGTTGGTGTCGTCACTAGTTACCTGTATTTCCGCTCCATCTCCGTTGTACCATGCATAAGTCTGAGTGGTCTGGGGACCAGAAACGTAGACGTTCTTAGACGTGGTAGGCGTAGCCTTGTAAGTTATGGCGAAATCCCAGCCCTCGACGGTCCATCCCTTCTTGGAGAGGACCATAGTGTTACCGCTCTCGTTAACGATGACCTTTTCGTTGGAGCCCTTGGCCGGAATGTCGGCAGAGAACTGTCCGATGGTGAGGGTGAGGTCGTAGTTGGTATTGTTCTCGACGGTGATGTACTCGAGCTTCTGTTCAGAGAGCAAGTAGTCGAGTTCGCCCTCGACAGTCATAGCTGTGCCCTTAACGTAAATCACGGGCTCTTCCTGTTCCTCGTCATTGGGGTCTTCGTATACCATTTTGCTGAGATATCCGTCAATCTCGGTCCAGGTAACCTTGTAGACCTCTCCGACGACTACATCGAAGGACCATATGTATGTGAAATCCGGACCTGTTCCTGCCTTAACGTCGACCTTCTTAGAGGTCATGGTCTGCGTGTGAGTCGCCTTGGAGCAGTATTCGGTGAACTCGACCGTAATCGTCTGGTCATCATCGGTATTAGCACCGAATGTGAAAGTTACGGGAACATAATTCAGTTCGCACTTGAGGGTGAAGAATGCCTTGTTCGCGGTCTTGGTTATTCCGTCGAACGTGCATTTCCACTCGGACCAATCGTTGGACGGGATGGGCTGGGGTATGGGCACCACTACGTCATCAGTTGTATCATCAGGTGTATTATTGTTGTTTGTTTCCGTGGGGAATACAACCTTTCCGTCCTTCATCGCAATAGCAGTGGACTTGTAGAACTTAACGAACTCGGACTTGAAGACCAGGGTGTCGTTGCTGTAGATGCCAGTGATAACTCCGACCTTCTTGTCATCCGTGTTCGTCTGGAGGATGACAGGAGTTCCGTCTCCGACAACCTCTCCTGAATCGGTCTCGATGTTGTAGTACATGAAGACATCTCCGACAGAGTACTTCTTGTCGCCGTCATCGAGGTAAATGGTCAATTCGGTTGCGTAACCCTCGGTGATGTGCAGGACGACAGGTTCCTCCTCGCCAGGGTAGTACATGTTGTTCCTGATCATAGTGAAAGTTCCCTTCGTCTTGCTGACCTTGGTCAGGTCGGTGAGTTCGCCGTTGGGCGAGAAGAACTTGTAGTTGCTGGTGGAGTTGGCACCCTCGATGGTGTACTCGTATCCGAATACGACCTTGATCTCTCCAGTAGTAGCATCGATCGGAATGACCCTTCCGTTCTGGTCTTTGATGGTGAGTCCGGATGTCCATACGTTTTCTACTACTTCGGTAGTGGCGGGGTCGTCGTCGACGATCCACTTGCCGTTATCACCCGGTGCAACTTTCTGAGCAAGGACGACGGTATATTGCTCGGGCGCAGTGACGTAGAGCGTAGCGCTCATGGGGGAATCCCATACTACGTTCCTGAAGGTCGCGGACTTCGGGGTGTACACGGGTGTTGCGGAAGACTTTCCGTCGAGCGTTACGGTGACAGGGTACTGGTTGTCGTAGCTGGCGGTCAGTGCGATAGTGTTGTTGAAAGTCGCGAGGATCAGCGTGTTGTACTTGTACAGTGCGCTGTTGACGTTGATTCCGCCGGATGTGAGGTTGACCTTATCAATACCGGTCATGTCGATGTATGATCCGAATGCGACGGTGAGTGGGGTCTGACCGACTGTTTCAGTGTTAGCATTGTTGTTTGTAGGATCATTGCTAGCAGTTACTGCGGTAGGCGTGGTTCCATCATAGACGCTGGAACCCTGATAGAATGTTCCAGTCTGGTAGCTGGTACTCATGAACACCCTGATGAGCTTGGCATCGAATGCGCCATCGTTATAATTGGTTGCGATGAACTGTCCTGCGTTCCAGATAGCACCATTTGCGCCAACCGAGAGTGCTCCCTCAGGTTTGACGACGGATCCCTCTGCAATCTTGAGTATGCCGTCGACAGCAAAATCGCCAGCGACATAGAAGCTGCATCCTGCCTCGACCAGAGCGGATGTTGTGAGAGTCACCTTTCCAGGAGTGCCAGTAATTCCGGTTACCTGGAATGTCCTGAGCTTGATGTCAGCGGGCATAGGTGCACCTGTCTTATCCTTAGTAGCGTTCTTCAGCTCCAGAGTATATGTGTCTGAATAGACCATTCCAGAGAGCGTCACGTTTCCGATGGTGGTATAGATTGTGTTTGCCCCAAGAGTGACGGTTCCGTCAACGAAGAGCTTGTTCTGTCCTGCGGTGATCGTGAAATCTCCCATTCCGACCTCGAGATCTTTGTCGGTCATGAAGGAGTGAACGTCGTTATACTCGTCCATGTATCCGAAGGCTATGCTCGCCGGAAGTTTTGCGCCTTCCAACAGCGTGAGCTTCAGTGTGCCCGCGACCATGAATTTGCTGGGCTCATCACCGACAGCTGCACTACCTTGAAGTGTACCAGATGTGATTATCTCTCCGTTACCGGACAATAATCCTGTATTCTTGACCTTTTCAGAGACGCTGACCGTTCCGTCTATGACTACTGTTCCACCCGTATTAGACAATCCAGTTACATCAAGGTCGCAGCCGATATACATGCTTCCTCTGTTGTACTTCTGGAGCTCTTCATATCCGGCCGGCATTACCATAAGTTCGTTACCTATGTTTGTATACTTGCCTTCCAGGGTAACTGAATTGATTATAGCTACGTCATAATTGTAGATGGCTCCATAAAGGCCATTCTTGATAGTTCCTCCATTTATCGTCAGTTCGGAGTTTGCTTCATTCTTTACGTAGAGTCCGTACTCGATTACCCCTCCATTTATTACAAGAGTGGTTCCTTCATCTTGTCCGGATCCGGTGACAATAACGGAAGAGGCACTTCTGCCACTCTTGAAGTGATTCATTCCACCAATGTAACCGCCGTTGATGGTCATATCTCCCCTGTTCACAACTGTGTACCAGTAAGACTTCGAGGCGTCCACCTGCTCATACTTTATGGTACCGTTGTCCACTGAGTAAGAACCGGATTCTACCGTCATTACTCCGCCCATGGCGTTGTACAGGACGGCCATTCCCGCGGTAGCTGTACCGTATGCGTTGACGATTCCTCCCTTGCCCTTTTCGGATGTGTCCTTGAGCGTCAGACCTTTTGACTCGTTCACTATAACCGAACGAAGACCATCTGCAGCCTCTTCCCAGCTATCTGGATCGGACACCTTAACTGGGTTCAAAGCCCCAGTCGCCGTGACTGTATATCCGTTGAAATCAATCACTCCGGCCGATTTGACCAGATATGCTGTCATTCCACTGTTTACAGTGATGTTAGCACCTAGTTTCACGTTGAATTCTTCGTCTCCAGTGATCGTTGCTCTGAAGTCGGGCTCTGTCGTGACTGTTGTAACCTCCTCAGGGATCGCCGCGCTGTTCTGGTCAGTGTCTGCCATAACAGCGAATGCAGCGAAAGCCATTGCGAGAACAGCCAAGACTGCCAGGAATTTCATTCCTTTCGTGTTCATTCAAATTTCTCCTTTTTTTTCGCATAGCTACTCGGCCTCTGAACCGGGTAACCTTCCAAAATCTGGAAGGAGATGTCGAAAATCCTCAGCCCATACATCCGGATCCCATCACCCTAATCGATGGACCCGGGGGCCTTTTACTATCTCAGCAGACTGCAACCTCCCGTAGGCCCCTTATTTCCTCAAAGAAGCTACAGTCTGCCAATCATCCTTCATCGAATCAGATTATTAAACGAGGTTCGAGATTCTATCTAATTCTTGAAAATCAGTGAAAAAGCGTCACAAAACAGCTTACAATTCAACAAAAGAATCCATTTTTCACAAAAGAATAGGAATCACATAAAATGTGCAGATATGGCATAAGTACAGCCTAATGCACCCAAGGAACAGAGTTCGCCCAAAGCAACTCATCCTTCGATTATCCCGATGAGCTCGCGGATCGTCCTAGCGGCCTTCCTGCCCTTTTCAGTAATCAGAATGACATTCGTATTCGTCCTGCCCGTGCCGAAGATCTCTATGATCCCCATCTCGTACAGATCGTTCAGCTTGGACGCCATGTTCACCGACCTGGAGATATCGTTGTAGACATCCGACTTCACAACCGGTGACAGCGAATCCAGGTATAGGATAAGCGTCAGCATGTGCTTCCCCTCAAGCTTCTGCACTGTCGTCCTACCGTCTCCTGGATTCCTGCGGTCCTTCTCGGAGAGCAGCCTCTTCACATCCTCCGGCAGGTCCTCGAACGGCCTCGGATTCTTCCAAACGTTGTCCCTCCCGTCGAGCTTCCCGCCCACCGGTATGGTCCTGCGGCCGTTCCCGGATCCCGAGGAATCATCCTCCGTTACATGCACATTCTGTGGCGGATCCCCATATAATGCCATGAATCCGCATATTCCGTACTTACAATATAATCTTGTTTCCTTGTTTCATTGTTACCAGTTAATCAGCCAAAAGCATAATTATCTGGACATGCCGTCCGATGTGGAAGTATTCAAAGCGAAGGTGTCGGTCAGAGGTCAGATCTCCATTCCGAAGGAGATCCGCGATAAGCTCGGCCTCAAAGAAGGCAATTACGTCACATTCAGGGAGGAGAACGGACGCATAATCATCGGAAAGGGTGAGTTCGTAATTACAGAAAAGATAGAGAAACGAAACAAGAGCTAACTGCCGGCAGCACAACCGAACGTTCCCGAAGACGATCCCGTCGCACGGGATCGGCCAAAAAGACCCGATGTGCCGCAGCGACGAGGATACAATCCTCTGCACCGATCCGAAGATCGCTCCGAGGACCGTCGGGGTTCTTACTGGATCACAGCAGCTAATATTACAATTTTTTGAACAGTATAGAAAATCAAACTAATTTCATCTGCGATCAAGTACTTCATCCAACATTACACCTATATAATCACTAAACCGTACATGTTACTATGGGACAATACATCATCACCAAGACATCGAACGACGGCTACAGGTTCAACCTCGCAGCCGGAAACCACGAGATCATCGGCACATCCCAGGTCTTCAAGTCCCTGCAGTCCGCCAAGGACAGCTGCGGATCCGTCAAGAGGTTCTGCGACGCCGAGATCGAGGACCAGACCGTCGAGAACTACGAGAAGAAGAAGAACCCCAAGTGGGAGATCTACCTCGACAAGGCCGGCGAGTTCAGGTTCAGGCTCTGCGCATCCAACGGTGAGAACATCCTCGCATCTGAGGGATACACCACCAAGGCCGCAGCCAAGAAGGGTATCGAGTCCGTCAGGAACAACGCCGACTCCGAGATTGTCGTCAAGGAGGAATGAATGCGGAAGGAGAGGCGAGAGCCTCTCCGACCGTCCCTTTTACAATTCTACTTAAGACGATTTCGTCCGAACTTCTTGCTTATCTTTCCATCAAAAGGCAAATTTCAAATCACGCCCGAAAGGACATGGATCGCCTCCGTTCTGAACGGATTCACAGGGAGGGCATCTTCATAGATTGTCTATCCGAAGACGGAACATCGTTCTCCATCCGCACTCCGTGCGGCAGACGGCCCCACACGGGCCGTTGTACAAAGAAGGATATAATGCGGTTCCCCGTACCCGCCCTCGCCGCCTCCGGCCGGTGCGCGGTAGTTACGATACAAAGTGTACGTAGGATGTGACGATGGGGGCGTGTGAATCGAACTCGCCGGCCCTTCGACGACCATAGTGCCGCATTCGCCCGCGGCAGGGCTGCACCCGCTCCGGAGACGGTTACCGTCCCGCATCAGATCAATTCTGTCGTCCAGTTCAGCCCCTGGATGGTGTTGTCCGTCTCCCTGATCTCCTTGGATATCGCATCAGCCTGCTTCCTCAGGGAGCTCACATCCACGGTGCTCAGCACCTTGATGTCCGTCGCGGACCTGCGCTCGGCCCTGTCGCTGGCATCGTTCAGGAAGGACTGCAGTATCTCGCACTTCCTCGTCAGGGCATCCCTGCGGGCGAGGAGCGCCGTCAGCGTGCGGCCCCCCTTATCCTTCACGGAGCAGTTGGTGAGGTTGATCCTGCGGATGAGGCACTCCATCTGCTCGGTCATCGTATCCAGCTCCGCCAGCAGGACCTTCGGGTCCTCGCTGGGGACGTCCCCCTCCTGCACCTTCGAATTGTTCGACAGCCTGGTCTGCAGCTGTCTGAGCCTGACATCCAGATCAGACCTCATCTTCAATGCCTCGGCAAGCTTCATGCCCATGGTAACCGATTGCACCTATATGAAAGGCCGTCGGTACATCTTACAGTACTGCTTCTGCCCGCCCTTCGGCTCTCATCCATCCGTCCTGTCGGCTGACAGACATTCGGATATCCGCTCAGATATGGAGCTCAGCTCCGACATCTCGCCGGCCATCACCGGCCTGTACGATGCCCCGCCCCTGTTCGCATTGACGCATCCGATCATCTTGTTGAATATCATCACGTTGTTGCTCCTCAGCCTCTGCAGCAGTTCCTGCAGATCCCGGTCATCCCTCATGCCGGGCCTTCTGAGGAACGCTTGAAGATCGAAGAAGCACTCCTGCAGGTCTCCCGAGAGCCTGTCGAAGTTCTCCGAGGTCACTGCGGTGCCGGATATATCGGAGCAGATGCGGATGTAATCCTCAAGCACGTCGTGCAGCGCCATACGGCCGTCCGCATCGTATCCTTCCGCAAGCCTATACCCGTCATCCAGCAGGAATTCGATCACATTCATCGTTATGGCATCCTCGCCCTGAGATCTGGGAACGTCGTCGTATGTCAGGATGTACCTCTCCCCCCTTCCGGTGACCTCCTTGAACGGTCTGACCTCCCTCTCGCGGACCGTAGGGTCCTCCAGGGATCTCGTGACCTGATAGTAATCCGTTCCGTCTTCCTTCATCGCGATGAAATCTATCCCCGGATGCTGATCGTCACACTATACTTCTGTCGCTTCAGTTATAATTTGACAGATTTCATGTAATTGTTTTTACATGTTTTTACAGTAATTTGTCATCGATGATTCCACATAATAGACAGATTCAGCCCATAACTATCGATTTTTAATCTAATCATCAATGATTATTGCCTAAATAGAACCTGATTCATCCCTATTATTGTAAAAATGTCCAATTAACACTTTTTACAAATAACTAAATACAGTCCGCGAGGTAATCGTAACATGGAGCCGAAAGAGCTCATCGAGCTGATCAAGAAGAGGGACGGAAGCGTCTCCAAGGCTGCTAAGAACAACGGAATCAGCAACAGGCAGACGATGTACAACTACATCGAACGCTACTGCAACAACCAATACGAGAAGATCCCCAAGGACGTCTGCAAGTACTTCCAGAGGCTGGAGGTGAACGGCGGCTCCGGATCCGCAGGGGAGATGGACATCATCGCATCCCTGAGGGAGAAGGGCGACCTGCAGGGGGAATCCAAGATACTGCTGTACATGGAGGACCTCGCCAGGGACCAGATAAGGGAGCTGGAGGACGAGCTGAGGGACTTCGACGTACAGTGGACGGATCAATCCGATCCGACCGGCATCGAGAAGAGAAGGCAGGACTGGGTGCAGTCCCACATGGAGGACATAGCGAAGCTGAAGGAATACATCGAGAAGGTGGAGGAGGAGCGCATGAGGATCAACAGCGAGATCGCATCGAAGTGCTCCTTCGTCCCCGACGATGATCCCATCGACGTCAGGATCAACAGGCTCGTCGAGCAGGGCGGATACGGAGGCCCTTCCTGGAAGGGGAAGGACTTCGGAGTGATATCCATCTGCGACAACGGGGAGTACATGGTCATCGTCGACGAGACCGGGCTCGACTCCCGCGATGTGAAGCTGTACATCTATGCGATCATCGGCGGGAAGAGGACCACCATCGCGACCTACGGCTTCCCCAACCACAACGAGAACTTCGTCAGGTTCAGGCTGGTGCCGAAGCTGTCGTACTACTTCGAGGTGAAGAGCCCCAGCATGGACTACCCGAACTACACCTCCGGGATCCTGGTGCTCACCAACGACACATGAGAGCACGATGAAGGAACGAAACTCTTTACGGGCGTCGGTCACGGCGTCCATCCGATTCAAGGAGGAGAAGATATGGAAAACTATGATCATATGACAGGCTCCGCCCGCGGGGCCGGTAACGCATACGAGTGCGGCAGGGACGATCTCCTGGTCATCAGGGAGCTCCAATCCCAGGTGGAGGTCATGAGCAAAAGGCTCTGCGTCATGGAGAGCAGTCTCGACGAGATGCGCTGCGAGAGGAACCGCATGATTCGCGAGAACGAGGTCCTGAGGAACGATCTACAGGAACTCATGGCCTTCCGGGCCCAGCCTGCACCCGGCGACATCTGCCTGGATACGGAAAGGGAGTTCCCCAAGGAATACTACGCGAATGCGCTGGACGGCCTAACGGCCAGTGCGCTGGAGCTGTTCAGCGGGATCAAGGTACTCGCATGCTCCCTGGGGGGATTGCCCTCGGATGAGACCAGCAGACAGCTGGAGGAGGAGATGAAGTCGGCAAGATGAACCGAGGCCCGCCTAGGCGGGCCTCCCTGAGGGCTCCGCCCTTTCATCACAATGATTGGAAAAATAAACGGGCCCTGCATCGCAAGAGGCCGAAAACGAATATGGGCAATCACCAGCACCTAGGATGAGTGGCTGGATAGCAACTTGTTAAGCAGAATGAACGAAACCTAACCCTTATATCGGAAATCCAAGTTGCTTCCGCATACGAGTTCCGGCATGATTGCTCTGAGAATCCGTGCCCATTGGCGCATAGGATCGTCCGCTCAGCACGGCCGGAACATGTATGTTCCCGAGGTGCTACGACATGAGGATGGTTCTGTACGGTCTGCCGTGCGTGGCAAAGGCTGAGATTGTCTCCAGGATGGACTTCGTCGAGCACATCAGCGAATCCGAATGGCTCGGAACGCATTCGGATGTCGACCCCTCAGAACTAGCTCCGGAGGATCTCGGGGACCTCAGAAGACGTTTCATCAAGGAGATCAAAGATCATCGGGAGAACATCGCGGTCGACACCTGTTTCTCGATCCCTTCCGAGGACGGATTCCGCACCGTCTTCACCGATGACGATGCCGGATGCTTCGACGTGTTCATCTATGTGGACCTGGCCGCAGACCTCATCCGCGACAGCATGGAGAGATGCGACCGCACCCGCGCCTCCATCGAATACATCGAATCATGGAGGGATTCCGAGATATCCGAGCTCCAGTCCGTCTGCATGGCCCTCGGCAAGGAGTTCATCATCTTCGATCCGAAGTATGACGCATCCCTGGAATTCCTCAGAGGCCTGTTCGACGGCTCCATCCTCACGGCCCCACAGGTCGCCAGGATCGCGGCCGACCGCATCCTCGCCGCCACCGACAGCCGCGTCATCCTCATCTCCGACGGGGACAAGACCCTTACCGACTACGACCTGACCAGGAGCCTGGATGTGCCGATCCTGATAGACCTGATCGACGTCTTCGAAAGGGACAGGTACACCACCTTCCAGTTCTGGGCGGTGTACAGGCTCTACAGGAACATCCCGGACCTGGACCAGAGGAAGCGGAGGACCGCCGAAGCGGCGGTGTTCAACCGCGCCCTCCTGGACGATCTGGGGCAGATAGATTCCTACAGGGTCGTTGTCACCGGCGGTAACGAGGACCTCTGGACTTACGCCGCAGCCCGGACCGGCGTGTTCGGGATGGTCGTCGGCGCCGACACAGAAGCGCACCGCAACATGTCCCAATTCGGAAAGGCGCTCATCGTCAGGTATCTGCACGACGCCGGTCGCTACGTGATCGCCCTCGGCGATGAGGTGGTGGACCTCCGCATGCTCGAGGAGGCGGACAGAGGTTACCTGATCGCCCATCTGAAGACGAACCCCTCGGTCCAGGCTGCGGTCTCCGGAGGAACGAACCTCAAGCAGCCTTCGAGCAACGAGGCGCTGTTCGACGGCGTGCAGGTCGTCGGCAGCATCCACGAGGATGCGGCCGCGGATATGGATGCCCTTATGGGATGATAGGTCCGCTTATACATCCTTGCCATATCACCAACCTGGACATCGCCCCCTCTTCTGATTTGTATAATTCCACAATTAATCGAATTTTATACACAAGAGCCCATCAACAGATCATGGAGATTGTCTGATTCGCGAACAGTACTGACATCAGCAGACCGATGGAGAACATCGTGTTCGTGGAGCTGCTGCGCAGAGGGTATAACGTCAGAGTCGGGTGCTACAGGGATTCCGAGGTGGATTTCCTTGCAATGAGATACGACAGGGTGGAATACATCCAGGTATGCCAGACGCTGATGTCTGACGATACCATGGAGCGGGAGATTAGGCCTCTGATGAGGCCGAAGGACAACTATCCCAAAACGGTTCTGACGCTGGACCGTTTCGGCCTGGGGGACAAGAACAGGATACTAATCAGAAACATCCTAGACTGGCTCATGGATGAATGATCCCGATCCTGGCGTGATTACCGGGTTCATCTGTGCATCAATAAGACAGACCATTTGTTTGATCAGATATGCCCGCCATGTCCTTCGTCAGTACATACATCGGATGAAGGTCACCATCTGATTCAGATTACCCTCTCTGTTCTTGCAGATGTATTTGAATCCGAGTCCCTCGTAATAGGGTACCAATTCATCATGGCAGTCGAGCCGCAGCGTTCTGCAGCCCACCTTCTTTTTAGCAATTGATAGTTCATCGAGGGCCGCTCATACGAGTTCCTTCCCAAACCCTTTGGGTGCATCCTTGGATCTGGACAGCTGCCCCAACAGGTATGATTGCGCCACCTTGCTATCCTGCTCTATGTTCATCCTGTGTGCAGTCTTCTTGTCGATGTTCGCATCCTTAGTCACTTGAAGACACTTGATGCCGAGAGTCACATAGCCTATGACATGATCTCTGTTGTCTATCGCAACATATGTCCTTGCCAATGCCCTCTTCTCCATCTCAATGGCCCTATCATGCAAGAACGATTCTGTCGATGAATCATAGACTGATTTGTAATACTTGAGTATGGCCGATACGTTCTGTTCTCCGAATCTTTTCAAAAGGACAGATAGAGGTATGACGTCGAAATCTTCTACTGTCACTCGATCGACCTTTGGAGATATCTGGCCATGAGGCGGTTCATAACCTCCTCCTCATTATCATACCTGATTTTGACTTTACTATCCACCTTCAGATGCGGTTCCTCTTCTGCGAATGCAATCAGGTTCGCCAGCGCCTCGTGAATTGGAACACCTTCGTGTTCCTACTGTTCAGTATGTCCTCTATCAGCTTTGTCTTGTCGACGTAGTACCCGCCATTCTCGCGGATACTCTTGAAATCGTCGTTGCAGGGATATCTTTCACACCCTTGGCATCCGAATAGCTTCATATTATCGTTTTCTCCGTCCGTTGATATCAACAAAATCCAAGGATCTACGAGAATACGAAACAGGCTGCCCTATACATCGACGATAGGCAGAATCAGGAATATAGGTATTGATAGGAAGAATGAGTGGACAGGGCGAGAGCCACAACTCCCCCGCCAGACATCTCACAACCAGTGGAAAACATCAGTGGAAACACTGATTCGACTACTGTCACTGTCCGATAATTATCATGAGTTTGCATTTGCATCATCCTAGCTTTCTGTTATAGGATCCCCTGAGAGGTCAGGTAAACCTCTTACGGTGTTCTGCACCGGGAAACCTCTTAAAAAAAACCACCTCAAAGGAGGACAGCAAATGTCGAACGAGACACAGAAATCAGAACAGAACAGCACATTGAACAAGCTCAGGAACGAGTTCGGTCAGGTCAACCTCACCGACGGAAGCGAGCAGAAGAAGGCAGCCGCACTCAGTTTCAGCGGCGGCGGACTCTACATCGGCCTCAAGATCAACACAAGGACCAACCCCAGGACCGGTGCCGTCGAGGAGTCACCCCGTCTGACCACGATCATCGGCAAGAACAACTACTTCGACCTTCCGATCAACGGAAAGTGGTGGAAGGAGTTCGCCGACTTCGCTCTGAAGATGAGCATCGCCCTCGACGGAGTCGCAATGGTGTCCGCGAACAGCAACGGAGACGAAGAATACGCCAAGCAGCTCATGGCGAAATTCAGAGGCGCATGAGCGAGAAGGGAGAGTACGTCATCGACCAATGGTATTTCTTCCACCATTCCGAGGTCCGGAAGAAGCGGTATCACGCCGATTCCCTGGAGGAGGCGAAGAAGAAGCTCGAATCGCTTATCGCCTTCGACTCCACCTCCAGGGTCCGGATCTCCAAGAAGGGTATCGGAAGGAAACTGTCTGTCATCTCTGTATGGCAGGCTCCCTGACGCCCCATCACCAAAACAACGGAGGAGCAGAGATGTCCGATTTTTACCATCCCATTCGTCCATGTGGCAGATCTGCCCCTCCGTCCCAGAAATTCCCCCGTCCGGAGGGAACCCAATCCGGACTCACACCCATCAGGTGATAGAAATGTCTTCAGCAAACAGTTTCAACGGTCCGCAGAAGCTCTCGCCGTCGGAGGTCACCCGCATCCTCAGCGGGATGTCACCCCTCCAGGCGACGAGATACTACAACAAATGCATGACCAACCCGAACACGCCTGTGGAGAACGTCAATCTCCTCATGCAGTTCAGAGCACAGAATCCGAACAAGTTCCTCTCCGAGGACCAGATGAAGGGATCCCGCAGATCGAAGGGCTCCTGGATGGCCGGCAAGGGCTATTCCGGCGGATGGAAGGACAGGTCCAACGGGCGTGTCTACTCCCAGGGATACTCCTACGACAGCTACGGACGCGCCTACGACCCCTCCGGCAACGAGGTCGGGGGATGGCACGACGGCGGCGTCGATACCAGGGATTACGGTTTCGTGACCGGCGACCAGTACGTCAGGGGCGGTGGCTCCGGCGGAATGTTCAGGCGCAGGCAGAAGCCCATCTCCCAGGTCAGGTCCATCGCCGAGATCGGAGAGACCCTCAAGGGTTTCAACGATCCCATCAGGGGAAGGTTCTACATCGAGAAGATCATCAACAATCCGAGCTCCAACCCGGAGACCGTGAAGAATGCGATGCACTTCCTCGAGGTTGGCAGCACCTTCATCGCATCCGACGAGCAGATAGCCCAGTACAGGGCGTCCCATCCCAACGTCGGAGGCCAGAGGCAGGGATTCCTCAAGAGGTTCTTCCAGAAGCCCATCGACCAGGCACGCTCCCCTCAGGAGATCGCCAACACCGTCACCCATCTCAAGAGCAACGTCGCGAGGACCAGATACTACGACAAGGTCATCGGGAACCCCAACTCCAACGTCGAGACCATCGACAACCTGATCGCCTTCAAGGAGGCCAACCCGCATCTCTTCGCATCCCCCGAGGAGGTCCAGGCCGCACCCCATGATGATTCCTTCAGGTCCAGGTTCTGGAAGTCTAAGGAGGAGTTCGATGCCATGTCCCCGAGGAAGAAGATGTTCTTCGTCGGGGCCGTGAACAGGAAGAGCCGCCAGAAGAACTGCGCATACGGACTCCGCGTAACAACGGATCCCGAGACCTCCCCGGCTGACAAGCAGGCCTTCACGGAGGTCGTCAACGAGAATCCGGGACTCTTCTTCAGGAATCCGAAACCGAGCAGGAAACAGTCTGCGGAGTGATCGTCCCATGAACGGAATCATACGTTACTCAGCGATAGCTATGGTCGTCGTCATGGCGATGGCATCTGCTCTCATCCTAGCGGATGGTTCCGATGCATACTCGAACGACTACACATTGGAATACGAGGTCGGCCAAGAGGTCGAGACGGATCTCACCGAGATCACCGGCAAGGAGGGCCTGTTCCTCTACAGCGGCTCCCTCCCCGCCGGCCTCCACCTCGATCTCGATCAGGTCGAGAAGACCTGGTACGGCTGGAAGTACAGGACCTATCTGCGCGGGACCATGGAGGCCTCCGCAGGGACCTACACCTTCACCCTCTCCGATGACTCGTACTTCTACAGGTTCTACGTGCTGGCCTATGCCGGGGAATGCACCGTCACATACGATGCGGGTATCGGTCTGGTGAAGGGTCACGCGACCTGGTCGGAGACCATAACCAAGGGATCCTATGCGTCATTGCCGCAGGCATCCCATTCCAGCGGTGCGTACACCTTCAAGGGATGGGCGACGTCCTCGACGGCGATCGTTTCCTTGGAATCCTATGCGGCCGTCAAGGACACCACCCTGTACGCTGTATGGGAGAGGAACACCGTCGGAATCTCCGATGCCACGGCCACCGTAACAAGCGGCCAGACAGCGACCCTCCCCATGGCCACCGACCCCTCAGATGCGATGCTCTCCGTCGTCTCATACGGAGGCTTGAATGAGAATGCCGTTATCATGGACGGCCATTCGGCGGTACTTGACATGACCGACGTCATGCCCGGAACGTACCACGTCATCGTCGAAGCCTCCTATACCGGATACATCTCGGGCCAGGCGGAGATAACCGTCAACGTACCGATAACCATCGTCAAACCCATAGAGTACGTCCTCAGCGAGGGGGATCTCTTCTCCTACACCCCCGTCACCAACCCCACCAACGCAACGATCGTCATCGATTCGGTCACCCTGAACGGCAACACCGTCCCGGGCTGCGCAGGTCTGGAGGTGGTCGGGAGGACCGTGACGGGAACCCTCTCCAACGTGGGAACTTATGCAATCACCTACACCGCATCGATGGAAGGCTACGTGGATGTGACCAACACAGTGTTCGTGAAAGTGAACGAGAGACAGGCTTCGGCCCCAGCCCCGATAATGGGGATCATCACGGCGACGCCGAGGGCAACCGAGCCTAGGGTCTACGACTTCGTCCTTTCCGGATACGCAAACGCATCCAACATAATCTGGTCCATCGATCAGCTGGTCTTCGCCACATCGTCTCCGACGGCACTGTACGAGTTCCCCTCGTCGGGGGCATATACGGTCAAATGCACCATCGCGGGTCTGGACGGCTCCTTCGTCTCCGAAGAGGTCAGGATCATCTGCCTCGACAATTACTACAGGGAGGCGGCATGGGCCGGTCTGGAGTACTCCTACGTCATCGAAGGGGACCACCAGGCATCCGTGGAGAGCGGATCCCCGTTCTCCGTCAGGAGCGAAGTGATAGGCGAAGTGTCCTACACGGTCATCTACGGCACACCCTCGGAGTATGACATCGGCAGCTCCTACCATGTCACCGTGGGTTCGGAATCCTGGTCCATCGAGATCTATCAGACGGAGACATCGGCTCCTGTGGCCGACTTCGACTGCCAGGTCGGCACCGACGGACATACCGTTGTTGTGCTCTTCAGAGGACACGGCGCATCGTTCTACACCTACGACTTCGACGGCGACGGCATCCCCGAGCAGGGCAACGGATACACCTACCCCTCCGAGGGAAGGTACACCATCGTCTGCAAGGCGGTCAACAACGTCTCCGAGACCTCGTGCTCCAGGACGGTATCCATCGACATCGTGCCGTCAGAGAGGGCGGACGTCCTCCAGCTCACCGACTTCGAGATGCTGGTGGGCGAGAAGCAGGACATCGTCTTGGCGGTCACTGACGGCGACATCGTCACCGTGTCCGGTTCCGGATCCGGTTTCGTAACCGTCAGGGACAACACCCTGAGAGTGGCCCCCACAGAGAAGGGAACATTCGATCTCACCGTCAAGGTGCATCACAACGATGGAACTTCGTCATCCAAGACCGTGAAGCTCACGGTCAGGGGTTCCGAGGTCCAGGATCTGGAGGAGGAGAAGCACGATTACATGGTCATCATGGCCGTCTTTTTCATCATCTCAGTATCAGCGATAGCCCTGTTCGTCCTCAAGGACATCCATCCGAGGACCGCCAAGGCTCATAGGCTCCCCGGGATCGGAAGGCTTCTCAATGGAAGGAACGGGGGTGGATTCAGATGACCGACATCGTCGTGCCCGTGACAACGGTATGGGATGTGGTCGCGAACGCCCTGGATGACGGCTATTTCTGGCTGGCATCCGCCGTCGGACTCTTCGCTATCGCCCTGATCATAAGGAGACGCATCGGAAGGAGGTGCTGCATCTGCCCCTCCCTGCGATAATCCCCGCTCTGGCATCCATGCTCGCCTGGGTCGGCATCGACCTGGGCATCTCCTGGCTTACCCAGGACGGCACCGATGTGCAGTACGTCTACGGACTGGACTTCACGCAGTTCATCGAATCCTATTGGCTCTCGATCCTGCTGTACGGCCTCATGGTCGCCGCAGCGGTGTATCTGGCCATACCCAAGCATACGAACGACGGCCGCGGGGTCCGTTTCTGAAAACCCCGCACCAAACGAGTTGAAAACATGTTCAGCAGAACCAAACTGGCCGCCCTCACTGCGATCCTCGCCATGGTGTTCGTCGGTGCTATCATCGCATCCGACGATTCCGACGCCATCGGCGAGGACCTTAGCTCCACGTACGGCGAGCCTACGAATATCAACATCGCCCCGGGATACAGGTGGACTTACACACCCGAGTTCCCCAGCGATCTAACGCAGTACCTCACCGTCTCTCTCCAGGTGAACGACGGGAACATCGGATCCGTGTCCAACAAGACGGTGACCGTCAATATCCCATCCAACGCCTCGATCGGAACGGTGTACAACATCGTCATCAAGGCGAGCATGACCTCGCCCGTCTCCCAGACAGCGTATCAGTACGTCACCTTCACGGTGGTCAACGGACTGAACGTCTCGGGAACGATTAACGACATCATCAAGGGAAGCAACATCAGCTTCACCCCTACCGGGACATCCGACATGGGAACGGTCACCTGGGCCGTCACATCCGGCAAGACCCTCCCCGCAGGACTCACCCTGAGCAACGGAAAGGTCACGGGTACACCCACCTCTACGGGACTCCAGACCGTCTACCTCACAGCGACGGCCAACGGCCAGTCCAAGAACCTCGAGGTCTCCTTCACCGTCTACTCCAAGATCGTCGGAGGAGCCGCCCAGACAATCAAATCATACAACACCACAGTTTCTTCCACATCGATCACCAACGGCACCGATATCGGGGTCACCTGGGCGGTCACCAGCGGAACCCTTCCCAGCGGATTCTCATTGAACTCCAGCACGGGAGTCGTCTCCGGAAAGTCCAGCGCAGTCCAGTCCACAACGGTCACCATCACGGGAACATCCAGCCACGGACCCACCCAGACCGCTACCAAGCAGATCACCATCCAGTCCGAGCCTGCGCTCACCCTGAGCTGCAACCAGTCGATCCTGACCTACAAGAACAACTCCACCGAGAAGTCCGTCTCGATCACCTCCTCCGACTCATCCGCCAAGACCTGGTCCGTCTCCTCGTTCAGCGGCGCCACCATCACCAACGGCACCCTGAAGGTCAAGAACTCTACGGCAGTGGGGATGAACCAGTCGGTCACCGTCACCTGTACCACGGCATACGGCCAGACCAAGACAGTGAACGTCACCGTCAGTGTCGAGGATACTCTCGCCATTTCCGGGGATTCTACATTGAACCTCCTGGCCGGTACCGAGGGATCCACCACGGCGTTCACCATAACCGGAGGATCCTCCAACAGCCTGTCGGCATCCACCGACGATGCGGGTCTCACAGTCCGCATCTCCAACGGGAAGCTCTACGCAGTCGACAACTCCGCCGAACAGAACCTCTCCGCGACCGTGACGGTCACATCAGCTGCAGGCCAGACCGCTTCAGCGAACGTCGGCATCAATGTGTACAACCAGCTCGTATTCAGCAGCGTACCCACTGCGGGCGCGATCATCTACGCGGTGTGATATCCATGGAACGCAAAGCATTGATTGCGATCGCCGTCCTCGCGGTGTTCTGCTCGTTCGCCGCCGTCCTCTCCGTGGGGTCCGATGAATCGGATGCCTTCGGAAATCACGGTACGAGCTCCTCTCCGCTCTCTTCCCTCAGCCTCGACGGATACGACTGCGCGATGGACTCCAACAAGGACTACTACGTATACGTCGGATCATCGGTCAGCATCGTCTGCGAGGGCGACGGCGGAGGGCTCGACGAGTTCGCATACAACATCACCGGCGTGACCTCAGGATACGGCCTCACCTACAACAGCTCGTATTACAACCCGGGCTGCGCAGGTGAGGGAAAGGTCTCCGGTACCATCAGCAAGGCGGGTAACATCAGCGTCAGCTATGACGGATGGAACGGCACCAACGACTACAACGGGTCGATCACCATCCACGCCATCGCCCAGCAGTCCTCCAGCCACACCTACTACCTCAGATATGACGCCAACGGAGGATCCGGCGCTCCCAGCACCCAGTCCTGGACGGGAACTACAAGCTCCCACTCGTTCACAGTGGCATCGGGAACACCGACCAAGAGCGGTTACACCTTCAAGGGCTGGGATACCCAGTATTCAGCGTCCACAGTCCGCTACACCGCGGGCCAATCCATTTCCGTCTCATGGACGGCCGATGACGGCGACGTCACCCTCTACGCGGTCTGGGAGAAGAACGCCACAAGTTACACATGTTATCTGTACTACAACGCCAACGGCGGATCGGGCGCTCCCAGCACCCAGTCCTACACGGGAACATCGACATCCAGCCACAGCTTCACCGTAGCATCAGGAACTCCGACCAGGTCGGGATACACCTTCCTCGGATGGTCCACCAGCAGCTCGGCGACCTCTGCGACATATCAGGCGGGCAATTCGATCTCCGTCACCTACAACGGTTCGAAGACCCTGTACGCGGTATGGCAGCAGAACGTCACCAACTACCAGATCACCATCTACAAGGGCAATTGGGATAGCTTCAAGCTGTTAGGAGTCGACAACACCAATGTCACATCCTCGAGCAAGACCTACACCATCGCCTCAGGCACATCGATCGACGTCGATTGGTACGGAAAGGCGGCGGAGAACGGCTCGGGCGTCGGCTACACATACACCACCACCTACACATCGAGCAATTACAACATGGCCTCGTCCCTCTACGGAACGAGCCTCGGGGACTCGGTTACCGTCACCAAGAAGGCGAGCTACTACCCCGCCGTACAGATGGAATCCAGCACCGTGTATACATACAACTACACGATCAAGTACAGCGCCAACGGCGGATCTGGTGCTCCCTCCGACACGACCACGACCGCTTCGTCCTCGACGAAGACCATTCAGCTGTCTTCCTCCACTCCCACGAGATCGGGATACCAGTTCCTCGGATGGTCCAAGTCCAGCACCGCCACCTCTGCGACATACAGCGCGGGATCCTCGTACTCCTTCGACTATGGGACCACCCAGCTCTACGCGGTCTGGAAGCAGCTCACCATAACCGTATCGGGCACTCCCGATCAGTACGCCGTCGTCGGCAGCTACTGGTCCTTCTCCCCGACGGTCAGCGTCAGCGGATGCTCCGTATCGATAAGCGGCGCCCCCTGGCTGTCATCCACGGGAACCACGGTATCGGGAACACCCACCCAGACGGGGACCTACGACATCACCCTGACCTTCTCCAAGTCCGGATACACGTCCGCGACCAAGACATTCACCGTGACTGTCATCTCGTCCCTCGAATTCACATCCTCTCCTTCCGGAGGTGCAATAATCTATGCAGTTTGAAACCAGATATCTTGCAATAATAGCGGCGGCCATCATGGCCATGACCGCTGTAACCCTGGTCGCGTCCGAATCGGATGCCGACCAGGCATACGACAAGGACTACGGGGAGTTCTACTCCTACACCCTCCAGTTCGTATTCGACGGAGCCGACGCCCAGACCATCGATTGGGACTTCGGCGACGGCTCAGAGCATTCGACCGATTGGAACCCCAGGCACACATACGCCGACAAGGGTACCTATTACGTAACACAGACGACCAACAACCCCAAGGGATCCACCGTCGAGGTCTACAAGGTCCAGATTATGGGATTCCCCATCATCACCTTCAACTCCAACGGTGGCTCCTCCGTACCTCAGATCCAGCAGACCGCCTACAACGTAACGGCCGAGAGGCCCTCGGATCCATCCAAGGCCAACAGCACGTTCGACGGATGGTTCTGCGACCAGGAGTTCACAACCCCCATGGATTGGGATGCCGCCGTAACCAGATCTATGACCCTCTACGCCAAGTGGACCCTGACCTCGGCACCAGTCACCACCTACACGGTCACCTTCGACTCCAACGGAGGCTCCGCAGTACAATCCCAGACAGTCCAGTCAGGCTCAACAGCGACCATGCCCGTGAAGCCCACCAAGGCCGGATTCGTGTTCTCCGAGTGGAGGCTCAACGGCCAGGCATACGACTTCGGCACACCTGTGACGGGCAACATCACCCTCGTCGCTAACTGGGTGGAGAACGTCCAGCCCGTGATCAACCACAACGTCTCCTTCGATGTTGACGGCGGCTCCAAGACCGTCGCATCCAGGACCGTGGTCAACGGATCCCCCCTCACACTCCCGTCCTACGACGGCGTGAAGGAGGGATACACCTTCGGCGGATGGACCTACAGCAACGTCACCTACCAGCCCGGCAACACCGTCACCGTGACCAGCGACATGACCTTCAGGGCGCTGTGGGTCTCCGATGTGCCAGTACCCTCGGAGCAGGACGTAACCGTCTCCTTCAACGTCGACGGCGGCTCCGCACCCGTGACCTCCATGACCGTCAGATCAGGCTCAACTGTCACCCTCCCCGCATACACCGGAACCAAGGAGGGATACACCTTCGGAGGTTGGGCCATCGGCATGCTGACCTACCAGCCCGGCGCATCCATCACCGTCTCCGGCGATGTCACCGCCAAGGCCGTATGGACCACCGCATCCGATGATTCCGGGGAATCCCAGGAGTTCCTGGACAAGGTCATGGACTTCCTGAAGGAGCCACTCGGCATGGCCGTTGCCTTCGTAGCCATCCTGGCTGTGATCGTTGCAGTCATCATGCACGGTAGGAGGTACTGAACATGTCGGCCTGGAGCAGTCTGGTCAAAGCCGTCTCGAAGCTCTTCTCGAAAGGCGGAGCGTCATCAACGGCAACATGGACCAAGACATGGACCGCTAACGGTGTGAAGAACATTCAGACCGTCACCAAGGTCGCCGGCGAGGCTGTCCAGGCCGGAGCTAAAACAGTTATATCCTGGGGGAATGCGGCCAAGGTCGCATTGGTCGGGGGGTTCTCGTACCTCTTCCTGACCGGCGGGGCATCCAATGTGGTGTCCCGCACCCTCGGGATTTCCGAAGGGGCCGCTCAGATCCTGATAATCTTCGGGTTCATCGTCATCATGATACTGGTGACCAGGTACCTGATCAACTACGTCAGGAACAGGTTCGGCCTCAAACAGGAGTATCTGGAAACTCCGGTCTTAAAGGACATCGGCGTGGCCGTATGGGATGAAGAGCGCAACAGATGGGTGAGGAGGCGGGACTGATGTACTGGATACCTCTCCTCGCCGGGATCCTCAACGCATCCTTCATCCTGGACCTGATGGTCACGCTGGGAACGGGCGAATCATTGGGAAGCCTGCTGAGCGACGCCTCCGGCAACTCCGTAGCTGCCGCCATAGTCGAAAACATCCCGACCGACCCGACGGTCTTCTGGATGATCTCGGGGTTCATCCTCTTCTTCGTATGCGCCATCGAATGCCTGGTGATCTACCTCGCGTTCTACTCCGACGTCTCCGAATGCAAGAAGTGCATGGATTCCTGCGAGACCAACAGGAACTTCGGGAAACCCCTCGGAAGGGCATGGGGAGGAAGGCAATGAGGATCATCCGCATGATGCTCGGCATAGCGGCCTTCGCCGCCTCCTCCTGGATCTCCGCATATCTCTCGGATGTGCTGGACATCCCCGAGGAGATCGCCTTCATTTCCATCGGAGGCATACTGGCCTTCCTCGGCGGGATGCTGTTCTATTCGGGGGTGAGATCATCGAGATACTCGTTCCTGTACTGATGGTCGCCGTCGGATTCTACTTCTTCCGCTGGTCGTTCAGACGGACGAAGCTCCGCATGGACACAGAGGTGAAGGATGTCTTCTGACCAGGATCAGGCGGGACCCCTCCCCGAGGATGCCCAGCCTGAAAGGGAACCCATCCTCCCGAGGCCTCTCGAGGTCAGACAGAGGGATACCAGGGGACTCATCTTCAGGATAATAGCGCTGGCGGCACTCTGCGCAACAGCGGCCGCCGCCTGCTACTATGCGTTCGGTCCCGAGCTGCTGAAGGAATACCTGGCCGAATACTGGCCTGTGTTGGCGGCTCCCTTCGTGGGCGCGTTCCTCGGGTACTGGACGGTGAAGAACCTCTACCGTCCCACGGGGAGGGTAGTCGTCTGCCTCCTTCCCGAGACCCATACTTTCAGGGCCGTGTTCATCCCCGACATGATGTTCAGGTACTTCGAGCAGGCCGGTAACAACGTCCTCTACCACACGCCCAACGGAACCCCCGTTTACGTTGCGGAGGACATCGATACCGAGCGCGGATACATCCTGTACAGCTGGATCCATGAGCTGGACTCGTTCACGGTCATGACTAGAGAAGAGACGTACAACAACTGGAGATCGGTCCTCGAGGAGGTCCTGAGAGAGAACCTTCAGATCCTCGACCATCCGCACGTCATCGGACTGGGCTATGCGAGGCAGTGCCTCCGCGACCAGCTCGATCTCATTGCAGAGACACTCGGACTCACCAAGCGGGACTACCGCAGGGATATGTCCGTCGGGGAACCGGAGCCGGAGGGGTCCGATGAGTAAGGCCATCGACTACATCAGGGAGATGGAGCACGGGCTGATCATAGCGGTCGGCTCGGGGAAGCAGGGCAAGTCCTGCTCCCTCCACTCGCTCATAGCGATGTGCTGGCCCGACCGTCCCGTCTACATGCTCGATCCGCTGGTCTACGACATCACCGCCTTCCCCGGCTACCGCAGGGTATCGGGAACGAAGGAGATCCCCGTCGGCGCGGTCACGGTGATCGAGGATGTGAATAGGATCTTCCACTCCAGGGGTTCCTCCAGGAACTCCGACATCCAGGGGTGGCTGTCGATCATCAGTCACAAGAGCAACGTCGTATGCGTCACCACGCAGAACATGGCCGACACGGACATCGCTTTCGTCAGGAGCCAGGACGCCGTCGTGATGAACAAGTACATGCACGAGGAGGATCTGATGTTCGAGAGGCCGGAATTCAAGGTCGGTCAGGCTATGGCCAACCGCTGGATCGACATCGCATCGTCCAGGAATCCCGGCACGGACAGAAGGGCCTGGTGCTTCTTCCCCAGGTTCAACGAGTGCATCGCGATACCGAAGGTCGCTTGGTGGACGTACAGGAACAGCCACATGCTCAGGGACGTGGTCTTATGAGCATCCGCGTCACCTCCGACCCGGAAACGGACAGGCTGCTGTCCCTCAGGGCATCCTCGCGTATCCCGCTTCCGCCGGAGATAGCGCTGGCGGATCCGAGGCGCTCCCCCGGATTCTTCCGCCTGTCCACGTTCTACGACGCCTACGGCCTCGGCGACCACCCGCTGGTCGGTCTCCTGAAGAAGGAGATGATCGACACGATGATGGCTGCGGCCGTGGCGAGGTCGGAGCATCTGGACCGCGTCGCACATTACGGCGCATGGCTCGGGAACGAGACCGTAACGGTCGAGGACCTCACCCTTCCCACGAAGGACGACGGGGAGGGGAGGGCCACGAGGCCCCGCAGGGGCTGGTTCCCCAAGGGCGGAGGCGCAGCCGACGCCCATCACGGTCGGGGCGGAACCCGACCCCCTATCCCCATGTGTCGCCCGTCGGACGCGTGAGCGGACGACGCGCACCCGGAGCGAACCTTAGTGAGCGGAGGGTGCGGGCGACAAACAGGCCGAGCGGGCGCCGATACAGGGCGTAAGCCCGTGGCGACCGCCGGCCGCCTTCCAACGGCGACGTAGTCGCCGCTTACCTCCCCTCACCGGGAGAAGATCACATTCAATCAAACACGGGTCCGAGGGAACCCGTTCACAGAATCCCCCGAACGGCATCATGAACCAATTGGAATACTACGATCTCAAAGCTGAGGAGAACCGTCTCCGTCAGATGGAGAATCATTTTGAGAGATGCCGTATACAGGGCCTTGCAGAGCAAGCCGCATTGATGGAGCATCCGGTCGTATCATACGTCAAGAATCTCCCCGTGGAGTCCCCATCGTATCCTGCCATAGAGTACCTTAGACTTGCAAAGCAAGTCGACCTTCCTCTTCAGGAAGTCTATAAGCAATTTCAGGAAGGGAAACGCGTCTTCCAAGACCCCTCAGGAAACACCATCTTCTTCCATCCGTCATATCACGAGTTCATCGACTGGACATTCCCCGGTCACGATAAGAATCGTCCCGAACGCAAGGGGTGCGGCTTCATAAGGTCCAAGCAAGGCGGAATCGTCTACAGCATGTGCCCAGACCATCCGGAACATTTCATCAAGGGCAAGAGGATCCACTGCTGGTCCCTCCATTGTCCCGAATGCTTCAATGACGAGGCCCTCAGACAGGGTGTCGAAACAGAGAAGCCTCTCCTCAGATACGCCAAGCTCATCGAGAAGCAGACCGGAAGACGTCCGGAGGTATCCCATTGGGTGGTATCGCCTCCGCAGGAATGGGCCAAGTGCATGATGCAGACCAAGGATGAATTCGATGCAATGTTCCAGATCGTCATCGACGACCTACAGGCCTGCGGAGCATCCGCAGGCGCCACGATATTCCACAGCCACAGGCAGAAGCAGACCGAGTGGCAGCTCGCTCCTCATTTTCATTCCCTTCTCTACGGCCACATCAAGACATCGAAGTTCCGCAGGCTCCACCCCGGTTGGATCATCAAGAAGGTCCATCCCAACGAGAGGATCAACAGCATAAGGCACACTCTGGCCTACCTGTTCACCCACATGGGCCTCGGAATGGCAGAGAAGGATCCCGACGGCATCGATTGGGACCTCGAATTCATGGACCTGATGATCCCAGGCATGAAATCAGGCAAGGGCGACTACAGGGAACAGGACTACGACCGCCTATCAGACGGCAAAGGTCGCCTGGCAGGCGACCTTGAAGGCTTCGACTGGGAGGAATGGACCCAGAAGAAGCTCTTCAAGAGGACGAGGCTCAGGGAATGGGGCGGCATCGGTCGCAATAAAATCAAGAAATTAGGCACACACAGGCTCTACAAGATCAGGAGGTGCAGCGAATGCGGCGACCTCCTGAGGGTGTACGACGGCATCCACGACAGCATAGGAAACTACGTCAGATACATCCAGGATGTGGAGGTCGTATGCTTCGCCCAGCATCACAGCGTAGTGATGACGGCATATCTCCAATTCAAGGACCGCCTCAAGGCCAACGGCCAGACCCTCACGGACTTCGCAAAGTCCATCCTATTCGCGGTCTCCGACATCGAACTCACAAAGCAGAACAGCGATCTGATCATGCCCGGACCCTTCTCCGAGCCGGACGGCTACTTCCTGAGACGGCAGGCTATTGCACATTCTGGTTCTGCTAACTAAATTGTTCAGTACTATCACCTTTAAAATCGTCAACCTGTTCTTATCATAATCATGTTCAATGAGGAAATATCTCTTGAACTTTTATTGGATGAAGGTTATGATTTAGATGCGGCTGGTTTGCTAATTGATACCGTTCTGTACTATCATATCGTATCTAACTCCATCCTTTCGAGATACAATTATGTATCTTATTCACTTGACCGAAAACATAATGGAAAAATGTCCTATAAAACCAGACACCAACAAATCAAGATGAATAATTATTATAATTCTGCTATCAATGGTGATTTATGGGCATAGAATCAATTGGGTGATGAGTATTGTCGTGGCTATAGGGTAAAACAATCTTATAGTGAGGCAATAAAATGGTACACTCTAGCAGCTGAAAAAGGCTATATAACATCTCAATACCGCTTAGGGTGTATCTACTATTATGGTGAAAATGTCGAAAAAGATCGTCATAGTGCATTTGTATGGTATAATAAAGCAGCTATCCAAGGTCATGTCGAATCTCAGTATTTATTGGGCAATATGTACTATGATGGGGATGGCGTAGATCAATCATATGATGAGGCTTTCAAATGGTATCTGAAGGCTGCTGAACAGGGCTATGACTACTCTGAATACAGCATTGGCTATATGTATCATCATGGCCAGGGGGTAAATCAATCATATTGTGATGCTATTAAATGGTATGAATTAGCTGCTGAAAATGGAAATGTCGATGCGAACATTGCCTTGGGAAAAATGTATTATTACGGCAGTGGTGTTAAACAGTCTTACAAAAAAGCATTTTATTGTTTTTTAAACTCGGCATCCCAGGACGATTATTCGGAATTTATGGTTGGCCTTATGTACTATCGCGGGAGAGGTGTTAAACAGTCTTATGAAAAAGCACTCAATCGGTTCATGAGATCTGGTAAACGCGGATATGGTTATTCTCAAGACATGCTCGGAAACATGTATCAATATGGTAAAGGGATCGAGCAGTCATACGAAGAAGCGTTTAAATGGTATAAGTTAGCAGCTGAACAAGGTGTTTTGAATTCTCAATGTAACCTTGGATATCTTTATTTCAATGGATTTGGAGTAGAGCAATCATATGAAGATTCAATTGATTGGTATCGGCGTGCGGCAGAGAAAGGAAATATAAGGTCGCAGTTAAACCTGGGCTACATATATTATTATGGTAAAGGTGTCGAGCAGTCATTGTGACTTCAGACTTTCTTGAAAGCTCTGAAGTTCTGTCTGGTCGTTATAACTGTGCCTCGGCCCCCATGATCCCCTGTCCAAATCTGCATGTCCGTTGCGCCAATCAGGGCCGTCAACACTTGTCTGAGATCGGGAAGCTATAGAAAAACATCAAATCCGATTATACCGATAGGACCGTTCGCAGAGTGTCCACTAGAACTAGCATGAACGGGCGCTCTGCCCTTCTTCTTGACCCGACCTTCACTCGGATTCCGGACTGTAGTATGGGTCGAATACCGTGCACAGTATCTGCGCGCAGAAGAACCTGAACGATTTCCGCTGTTCCTCGGACTCCCTGCGGAGTCCGCGGACATCGAATCTGAGCCAGCGTTTGATCGAACGGTGGACGGTCTCGCAGACGCGCCTCTTCAGAGCATAGCCGCGGGCTATCCTGTGCCCCCTCCTCATGTCGAGGTTGCGCAGGAAAGCACCGGCATGCTCCATGTCGTTCCCTCCCTTGGCGATGAGGTATTTCAACATTCAGTCGTTCTTCGGCCTCACCCTGTACGAAGGTTCCTTCCAGTGATGGGAATAGAGATCCTTCAGCTTCTCCCATGACGATTCGACATGATACACCGACCCGCTGCGCGGGTTGGATGCCATCACGATGCCGAACCTCCAGAATGCGGCCGCATAGTTCTGGAATGAGGCATACGCCCCGTCCGTCATCATCTCCACATAGCCTGATACCGTCTCTTCCAGCTGGACCAGCAGTTTCGGGAATTTGCTGCCGTCGAAATCGTTGGCGTTGGTGAACGTCCTGCACAGCGGATATCCGCAGCACATCAGGATATGGCATTTCCCCATGTTCTTGCAGTAGTGAGGACTGAAATCGTACGTCCTGGAGTAGTTGTTCGCATCCATGGGCGTGGAATCCACGGTGAATATCTTCTGTGGCAGCATCCTCAGTACCGCTGCGCGGTACTTCCTAGATACATCATGCTCCATCTCCGGCCATTCGTTGTTTATGAAATCGCTCACTCTGGCCGGTGACGGACGCTGATATCCGTCATCGTCTCTGGGCATCCCCATGGCCATCAACGTGTTCTGGGCGATGTCCCCGTCATACGTCAGATGCTTCATCTCGATGAACATGCACATCATGATCAAAGAAGCGTACGAGTATGTACGCTTCCCTCTGGCCGGACGGTGTTCCATCTCGTATCTCTGCACACTGTCCAAGGATTGGACGACACCTGCGATCACTGCGATCCCTCTGCTGTTGAGCCTCTTGGTGCCCCTTATCCTGAACCTTGATTCCTGGTCTAGAACTAGCATGACATGTGTATACTATTTATTTATAAGAACTTTCGCAAAAAATAAATAATAGAAATTTGACTTTAAATATCAAGACACAGGAAATACACAGAAACGAGGATAGGGAGGATGTCGTCCGAGCCTTACAGTCCCGGACGAAAGTGCTTATATCGGAAATCCACGGATCGATTACTCTGAAGTTACAAGGTTAACCGTCGGCCCCTATTCGACTGAAAGAAATTATTTGTAAGTCCTTCAAATATCGGATACTGTGGTTATATGGGACAGATGACATGGGATGTAGCAATGGTATTAATAACTATGATTTCTGCAATAGTTGCATTTTTTTCATTATATTTTTCCAACAAACATTTTAAAATTCAAATAGAGCCCGTAATATCTATGATCCTTTCAAAGGATGACCTATTCCTCTACTTGACGTTAATGAATAGCGGGAAAAAACCAGCCAAAAATATCTCCATAGAAATAATTGCGATTGTTGATGAGGGTAAAAATATTTATAAGGATGACAACGACGGGTTTAAAAATAAGCATTTTGACCTTTATCCATCAGAATCCGTATCATCAAAAATATGTCTCGCAGTATCTTCAATATCATATATTCCTGACCCCATTGTTGATGTCAAAGTTCTCTATTATTATGGATGTAAACAAATCCAATACAAAAGAAAAATAGCTTTGAACGAGTACGTCATGAATTCGGCACTTCGAGCAATGATTTTTCGTGATCCATAATCGGCTCATTTCTTTGAGATCCGGTGCAAATTTGGCCCTAGCTGAAATCTTCGCCGTTTGTAGATATGCGATTACCTGCCATTTGCGTATTTCTCGACTCACTGAAGCGTGAATTCGGCATATCTCCTTGAATAAATCCGATCTTTGCATAGCGTCAGCTACCGATTGTAGGGCCTTTGCGTCATCCCATCAGATGATCCGGGTCGACCTTCAGAGCTTCCAGTATCCTCATGAAGAGTTCGATGTGCTCCTCGCTTCTATTGAGATATTCGCCTTCAGTGTCCTGAACGATGTCCAGTCTGGACATCGTTCCGGAAATGCTCTGCATGGTCATATCGATGCCTTTGTTATTCAGCACATGCGTGACGATATCCGACAACATCGTTGCCAGAGAGATCACGAACATCATTGCATTCTCCCTCGAAGGCCTGTGAAGATATACGCAATAAATTCCTATGCCGTCCTTCATGAGCCTGAACGCGTGTTCAATACGATATTGTCCGAGGTAGGCCATCAGCACGGTATCCGCAGTCGCCCCGAACCTTATGTTCTCGGCATCTGCGTTCGTTCTTGGCAGATTGGTTATAAGAACTCTCACTCTACGGTCCTGAGTGGGCATCTTTGCCCTCTCCTCGTTGAACACCAGCTCGACGTTGACCTTGTATTCGGTCTTCATCAACGGCTTCTCGTCCTTCCTTGGGCGCCCGCGGTGGCTGTATCCCGTCGACACCTCAACCTCATCGATGCTCCAGATGACGTCGTATGCTAAATCTACATGACAGTACAGCGCTTCGTCTAAAGCTCTCTTGGTATCGACATCGCAGTTGTATGTCCTGACTCTAATCTCCCGAAACTAGCCCTGGCCTCCTTCAGCCCCTGCTCTCTGAGATACTCTATGCCCGCTGAGATGTCATCGATCGTCCTGAAAGCGACGAACCTCAGCATCCTACCGTCCACTTCGGCATAGGTATCATACAGCTTCCACCCGTCCCTGACCAGGGACGGGTCCATTGTCCCGGATTTAACCGATTCCACGATCTTCGATCCGACCTTCTTCCCGAAGATGTCTGGACATTTCGCTACGAATCCAAATCCCTTCTCCAGCATCAGCTTGACCAAAGGCCCTGTGACAATTTGCAGTCTGCTGCTAGGGTTGTGATTCCCGGATCCACCTTCGTCGAAAGGAATTCGATGGCATACCTATCCATCTCGCCATCGGTGGTCGCACCGTCGTATGGACGTTCATAGCATATGGCCTCGTTGCCATCAGTTACGAACAGTAGCGAGAACACCAGCCTCTCGTTATGGCTATCCTTGGCATGTCCGCAGCGTTCAGGGAACGCTGCCTCCATAATATCCGGCTCCTTCACCAGCGATGTCACACCGAAGTTGGTCTCGTCGATGTTGAAAATGTTGAATTGAGACCGTATTCTTTGTACAGCATCGAATAGCATTCAAACGTCAGCTCTCCCAGATCCTTCTTGAACAGCCTGTCCAGATTCTTGAAGAACGCCCTAGCGTTCAACGCGTTGACATCCACACCCTTCCCGAACAATTGATCAGTAGGGTTGCTGACATAGAAATTGGAGATTTCGAACAACGGCCTTCTGCCTTCTGCGCTCAGCATGGTCCCGATCATCGATTTCACGGCATTTCCGGGAGTCAGCTTTATCCTTGGATCCTTTGAGGATTTGGAATCGATCAGTTCCGTAAAACCTTTCTGCTCTAACATGGTTAAGGCTAACGCTGAGGCTGCCTGAAGCCTCGTCGTCTGCCTGTTCTTACCCTTTCTCAGAGCCATGTTTCGTGGTCTTTTCTCTTCCAATAAACCCGATTTCATCACCGCGGTACACTCTGTTGTGATAATTAGCGATTATAATCGGGCTATGCCAGATATATATCGCTAAAAAAATTATAGACGGCGGCTCATCTATTGCCTGGTACGCTCGATCATGATAGCGATGGCTAAGCGCCGTTCTGACAAATGCTAAGAAAAAGATAGATCCTGCACCATATTTTTGTATAGGACCATGAAGAAATCGATGTTTTTGCTCGAGAAATAAATTCACTTGAGATGTGCCGAATTCACGTTTAACGAGTTCAATCCCTCAAAATCAAAAAAAGTCTTTGAGACAATAATTAACTCTGACGTAGTGGTCATGTTGATTTATTCATACCTATTCACGAAATTTGCTTTTATTACGTCTAGACAAAAAAAGACAATAACATAAATTTTTATAAATAGTATAGCAGAGATGTGTTTAAGGGGTGTTTTATTGCCATATTCTTCAGATGATAGTAAGCGGATAGCTGGTATTGTATCAAAAATGGGGGATACTGAGACATATCTGTACGTTTGTGGATTGGAAATACCTCGTGCAATCAAGATATCCGATGGAATAGCCATAGAACCAGTAAACTGCAATCCAGATCTAGATGATATGATTAGTTGTATCATGAAAACAGGAAGCCATCTTGAATATGATTTGGGCGTATTGATAGCAACTTTGAGATGTACTACTACGCAGATTCATATAGAAGGCAGAGCTGGAAAAGAATTGGCGGTAACAGCATGGAACACGCAGAATTCGGTGGTATCCATCTCAGCTATTTTGAATTGCTTTGCAATATGGTTTTTCCAGTCTAATACACCAGCTTCAACATTTAGTTCTTCTTCTGAAGTGTATATAGTGAATAGATCAATAGTTTGTCTGCCAAGAGAGAAAAGACATGTCTCAGAAGAAGAGTGCAAATATATTGAAACAGTTCTTCCCAGGCTATCGCATTTAGAATCAGACAAAAGATTTCAAACAGCTGAAAATGCTTTATGGGCGTCTCATATGAATCCTAGGCCCGCTATTAGAGCAATGATTTTATGGGGAGGAATAGAATCGTTATTTTTGATTGAAAGAAATATTAAAAACACTTTATCGTGAATTCGGCACATCTCGAATGAATTAATTTCTCGTGCAAAAACATCGATTTCTTCATGGCCCTGTGCAAAAATGTGTGCAGGATCCATCGTTCTCTTGGGATTTCTCAGAACCGGCGCATAGCT
>JAEEGG010004941.1_pt1 | contig 32113 bp, 30 predicted proteins | sample 9134161 | NCBI WGS metagenome assembly JAEEGG01 (sample SAMN16246543, study PRJNA631951) | gut metagenome | biome: gut microbiome; feature: rumen; material: CR-attached | host: Bos | place: Iran: Karaj | collected 2018-10 | reverse complement strand
CTCGCCTCTTTGTTGCGTCGTCCGGTTTTACGGTGGCGGTAAGCTTGGCCGATTCACCCTCCAGCAGGGTCAGCGTAATACAATCCAGCGTCACCGAAGTCACAGGAATCGTCTTTTCATTTACCTTGACTGTACAGGAGGATGTTATAAGCCCGGCACCGGCCGTGATTTCGGCTTCGCCGGCACCGACGGCTGTCACAAGGCCATCGTCCGTAACCGTGGCCACCGTAGGGTTGTCGGTTATCCAAAATACAGTCGGATCGGTGGCGTCGGCGGGCTTCACCAGCGCACCCAGTTGATAAGACTGCCCGACCTCCATATCCACCAGGGCCTTGCTGACGGTAACAGATGCCACGTCGATATCCTTTTTACAGGATACCAACAAACAGAGCAGGAGCGTTACTATCAACAGTCTCTTTTGCATAATCAATTATTCTTTGACAGCCCGGACGGCCATACCCCAGTACCGTCGGTCAAATGACGTATCGGTACTGGACGAATTAAAGCACAGATTGTACGCGAAACTGGGGGCATTCGTATAAAGGGTCGTCGACCAATAGTATCCTTCCGATTTCTTGTTATTAACAAGAGTTCCTTCACTATAGCCGCCGGCCGGGAAGAATATACTCTTTCCGTTGGACTTGCTTGTAAACAACTCTCCCTCGACCCCGTTCTGGGTTGTCCAGGTACGTGTACAGTACACGAGCAATTCATTGAACTCCGCTCTTGTGGGCATTCGCCACGATCCACCCCAGTTGACCCGGGCAGCATCGTCATCCAGTTCCAAGGCCTTCCTGTTATCTACGATTCCATAAGAACCTTGCTGGTTGTACTTTGTCAAATGAAGATAATTCCCTGTACACCATATATAGGTTCCCCATTCGTAACGGTTCTTGGGAGTGAGCTCACCCCAGGAGTAATAATTGCCAAATTCTTCTGGAGTGGCAGCTCCGATATTGTATGTCGCCCACTTGAGATGCGACGGCAACCCCAGATCCACCCATTCGTGCTTTGTCCATACCTTCACGGAACAAATTGCGGTCCTGTTGCCGTTGTTGGTGGTGACCGTTACGGTCGCGGTACCGGCACTTACGGCCGTGACCTTGCCGGCAGCATCCATGCTTACCACCGAGTCATCGGAAGAGCTCCACGTGACACTCTTGTCCGTAGCGCTGTCTGGCTCAACCGAGGCCACAAGGAGGGCTGTCTCGCCCTCTTCAAGTGAAAGGCTGGTTTTGTCCAGAACCACCGATGCCACGTCAATTTCTCTAACAGTCACTATGCAGCTGCCGCTGACACCGCTACCGTCCTTTGCCGTGGCAGAGATTGTCGCCGTGCCTGACGCCAGGCCTGTAACGACGCCGGTATTGCTGACTGTGGCCACACCGGGATTGGAAGATGACCACGTCACTTCCCTGTTCTCGGCCGAGGCGGGGGTCACGGAAGCGGTCAATGTCACAGTAGCGCCTACCACAATGTTAGCGTCTGGCAATGTGATGCCGCTCACCGGTATCGGCGTGACAACCACGGTGCAGCGGGCGCTCTTGCCGCCAGCACTTGCCGTTACGGTAGCCGATCCGACACCCGTGGCAATGACTTTTCCGTTTGAATCGACCCTCGCAACTGAAGTATTGTCGCTTGTCCAGGTCACGGTCCGCTCAGAGGCATTGAGGGGAGTTACCGTAGCAGTCAGAGTTTCGCCGGTGCCGTAGACCATATTCAGAGCTGTCCTGTCCAATATTACGCCTGTAACGGGCACATCGGCGGCTTTGACGATGACCCTGCAAGAGGCGCTCTTGCCACCATCATAAGAAGTGGCTGTGATTATTGCCGTTCCAGCCTTGTTGGCCTTTACGACACCGGTATGGCTGACCGTAGCCACCTGCGAATCACTGGAAGACCAGATGATCAGCTGCTGTGTTGCGCTGTTAGGCGATACAGCAGCAGCCAGTGTGGCCGAACTGCCCACGTTCATTGTCATATTGCCCGCATCCAGCGAAATTCCTTCCACTGGAACGCGCACATCCTGGTCCGAAACTGGTCGCAAGGAAAGCCCAAAACAGCGATAGCCATAGCCAGTGAGAACCTCTGTGGGGGAGAATACTACTTTCCACGCGTTGCAGGAATTTACGGTATACAGGGATGATGTCCAATAACAGCCCTGGGCGCCGGCATTGTAAGATTCGGATGCCTTAATGTAGCCTGCCGCAGGGAGGAAAATACTGTTGCCGTTGGTCTTGCTCTCTACCAACGCCCCCTTTACACCACCGCGCGTCGTCCACGTCCAGGTGCAGTTGCTCTGAAGTTCCTCGAACTCCGCTTCGGTCGGCATCCTCCAGGCATCGCCCAGCCTGATTCCGACAATATCGTCCTGCGGCAGCAGTATGGTCGTGTTGTCTACCGTACCGACGGAAACGTCAATGTTGTATTTGGTAAGTTTGTTATAAGAGCCATTGCTCCAGTAGTATGTCTGCCAGCCGAAATTGTTCTTGGTCTCGACCTCACCCCAGGCGTAATAATCGCCGTAATCCTCGGGATTGACTGCCCCCAGGTTGCGGGTAGCCCACTTGAGGCCCGAAGGCAATCCCAGGTCGGCCCAGTCACCTTCGGGAGGAGTCAGCTCGGAAACCTTTACGGAGCATATCGCGGTCTTGCTGCCGTCGTTGGAAGTGACAGCCACAATCGCGGTGCCGGCCGTCTTGGCGGTAATCTTTCCGTTCTGGTCCACATCGGCGATGTCGGGATTGGTGGAGGCCCACGCATATGACTGGTCCGTTGCGGTCTGGGGCAGGACAGACGCGGTCAGCGTCTCGCTCTCCCCCACCATCAGGTTAAGCGAGCTGCGGCTTATCTCTATCGATTCTACACGGATTATCTTTTTGCTCACCGACACGGCGCAGGCAGCGTACTTGTCGCCATTGGTGGCCACTATAGCGCACACGCCCTCCTGCCCGGCTAATACCTTGCCGTGGGTATCAACTGTCGCAACGCTCTCGTCGCTGCTACTCCAAGTGACTCGCCTCTCTGTTGCGTCGTCCGGTTTTACAGTGGCGGTAAGCTTGGCCGATTCACCCTCCAGCAGGGTCAGCGTAGCACAATCCAGCGTCACCGAAGTCACCGGAATCGTCTTTTCTTTTACCTTGACTGTACAGGAAGATGTTATAAGCCCGGCACCGGCCGTGATTTCGGCTTCGCCGGCACCGACGGCTGTCACAAGGCCATCGTCCGTAACCGTGGCCACCGAAGGGTTGTCGGTTATCCAAAACACAGTCGGGTCGGTGGCGTCGGCGGGCTGCACCTGCGCACCCAGTTGATAAGACTGCCCTACCTCCATCTCCACCAGGGCCTTGCTGACAGTAACCCCTGTCACGTCGATATCCTTTTTACAGGATACCAACAAACAGAGCAGGAGCGTTACTATCAACAGTCTCTTTTGCATAGAATTACAAATTTATAAATAATCAAAGAAATGTGTTATATTTGTTTTCAGTCAGAAAAGAATATCTTTATCCCTACTATGTTCATAGAGAACACAAAAAATCCGGGCTGGATTGAGGTGATTTGCGGCTCGATGTTTTCAGGAAAAACAGAAGAGCTGATACGCCGCCTGCGCCGCGCCCAGTTTGCCAACCTCCGCGTGGAGATATTCAAACCCGCAATTGACACCCGCTACTCTGAAGAGGAGGTGGTGTCGCACCAGGGTAACAGCATCCTCTCCACACCGGTGGATTCCAGTTCCAGCATCATTATGCTGGCCGGCAATGTGGATGTGGTGGGCATAGACGAGGCCCAGTTTTTTGACGAAGGCATTGTGGACGTAGTGCAGAAACTGGCCTCGGCCGGCATCCGCGTGATAGTGGCCGGCCTGGATATGGATTTCCGGGGCAAGCCTTTCGGCCCTATGCCGGCGCTGATGGCGGTGGCGGAATATGTCACCAAGGTGCACGCCATTTGCGTGCGGTGCGGCGACCCCGCCAACTTCTCACACCGGCTCATCTCCAGCGAAAAGCTGGTTGAGCTGGGTGAAAAGCAGACTTACGAACCTCTCTGCCGCCACTGCTACGAAAAGGCGATGGCAGAGTCTAATAAAGCTTAAGCTCTCCTATCTCGATTCCTTTGCAGCCGGCCTGCATAATGGGCACCAGCTCTCCGTCAAGGTTTTCGACCTCATCGGCATCTTTGATGAATGTGTGGCTGTGGCCGCCTATGATGAAGTCTATGTTGCGGGAATTCGCCGCCATAACCTGGTCAGACGGGTTCTCTTCGTTGCCGCCGGTAAATCCCAGGTGAGACAGCAGTATCACCAGGTCGCAGCGTTTGGTCTTCTTCAGGAACTCGGCCCAGCGGTTGACCTCTTCTATGGTGTTCAGTGATTTTATCCCTTCTATGTTCTGGGCAGCGACCATACCGCGCAGGCGCACCGTGGCGCCTATAATGCCAATCTTGTAGCCGCCGCGCTTGACAATCACGTAGGGCTGCACATAGCCTTCCAGAGGAGTGCCGGTAAAGTCGTAGTTGCAGCAAACAGTGGGATATTTTGCCTGGGAAAGACGGCGTGCGAACTCTTCCTGGCCGTTGTCAAACTCGTGGTTGCCTATGGCCACGGCGTCGTAGCCCAACAGGTTCATAAGGTCGCGCTCAAGATCGCCCTTTCCTATGTTGAAATAGGGCGTGCCCTGGTTGTAGTCGCCTGCATCCAGCAGCAGGACCTTGTTCTTGCCAAACTCTGCGCGGACGCTATCTATGAAATAGTACCTGCGTTCCACGCCGCCGCTGCCGGCGTTGCGGCCGGTGCGCACGGGTTCAATCTGGCTGTGGGTGTCGTTGGTATGAAGCACCACCAGCTTCTGTGCCTTGGAGGGCAGCGCAACCGCCGCCAAAATCATCAAACTGATAAATATGCGCTTCATACTACCTCTCTTTAGGGTTGATTATTACCACGCGGCCGTCCTTTTTAAGGTCCAGGGACTTGCCTGCCGCCATCGTATCTTTCATCTCCGAGATGATGACATCCTTGAGCTGGATGCCGGTGTCGCGGCGAATCAGGATGCCGTCGCCCCAGTCGATGCCGTCGCCGCCGGTCACCAGAAAGTCTATGGTTGCCACGGTGTAGACCTTGTCAGGGTCAAGTTTCTGGCCGCCGACAGTGCATTCGGTCAGGCGGTCGCCGTCTACCTTGATCCTGACACCCGAGAGCGCCTCAAACTTGTTTTTGCGTGCCATCTTCTCGAAGATGCGCTTCAGGGCGGCGCCCTCTACATTCAGGATTGTGAGATTGTTGTTGAAGGGGAAGATGGAGACCACGTCATATACCCGCACGGCGCCCTTGGGCAGGTCGGTGCGGATGCCGCCGAAATTGAGCAGGGAGATATCTATCTTCTCTCCGGAATATTTTTCTGCAAAACTGCGCAGCGCATCCACGGCATAGTTGCTCAGGCCGCTTTCGGGGGCCTCCTTGGAATACACTCCGTTGCTGTAGCATACTATCTCCTGCAGGGGAGCCATAAGGGAGTCATATTTTGCAATAGCCTCATCCACCGCCGTGTCAGTGCCGGCATCGTAGCGGTCGGTCAGCTCGTGGTATTCCCAGGAATACTGGCTGTAGCCCTTGGGCCGGCAAGAGCAAAGCGCCAGCAGCAGCGCCGCCAAAACCAGTGCTTTTTTCATATCAGTCTTTGTATTTGAGCCACTTGAACAGATCTTTGAAGGTCGCCTTCTTGCCGTAGGTCAAAATACCTACCCTGTAAATCTTGGCCGAAGCCCAGGCGATGGCTATGAAGGTGACTATCAGCAGGAATATGGAGAGCAACAGCTGCCAGGTCGGCACCACGCCAAACGGGATCCGGGCCAGCATCACCATAGGCGATGTGAACGGAATCAGCGATGCCCAGACGCTAAGCTGGCTGGAAGGATGCTGGAATGTGTGCAGCATAATGAACAGACCTATCATAAGAGGGATGGTGATAGGCAGCGACAGCTGATTGGTGTCGGCTTCGTTGTCCACCGCAGAACCCACGGCTGCAAACATTGCGGCATAGAGCAGATAGCCCAGCACAAAGTAAATCAGGAAGCAGAGGAGAATCTGCCCGATGTTGATCTGGGCAATCTGGTCCATAACGGACGATATCTCGCCCAGGCTGCCCATATCCACCGGATTCACGTTGGCGTCGGGCAGCGGCGATTCTGACATCGCTGCAGTGACCTCTGCCATCTTTTCTGCCGTCTTGCTGGAAACCACGCCCTGCAGGCCGAACATCACGGCTCCGATAAGGATGATCCATATTGCAAACTGGGTAAGCGCCACCAGCGCCACGCCTATCAGCTTGCCCATCATAAGTTCGAATGAAGAGACGCTGGAGACAATAACCTCAACAATGCGGTTGGTTTTCTCTTCTATCACGCCCCTCATAACCATAGAGCCGAAGATGGCCACGAACATATAAATCAGGAAGCTGAGGACATAGGCAATGATCATATAAATCTCCACGGAATCCTTCTTTTCCTTGCCCTCGTTGGTCAGGGTATAGGCGTCTATCCTGACATCGCTCCTGACCTTGCCCATAATCTCGTCAAAGTCCTGGATGTTGAGCTGCTGGAGCTTGCGGTCGCGCAGGGCCATACTGATTTTGTCTTCCACGGCGCTTTTGGTGTCGATGCCCAGCGGCTCCTTGGAGTATGCGGTCACGGCTGCATTGCCGGCGGAATCCAGTGGCGAGACATATATCAGGGTAGATGAATCAAAGGTGTCGAAACCAGCTTTGAGGCTCTCCTGGGTAGTCTCCACAGGGAGGAAATTGTAATGAGTCTTGCCGGAATCTTCGAAATAACCTTCCAGCAAGCCGGTGTTGTCCACAATAGAAATCACCTGCTTGTCCTCTCCGGAATAGAGAGCGATTAGCACGGGTATGAACATCAGCGCCGCCATAAGCAGCGGGGTGAGCACGGTGAGAAGAATAAAAGATTTCTTCTTGACGCGGGTAGCGTATTCACGGCCTATTATGAGGCCTATATTGCTGAGTTTCATTTCTGTGATTCGCTAACAAGTTTGATAAAAATGTCGTTCATCCTGGGCACCATCCTGCGGGCGGAGATAATCTCTGCCTCGGATGCCGCCAGTTCTGCCAATACGCTGTTCACGGTGGCGCCTTCTGCCAGATTCAGCACGGCGCGCTTGCTGTCGCGAAGCTCTTCGCCAAGGGCCACGGTGTAAGTCTTGCCCGTCTCGGCCAGAGCACCGTTGTAGAGCAGTTCCAGCTGATCTGTGCCATAGCGGGCGCGGACATCGTCGGTGGCGCCGGTCACAACCAGATGGGACTTGTTTATCAGGGCGATATTGTCGCAGAGTTCCTCTACCGACTCCATATTGTGGGTAGAGAGTATCACTGTGGTGCCCTCTTCTTTCAGACGGAGAATCTCGTTGCGGATGGTCTGTGCATTCACCGGGTCAAAGCCGGAGAACGGCTCGTCCAGAATCAGGAGCTTGGGTTTATGCACCACGGTGGATATGAACTGCACCTTCTGGGCCATACCCTTGGAGAGTTCCTCTACCTTCTTGTTCCACCAGCTCTGAATCTTGAACTTTACGAACCATTTTTTCAGTTCGGCCTCGGCCTGCGCCTTGGAGAGGCCTTTGAGGCGGGCCAGGTACATCATCTGCTCGCCCACCTTCATCTTCTTGTACAGACCGCGCTCTTCTGGCAGGTAGCCAATCTTGCGCACGAACTCGTCGTCCACGGCCTTGCCGTCAAAAAAGACACGGCCATCGGTGGGGATGGTGATGCGGTTTATTATGCGGATCAGTGTGGTCTTGCCGGCGCCGTTGGGGCCCAGCAGACCGAATATCTGCCCGTCAGGAATCTGCAGGGAGACATTGTCCAAGGCGGTGAATTCACCGAACTTCTTGGTTATATTCTTACATTCAAGCATAATCGCGAAAGATTATAATTTACCGGCAAAGAAATCGTTGCCTTTGTCATCTACAAGGATAAATGCGGGGAAGTCCTCTACCCGGATCTTCCAGATGGCCTCCATACCGAGTTCGGGATATTCCACGCACTCGATGCTCTTGATGTTGTTCATACTGAGCACAGCTGCGGGGCCGCCGATGCTGCCCAGATAGAAGCCGCCGTGCTTCTTGCAGGCGTCGGTGACCACTTTGGTGCGGTTGCCCTTGGCAATCATCACCATAGAGCCGCCGTGATCCTGGAACTCATCTACATACGGGTCCATACGGTTTGCGGTGGTGGGGCCCATAGAGCCGCAAGGCATACCCTTGGGAGTCTTGGCGGGACCTGCATAAAGAATCGGATGGTCCTTGAAGTATGCGGGGAGGTCTTCGCCGGCATCCAGGCGGGCTTTGAGCTTGGCGTGGGCTATGTCGCGGGCCACGATGATGGTACCGCTCAGACTCACGCGGGTGGCCACGGGATATTTGCTCAGTGTGGCGCAGATATCCTTCATAGGCTGGTTGAGGTCTATGCGCACGGCATTGCCCTCACCTGCGCGGCGCAGCTCTTCGGGGATGAGTTCGTAGGGCTTGTCGTCCATCTTCTCTATCCAGACGCCGTCGGCGTTGATCTTGGCCTTGATGTTGCGGTCGGCAGAGCAGCTCACGCCCAGACCGATGGGGCAGCTGGCGCCGTGGCGCGGCAGACGTATCACGCGGATGTCGTGGGCAAATGCCACGCCGCCGAACTGTGCGCCCAGGCCTATCTTGCGAGCCTCTTCCAGCAGCTGCTTCTCCAGCTCGACATCGCGGAAAGCGCGGCCGCTGGCATCGCCGGTGGTGGGCAGTGAATCATAGTAATGCGTGGAGGCCAGCTTCACGGTGAGCAGGTTCTTCTCTGCCGAGGTGCCACCAATCACGAATGCGATGTGATAGGGCGGGCAGGCCGCGGTGCCCAGGGTGCGCATCTTCTCTGTGAGGAAGGGCACCAGGGTTCCGGGATTCTGGATGCGGGCCTTGGTCTCCTGGTAGAGGTAGGTCTTGTTGGCGCTGCCACCGCCCTTGACCACACACAGGAAGCGGTATTCCATACCCTCTGTGGCCTCTATGTCTATCTGTGCGGGGAGGTTGCACTTGGTGTTGACCTCGTCGTACATATTCAGCGGAGCATTCTGGCTGTAGCGCAGATTCTCCTCTGTATAAGTCTTGTAAACGCCTTTAGAAAGGGCCTCTTCGTCGCTGAAGCCGGTCCATACCTGCTGGCCTTTCTCGCCGTGGATAATGGCGGTGCCTGTGTCCTGGCAGAACGGGAGCTGGCCCTTGCAGGCCACCTCGGCGTTGCGCAGCATGGTCAGGGCCACATACTTGTCGTTTTCGCTGGCCTCGGGGTCATTCAGGATAGAGGCCACCTGGGCGTTGTGGCTGCGGCGCAGCAAAAAGTTGACATCGCGGAAAGCGGCGTGAGAGAGCGCTTCCAGGGCTTCCGGAGCCACCTTCAGGATTTTGTGGCCCTCAAATTCTGACACGCTCACGCCTTCCTTGGTCAGGCAATAATACTCGGTGGTGTCTTTACCGAGCTGAAACATAGGTGCGTAGAAGTAATCCATATCGATATTTAATTATTACTATTTCCGTTTTGCATAAGGTAGAGTTTCATAAACTCATTCAAATCGCCGTCCAGCACGCCGGTGGTGTCGCTGGTCTCGTGGCCGGTGCGAAGGTCCTTGACCAGACGGAAGGGCTGCAGGGTGTAGTTGCGTATCTGGCTGCCCCACTCTATGCGCTTTTTCTGCCCCTCCAGCTCTGCCTGCTTCTCGCGGCGCTTCTGCAGCTCCAGGTCGTAGAGGTGGCTCTTGAGGATGCGCAGCGCATTCTGGCGGTTGTCCAGCTGCGAGCGGGTCTCGGTGTTTTCCACCACGATGCCGGTGGGGATGTGCCTTACGCGCACGCCCGTCTCCACCTTATTGACATTCTGGCCGCCGGCGCCGCTGCTGCGGTAGGTGTCCCACTCCAGGTCGGCGGGATTGATCTCTATTTCTATGGTATCATCTACCAGAGGATATACGAATACAGAAGAGAACGAGGTCTGGCGCTTGCCCTGGGCGTTGAAAGGGGACATACGCACCAGGCGGTGCACCCCGCTCTCGCCCTTGAGATAGCCGTAGGCATAGTCGCCCTCGATTTCCAAAGTGACTGATTTCACTCCCGCCTCCTCGCCTTCCAGCACATCCGCCACGGCCACCTTGTAGCCGTTGCGCTCTGCCCAGCGGGTGTACATACGCATCAGCATAGCGCTCCAGTCGCAGGACTCGGTGCCGCCGGCGCCGCTGTTTATCTTGAGGATGGCGCCCAGGTTGTCGCCTTCGGCGCTGAGCATATTGCGCATCTCCAGCGCTTCTACGCTGGCCACCAGGTCGTCATAGGCCTTCTGGGCATCGTCGGCCGCGTCTTCGCCAAACTCCAACAGAACTTCAAGGTCTGCAAGCTTGCTCTCGGCGGCAGCATAGCCGTCGGTCCAGTATTTAATGCCGGAAATCTTCTTGAGGGTCTTTTCCGCCTCTTTGGGATCGTCCCAGAAGCCCGCCTCCAGAGTGGTGGCGTGCAGCTTTTCTACCTGCTCCAGTTTAGCAGGTATGTCAAAGATACCTCCCCAACGTCTTCAACCGCTGTGCGATTTTACTAACCTCGTCCTGTGTTATCATAAAACGCTTTTATTTGGTTATACGAATACCCGCGGCCAGCGCCGAATTTCACGAGCTTTGCAAACACTTCCTGCCTGTCCCCCTTCAGGGTCCGCAGCTTTGCCGCAAGCACGCTCTCCATCTTTTTCTGCGCCTTGGCAACATCTATCTGCTCCAGGGCGCTGTCTATCACCTCTCTCTCTATCCCTTTGGCTGCCAGGGCATAACGTATCTTTTGCCCTCCCCAGCCGGCCAATGCGCTTTTGTCCCGCGCAAAAAAGGCCGCATATCGGCTTTCGTCTATATATTTATCCTCGCAAAGTTGCGAAATAATCGCTTGCGTGTCAATAGCATCCTCGCCCTTCATCCTCTCTATCTTGGCCGCGATATCCTTCTTGCAGTATTCCCTCATACTGCAAAGGCGGGTGAGGCGGGCCAATATCTTATCCTTTTCCATAGCCTAGAACCAGAATCCCAGGCCCAGATATGCACCCACCGAACGGGTGTAGCTGTTCCAGTTGAGGTCAAACTCTATGGGGCCGGCCACAAAATCAAAGGCATAGCCCAGCCGGAAGCCGGAGATGCCGTTGCCCACGGCAAGATTTTCAAAACTGTATGCGTCGCGGGCATAGTTGCCGGTGAGCATCAGATAGTGGCTCTTGTATATATTGTAGTGCAAATCCAGCCCCGCCACGGCCGCCATCGGGCCCATAGGCATCACGCCGGTAGAGCCGTAGAAAGGCATCTGGTGCTGGTTGTAACGCCCCGCCTGGGTGCCGCCTATGCTGTTCATCATCACCGCTGGTATATTCTGTCCAAGCAGCACCCTGGCGCTGATAAAAGGCAACAGGGTGAACCTTGGCCCCAGAGGCGCAGCCAGTTTGAAAGATGCATCAGTATCCAGGAAAGGAGAGCTGATTTCACCATAACGGAAATCGGTGATATACGAGGCAGACGCCTTGAACTTGAGTCCGCTGTGGGGGAACCAGGCATTGTCCTGAGTGTCCACGTCCAGTTTCAACAGAGGGCCGAAGAAGGTCTGGCGCGTATCATCGGTGTTGTAGTAGTCGGGCACCGACGGCAGGTCCAGGAATGTGCGGTAGTAATAAATATCCGCTTTGAGGCCGGCAAGGAAATGCATCCGGCGCAGATGGCCTGTAGAAACGGCCACTTCGAAGCCGTTCTGCAGATAGTCCATCAGATTGTAACGGCCGCCCGGCTCTTCGTAGATAGGCATTGCGTAGTGGCTCAGCAGATATCCCGCCTCGAATTCGGTGTAATTCCGGCCCAGGTAAGAATAACGCACCCCTAACTGATAGTTGTTGGCAAGTTTGGCCGTAAGTGCCAGACGGTGGCCGTAGAGGCTGTTGTAGTTGAACCCGACGGCCAGTAGTATGGCGGCCATCTCTTCTGTATCAAACCTCAGCCCCAGCCCCAGCCGGTTATTGCGGGCCGGCACCATTGTCATAGTAAGGTCAAACGGAGAGCGGACTCCGCCCAGTGAATACACCACCGAGCTGTAGGCCTTGGTGGCATAGAGCTCATCCACGGCATTTTCAATTTCGGAGAGGGATATCTCGTGCCCCGGCTCCAGGTCGAATTTGCGGCGCACCAGCTTCTCGTCTTTCTCGCTGATGCCCACGAACTTTATTGAAGATAGCACTATGCTGTCCTTCAGCTTGGAAGCCACCACAGCCTTTCTGGGAGCCGGCTGGGGCCCCACGAAGGTTTCGTCGTGCTCGCGCTCTTTGTCTTCAAGCATCTTTTTCAGGGCCAGCAGTTTATCCTTCTGCGCCCTGGCCGCCTTCTCGCCGTTGTCAATCAGGTGGCGGAGGCTCTCGTTGTTGAAACTCATAGTGCCCAGACCGTCTATTTCGGGCTGGATAAGGATATCGGTGTCGGCAATTGCCTCTTCTATCTTGCCGGCGACGGTGAGCCTGATCAATTTGCCCACCAGGCCCGACACCTGCTCCATATCGGCATTGTCGTTGTTGCTGGGGGTCTTGACGCCAATCACAATGTCGGCGCCCATAGCCCGGGCGACATCCACCGGGAAGTTGTTGCGCATACCGCCGTCCACCAGCACCATATCTCCCGTTTTCACAGGGGGGAAGACGCCCGGGATGGCCATAGATGCCCGCAGCGCCATAGGCAGGATGCCCCGGTCAAAGACCACCTCCTTGCCCGTCACCAGGTCTGTAGACACACAGGCAAACGGGATGGGAAGCGTTTTGAAATCGCACTCGTCGTGATAGCCCACGGTGCAGTCGGAGAGCAGACTGTAGACTTTCTGCCCGGCCATAAGGCCCATTGGCAGCATCCCCTTTGCAGAGCCTTCGGGTGCCAGACGGAACACGTCGCCCGGCATCTGGCGAGGCTGCCGAGGCAGCTCGCGATAAAGGGAATCCTCTATGGGGAGGCGGGCCAGAGCCGCCTTCCAGTCAATACCGAACGGTATCTGTATCAGATATTTGGCATCTTCTATCTTTTGCTCGAAAGAGACCTCTTCGCGCCGGACGTTGCCGGTTATCACATAGTCCCAGTCCTGGCTTGTGATTATGGAATCCATCTCGGCCGGAGTGTGCCCCACGGCATACAGGCCGCCCACCAGGGCGCCCATACTGGTGCCGGCAACCATATCCACCGGGATTCCGTATTCTTCCAAAACCTTTAGCACACCCACGTGCGCCGCACCCTTGGCGCCGCCGCCGCTGAGCACCAGCGCCACCTTGGGCCGCTGGGCTTCAGCAGAAAAAACTGTCAGTGCCAATGCTAAAAATATCGCTGCTATCTTTTTCATCATAATCAGTTTTTGGAATTTTTGCCTGCCAGAAGGCCGCAGGCGGCCATAATATCCTCCCCGCGCGACGCCCTTACGGTGGCGGTGACCCCGGCGGCACTGAGCCGCGCCTGGAAGGCCTCTATCATCTGCTCGCTGCCGCTGGCCAGGGGGCTGTCGGGAATCTTGTGGAAGCGGATCAGGTTGACCCTGCACTCCAGGCCGGAGAGCAGCCGGGCCAGGGCGTCGGCGTGACGCTTGGTGTCGTTGACACCGGCAAACATAATATATTCGAAAGTGACGCGCCGCTGCCCGGTGAAGTCATACTGCCTTATCAGCGACAGCACCTCCGACAACGGATACCGGTTCTCTACCGGCATCAGCTTCTGCCGCTCTTCGTGGAAAGGGTTGTGCAGACTCACCGCCAGATGGCAGCGGGTGCTGTCCAGAAAGTCCTTCAAAGTGGCCAGATCGCCTATAGTAGAGAGCGTTATGCGCTTGGGGCTCCAGCCGAAACCCCACTCCGAAGTGAGTATCTCTATGGCCGATTTCACATTGTCCCAGTTGTCCAGCGGCTCTCCCATCCCCATAAACACGGCGTTGGTGAGCTCTTCTGCCTCGTCCACATCCATAAACTGGGCTATTATCTCGCGGGCGGAGAGGTTGCCGTGAAAGCCCTGGCGGCCCGTCATACAAAAGGTGCAGCCCATTTTGCAGCCCGCCTGCGAAGAGACGCAAAGGGTGGCGCGGTCGCTCTCGGGAATCATCACCGTTTCTATATACTGGCCGGGGCGGACCGCCTCGAAGGCATACTTGCGGGTGCCGTCGCGGGAGGTCATAACCTCTGCCGGCTTCATATGCCCCACCTCGTATTCTGCAGAGAGCCTGGCGCGGTTCTCTTTAGAGAGATTGGTCATCTGGTCTATGCTTGTCACACGCTTTTTGTAGAGCCAGTCGGCAAGCTGTTTTGCCACAAAGCGCTTCATTCCGGCGGCGGTGCAAACCCCCTCCAGTTGCGCCAGTGTCATACCCAAAAGAAATTGCGCCATTTTCAAATAATTTTAGGCAAAATTACTAAGAAAATGATTAAGTTTGCACCTATGACTAACGAAGAAGAGATAATCCGCAGAAGTTTCCGCCGCAAATGGTGGAACGATGTCAAGACCACCAGCAGCTGGTCCGTTTTCAAAATAATGGCAGAGTTCGTGCAGAGTTTTGAAAAGCTCTCTGAAGTGGGGCCGTGCGTGGCCATTTTCGGCAGCGCCCGCACCCTTCCGGACGACAAATACTACAAAGATGCGGTGGAGATTGCCAAACGCCTCACCAAGATAGGCTTCGGCATTATCACCGGCGGCGGCCCCGGCATTATGGAGGCCGGCAACAAAGGGGCCAAGGAGGGCGGCGGAGCCTCCGTGGGGCTCAACATCAAACTGCCGTTCGAGCAGAGCGCCAACCCCTATATTGACTACGACAAACTGATAGATTACGACTACTTCTTCGTTCGCAAGACCATATTTATGAAGTATGCGCAGGGCTACATCGCAATGCCGGGCGGCTTCGGCACCCTGGACGAACTCAGCGAGGCGCTCACGCTGATCCAGACCAACAAGCTGGTCTCCTTCCCCGTGATCCTGTACGGAAAGGACTATTGGAAGGGGCTGCTGGACTGGTTCCACAACACGCTCATCACCCATCATATGATCAGCGAGACAGACTTTGACATTTACCAGGTGGTGGACACTGTAGACGAGGCGGTGGCCATCATAGAGGAATTCTACAACAAATATGCACCCAAACCAAACTTTTAATATTATTTATTAACCTGAAACACAAACTATTATGGCTAAAGAAGAGATGAATCAAGCCGTGTCTAACGAGGAGAAGCTCAAGGCGTTGAAGGCGACTATTTCGAAGATTGAGAAGGATTATGGCAAAGGCTCTATTATGACGTTGGGAGACCAGCCGGATAGCGCTGTTTCTGTTATTCCGTCGGGCTCGATTGCCCTTGACCACGCGCTGGGAATAGGTGGATATCCCCGCGGCCGCGTCATAGAGATTTTCGGTCCCGAATCCAGCGGTAAAACCACTCTGGCGATACACGCCATCGCAGAGGCCCAGAAGGCGGGCGGCATCGCCGCAATGATAGATGCCGAGCACGCTTTTGACCGCAGCTATGCAAAGAATCTGGGCGTGAATGTCGACACCCTGCTCATTTCGCAGCCCGACAACGGCGAGCAGGCGCTCGAAATCGCCGACAACCTGATCCGCAGCGGCGCCATAGACATCATTGTGATTGACTCCGTGGCTGCCCTCACCCCCAAGGCAGAGATCGAAGGCGAGATGGGAGACAACAAGGTCGGCCTGCAGGCAAGGCTTATGAGCCAGGCGCTGCGCAAGCTCACCGCCAACATTTCCAAGACCAACACCTGCTGCATTTTCATCAACCAGCTGCGCGAGAAAATCGGCATCCTGTTTGGCAATCCCGAGACAACCACCGGCGGCAACGCCCTCAAATTCTATGCATCGGTGCGCATTGACGTGCGCAAGGTCACCCAGATCAAAGACGGCGACGAGGCCACCGGCAACCGCACCCGCGCAAAGGTCGTCAAGAACAAGATGGCGCCGCCTTTCCGCAAGGCCGAGTTCGACATCGTGTTTGGCGAAGGCATCTGCAAAGTCGGCGAGATTGTGGACCTGGCGGTGGAATACGACATCGTGCACAAGAGCGGGTCTTGGTTCAGCTACGGCGAGAGCAAGATTGGCCAGGGCCGCGAGGCTGTGCTGCAGGTATTGCGCGACAACCCCGAGCTCAGCGACGAGATAGAGGCCAAAGTGCGCGAGGCGCTGGCTGCAGTGAGAGACTAATTATTAAAATCAGAAAATGGACGTAGTACTTAGCGGAATCCGCTCCACAGGCCATCTTCACCTTGGCAACTATTTTGGAGCGCTCAAGAATTTTGTAAGGATACAGGACACACACAAGTGTTTCTTCTTCATAGCGGACCTGCATTCGCTCACCACCCATCCCCATCCCGCAGACCTTCACGAAGGTGTCAAAACCATCCTCGCGGAGTATCTCGCATCTGGTCTGGACCCGGAAAAGTCGGCCATCTTCGTGCAGAGCGAGGTGCCCGAGGTCAGCGAGCTGTATGTGCTGCTCAATATGCTGGCATATAAAGGCGAGATGGAGCGCACCGCTTCTTTCAAAGACAAGGTGCGCCACAACCCCAACAATGTAAACACGGGTCTTCTGACCTACCCGGTGCTTATGGCCTCCGACATCCTGATCCACAGGGCCAAATATGTCCCCGTGGGCAAGGACCAGGAGCAGCATCTGGAGATTGCACGCCTGCTGGCACGCCGCTTCAACAATATGTACGGCTGCGACGTGTTCCCCGAGCCCGAGGCCTTCAATTTTGGCAGCAACCTGGTCAAGGTGCCCGGCCTGGACGGCAACGGCAAGATGGGCAAGAGCGAGGGCAACGGCATCTACCTTTGCGACGACGAGAAATCCATCACCAAGAAGGTTATGCGCGCAGTCACCGACAGCGGCCCCACCGAGCCTAACAGTCCCAAGCCCGAGGTTATCGAGAACCTGTTCACACTGCTCAAGCTTGTGAGCGAGCCCTCCACCGTGCAATATTTCGACGAGAGGTGGAACGACTGCTCTATCCGCTACGGCGACTTGAAAAAGCAGCTCGCAGCCGACATCTGCAAGGTGACCCTCCCCATCCGCGAACGCATAGAGAGCATCTATAACGACAACGAATACCTGCGCAAGGTCACCGCTATGGGCCGTGAAAAGGCACGCGCATCTGCGCAGGCCACCCTGGCCCTTGCAAAAGAGGCCGTAGGTCTCAAGATGTTCTAGAGGCGCTATGTCCAAAGAACCAGAGCTCGCCCAGATCCACGCGGGGTTTCCATCCCCTGCGGAAGATTTTATGGACGTAGCCCTGGACCTCAACAAAGAGCTTGTCAGAAATCCCTCTTCAACCTTCTTTGCAAGGGTGAAGGGGGATTCTATGATAGAAGACGGCGTGTGTGACGGCGATATGCTGATTATAGACAAGAGCGCCGAACCCGCCGACGGCTGCCTGGCCGTCTGCTTTGTGGATGGCGAATTCACCCTGAAGCGCTATCGCAATATGGGCAGTTACGCCCTGCTGATTCCCGCCAACAAAGAGTACAAACCCATCCGGGTGGACGCCGACAACCAGTTTGCCGTGTGGGGCGTCGTGAAATATCTCATAAAAAAGGTTTAAGCCTATGCTGGGGCTGTGCGACTGTAACAACTTCTTTGTGAGTTGTGAGAGGGTGTTCCGTCCCGATCTGGAGGGGCGGCCCGTGGTCGTGCTCTCCAACAACGACGGCTGCATAATTGCCCGCAGCAACGAAGCCAAGGCCCTGGGAATCAAAATGGGGACGCCGCTCTTCCAGATCCGCGACCTGATCCGCAGGGAAAACATCTCGGTGTTCTCTTCCAACTATCAGCTCTATGGCGATATGAGCCAGCGGGTTATGAACATCCTGCGGCAGTCGGCGCCCGGCATCGAGGTCTATTCGATAGACGAAGCCTTCCTGAATCTGGACCAGATGCCTCTGGAAAAGCTGCAGCCGTTTGCCCGCGCCCTCTCGGCCCGCATCCGCCGCGAGGTCGGCATCCCCGTCAGCATAGGGATCTCCCCCACCAAGACGCTGGCCAAAATAGCCAGCAAGCTGTGCAAGAGCTATCCGGCCCTGAAAGGCGGCTGCCTGATGTACCGCAAGCAGGATGTGGAAAAGGTGCTCTCAAAGTTCCCCGTGGGCGATGTCTGGGGCATCGGCCGCAGGATTTGCGCCCGGCTGAACGCAATAGGCATCACCACCGCCTTGGACTTCTACAACCTGCCGGCAATGGCAGTGGACAGCAAGTTCACCGTGACGGGGCTGCGCACCTGGAAAGAGCTGCACGGGGAGCCCTGCATAGGCTTTGAAGATGTCCAGCAAGACCGGCAGACAGTATCCATCTCCCGCTCTTTTGCCAAGGAGATGACCACCCTTGAAGAGCTGGACGCCGCCATCAGCACCTTTACCGGCAAGGTGGCGGAGAAGCTGCGCAAAGACGGGCTGTGCGCCGAGCAGCTGGGGGTCTTCATCCTCACCAACCGCTTCCGCGAAGACCTGCCGCAAAACTATCAGATAAAGACCACCCTTTTCGAGGTGGCCACCGACGACACTCTGGAGCTCTCAGAGAGGGCCGCCGCCAGCCTCAGGCAGATATTCCGCCCGGGCTTTGCCTACAAGCGGGCCGGCGTGATCGCCACCCGGCTGGTGCCCAAGAAGGGCGTGCAGGCCTCTTTCCTGGACACCATAGACCGCGACCACCGCTCGCAGCTGATGGACATAATAGACAACATAAACAAAGTCTCCGGCAACTACACCGTGCGTCTGGCATCACAGGGCGCAATGGACCAGTTCTCTACACGGGCTATGGTTTCAAGGCGGTTCACCACCAGCTGGGACGAAATATTAGAGGTCAAATGCTAGAGCATCCGGTCATCATCACCCGCCGCCGCACATCGCGCATTACCATCCGCATTTCCAAAGATGGGGAGGTAAGAGTGTCTGCGCCACGGCTCGTGCCCAAACCGGTCATCGAGCGGTTTATAGAGTCGCAGAGAGACTGGATAGAGAAAAACCTGGCCAAGGCCGAGGCGCGGCAGGCCGGCAGGGAGGCGTTCTATTCCAAGCTGGACATTTCCACCGCTGCAGCCCGCAAAAAGGCGGTGGCGCAGCTGCGCGAAATTGTCTCGCCATTGATAGAGAAATACTCCGCCGAGATGGGCGTGGAGCCCGCCGGCATCAGTTTCCGGGCCACTAAGACCCGCTGGGGCAGCTGCAATCCCAAGACCCGTCAATTAAACCTGAGCCTGTACCTGTTGCTGCTGCCGCAGCGGTGCATAGAGCACATCGTGGTGCACGAACTGGCCCACCTGCTGGTGCCCAACCACGGCCCGCGATTCTATGCCGTTATGGACAAGCACTTTCCCGATTGGAAACAGGTCAGAAAAGAGACCTCAAAGCTGGTATTTTCGGGAAATATTTGATAGATTTGTAAGTTGGAATAGTTCCACTTGCAAATGAAACGGATCTTTACTGCCATACTTTGCTGCGCGCTGCTTGCTGCTGCGGCCTGCACCAAAACCAACCCACAGGACAAGGCCTTTGAACAGGCGTTTGTGAACATCACCGACGTCGTTCCCGACGCCATTCTGGAAATCAGGTATTTCAGCACCTACAACTTTGTGGGAGACCGCATAGAAGGCTACCTGGAGCCCACCGCCCTGCTCACCAAAGAGGCCGCCGCGGCACTGAAGGCCGTGAGCGACGATGTGGTTGCACAGGGCTACCGCCTCAAGATTTTTGACGCATACCGGCCGCAGTGCGCCGTGGACCACTTTGTCCGCTGGGCCAACGACGTGCCCGACATCCGTATGAAGCAGTATTTCTATCCCGATCTAGACAAGAGCGTGCTGTTCCCCCAGGGCTATATTATGGCAAAGAGCGGCCACACCCGCGGCTCCACCGTGGACATCACCCTGTTCGATATGAATCTTGAAAAAGAGGTCGATATGGGCGGCACCTTTGACTGGTTTGGCGTGGAAAGCCATCCCGATTTCTGCGGCAACCCCGAAACCGGCGAATACACCGGCGACAACAGCGCCAGCCCCACTGGCCGCAGCATCACCAAAGAGCAGTTTGAAAACAGGATGATTCTGCGCCGCGCAATGACAGCCCACGGCTTCAAGACACTGGACGAGGAGTGGTGGCACTTCACCCTCAGGGACGAGCCCTTCACCGACACTTACTTCAATTATCCCGTAAAACAAATCAAACACTGATATGGGCAGCGCCAAACAGATAACCGACCCTCACAGCCAGCAGCTGCTGGAGCAGTACCGCTCCCTGCTGCCGGTCTACGAAAAGATGGCAGAGGACATCCCGGAGAAGCTGAAAGGATTCTTTTCCGAGGCGGGCTTCATTGCCGCTGCCGTAGAGCACCGCGTAAAGACCGAAGCCTCCCTCAGGGGAAAGCTGGAGCTTAAGGGAAGCAAATACAACGATATCTATGACGTTACCGACATCATCGGTATCCGCGTTATCACCTTCTACATAGACGATGTGGACAAGGTGGCCTCTGTGCTGGAGCGCCTCTTCGAGATAGACTGGGTCAATTCTGTGGACAAGCGCAAGGCCCACGAGACCGACAGTTTCGGCTACCTGTCGCTGCACTATATCTGCAGGGTTCCCGAATCCTCCTACAGCGACCCGGAGCACCCCGAGGTCAACAAAATCCGTTTTGAGGTGCAGATGCGCACCGTGCTGCAGCACGCCTGGGCCAATATGAACCACGACACCGGCTACAAGAGCGGCGTGGAGATTCCCAAGGTGTATCTGCGCAACCTGAGCCGCCTGGCCGGCATCCTGGAGCTGGTAGACGACGAGTTCAGCCGCATCCGCCGCGAGCTGGCCGACTACCGCCGCCGCGTGCAGTCCCTGGTGGCCTCCGGCAACCTCGACGACGTCACCCTGGACGGCGAGTCATTCCGCAGCTACCTGACCATAGGTCCGTTTGACCGCCTGACCCGCAAGATCGCCTCGCTGAACCAGGCCGAGATACAGCAGGTGGACCTCTCTAACTTTGTCCCCCTGCTGCTGGGTATGGGTTTCAAGACGCTGGGCGAGGTGGATGCCTTGGTCAAGGACTATTCCGAAGCAGCCTACCAGATAGCCTGCTTCCAGATAGGTCTCACGGACATTGACATACTCTCCTCTTCGGTGGCGCCGCAGAATCTCTGTATGGCCTATATCCTGAAAAACGGAGGCGGCAGGGCCGGCCTGAGGTATATGCTGAACCTTTTGAACGGAGAGTCAGACAGCAACGACGTTATGGCCGAGTTCCTGGTGAAACAGACCAAGGACCTGCCCTTTATGAATCAATAAGATATGGCAAACGCACCCCTCAACACCGATATCCTGGACCGCGCGATAGTGTTTGCCGTGCGTGCCCACGCAGGCAGCGAACGCCGCGGCAAGGGTTTCCCCTACATAGTGCACCCTATGGAGGCCGTGGCCATTGTGGCCACTATGACCGCCGACCAGGAGCTTCTGGCTGCTGCGGCACTGCACGACACGGTAGAGGACACCGGTGTCACTGTAGAGCAGCTGCGGCAGGAGTTTGGCAGCAGGATTGCCGACCTGGTGGCCCAGGAGAGCGACAGCCTGACCCCCGGCCTCAGCGAGGCCGAGAGCTGGAAAGCGCGCAAGCAGGCCGCCATAGACCGCCTGTCGGGTGCCAGCCACGAAGCCAAAATGGTGGCGCTGGGCGACAAACTCTCAAATATGAGGGCCATCGCCCGCGACTATGCCTTGCAGGGCGACGCCCTGTGGAACATATTTCACGTGAACGACCGCAGTCTGCACGAGTGGCACTACCGCGGCCTGGCAGATGCCCTGCGTGAACTTGACGGCACTTTTGCATTTCAGGAATTCGAACAACTGATCAACCAAGTATTCGATGGAACCGATAAAGATAAATCTTAGCGACTACGTCCTTTCGGGCGGCGGCGCCAACGGCGAGAGCTACAACCACAAAACCGACCCCTCGGTGATGCTTAAGCTATACTTCCCCGGGAAGATACAGCAGCCGCTGGACGAGATGCTGCTGGCCCGCAAGGTGTACGATATGGGCATCCCCTCCCCCGAGCCGGGCGAATACGTGGTTACCGAAGACGGCCGCTACGGCATCCGTTTCCGCCGCATATTGGACAAGAAATCCTATTCCCGCGCCACGGCCGACAATCCCGAAAAGGTGGCCCAATATGCCGCCGAATTTGCCGGAATGTGCCGTCAGCTTCACTCTACGGTGGTGGACACGACCCAGTTTGAAGACGTAAAGGAGCGCTACTACCGTCTGCTGGAAGCCAACCAGTTCTTCACTACTGCAGAAAAGGATAAGATTGCCCGCTTCATTGCCGACACTCCCGACGAACAGACCGCCATACACGGCGACCTGCAATACAGCAACGCCATTTTTGCCGGGGACAAACGGTATTTCATTGACCTGGGCGATTTCTGCTACGGCAACCACCTGTTTGACGTCGGGATGGTGTATCTGTGCTGCAATTTGAGCCCGGAAGAGTTCATACAGGAGACTTTCCATATGCCCAAGTCGCTGGCCATAGAGTTCTGGCGCAACTTTGCCCCCGAATACTTCGGAGATGGCATTACGTTTAAAGAAATTGAAGAATTGATCCGCCCCTATGCGGGGCTCAAGACCCTTATCATAGAGAGGGATACCGGTGGCCCTATGCCTGTGTTCCGAGAAGCTTTGAAACCTATCCTATGACACTGAGAGAAAGAATAAACAACGTCATTCCCAAACGCTCTGCCTGGGCCGGGCTTATGCTGGTGATTGTGGCTGCGGTCACGCTTGAAGCCACTTCGCTGATACAGTCGTACTATGCCCGCCGGGGTCTTAGGGAAGAGGCCTCTAAACGCGCTGAGACCCAGCTGGAGGCATCCCGCAACAAGATTATGGATGTCATAGACCAGACCGAGACAGCCGTGAACAACAGCATCTGGATTGCGCAGTGGTGTCTGGACTATCCCGACAGCCTGAACCGGGTGTGCCGGCGTCTTGTGATGGACAATCCCGTGATTGCGGGTTCCACAATCGCCCTGGTCCCGGGCTATCTCCGCCGCCGTCCGCTTTTCTCGCCGTATGTATGCCATTCCGGCGACACCCTGGCTCTCAAGTCGCTGGCCACAGAAGAGTACAACTATCCCGAGACGGAATGGTTTGTAAAACCCATTGAGCTGAACCGCGGCTACTGGTCCGAGCCATATGTGGACACCGGTGGCGGCGAGATGCTTATGACCACCTACTCCGTTCCCATAAAAGACAAAAAGGGTAAAACCGCCGCTGTGCTCACGGGCGACCTCGCCCTGGACTGGCTCTCCGACATTATGGGAAAGATTGAAATCTATCCCAACGCCAACAGCATAATGCTAAGCCAGACCGGCCGGTTTATGGTGAGCAAGAGCAGGCAGATCACAAAGGACCTTTCCCTCGCGGAGGTAGTGGCACAAATCAAAGACCACCCCGACTACAAGGAATTGGAGAGGGCAATGTATGCCGGCGAGTCGGGTGTGCAAGTAATAACTTTCGATGGCTCGAAGAGTTATGTGTATTACGCCCCTATAGAGCGCACAGGCTGGTCAATGTGCATCATCATCCCGTCTGAAGACATATTCGGAGACATTCAAAAGCTGGACAGATGGGTGCAGTTGCTGCAGCTGCTGGGGCTTCTGATGCTGATACTCATAATCCACTTCTTTGTCCGCAGCCTGGTCAAGAACAGAGAGCTCAAAGACCGCAAGGACAGGATGGAAAACGAGCTGCACATTGCCAGGGGCATCCAGATGGCAATGATTCCCAAGACCTTCCCTCCTTTCCCCGAGCGGCACGATTTGGATATGGCGGCCACCATCATCCCCGCCAAGGAGGTCGGCGGCGACCTGTACGACTTCTTTATCCGTGACGAAAAGCTGTTTTTCAGCATTGGCGACGTAAGCGGCAAGGGAGTGCCGGCATCACTGGTAATGGCCGTCACCAGAAGCATCTTCCGCTCTATAGCAGGCCACGAAAACAGCCCCAAGACCATCGTTTCCGGCCTCAATGACGCGCTGGCCGAGATGAACGAAAACAGTATGTTCGTCACATTCTTCTGCGGAGTGCTGGATATGGACACCGGCGTTTTGAAATACTGCAACGCCGGGCACAACCCGCCAATGATTCTTACCAACGACATCACCGAGCTCAAGGTGGAACCCAACCTTCCGCTGGGCATCCTTCCCGGAATGGAATATAAAGAGCAACAGTTCAAAATGCATCACGACGACGCCCTGTTCCTCTATACCGACGGCCTTTCCGAGGCAGAGAATTCCACTCACCAGCAGTTTGGATTGGACCGCATCAAAGAGGCCCTTCGCGGCCACAAGAATTCCGAGGCGCACCTGAGCAATATCCAGAACACGGTCAAGGCCTTCGTTGGAGATGCGCCCCAGAGCGATGACCTCACTATGCTGTTCATACACTATCTGGGAGCGGCCCGCAGAAAAGCCGGCCGCGGTGTTTACAACATCACACTGGACAACAATGTGTCGCAGATATCCCGCCTGGCCGGCTTCATAGAAGAGATTGCCGGCGAAAACTCCCTGGACAGCGGACTTGCAATGAGCCTGAACCTTGCCCTGGAAGAAGCGGTGACAAATGTGGTCCTGTATGCCTATCCACAAGGCACCGCCGGCACGGTGGACGTATCCGCAAAGGCGCACGGCGGCAAATTGACATTCACTCTGAGCGATAGTGGCACGCCTTTTGACCCCACGCAGGTTCCCGATGCCGACACCAACGCCCCGCTGGAAGAAAGGCGCATAGGCGGGCTAGGCATCCATTTGGTACGCAACATTATGGACTCTGTCAAATACGAATATTCAGAAGGCAAGAACATTTTAACTATGATCAAAAACATTTAAGCGATATGGAAGTACAAATCACAAAAGACAAGAAAGAAATTGTTGTGACCCTCATCGGGCGCCTGGACACTCCCGCTTCGCAGGAAGTGGCAGAAGCAATGGAACCCGTGAAGAAAGAAGCTGCTGGCACCATCATACTGGATTGCAGCAAAATGACGTACATCTCCAGTTCCGGACTCAGGATTTTCCTGGGCCTTCGCAAGGCCGCAGCCGAGAAAGGCGGGAAGATTATTGTGCGCAACATCAGCGACGACATCCGCAGCGTGTTTATGATGACGGGATTCCTGAATCTTTTTGAGATAGAATGATAGAATGATCCCCCTCTCCCTGTTCTCCATCAACCTGTTGTCAGAGCACATACTGCTGCTGGCATCGGTCCTGATTTTCGCCGCCATACTGGTGATGAAGGTCGGGGCCAGGTTTGGTGTGCCGTCGCTGCTGCTGTTCCTTATTCTGGGTATGGCGGTCGGGAGTGACGGCATAGGCCTTCACTTCGAGGAGTACGAAGACGCGGAATCCATAGGGCACTTTGCCCTGTCCATCATTCTGCTCACCGCAGGCCTGGAGACCTCCCTGAAACAAACCAAGCCGGTTATGAAGCAGGGCATCCTGCTCTCCACCGTGGGAGTGATGCTCACCGTGCTGCTTGCCGGCGGCGCTATGTACTTTATACTGGGAGAAGTATACGGAGCGCCGGTGCTGGGCTGCTTTTTGCTCGCGGCCATTATGGGCTCCACCGACAGTGCGTCGGTGTTTTCTATCCTGCACGGCAAGAACCTGCATCTGCGCGAGAACCTGGGCTCGATGCTGGAGCTGGAGTCCGGTAGCAACGACCCTATGGCATACACCATCACCATCATCCTGGTGGAGATACTCTCCTCTCCCAAAGGCGAGGCCGTGAGCACGGGTTCAATGCTTCTGACGGGGCTTCTGGTGCTGATTGTCCAGCTGGTTGTGGGCGTGGCCATAGGTCTGGCCGTGGGACATATTGCCAAGTGGGTCCTGAACAGAATCAAGCTGCCCGGCATTGCCCTCTATTCCATCCTGATACTCAGCATCGGTTTCTTTGCAAACGGCCTGGCCGCCGTGCTGCACGGCAACGGCCTGCTGGCGCTTTACATAGCCGCCATCATCATTGGCAACAAAGCCGAGCTGCCCCGGCGCAAAGAGATCCTGAGTTTCTTTGACGGTATGACCTGGCTGATGCAGCTGGTTATGTTCCTGCTGCTGGGTCTGCTGGCAAGACCTTCCCAGATGGTTCCTATGATAATTCCCGCCCTGCTGATAGGCCTGTTTATGATGTTCATAGCGCGGCCGGCAAGCGTGCTGCTGTGCCTGCTGCCCTTCAGAAAACTCTCTTTCAGGGCCAAATTATTCACATCGTGGGTAGGCATCAAGGGCGCCGGCCCCATCCTGTTTGCCCTCGCGCCGGTGCTTGCCGGCCTCGACGGCGCCTCCGATATGTTCAACATCGTGTTCCTGATAACCCTCTTCTCGCTGCTGCTGCAGGGAATGACCCTGGGGCCGGTGGCACGCATCTTGCGCCTCAGCTACAAAGAAGACCCCAAAGTCGAAACCTTCGGGATGGAGATTCCGGAAGAGATGGGCCTGCTGCGCGACCACACCGTCACGGCAGAGGACCTGGAGCGGGGCGTCACCCTGCGCGACCTGAGCCTGCCGCACGGCATACGCGTTATGATGGTCCGCCGCGGAGAGAGGTTCCTGGTCCCCCACGGCAGTATGCCGCTCGAAGAAGGCGACCGCCTGGTAATTATTATGGGAGATTCGGACGACTGATATTTTTGACAATAAAAAACTAACGATATGAAAAGACTCATTTCATCACTTGCCCTGGTAATAGCCTCTGTAGTGGCCCTGGCACAAACCCCCGCCGCACGCGTTGAGCTGGCCCGCGCAGAAGACGACGGCAACCTGTTCACTGTATTCACCTTCAAGGATGCCGACGGCACCCAAGGATACTATCTGGGACTTGGCACACCCAACGACATTCCCGGCACCGTGATAGTGTTTGACGATGTTGCCGAAACCTGCATCTTCCTTGGAGAGACCCTCGCCGAGGCCGCAAAAACTATGGACGATATCCTGGCCCTGTATGGCCAGGGCGCCGGCACCACCGCCAGCTTCACCGCCCGTATGGGCGTCGGCCCTATGGTTCTGGAAAAGGGCATCGCCACCGCCGTGGTCAAGAACCGCTTCCTGGCAGGCAAACGCCTGAGCTTCTTCTATACCAGCTCCCGCTACACCACCGAGACCTATCTGCGCAAGCCCGCCGCCAAGAAACTGGCCGCCGCCCTTGCAGAGTAACTGTTAAAACAATTAAACAAGCCATTACCGATATGAAATCACCTATTCTCGTTCTTGTTTCTGCAATGGCGGCTGCGGTGCTGGCGCTGAACGCCTGCCAGGACACCAAAGCTCCCGTGCAGACCAAAGTCTATGCTTTTGAAGATTCCACCGCCCACGCCAGTATGAAGTTTTCGGCAGAGTTGCCGTGCGGCACCGACAGGGTTTCCAAGACCATCCTGGAAGATCTCAAGGTGATTATGGACGAGCAGCTTGGACATATTGCTTCCTATGAGGGAGAGCGTCAATACGATGCCTATGACGGCGAGTGGAGCGACACAGAGGCGTTTGTCAAGTATTATTTTGACAAGACGCTGGACATTCTGGCCCGCGAATCTGACAAGGATGCCCGCGACCGCGAGCTTTATATGACAGAAGAGGCTATGGACGATGCCGAGAGAGAAGACATCCTGTCCCGTATGCCCGGCTGGGAATATGAGTTCAACCTGAGCAAGGCAGACGATACCGAAGCCTACGCAGTGTTCCATTCGCAGGAGTATATCTATATGGGCGGTGCCCACGGCGGTGTCACAGGGGCCGGCTCTCTGACCTACGACAAGAAGACCGGAGAGCGGATAGAGGCGTTTCTTGACCCCGACTGCGTGGAGGACATCCAGCCGCTGATCCGAAAGGGCCTCACCGACTACTTCTCTTCCGGGGATATGGACGTCACCGAAGAGAATCTGAACGACTTCCTGCTGCTGGACGGCGACCTGATTCCCCTCCCCTCCTGGCAGCCGTTCCCGAGCAAGGATGGCCTGGTGTTCACATATCAGCAGTATGAGATAGCACCCTATGCCGCAGGTATGCCAGCTTTCACCATCCCTTACGAGGATATCGCCCCGTACGTACTGGTAGAGGTGCGGCCCATCCTCGGTCTGTAGCAACCTTGTTACCTGCCGCCTCGCCGCGGACCAAAGTTTTTCCGGAGCAAAAGCCGCTTTAAAGCACGGCTGGTCGGTTTTGTTAATAACCCCGTTGAAAACTTCCCCATTTCGGATGCTTCAAGGCGGGGTTCTTTTCGTTAGTTTTACAATCGGAAAACGAAAACAGACAGGATTGCCCCAAATGCAGTCCCGCCGTTTTTGTCCTCCTACCTTGTACTCACATTTAGCCATAACACGAAAACTACTCTGCAATGGACGTTAGAAAGACGAACGGAACCTACGAAGAATTCGACAACGAAAAGCTGAAACGCGGCATCCGCCAGGCTTATATGGCCACCGGCCAGCAATGCCCTGAAGAGGTGGTAGTATCCATCACCGACAACCTTTACATCTACGACAAGATTTCCAGCCAGGAGATCCGCCGCCAGGTGGTGGAGTCCCTGATGTCTATCAACAAGAAGGCAGCGCTGGAATACATCGAGCGCTTTGACTCCGGCCTTGACCTGCGCAAGAAGCGCGACTTTATCAAGGACTACATCAACGCCTCCAACGCCGCCACCGGGAGCAAGTTCGACGCCAACGCCAACATCACTAGAAAAAATATAGTCACTCTCGGGCAGGAGCTCTACAAAGAGAACAACATCAAGCAGAACCGCTACATTATGCGCGACAAAATCAAGTCGCTCTACGGCCGTGAACTGGCCGACAGATATGTAGCCGACCTTGAGAGCCACGTCCTTTACAAGCACGACGAGAGCGGCACACCCGGCTACCCCTACTGCGTAGCCATCACTATGTATCCGTTCCTTGAGAGCGGCCTCAAAGAGCTGGGCGGCGTGTCCGTTGCCCCTACCGACCTCAAGAGCTTCTGCGGCGAGTTCATCAACCTGGTGTACTCTGTAAGTTCCCAGTTTATGGGCGCCGTGGCCACTCCGGAGTTTTTGATGTACTTTGACTATTTCCTGCGCAAGGACTATGGCGACGACTATTTGTCCAAACTGGATACAGTTGTAGAGAACAACCTCAAGCAGCGCACCCTGGTCAAGGTCATTGACAACTACTTCCAGCAGGTTGTCCACTCTATGAATATGCCTGCCGGCAACCGCGGCTACCAGACGGTGTTCTGGAACATCGGTTACTTTGACAAGCCCTATTTCGAGGGCGTGTTCGGCGACTTCCGCTTCCCCGACGGCTCCGCTCCCATCTGGGACACCCTCAGCTGGCTGCAGAAGCACTTTATGAACTGGTTCAACGAAGAGCGCAACCACTACGTCCTCACCTTCCCGGTGGAGACGATGGCCCTTCTGACCGACGGCGGCGACGACTATGCCGATAAGGAATATGCCGATTTCACCGCCCGTATGTGGAGCAAGGGACACAGCTTCTTCTGCTACATCTCCAATTCGCCCGACAGCCTCTCCAGCTGCTGCCGCCTGCGCAACGAGATTCAGAAAGAGGACGGCCACAACCACAACACCCATCAGTATTCTATGGGTACCGCTTCGGTTGCCACCGGCAGCAAGAGCGTGATGACCATCAACCTCAACCGTCTGGTGCAGAACGCCGCCCGCAAGTATTTCAAGAACGAGAAGCGCGTGGATATGAAGAAGGGCGAGGCCCTCAAGATTGACGAGTACGACCGCGAGAAACTCTATCAGTACATCCGAGACGAGGTCACCGACGAAACCGTGGCTGTGCACAAGTACCAGACAGCCTTCAACGAAATCATCAAGGATTTCCTCAAGGCCGATATGCTGGATGTTTACCGCGCCGGCTTCATCTCAATGAACAAGCAGTACCTCACCGTGGGTGTCAACGGCCTCACCGACGCCGCCGAATTCCTGGGTCTGGAGATCTCTCCCAACAACGACTACAAGGACTTCGTGAATATGATGCTGGAGACCATCAACGTGGCCAACCGCAAGGACAAGACCAAAGACACTATGTTCAACACCGAGTTCGTGCCCGGCGAGAACCTCTCCGGCAAGAACTACAAGTGGGATATGCGCGACGGCTACTTTGTATCTCCCCATCACAATATGTACAGCTCTTACTTCTACAATCCGGAGGACACCAAGCTCTCTATGATTGACAAGTTCAAGCTGCACGGAGAGGACTACGTGAAGTATCTGGACGGCGGCAGCGCCCTGCATATGAACGTAGAGGAGCACCTGAGCTTTGAGCAGTACCGCCAGCTGCTTAACGTGGCCGCCCACTACGGCACCAACTACTTTACCTTCAACTGCCGCAACACCGTTTGCAACGACTGCGGCTACATAAGCAAGGACACCTTGCAGAAGTGCCCCAAGTGCGGCAGCGAGAATCTGGACTACCTGACCCGCGTCATCGGCTACCTCAAGAGAGTCTCCTCTTTCAGCGAGATGCGCCAGACCGAGGCCAAGGCCCGCTACTACAACCCCAGCGAGGTGCCCACATCCATAGAGGAAAAATAGCGCTATGATCAAATATGTTCCACAGGCGACATCTGTGGTTCTGGAAGAGATACCCGGCAAGGTATCTCTTGCCGTAGATGTCAGCAACTGCCCGATGCGCTGCCCGGGCTGCCACTCCCCTTTTCTCCAGACCGACGTCGGGGAAGAGCTCACCACGGAGGTCATAGACGCCCTGCTGGCCGACAACTTCGGGGTGAACTGCTTCCTTTTCTTTGGCGAAGGACAGGACGACGAAACTTTCCTGGATCTGGCGTGGCACCTGCGGGACAACCACCCTGAAGTGGAAATCGCCCTCTACAGCGGCCGCACCGAGGTGCCCAACACCTACTGGCGCGTGTTCAACTACATCAAGCTGGGCCCCTACATAGAGAAACTCGGCCCCCTGAATGTGCGCACCACCAACCAGCGCCTCTACAAGGTGGAGGGCCCCGTGCACAAGGACATCACCCACCTCATCTGGGAGCGCGGCATCGACCCCAATCGCAAATAAAGCGATCCTGCGGCCCGTCCACCTTATGCACTGGCAACCCGAAATTCGCACCGGCCGGCAGGTGGCCTCTGGTGGATGTATGGGGCGGATTCCTGGCCGCTGTGCGCCGATTTTGCCGCGCGGCGGCTGCAGATGTGCCCTGCAGTGCCCTCTGACCCACATCGCCGGCCGGTGCGAATTTCAGTTTGGTGCGCCGCACACAGTTCTCGAGCGGGGGAAAAAACGGGCGGCAAAACTGCCGTCCGTTTTTTTGCTCCTGAAAGCGAAGCAATGTTGAACCTTTGGCGCGACTTCCGCAAGGTCGTGAAATTCATCGACATCAATCGCGGATGGCTTGAGCCGTTACTTGAGCAAGCCAAGTCGTTGCAATAACGACTTTTTCGGTGGACACAGTGTCTCTGCTTGCTTAATTAACTCGGGGAGATACGACTGGTCTATATTAAAACTAATGTGCAGATAATCGTCGTATTCTCCATCCTTACCATCTTTGATATCAACGCTTATATGACCATCGTTGCCCACCATCTTCATTACGAGAGAAGAATCCCATTCGGTACAAAGCTTTGCTTCTCCCTGAAGGTTCTTATACATTGACCTCATCCCGATAATAAAATCACGGAGAGTCCAAACTTCCATCCACCAAACACTCTCCGAGAAAATTGTCCTATCGCGACACTCGTATTTGATTTTTGCTATGCAACTACCATATTCGCCATCCCATTCTGCCTCTTTGCACAATTCAAATTTGATGGTTGAATCGACACTTTGTATAACAAACTGTTCCATACTGATACTATTTGAACAATTCAGAATGTGAACCCAGGCGTACAAGCTTTATCTGATGACGAGCCTCATCTATCCAAATAAGAAGAAAATCATTCTGGACGTGACACTCCATACAATCCTTGTATTCGCCGGTTAACATATGTGGCTT
>JAEEGG010004940.1_pt1 | contig 32113 bp, 25 predicted proteins | sample 9134161 | NCBI WGS metagenome assembly JAEEGG01 (sample SAMN16246543, study PRJNA631951) | gut metagenome | biome: gut microbiome; feature: rumen; material: CR-attached | host: Bos | place: Iran: Karaj | collected 2018-10 | reverse complement strand
ATCAATGCCTCGCCGTTACGGCGGCTTGAACCTGCCTAACGCTGTGTTCTCAATGTTGAGCGAGATGATTTCTGCTGCTGATGCCGGTTTCCAGAACATCTGGAGCCTGCAGAGCTGTATCGACACTCTGTATGAGTTCGGTAGCGAGGAGCAGCGCCAGAAGTACATCCCACGTGTTTGTGCTGGTGAGGGAATGTCTATGGACCTGACTGAGCCTGATGCTGGTTCCGACCTGCAGCGCGTGATGCTGAAGGCCACCTTCGATGAGAAGGAGAACTGCTGGCGTCTGAACGGTGTGAAGCGCTTCATCACCAACGGTGACAGCGACATCCACCTCGTGCTGGCTCGTTCTGAGGAGGGCACCAAGGACGGGCGTGGTCTTTCCATGTTCATCTACGACAAGCGTCAGGGCGGTGTTGACGTACGTCACATCGAGCACAAGTTGGGTATCCACGGCTCACCTACCTGTGAGCTCACCTATAAAAACGCCAAGGCAGAGCTTTGCGGTAGCACACGTCTGGGTCTGATCAAGTACGTGATGGCTCTGATGAACGGTGCCCGTCTGGGTATCGCAGCTCAGTCTGTAGGTGTGGAGCAGGAGGCTTACAACGAGGGTCTGGCTTACGCTAAAGAGCGTCAGCAGTTCGGTGACAAGATCATCAACTTCCCTGCCGTCTATGATATGCTCAGCCGCATGAAGGCCAAGCTCGATGCTGGTCGTTCTCTCTTGTATGAAACTGCATGCTATGTGGACATCTACAAGTGCCTCGAGGATATCGAGCGCGACCGCAAGCTCACACCCGAGGAGAAGCAGGAGCTGAAGAAGTATCAGCGTCTGGCTGATGCCTTCACACCACTGGCCAAGGGTATGAACTCTGAGTACGCCAACCAGAACGCTTACGATGCCATCAGCATCCACGGTGGTTCAGGTTTCATCATGGAGTACAAGAGTCAGCGCCTGTTCCGCGACGCACGTATCTTCTCTATCTATGAGGGTACTACTCAGCTGCAGGTTGTAGCCGCTATCCGCTACATTACCAACGGCACTATGCTGGCTAATATCAAGGAGATGCTGGCAGGTCTCGAGGTTAGCGACAGCTTGAAGAACCTGAAGGCTCGCGTAGAGAAGCTCGTTCCTGTTTACGAGGAGGCTCTCGCCAATGTGAAGGCTCTGGAGAATCAGGACGCTCAGGACTTCCTGGCTCGCCGTCTGTACGACATGACTGCCGAACTGGTCATGAGCCTGCTCATCCTGCGCGACGCTACCAAGGCTCCTGAACTCTTCGAGAAGAGCGCCAATGTCTACGTTCGCATGACTGAGGAGGATGTTCTCGGCAAGAGTGCTTACATCAAGGCATTCCAGGTAGAGGACTTGGCTAATTTCAAGGCTGCTGAAGAATAAAGGATTCGTTCTATAGTGTTATTTCGCCACTGCCGTAACAACGGTGGTGGCGATTGTCGTAAATGACGCAGAACTGACCAGGGGCTACGCCGTGGATAGGTTGTGCGGCATGGACGAGGTAGTTATTGTCGTCTAAAGACTCCAGAGTGGCAGGGATGAATTCTGGGGTGTGGCGGATTTTCAGTGTGACGTCCGTTGGCGGCAATTGGCCATTGATGCTGTGGAACGCCATAATTGGGAAGTTCTGCTTGTAGGCCGTCTCAGGGTCGTAGCCATGGGATACATAGATAATGTTCTGTAGGATGTCCTTCTTCACAACAAACCAGGGCCCCCCACCCAGTCCCATGCCCTTGCGCTGTCCGATGGTGTGGAACCAGTGGCCCTTGTGGTGACCAATAATCTTGCCTGTCTCCAGTTCTACAACGTCGCCAGGCAATTCGCCCAGATAGCGGCGCAGGTAGTCGTTGTAGTTTATCTTGCCCAAAAAGCAGATGCCTTGTGAGTCTTTGCGCTTGGCGTTGATCAGATGCTCACGTTCAGCAATCTCGCGTACCTCGTCCTTCATCATGTGACCAATGGGGAAGAGGGCTTTCTCCAGCTGCCAGTCATAGATCTGTGCAAGGAAGTCGGTCTGGTCCTTTACGGGGTCGGGGCTGGTGCAAAGCCACTTGAGTGTTGAATGTTGAGTGTTGGATTCCACATTTTCTTCTTCCGTCGTGGCATAGTGACCTGTGGCAATGAGGTCGTAGTCGTGTCCGCGTTTCTCGTGAAAGGCACCGAACTTGATGAGTCGGTTGCACATCACGTCGGGGTTAGGGGTTAGTCCCGCGCGTACTTTATCCATTGTGTACTGCGTCACTTGGTCCCAATATTCCCGATGACAGTCGATGATTTCTAACTTGCAACCATACTTGTGGCTGACAGATGTAGCCATCTCCAAATCTTCCTCAGAAGAGCAGTCCCACTCCTCTTCCTCCTCCGGACCTATCTTGATATAGAAGCAGTCGGGTTGTAGTCCCTGACGAACCAACTCGTAGAGCACTACGCTAGAGTCAACACCACCTGAGAGCAGCACAGCGATACGCTTGTTTTCCAATTCCTTGATATTCATGACTGCAAAGGTACGAATAAAATGGAAATAAATTTGGTTTTTCGCGCGATTTTTTGTAATTTTGCAGACGTGAAACTGTATTCAGACCAAGCATTAGCAAAGATACTCGATAAAGAGATGTTCCATCTGATAGGCGACGTGGCCGATGGGATGGGCGTGGAATGCTATGTTGTTGGTGGTTTTGTGCGGGATATTTTCCTGGAAAGGCCGTCAAACGACATCGATGTGGTTGTTGTGGGCAGTGGCATCGAGGTTGCCAAGGCCCTGAAAGGTAGTTTGGGCAAGAAGGCACACCTCTCTGTGTTCAAGAATTTTGGAACAGCCCAAGTGAAAATGGGTGATGAGGAGATCGAGTTCGTTGGTGCCCGCAGGGAAAGCTACAGCCACGACTCGCGCAAGCCCATTGTTGAGGATGGTACGCTTGAGGACGACCAGAACCGACGCGACTTCACCATCAATGCAATGGCTATCTGTCTGAATAAGAAACGTTTCGGTGAACTGGTGGACCCCTTCAACGGCATTGCCGACCTGGAGGATGGCATCATTGCCACACCGCTGGATCCTGAGGTGACGTTCTCTGACGATCCGTTGCGCATGATGCGCTGCATCCGCTTTGCCACTCAGTTGAATTTCCAGATAGAGGACGAAACATTCGACGCCCTCAGCCGCATGGCCGAGCGCATCAAGATAGTCAGTGGTGAGCGCATCGAGGTGGAGCTGAACAAGATAATGATGGCTCCTATACCCAGCAAGGGCTTTGTAGATTTGCAGCGTTGTGGTCTGCTGAATATCATTCTGCCAGAGCTGTCAGCCTTGGATATTGTAGAACAGAGGAATGGACGTGCCCACAAGAACAATTTCTACCATACGCTGGCTGTACTCGATAATGTTGCTCGCCAGTCGGACAACCTGTGGCTTCGCTGGGGCGCACTGCTCCACGACATCGGTAAAACCAAGTCGAAACGCTGGGATGCGGCTGTCGGCTGGACGTTCCACAACCACAACCTGATAGGTGCCCGCCAGGTGCCCAACATCTTCCGAAGACTGAAGTTGCCGATGGGTTCTGAGATGAAGTACGTACAGAAGATGGTTGACCTGCATATGCGTCCACAAGTGATTGCTGATGAGGAGGTTACTGACTCTGCTGTGCGCCGTCTTCTCAACGATGCAGGCGACGACATCGACGACTTGATGGTACTCTGCGAAGCCGATATCACCAGCAAAAACGAAGTGAAGAAGAAGATGTTCCTGGAGAACTTTCGCATGGTGCGCGAAAAGCTGGCAGACCTCAAGGAGAAAGACTATAAACGCCTGTTGCAACCCGTCATCGACGGTAATGAGATTATGGAGATGTTCCATCTGCAGCCTTCGCGTGAGGTGGGCGTGCTGAAACAGTATCTGAAAGACGCTGTTTTGGACAACCGCGTGGAGAACGAGCGCGAGCCTCTGATGCAGTTGCTGTTGGAGAAAGCTAAACAGATGGGGCTGAAAACAAACTAAACTTTGTTAAAATTGCTGTAGAATCCTATATCAATGATATAGAATAGGATTTTTTTTGCTACTTTTGCATCTTGAAAACTAAACAGTGTATTTAAGTTTTCACAGAGAAAGAAAATTATTCGAATAATATTAATAAAAGTATGGAAATGAAGAAAATTGTAACGATTGCAGCCATTGCTGCAACGCTTGTTTCGTGTAGTGGCGGCGGTGGCCGTCCCACTTTTGGCGACAACGAGTATCCAGTTGTGACGGTAGGTACCTCGCAGGCAGACATGCAGACCACCTATCCCGCCTCTATCAAGGGTGTGCAGGACGTGGAAATTCGTCCGAAGGTTCAGGGCTTTCTGACCCAGATTAACGTCAAGGAAGGACAGACTGTCAGCGCTGGTCAGGTGCTGTTTGTCATTGATAACGAGACCTATCAGGCTCAGGTGCGTCAGGCTCAGGCCGCTGTCAACGCTGCCCAGCAGCAGGTTAATACCGCCAAGCTAACCTATACCAATGCCCAGCAGTTGCACGCCAAGAAGGTCATTGGAGACTACGAGTTGCAGACCTCTCAGAATACTTTTGAGTCTGCCCAGGCTTCATTGGCCCAGGCCCAGGCTTCGTTGGCTTCTGCCAAGGAGATGCTGAGCTACTGCTATGTGAAGTCGCCCGCATCGGGTGTCGTTGGTACGCTGCCCTTCAAGAAAGGTGCCTTGGTTAGCGCTTCTAACGTCTTGACGACCGTTTCAAACATCTCGTCTATGGAGGCTTATTTCTCTGTGACGGAGAAAGAGGCTATGGTCATCTCTCAGAAGGGTCTTGCTTCGCTGCCTTCCGTTAAGTTGCAGTTGGCCGATGGTAGCATCTATGGCAGCGAGGGTACCATCAGTAAAATGAGCGGTGTTATCGATGCCGCTACGGGTTCTGTACAACTGATTGCCTCTTTCGCTAATCCTGAGAAGATACTCAAGAGTGGTGCTACTGGAACCATTATCATCCCGCGTGTCAGCTCTAACGTCATCATTGTTCCGCTGAGCTGTGTCTCTGAGGTGCAGAACAAGAAGTTCGTCTACACGCTTACTAAAGATAATAAGGTGAAGTACACCGAAATTCAGGTCGACCCGCACAACGACGGCAACAACTATGTCGTTACTGGTGGTCTGAAGGCTGGTGACAAGTATGTGACCAATGGTATCACCAAGTTGAACGACGGCATGGAGATTGTACCCATCACCCCTGAGCGCTATCAGCAGAAGATCTCCGAGCAGGCAAAGGCTATGTCTGCTGGTGACATCGTAGGTGCAATGAAGAAATAAATTGTAAATTGTCAAATAGTAAATTGTAAATTGTCAAATAGTAAATTAATATGACTTTTACGAATTTTATCAAACGCCCGGTATTGTCAACGGTGATTTCTATCCTCATCGTCCTGCTGGGTTTCATCGGCCTGGTATCGCTGCCTATTGAGCAGTACCCTAACATCGCACCACCTACAGTAGCGGTGTGGACCAGCTATCCTGGTGCCGATGCAGAGACCGTAAAGAACTCGGTCATCACACCGTTGGAGGAGAGTATCAATGGTGTGGAAGGTATGGATTATATCTCGTCTACCGCTGGTGCCGGTTCTGCACAGATCAGTGTGCTGTTCCGCCAGGGTATGAACCCCGATATGTGTGCCGTTAACGTACAGAACCGCGTACAGCAGGCTCAAGCTCTGTTGCCTGCCGAGGTAACGCGTATTGGTGTGACGGTGCAGAAGCGTCAGACTTCTCAGGTCATCATGTTCACGCTGACCTCTGACGGTCGCTACGATGACGAGTTCCTGACGAACTATAACAACATTAACATCATCCCAGCCATCAAGCGTATCCAAGGTGTCGGTGACGTGCAGTCGCCAGGTCTGAAGACCTACTCTATGCGTATCTGGCTGAAGCCGGACGTGATGAAGCAGTATAAGCTGATGCCAAGTGACATCAGTGCCGTGCTGGCTGAGCAGAACATCGAGGCCGCTCCTGGTTCTTTCGGCGAACAGTCTAATGTGGCTTACGAGTATTCTATGCGCTATACCGGTCGACTGAAGACTGCCGAAGAGTTTGGCAATATCATCATCTCCAGCGATGCCAGCGGACAGACGCTGAAGCTAAAGGATGTGGCCAAGATTGAACTCGGTGGTCAGCAGTACTCGGTATCGATGAAGAACAACAACCTGCCTTCTGTGCTGGGTATGGTACAGCAGATTGCTGGTTCTAACGCTAACGATATTGCCAAGCAGGTGAAGGCCGAACTGGAAGAGCAGGCTAAGCTCTTCCCGCCGGGCATGATTTATAAGATTAACTATGACGTGACAGAGTTCCTGTACGCCTCTATCGAGGAGGTAGTCTTCACGCTGGTGTTCACCCTTATCCTAGTGTTCATCGTAATTTACGTGTTCCTGCAGGACTGGCGCTCTACGCTCATCCCGCTGATTGCGGTGCCTGTGTCGCTGATTGGTACCTTCTTCTTCCTCAGCGTGATGGGCTTCTCTATCAACCTACTGACGTTGTCCGCTCTGCTGCTGGCTATTGCCATTGTGGTTGACGACGCCGTCGTGGTTGTTGAGGCTGTCCATGCAAAACTGGACCAGGGCTATAAGTCGGCACTGACGGCATCTATCGACGCCATGAACGAGATTTCCGGTGCTATCATCTCTATTACGCTGGTGATGGCTTCAGTGTTCGTTCCTGTGTCGTTCATCGGTGGTACGACGGGTTCGTTCTATCGTGAGTTCGGTGTGACGATGGCTGTCAGCATCTTCATCTCGGCACTGAACGCCTTGACACTGTCGCCCGCTCTGTGTGCTATCTTCCTGAAGCCGCACGATGCCGAGGGACATGCCAAGAAGATGTCGCTCGTTGACCGCTTCCATACGTCCTTCAATACTTCCTACGAGAAACTTTTAGGAAGCTATAAGGGTAGGGTAGAGAAACTGGTGCGTAAGCCGCTTGCTGTGCTTTCTACCGTTATTCTCGGTATTGTGTCAATGGTAGTACTGATGTTTACCACCAAGACAGGTCTGGTACCTGACGAGGATACAGGAACACTATTCTGTACTATCTCCATGCCTCCTGCTACCTCAGTAGAGCGTACCAAGCAGGTTGTTAGTCAAGTGGATAGTATTCTGGCTGCAGACCCTGCTATCCAGAACCGTGAGCAGATTCAGGGTTATAACTTCATTGCCGGTTCTGGTTCAGACCAGGCTACGTTCATCATTAAGTTGAAGCCTTTCTCTGAGCGCCAGCATGGATTCTTCTGGAAACTCAGCGGACTGTGGCAGGGCGATGGTATCTACCGCTTCTTCCTCGACCCGCAGAGCGCAACGGGTGTCGTTGCTCAGATATTTATCAAGACAGCCCATATCAAGGATGCACAGATCCTGGCCTTCGCACCGCCTATGATTCCTGGCTTCTCTGCCAACAGTGGTGTATCGCTGGTGATGCAGGACCGTACGGGTGGTTCGCTGGACAAGTTCTTTGGCATCGTCAAGGACTATCTGGCTGAGTTGAACAAGCGTCCTGAGTTCCAGACAGCCCAGACCTCTTACAACCCGAACTATCCGCAGTACATGCTGTACATGGATGTAGCCAAGTGTAAGCAGGCAGGTGTGTCACCCTCTACGGTTCTCTCAACCTTGCAGGGATACTATGGTGGTATGTATGCTTCAAACTTCAACGCCTACGGTAAACTGTACCGTGTCATGATACAGGGCTTGCCGGAGACCCGCATGACACCAGAGTCGTTGAACAGTATCTATGTGCGTACTCCGGGAGGCATGTCACCCGTTCAGGAGTTCTGCCGTATGGAGCGTGTCTATGGTCCCAGCAACATCAACCGTTTCAATCTGTTTACGTCTATCAACGTGACGGCAACAGTGGCCAACGGCTATTCTACTGGTGAGGCTATCAAGGCCGCCCAGGAAGTTGCTGCCGAGATGCTGCCGCAGGGTTACACCTACGACTATCAGGGTCTGACACGTGAGGAGGCTAAGGCTACCAACTCTACGGCGCTCATCTTCTTGCTGTGCTTCATCTTCATCTACCTGATTCTGTCAGCACAGTATGAGTCATACATCCTGCCGTTGTCAGTAGTGCTCTCTGTACCTTTCGGTCTGGCAGGCTGTTTCCTCTTCACGATACTCTTTGGCCACGCCAACGATATCTACATGCAGATCTCGCTGATTATGCTGATTGGTCTGTTGGCTAAGAACGCCATCCTTATCGTACAGTTCGCTTTGGAGCGCCGTCGTCTGGGTATGGCTATCTCATGGGCTGCCGTGCTGGGTGCCGCTGCCCGTCTGCGTCCTATCTTGATGACCTCTCTGGCTATGGTTGTCGGTCTGTTGCCTATGATGTTCGCCTCTGGCGTCGGCAAGAATGGTAACCAGACGCTGGGTGCTGCTGCCGTTGGCGGTATGTTGATAGGTACCTTGTTGCAGGTACTGGTAGTGCCTGGTCTCTTCGTGATCTTCCAGAGCTTGCAGGAGAAGATCTCTCCGATGAAGTTCGAGGATGAGGAGTGTGCCGACGTGGCCAGTGAGATTTCGCAGTATGCACACCATCCAGTAGATTACGAATTAGAGAAATAAGATATGAAGAAGTTAATGATATTCTTTTCCGCTACCCTGCTCATGAGCAGTTGCGGACTATACAATAAGTACGAGCGCCCTGATAACGTACAGACTCAGGGGCTTGTACGTGATGTGGTGAGCGACGGTGATACTTTGGCTGTGGCTCCACAAGATACGGCTTCGTTTGGCAATCTGCCGTGGCGTAGCGTATTTACTGACCCACAGTTGCAGGCGCTTATCGAACAGGGCCTGCAGAAGAATGCCAACCTGCAGAATGCCGTGCTGACGGTGCAGATGTATGAATCTATGCTGAAAGCCTCGAAGCTGGCCTTCCTGCCTGCTATCCAGATTGGCTCTTCCAGTCCGATGGGTTCTATCTCTACGCTCTATACTGACCCGTCAGTAACGACAAAAGCATACTCTATTCCAGTATCAGCCAGTTGGACACTTGATCTCTTTGGCAATATTTTGTCGCAGAAGCGTTCAACACAGATGAAGCTACTGGGCATGAAGGACTACCAGATGGCTGTTCGCGCACAGATTATCAGCGGTATAGCTAACGCATACTATACACTGCTGATGCTCGACAAGCAGCTGGCTATCGTCACCGAGATGGGTGATATGTCTAAGGAGACATGGGAAATGATGCAGCAGCAGTTTACTCTCGGTCGTGTACGCTCTACCAGCGTACAGAGTGCTGAGGCTGCCTATCTGTCTACTCAGGCACAGGCTAACGACTTCCGTCGTCAGATTCGCTCTACAGAGAATGCCCTCTGCCTGCTTATCGGACAGGCTGGTCAGCAGATTTCTCGCTCTACGCTGGAGGCTCAGTCACTGCCGACCGAGTTCTCTACGGGTGTTGGTGTAGCTCTGTTGCAGAACCGTCCTGACGTGCACAATGCTGAGATGCAGTTGGCTGCTTGTTTCCACGATGTACAGACAGCTCGTTCACAGTTCTATCCCAACATCACTGTTGGCGCATCTGCAGCATTTACTAACAGTAATGGTGCTTTGACGCCTGGAAAGTGGCTCACTACCTTGTTTGGTAATCTCACTCAGCCTATTTTCATGCGTGGTGCACTGACTGCTAACTTGAAAGTATCGAAGATTAAGTACGAGCAGGCCTTCAATACTTGGCAGAACAGCATTCTGCAGGCAGGCAATGAGGTGTCTAATGCACTGACAGGATATAAGTACTATGACGATAACTCCAAGTTGGAGAGTCAGCGTGTAGAGATACTTACCAAGAATGTGGAGGATACTCGTGCTCTTTATGAGAGCAAGGGCTCCAGCTATCTGGAGGTACTCACCGCTCAGACCCAGTTGCTCTCTGCCCAGCTATCTAAGGTCACCGACGACTTCTACAAGATGCAGTCAGTCGTAAGTCTCTATACGGCACTTGGTGGAGGTGGGAAATAAAAACAGGCTGTTGGCTGTTGGCATTTAGCATCGCCAATAGTCAATAGCTAATAGCTAACAGCATAAATAATTAGTTATGGCAAGTGAAATAAGCCCTAAAGCTGAGGTATCGCCTAAGGCGAAAATCGGCGATAACGTAAAGATATTCCCCTTTGCATATATCGAAGACGATGTTGAGATTGGTGATGGCTGTATCATCTTCCCCTTTGTCAGCATCTGCTCTGGCACCCGCATGGGTAAGAGAAACAAGGTACATCAGGGCGCTGTTATCGGTGCCCTGCCACAGGACTTCGAGTTCCGTGGTGAAAAGTCGGAGTGTATCATCGGTGACGGCAATGTCATCCGTGAGAATGTCGTCATCAACCGTGCCACCCATACTGGTGGACAGACAGTGATTGGTAATGAGAACGTGCTGATGGAGGGTGCTCACATCTCGCATGATACCAAGGTGGGCAACTGCTGTGTCTTTGGCTACGGTACAAAGATTGCCGGCGACTGCATCATTGAAGACCATGCTATATTCTCGTCCAGCGTCATTGAGAATGCTAAGACGCGTGTGGGAGAGGGCGCAATGATTCAGGCAGGTACGACGTTCTCACAGGATGTCCCTCCCTATATCATCGTCAGCAAGAAGGGTACATATGGTGGCGTGAACGTTACCGTAGGTCGTCAGCAGGGTGTCGATGAGAAGGTGCTGAAGCACATCGCCAATGCTTACCGTCTGGTATTCAATGGCAATGGCTCACTTCTCGATGCTATCATCCAGATTGAGGAGCAGGTACCGCCAGGCAGGGAGATTGACCATATCGTGGAATTCCTGAAGACCACCGAGATTGGTATCCTCTCGAAAACGATTCACTAGGAACGCTTAGTAACTGGCCGTGCAAGGTATGCCGGCTGCTATCACACGGTCGCGAATGGCATCAAGCTGTTCGCGACTGGCTTTTTCCAGACCTTTAGCCGGTGTCTCTCGGTCAATGGTATAGACCATTACCTGTTGGGGTTTGATGGCCTTGACGACGTCTAACCAAGGAGTGACAAATTCTTCGCCTGTATTATTCACGCTTTCGCCATTGTTGCTTCCCCTCATAAACATGGTCTGAATAATAATATGTCCATTGAAGGCTTTCATCCGTTCAATGATAGCATTGACATCATAGGCACCAGTGGGTCGGTCCACCTTATTAATATAGGCGGGGTCTATGGTATCAAGTTTCAGAATGTTGTCATCGACACGCAACAGGGCATCGTGCACCTCTGGGCGGTGTATCATGGTGGAGTTGCTGAGTACGCATACCTTAGCCTTGGGACAGTACTGGTCGCGCAGACGAATGGTATCGTCGATAATCTTCGCAAAATGGGGGTGGCTGGTTGGCTCACCGTTGCCAGCAAAGGTCAGCACGTCAGGCAGTTGCTTGTCGGCAACCATCTTCTGCAACTGTTCTTCCAACTTCTGCGCTACCAACTCGCGTGAGGGTCTGGGCAGAGTAGGGCGGTGGTCTTTATTGAAACCACACTCGCAGTAGATGCAGTCGAAGGTGCACACCTTGCCATCTGCAGGTTGCAGGTTGATACCCAGCGAGATGCCTAACCGACGGCTATGAATGGGCCCGAAAATGGGCGATGGATAAATAACTGTACTCATAATGGCTGCAAAATTACAAATAATTCATAAATGATGATGCGTATTTCCAATTTATTTTGTAATTTTGCACGAAATTAGGTGTATTACGTCTAAAAAGATATGAGCAAGAAACGAAAGAAGGCCCGCAGCCGTAGAGGTTTGCAGGTTGTTACTTTATGTATAAGCACTACTATGGTGCTCCTTTTGTTGGGTATGGTGGTGTTCTTTGTACTGTCGGCACGTAACCTGTCAGCACATATGAAGGAGAACCTCACCATGACCATTATGTTGAAAGACTCGGTGACAGTGAACGATGCGCACTTGTTCTGTCGCGACTTGTACCATCGCCCCTATTCCCACGAGATTGACTATATCAGTAAGGAACAGGCACAGCGTGAACAGGTCAAAGAACTGGGTAGTGACCCCTCGGAGTTCCTGGGTTTCAATCCATTCCCTGCTACGTTGGAGATTCGTCTGAAAGCTGACTATGCTTGTCGCGACTCGTTGAACTGGATTGTCAAGGAACTGAAGAAGGACGAGCGCGTCAGTGACTTGGCGTATATGGAGGACCTGATGGACAAGGTGAATGTTAACATCAGTCGCGTGAGCATCGTCTTGCTGGTGTTGGCAATCCTGTTGACCTTCGTTTCGTTCTCACTGATAAGCAATACGGTGCGATTGAGCGTCTATGCCAACCGTTTTGTTATACACACCATGAAACTGGTGGGTGCCTCGTGGGGCTTCATTCGTAAGCCTTTCCTCAAGCAGGCAATCATTGTAGGCATCATTGCTGCCATCCTGGCTTGTATGGTATTGGGTGCTGGCGTGTATGGCCTTTATCTCACCCAGCCGGGCGTATCTGAGATTGTCACCTGGGAGGTGTTGGCACTGACGGGTGCTGCAGTCCTGTTGTTTGGCATCATTATTACTGCCCTCTGTGCCTGGTTGGCTGTCAATAAGTTCCTGCGTATGAAGGCTCAGGAGTTGTATAAAATTTAACTTCATAATAACGTGAAAACGATATAACGACAATAAAAGATGGAGAAAAGAGATTTCGCTTTTGATAAAGTCAACTACATCCTGTTGGCTGTAGGAATGGCAGTCGTAGTCTTGGGTTTTCTGCTGATGAGTGGTAGTGGCTCTACGGAGACTGCCTACGACCCCGATATTTTCAGTGCCCGTCGCATCAAGGTGGCCCCACTGGTGTGCTTGGCTGGTTTTGTTTCTATGATTTATGCGGTGGTACGCCGTCCTAAAGACTAAGCTATGGAGTGGTTTGAAGCATTGATACTGGGTATTATCCAGGGACTGACAGAGTATCTGCCAGTCAGCAGCAGTGGCCATCTGGCAATTGGTCAGGCGCTGTTTGGTATGGAGAATGGTGAGGAGAACCTGATGTTCACCGTTGCTGTGCATGTCGCTACGGTACTGTCGACGCTGGTTATTCTGTGGAGCGAGATAGACTGGATACTGAAGGGATTGTTTAAATGCGAGCTTAATGCAGAGACAAAATATGTACTGAACATCATCGTGTCGATGATTCCCGTAGGTATCGTGGGAGTTTTCTTTAAAGACTATGTCGAGGAGATTTTTGGTTCAGGACTGCTGGTGGTAGGCTTCTGTCTGCTCATCACCGCTTCCTTGCTCATCTTCTCCTACTATGCCAAGCCGCGTCAGAAGGAGCATATCTCTATGAAGGATGCTTTCATCATTGGTTTGGCACAGGCTGTTGCTGTACTGCCAGGTGTGTCCCGTTCAGGAAGTACCATTGCTACGGGTCTGCTGTTGGGCAACAAGAAAGAGTCGTTGGCTCAGTTCTCGTTCCTGATGGTCATTCCTCCCATCCTTGGTGAGGCGCTGCTTGACATACTGAAAATGACGAAAGGCGAGAATGTGATGGGCTCTATCGAGGCAATGCCTCTAATGGCTGGTTTTGTGGCCGCCTTTCTGTCTGGTTGTGTGGCTTGCAAATGGATGATTAACATCGTCAAGAAAGGTAAACTCATCTACTTCGGTATCTATTGTGCCATTGTAGGTGTAGTTACAATCATCTGCAACCTGCTGTAAATAGTGAATTGTAAATCATCAAATAGTAAATTGTCAAGGTGAACTTCACGGCAGGCGAATATATCTATATCAACAAACCGTATCGCATGACATCGTTCGGTGCGCTGGCTTACGTGCGCACGCGTGTGTCTAGAAAGGTAGGAGTCAAGCGTGTGAAGACTGGACACGCAGGTACCCTCGACCCACTTGCGACAGGTGTGCTGATACTTTGTACAGGCAAGAAGACCAAAGAGATAGAGAGTTTGCAGCTTCACGACAAAGAGTATACCGCTACGTTGCAATTGGGAGCGACAACTCCCAGCTACGATATGGAACACGAAGTGGACGCAACCTATCCTACTTCGCATATCACTCGTGAACTGATAAATACTGTGCTTGCCAATTTTGTTGGTGACATCCAGCAGGTTCCACCCCAGTATTCGGCTTGTAAGATAGGCGGAGACCGTGCCTACGAGCTGATGCGCAAGGGTAAGGAAGTAGAACTGGCTGCTAAGACCGTGCACATCGATTCCATCGATGTGATAGATTTCAACCCCACGACCATGCGGCTAAGCATCCGTGTGGTGTGTGGCAAGGGAACCTATATCCGTTCACTGGCCCGTGACATTGGACAGGCGCTGAACAGTGGTGCATATCTGACAGCACTCTGCCGTACTCGTGTAGGAAGTGTTCGTATTGAGAACTGTATCACTATCGATGACTTTCCTAAGTGGCTGGAAAATATAGAAATAGAAAAATAAATAGTAAACCGTCAAATAGTAAATTACATAGATGAAACTATCACAATTTAGATTCAAACTGCCCGAAGATCAGATTGCTTTGGAGCCTCCTCACAAAGTGTTTGAGAATGAAGATGGTACCGTGGAGAAAGTGTATCATCGTGACGAGTGCCGCTTGATGGTGGTACATCGTAAGAGTGAGAAGGTCGACATGTTTGAGAAGGATGCAGATGGTAACGATACTGCCAACTTCCTGACCTTCAAGAATATCATCGACTACTTTGATGAGGGTGATGTCTTTGTGTTTAACGATACGAAGGTGTTCCCTGCCCGTCTCTTTGGCACGAAGGAGAAAACCGATGCAAAGATTGAGGTCTTCCTGTTGCGTGAACTCAATGAGGAGCTGCGCTTGTGGGATGTGTTGGTAGAGCCTGCCCGCAAGATACGTATTGGTAATAAGCTGTTCTTTGACGAGGAAGGTCCTATGGTCGCTGAGGTTATCGACAATACTACCAGCCGCGGTCGTACGCTGCGTTTCCTCTATGACTGTCCGCACGATGAGTTCAAGCAGGAACTGTTTGCACTGGGTTCGGCACCGCTGCCACGCTATATTGTTGACAAGCGTCCTGCTACACTTGATGATATGGAGAACTTCCAGACCATTTATGCCAAGCATGAAGGTGCAGTCACAGCTCCTGCTTCTGGTCTGCATTTCAGCCGTGAGCTGATGAAGCGCTTGGAGATTCGTGGTATCAACTTCTCGTATGTTACAGTACACTGTGGACTGGGCTGCTTCGATCCTATTGAGGTGGAAGATCTTACCAAGCACAAGATGAGTTCAGAACAGATGATGGTGACAACAGAGGCTTGTGAGGTGGTTAACAAGGCCAAGAACGAGGGACGCCATGTCTGTGCAGTGGGTATCAGCACCATGCGTGCTACTGAGACAGCTGTAGGTACCGATGGTATGCTGAAGGAGTTCAATGGGTGGACGAATAAGTTCATCTTCCCACCATACGACTTCGGACTGGCAGATGCGATGATTACCAACTTCTATCATTCTGAGTCGACGATGGTAATGGCTACTGCTGCCTTCGGAGGGTATGATTTGGTAATGAAAGCCTATGATATGGCTGTGGATAACGGCTATCAGTTTGGCTGCTACGGTGACGCAATGTTAATCGTTGATGATTAATCATCAGGTATATCTCGGCTTGGGTTCCAACCTTGGTGACAAGGTGTGGAATCTGAGCGAGGCTATTCGAATGATTGGTGAACGGGTAGGGCGGGTGATTCGCCAGTCATCGTTCATCAAGACAGAGCCGTGGGGATTCCAGTCGAATAACAGTTTCCTTAATGCTGTCATCCTCTGTGAGACAGATAAGGCAGCACGCGAGGTACTCCAGCTCACTCAACAGATAGAGCGTGATATGGGTCGTCGACAGAAAAGTGTGTCTGTCGGTTATATTGACAGAACAATAGACATCGACATTCTGCTCTACGATGACCTCACCGTTGATGAGCCCGATTTGAAGATACCGCATCCGTTGATGCATCAACGTGACTTCGTGATGCGTCCGCTGGAGGAAATTCTGGCGACAACTTAGACAACTGAAACAACATCATTTTACTAATCTATAAAAACAAACGAATATGAGAAAACTAATCTTAACATTTATTACCGCTTTCGTAGCGATTAGTGGTTTTTCCGCAGACAAGGCTGGCAATCCCTATGCCAAGTACACAGAGAAGTTACCTTTCTCGATGTCGGAGGTAATAGCTCCTGTTATTCCAGACAATCAGGTGAATATTAAGGACTTTGGAGGCGTCGGTGACGGTATCACACTGAATACCGAGGCTTTTGCAAAAGCAATCGACGCCCTGTCACAGAAGGGCGGTGGCAAACTTATAGTTCCCCAAGGTGTATGGCACACTGGTCCTATCGTGTTGAAGAGTCATATCAACCTGCACCTCAATGCTGGTGCTGTTATCCTCTTTGCTGCCGATGAGACGCTGTATCCATTTATCAATACATCTTTCGAGGGCTTGGACACCCGTCGCTGTCAGTCACCGCTGAGTGCCAATGGTGCTACAGACATCGCTATTACGGGCAAGGGCGTCATTGACGGTAATGGTCAGTATTGGCGTCCTGTGAAGAAGGCAAAAGTAACGGAGAATCATTGGAAATCATTGCTTGCCATCCCCGGTAGTCAGGAGATGAAACCCGGTTACTGGGTGCCGTCGGAAGGCTATGCTAAGGGTGAACAGGGGGCTAATATGAATGTACCCAATGCTAAGACGGAAGCAGAGTGGAACGCCATCAAGCGTTTCGTGCGTCCGGTAATGGTGTCGCTGGTGAAATGTAAGAATGTTCATTTGAAAGGTGTTATCTTCCAGAATTCTCCTGCATGGAACCTTCATCCGCTGATGTGTGAGAATGTTATCATCGAAGAAGTGTTGGTGCGCAACCCTAGCTATGCACAGAATGGCGATGCACTCGACCTGGAGTCTTGCAAGAATGCGCTGATTATCAACTCACGTTTTGATGCAGGTGACGATGGTATCTGTATCAAGAGTGGTAAGGATGCTGATGGTCGTCGTCGTGGCATCCCCTGTGAGAATGTGGTTGTCAAGGGTTGCACGGTCTTTGCCGGTCATGGTGGTTTCGTGGTTGGCTCAGAGATGAGTGGTGGTGTGAAGAACATCCTTGTTGACCAGTGTCAGTTCTTGGGAACAGATGTCGGCTTGCGCTTCAAATCGACACGAGGCCGTGGTGGTATCGTAGAGAAGATTTATATCAAGAATATCTCTATGACGGATATCAAGACGGATGCTATCACCTTTAATATGTATTATGGTGGAAAGTCGGTAGCAGAGATGTTGGCAGATGGTGATAATCCTGACAACGTAACAAAGGTGCCTGTTACTGAGGAGACACCGATTTTCCGTCATATCGATATCAAGAATATCATTTGTAATGGTGCAGGACGTGCTATGGAGTTCAATGGTCTACCTGAGATGCCTATTGATGACATCTCACTGAATGACATCACAATCCTCGCCAAGAAAGACGCAGTCTTCACCAACTGCAAAAATATCAAGAAGAAAAACGTGAATATCACGATTCAGAAGTAAAACAATAAAGCCTCGCAACGGCGAGGCTTTATAATTGCTACAACTGTTCGATTACTTACGCAGACCGAGAGCCTTGATAAGTGCACGATAGCGGTTGATGTCCTTGTTGTAGAGGTACTTCAGCAACTTACGACGACGACCTACGAGCTTTGTCAGTGAACGAGCGGTGCCGAAGTCCTTGTGGTTCTTCTTCAGGTGCTCAGTGAGGTGCTGAATACGATAGGTGAACAGGGCTACCTGGCTCTCTACAGAACCGGTATCCTTAGCGTCCTTGCCATACTGGCCGAAAATCTCGGCCTTCTTAGCTTGATCTAAATACATTGTTTTGTTTGTGATTAAATGTTTGCAATAACATCTTTCAGACGCATCAGCCTGCCTAATCACAGGGCGGTTTACGTCGTCAAATGCTCCGGATTTTCCGAAATGCGGGTGCAAAGGTACGAATAAGCGAGCAAAATACCAAATAAAATTGTATTTTTTTTGTATTTTCGAGCGAAAGTACTTTCGAACGAAGTCCAAAGGTACAAATATTTTGGGAAATACCAAAGTTTTTCAAAGAAAATGTGTACCTTTGCACCCGAAATTACGTAGTTTTATTATGCAGGATATCAGAAACATTGCAATTATTGCACACGTAGACCACGGCAAGACGACGCTCGTGGACAAGATGATGCTGGCCGGAAATCTGTTCCGTGAGGGACAGAACCTGTCATCTCAGGTGTTGGATGCTAACGACCTGGAGCGTGAACGAGGCATCACCATTCTTTCAAAGAATGTTAGCATCAATTGGAAAGGTACAAAGATTAACATTATCGACACCCCGGGACACTCTGATTTTGGTGGCGAGGTGGAACGTGTGCTCAACATGGCCGACGGCTGTCTGCTGTTGGTCGATGCCTTTGAGGGTCCGATGCCCCAGACGCGCTTCGTTCTCCAGAAGGCTCTCCAGATTGGTCTCAAACCCATCGTGGTGGTCAACAAGGTCGACAAGCCTAACTGCCGCCCTGAGGAGGTCTACGAGATGGTGTTCGACCTTATGTTCTCGCTCAATGCCACCGAGGACCAGCTTGACTTCCCCGTTGTGTATGGCTCCGCCAAGAACGGCTGGATGGGTGAGGACTATAACAAGCCCACTGATAATATCACTTACCTGTTGGATAAAATCGTCGAGGTTATCCCTGCTCCTAAGCAGATTGAGGGTACGCCTCAGATGTTGATTACTTCACTGGACTATAGCTCTTATACAGGCCGTATTGCCGTAGGTCGTGTACACCGTGGCTGTCTGAAAGATGGCATGCAGGTGACTATCGCCCATCGTGACGGTTCTTTGGAGAAGACGAAAATCAAGGAACTTCATACTTTCGATGGTATGGGACATAGCCGTATTGATCAGGTTGACTGTGGTGACATCTGTGCTGTCATCGGACTCGAGAAGTTCGAGATTGGCGACACCATCTGCGACCTTGAGAATCCCGAGCCCCTGCCACCTATTGCTATCGACGAACCTACCATGTCGATGCTTTTCCAGATTAACGACTCACCGTTCTTCGGCAAGGAAGGTAAGTTTGTGACCTCTCGTCACATCAATGACCGCTTGGAGAAGGAATTGGAAAAGAACCTCGCTCTGCATGTTGAGCAGTTTGAAGACTCTACCGATAAGTGGGTTGTCTCTGGTCGTGGCGTGCTTCACCTCTCCGTGCTCATCGAGACCATGCGTCGCGAGGGCTACGAGCTGCAGGTCGGTCAGCCTCAGGTTATCTACAAGGAGATAGATGGTAAGAAATGTGAGCCTATCGAGGAACTCACCATCAATGTCCCTGAGGAGTTTGCCTCGAAGATGATTGATATGGTCACCCGTCGTAAGGGTGAGATGACTTCGATGGAGAGTCAGGGCGACCGCACGAATATTGAGTTCGACATTCCCTCACGTGGCATCATCGGTCTCCGTACCAATGTACTGACTGCTTCTCAGGGTGAGGCCATCATGGCCCACCGCTTCAAGGAGTACCAGCCCTATAAGGGTGAGATAGAACGCCGTGTCAACGGTTCGATGATTGCTTTGGAAACAGGCAATGCCTTTGCTTACGCCATTGACAAGTTGCAGGACCGCGGTAAGTTCTTCATCGATCCCGGTGAGGATGTGTATATGGGTCAGGTGGTTGGTGAACACGTTCATGACAACGACCTCGTCATCAATGTCTGCAAGGCTAAGCAGCTCACCAACGTCCGTGCCTCAGGTACTGACGATAAGGCGCGTATCATCCCGAAGGTGGTCATGTCACTGGAGGAATGCCTGGAATACATCAAGGAAGACGAACTTGTTGAGGTTACGCCGAAATCCATGCGTATGCGCAAGATTATCCTTGACCACGATCAGCGAAAGAAAGCAAATAAGAACTAAGCGATGGAAGTTATACAGAGTTTTACCATCGATCATACACATCTGAAGCCCGGCATCTACGTCTCACGCGAAGATAAGGGCTTCACTACGTATGACCTGCGTATCACAGAACCGAACAAGGAACCGGCAGTGGCCCCGGCAGCTATGCATAGCATGGAACACCTGATGGCTACATGGTTCCGCAATTCTCGTGTGAAGGAGGATGTGGTGTATGTAGGTCCTATGGGCTGTCTCACGGGAATGTATATCATTATGACAGGCACCTATACCGTTGAGGATATGCGTCAGCTGACCATCGAGTGCTTGGAGTGGATACTTACCCAGACAGAGGTGCCTGCCACGACGCCTGAGACGTGTGGTAATTGTCTGCTCCACGACCTTCCCATGTGTCAGTGGGAGAGTCGCCGGTATCTGGACCGCCTGAAGAACGACTTCCACTCAGAATACACCAAACTCCAGATTGTGCTGAGTGATGGTCGGCAGTTTGCTGACGCCTAAAGGCTCTCAACAAAAGTTTTGGTGATGGTAAACGAGGTGTCGGCCACGGTATCCCAGAAATTGTGATACTGTGAAGCATCGGTGTCTCTTAGGGGAATGTCACTGACAACTCGGAAAGAGATAAACGGCACCTTGTTGATATAGCAGGTCTGGGCAATGGCACACGACTCCATATCCACAGCCTTGGCCTCGGGGAAATGACCGATGATTTCACGCATCTTGTCCTTGGAATCAACAAACCAGTCGCCAGTAACAATCAATCCAGGTTTGGCACCGGTCTTTATCGCTTTTTCCAGCAAGTCGGCATTGGGCTTGAAACGAGTGGGCATGCCCTGTACCTGACCGTAGACGGTAGTGTCGTCAATGGCTTTGCCACAATAGACGTCGTGGTAACACAGCTCACTGCTGACCACCACATCCTGGATGTTGATATCATCACCGTTGCCACCAGCACAACCACTGCTGATGATGCAGTCGGGGTGGAACTCGTTAATCATCTTCTGTGCACCAAGGGCGGCATTGACCTTGCCAATGCCACACTTCTCTACTCTCACATTGCCGTCATTGAACAACTGTTGCAGCTGTCGCAACTCCTTGTCCATCGCTACGATAATACCGATTTTCATATGTTTTATATGTTTTGCGCACAAAGTTACGAAAAAAAATTGTAACTTTGCACGCAAAATGAGAGAAAACATGAAAAATTGGAAGCTGTGGCTGCCCGACGTGGTGGTCGTCTTGTTATTCGTAGTGATATCGTTTGCCTACTTCTTCCCCGCTGACATCGAGGGACGTGTACTCTATCGTCATGACTCTTCGGCAGGACGCGGAGCAGGACAGGAGGCTGTGGAATACCAGCAGCGTACTGGTGAACGTACGCGTTGGACGAATGCATTATTCGGCGGTATGCCAACCTACCAGATGTCACCATCCTATCACAGCACGTCGCTATTGTCGAAGGTGGAGACGATATACCATCTGGGATTGCCAGAGAACGTATGGTATGTCTTCGTTTACCTGCTAGGCTTCTATATCCTCTTGCGTGCTTTCGACTTCCGTGTCTATCTGGCGGCCTTGGGAGCCGTGATATGGGCGTTTAGCAGCTATTTCTTTATCATCATCGCTGCCGGACATATCTGGAAGGTAATGGCGCTGGCTTACCTGCCGCCCATGATAGCGGGTGTGGTACTGGCCTATCGGGGAAAATACCTATGGGGCATGCTGGTGACAGCGTTCTTTGCTGCTCTGGAGGTATTGGCGAACCATGTACAGATGACCTACTATTACCTGTTTATCATCCTGGCAATGGTCATCGCTTTCTGTATCGACGGACTCATCAAGAAACAATATCAGCACCTTCTTAAGGCCACGGCAGCTTGTCTGGCCGGTGCTGCCATCGGTATCTGTATCAATATCTCGAATCTTTATCATACGTGGGAGTATGGCAAGGAGTCTATGCGTGGAAAGAGCGAACTGGTGAAGGCCAATAGTGCCAATCAGACCAGTAGTGGCTTGGACCGCGACTATATCACACAGTGGAGTTATGGCATCGATGAGACGTGGACGCTGCTTGTTCCTAATGCCAAGGGTGGTGCCAGTGTGCCGCTCTCCCAGAGTAAGACGGCTATGAAACATGCCGACGAATACTATACAGGCATCTACCAGCAATTAGGTCAGTATTGGGGCAATCAACCGATGACGGCAGGACCGGTATATGTCGGTGCCTTCGTGCTCATGCTGTTCGTTTTGGGCTTGTTCATTGTCAAAGGACCGCTGAAGTGGGCATTGTTGGCTGTAACCATCCTGTCCATCCTCCTCTCGTGGGGACGTAACTTCATGCCGTTCACAGACTTCTTCCTGGACTATATCCCGATGTATGCGAAGTTCCGAACGGTAGCATCTATCCTTGTCATTGCGGAATTCACCATTCCTTTGCTGGCCATGCTGGCCCTGAAGAAGTGGATAGAAGAGACCCACCCCCAACCCCTCCCTGTAAGGGATGGGAGTGGTCGCTCTCAAGTTCAGAAACCATCTACTCCCCTCACTCGCAGGGAGGGGCTGGGAGTGGGTCTAGCCCTGTGTATCTCCTTCGCCCTTACAGCGGGCGCTTGTCTGCTCTTTGCCCTGATGCCACAAACCTTCTTCCCTGATTTCATCAGCTATAACGAGATGCAGGCTATGAAGCAAATCCCTGCCGACCAATTGACACCACTGCTCAACAACCTCACCGAGATGCGTGTAGCGGTATTCACTGCCGATTGTTGGCGCTCGTTCTGGATTATTGTCATCGGTACGGCTTGTCTGTTGCTCTATCGCTATCGTAAGATGAAGGCCCAATGGATGATTGCTGCACTTACCGTACTCTGTCTGATCGATATGTGGCAGGTTAACAAACGCTACCTCAACGACGGCATGTTCGTGTCAAAGACCGTCCGTGAGGAACCAATGCCGAAAACAACGGCTATCGACCATATCCTACAGGACAAGTCACTGGACTACCGTGTACTCAACCTCGCCACATCAACCTTCAATGAGAACGAGACGAGTTACTACCTGAAGAGCATCGGTGGCTATCATGCTGCTAAGCTTCGCCGTTATCAGGAACTCATCGATGCGCATATCTCGCCGGAGATGAATAGTGTCTTCAAAGCCGTCAGCGAGGCTGCCGGTGATATGACACAGGTCAATGGTGACAGTATCTATCCTGTGCTGAACATGCTCAACACGAAATACTTCATCCTGCCTTTGCAAGGTGGACAGACAGTACCTCTCGCTAACCCTTATACCTATGGTAATGCGTGGATTGTTGATCGTATCCACTATGTCAATAATGCCAATGAGGAACTGGATATGGTAGGACGCCTGCCACTACGCCATGAGGCGGTGGCTGACAAGAAGTTTGAGGAACAGTTGGGACAGGCAGTTCTGCAGGATACACTGAGCCGTGTGACCATCACCGCGTATGAACCTAACCAACTGACCTACGAGGTGAACTCTGGAAAGGGTGGAGTAGTGGTGTTTTCAGAAATCTACTATCCTGGCTGGACGGCTACCGTCGATGGCGAGGAACAGCCTCTGGGACGTGTGAACTATGTGTTGCGTGCCTTACAGGTGAAGCCTGGCAAACACGAGGTGGTGCTGAGTTTCTTCCCTAAGAGCATCAATCGTACGGAGACTATCGCCTATACAGCCTACGGCTTGCTGCTGCTTATTCTATTGGCACTGGCATGGACAGCATATCGTCATCGTCGTCGTCAGCAGACTCCTCAGGATTAAGACGGAAACGAACATAGGCTTGATGACCATACCAGGCCACAACACCAAAGCAACCTAGTGCCAGTAGGAACGATACGTTGATGCTGGGAACACCCAATAGGGTGATACCGCTATTGGCGATAAGTGCTTGGAGGAGTGGAAATACCGAACCGCCCACAATGGCCATAATCAGACCTGCACTGCCCACTTTCACGTGGTCGCCTAACCCCTGCATGGATATACCAAAGATGGTGGGGAACATCAGCGACATGCAACCACTGACAAAGACGATGCAATACAGACCATTGCGGTCAGTAAACAGGATGGTGCCCACAATACCAACCATGGCGGCAACACCGGCAAAGGCCAGCATCCTGCTGGCACTGAACCAGCGCATCAGCCAGGTCGAACAGACACGACCAATGGCAAAGAACAACAACGATAGGAAGGTGAACTTCTGTACCTCCTGAATGCATACCTGTTCGGTCATACCTTCAGCCGTGAAGATGCGGGTGCCATACTGTATAATGAAGGTCCAACACATCAGCTCAGCACCGACATAGCAGAATTCCGCGATAACACCGTCACGGTAATTCTTTTTCTCCATCAGCAGTTTGATACGGTCACGCAGATTGCGAGTGACACGAACACCTGTAGGCTCGGGAATCTTCACGACCATTACCAGTGCCAACACGGCAACAACAATGATACCCATCACAATATAGGGCTGTATCATCACGCCGAGGTCGTGGTCCTTGATGGCATTGAATTGTTGCATGGGCATGGTCATACGCTGCTGCGCATCGATAGGACTCAGCTTCGAGAATACCTCACTGGCCAACAGCCAACCACCGAGGTTTCCAAAGGCATTGAAGGTCTGTGAGGCATTGATACGCAGAATACCATGCTTCTTATCGCCCAGGCAATAGACGTAGGGGTTGCAGCAGGTCTGCAGGAACGAGAGTCCACAGGTCATCACAAAATAGGCAGACAAGAAGGGGTAATAGTCACCAATCCATCGGGAGGGTACAAAGGCCACCGTACCGAAGGCAAAGAATATCAGACCAGCAACGATGCCCCATTTATAACTGTATTTCTGGATGAGTAGGGCTGCCGGGATAGCTACGCAGAAGTATCCCAGGTGGTAGAAGACGGATATCAAGGACGCCTCACCCGCTGTGATGCGGAAAACTTTGGAGAAGTTACCGACCATCGGAGTGGTCACATTACTGGCAACACCCCAAAGGGCAAAACAGATAGTGATGAGCCACCAGGCCGTCAGTTGACCTTTGTCATCAATATGTAAAAATCGGTATTCACGTGTTGAAGTTTCCATAGTCTTGGTCTTTTTCTTCGGCAAAGATACGAATTAGTAAGCGAAAAACCAAATTTTTTTGCATAGTTGATAGAAAATATGTATCTTTGCAGCGTAATAGCTATCCTACAGAATGAAAAAAGACTGGAAATTCTGGCATTGGGATCATGTGGGAGTGTGTTTGACAACGGCTCTGCTGGCAGCAGTCATCGGACTGGTGTCCGTAAATCTCTCTATGTTCAATCCCGTGGAACAGGCTTTTGAGAATTTCCACATGACGGATGTCTATTACGAGATGAGCCGTAGCGAGGACATCGAACTCAACAACGACATTGTGATGGTTGATATGGTGGAGCTGCGTGACCGTGGCGAGATTGGTCAGGTCATTCAGCAGATTAACAAGTGCCATCCTCGCGTGCTCTCTGTGGACCTGCTGTTCTACAAGGAAGGTGACGATGTATTGGCGAATGCCGTTCTGATGGGCGCCATCGATGAAGCGGAGGAGCCTATTGTGTTCTCCAGCAAACTGGTGGACTATGATGAGGAGACCAACAGCTTCGAGACCCTGATTTCATCGTTCTTCGCCCCCATGGGCGACTATACCTTTGCCTATGGTAATGTGAAGCAGGACCATGAGGGCGGCATCATCCGTGAATATACGCTCTCACAGAAGCTGCAAGGGGAACCGATGTACTCGCTGGCTTACCATACGGCATGTCTGTATATGGGTGAGAATCCTCATGAACAGGAAATCAACGACCGCCTTATCGTCTTTGGTGATACGGATTTCCCTGTCATCAATTTCAAGGATGTCAAGAAGCATGCTAACCTGTTGAACGACAAAATCGTTTTGTTGGGAACCTTCTCCAACGAGGAGGATGCCCACTTCACACCGCTGGGAAAGATGCCGGGCATGAAGCTGCAGGCTTATTCCATGCTGTCATATATCCAGAATCGTAACATCAAGGATATGCCGGTGTGGCTCAGCATCCTGATAGCCTTCATCCTGTGCTATTTCTCCTCATGGATTAACTATTGGGTGCCACGCTTGTGGCCGAAGGTCGACAGCTATATCATTAGTGCCTACTATTTCCTGTTGGCAGCGCTACTGGTATGGGTGTCGTTCCTGAGTTTTATGTATCTGAAATACAACGTCAACCTGCTCTATCCTTTGGCAGGTATTGCTCTCATTGAGACGGCGCGACCGCTTTACGAAGATAGCGCCCGAATAATTTATAACAAGTGGCATTGGAGAATATTCAAGAATTCCATCTACTTGGAAGATGATGATGACTAAAAAGCAAAAATGATGAATATGAGAAAAAGACTATGCAGTATACTGCTGATGGCCGTCATGACGGTTATGGCAGTGGCTCAGACAGCCCAGGAACTGCTTAATGATGCAAACGCCAAGTATGAGGCTGGACAGATGGAAGCTGCCCTCGAACTCTATACGCAGGCTGCTAACAAAGGTCTTGCCGAGGCGCAGTTCCTGTTAGGCAAGATGTATTATCTGGGTGAGGCTGGGTCGAAAGACTATAGTTCGGCATCCATGTGGTTCAAGCGTGCCGCCCGCCAGCGCCATGCCAAGGCAGAGTACGGACTGGCCACCTGTTATATGAATGGTGATGGTCTGCCCGTCAACTACGACCAGGCATTGATGTATATGAAGGCATCGGCACTGCGTGGTTATGTTCCTGCCCAACGCAAACTGGCCGACCTCTACTCGAAGGGTGTCCTCGTAGAGGCCGATAGCGTAGAGGCAAAGCGCTGGCTCGACATGTCCGATGGTAAGGATGTAGCCCTCGTTCCCGAAATCGAGCGCCCCACCAAGATCATCGCTCAGGTTCCTGCCGCTCCCGCCGCTGCATCTGCTCCTGCTTCAGCCACCGTGGCCGTAGCTGCAGCTCCATCTGCCGCTCCTGCTGCCGTTGTGCCCGCAGCATCAACTGCGGGGTCCGCTACTGCTCCCGCCGTTTCTTCCGCTCCCGTTGTCGCTGATCCGCCCATCGTTTACTCCGCTACCATCCTTCCCCCTTCCGAGCGCCCCGACAGCCTCGTCAAACTCATGGACCTCGTCAAGCTCTCCCGTACCGAGCAACTCGACTCCCTGAATCAGGCACTGATGGATAGCCTCACCACTTCTGGCATTCTCAACAAGCACATGATTGCTACCATCGACTCGATGATGATTGCCGACAGCTTGGAGGTGGTACGCCTGGAGAAGCTCCGCCTGCTAAAACTGCAGGTAGCCCAGCAGGCCCAGCGTAAGAAGTCACTGGTAGTGCTCCCTAAGGAGTCGGAAATCCAGCGTAACCTGCCGCCTACCGTCTCTACCCACTGGGATGTACCTCTCGAGGCGCTGACGCTCAAGCAGGACGGCACCGAGGTGCCTGCTCCCGATCCTGCCGCTGCTCCTGCTGCTCCAGCTTCAGATGTAGCAGCCGCTCCTGCGGTTTCCGCTGCCGATGATGGCTCTGCAGCCACTGTGTCCGCAGCATCAGCTGCGGGGGCCACCGATTTGGCTTCCGCCGCCGTTCCCGCCGCTTCTTCGGCGGGTAATACCCAGGACCAGATAGAAGAAGAGATCAGCCAGACCAACGGTGCTCCCGTGGTGCGCATCCTCTATCCCGAGGACCAGTCGCTCTTCCATACCGATGTCATCAAACTGAAATACCAGTTGCTCGCCCAGGGTTTGGAGAGTTCTACGAAGATTACCGTCATGGTCGATGGTGTCCGCCAGCCCGACTCTCGTGCCGTCAAACAGGCAGACATGATCGAGGTGGACGTTCCTAACCGTGACTGTACCGTTATGATCTTTGCCCAGAACGAAAAGGGTAACAGTATCCCTGCTGCCATCCGCCTCATCCGTGAGAATGTCCAGGAGGTGGACCTGCCACGTCTCTTTGCAGTAGTCGTTGGAGTAGGGGAGTATAACGACGAGAAACTCCTCCCGCTGAAGATGACCGTCAAGGATGCTAACGACTTCGCCAATGTGCTACGCTCCAAGAAGGGGCATCCCTTCACCGATGTAGAGGTGAAACTGCTCTGCGACCAGGAAGCCACCCGTGGTGATATTTTCGAGGCCATGGAATGGATGGGTCAGGAGGCTCGCCCCAATGACTTGTGTATGTTCTTCTTCGCAGGTCATGGCTATCGTGATGAGCGCGACCGCTTCTTCTTCATGCCCTATGGCGGTAATACCAAGCGTACCTACGAGTGCTTCAGTGCCACGGACTTCAAGGATGCTGCCGAGAAGATTAACTCAAAATTCGTGGTCTTTGCTGATGCCTGCTACTCTGCTGGCTTGTTGGAAGGTAACCGCTCAGCTGCTGCTGAACACTTTGTCGAACAGCTCCGCCGTTCAAAGAATGGCATGCTGTTTTATGCCTCCAGTTCTGGTGATACCAAGTCGAAGGAGGACCCCACATGGGGTAATGGTGCTTTCACTAAGGCACTCGTAGAGGCTTTCAACGGTGCTGCCAAGAAGGATGGTGATGAGGGTCTTTCTACCCGTACCCTCGATGCTTACCTCTATGATGCCGTCCGCAAGACCACCGACTACAAACAGACACCGGTATTCATGAATCCCAGTGGTATCGAACACTTTAACATCTTCACCTATGAAAAATAGAATAATCCTCTTCTTACTGGCGCTCCTGCCATTGTCGGCAGTTGCTCAGTCCTTTACAGTATACTCTGTTGTGGGCACTGCCCGCTGGCATAATGGTAAGACCATGGTACCCCTGAAAGCCCGTAAGGTACTGTCTGCACAGAACAGGGTGCAGATAGGCGAGGAGAGTGCCGTGACCGTCATCGACGAGAAGAATGCAAAGATGTATTCTTTCACATCACCCGGTACCAATACCGTTGCCGATCTTATCAAGAACCTCAAGGGTAACTCGAAGAGCCTCTCCAAGCAATACCTCAGCTACGTCATCAAACAGTTGTTCTCCGACGATAGCGAGAAGATGTCGCACCCCAACACCTACATGCAGGCTACGGCTACGGCCTACCGCTCTACCTCCAACGACTCCCTGATGCTTAACCAGCTGGGTCACCTCCTGGGGGCTGCTACTACTCCCGCCGTTTCTCCGGCGGGCTCCGCTTCCCTCGATTCCCTCCTTATCGACCCCGCTACCCCCGTATCTACCGACTATGATGTCCAGTTCGAGCTTATCGACTGCACCACGGGTCTGCCCCTTGACGACCATATCGCCCCGAATACCAGCTGTTACCTGCGCGTCACCAACCGCACCCCGGAACTGCTGTATATGAATCTGCTCGATATCGACCGTCAGGGCAACAAGTACCTCGTACTGCCCATGGATGCCGCTGCCACCTGTGCCCACTTGTTGGTACCAGCTATGAGTACGGTGTCCTTCAAAGCGGAACCGTTCATCTTCGGTGACGAGCCTTCTGACGAGACGCTCCTGCTGATGGCCGTCCGCGAACCGGTGGACTTCAGCATCGTCATGGATACTATCAAGACCGGTGGACAGAGCACTATGCGTGTAGGTCTTAACCGCCGTTTTTATCAGGTGAAGTGATGGAGTTCCGCACACAGGTAACCATCGAGAAACCGCCCTTCCTTATAGAGCCCTGCGAAGAAATCCTCTTCGTGGGGTCTTGCTTTGCCGATGCCATTGGTCAGCGCTTCCGCGACGAGGCCTTTCCCGTCACCGTCAATCCCTTCGGCGTGATGTACAACCCCGCCTCCATCCTTCACACCATAGAGCGCCTGGCTGCTACCGTGCCCGCCGCTTCTCCGGCGGGTCCCCGTGTCGCCTTCCTCACCCTCGGCACCAACCATGTCTATCGTCTGAAGTCCACAGGTGAGATCGTTGACAACTGCGAAAAGCGCCCTGCTGCCCTTTTCGAGGAAGAGGAGCTCTCCGTGGAGCAGTGTGTCGACTGCTTAGGGCAGTCGATAACCTTTCTTCGCAAAATGAACCCCGCTGTCCATGTAGTCCTTACCGTTAGCCCTATCCGCTATCGCAAATACGGCTACCATGGCTCCCAGCTCTCAAAGGCCACCCTCCTCCTCGCCAGTTCCCGCTGCTGTTCCCTATGCTGCAACACTGTTGCAGCCACTGTGCCCGCCGCTTCTCCGGCGGGCTCCGTTTCCTACTTTCCCGCCTACGAGTTCCTTCTCGATGAGCTCCGCGACTACCGTTTCTACGCCCCCGACATGCTCCATCCCTCTGCGCAGGCGGTGGAATACATCTGGGAGCGCCTCGTCGATAGTTATTTCTCTCCTGCTGCCAAGGACTTCCTCTCCGAGTGGCGCCCCTTGAAGCAGGCTCTGGCTCACAAGCCCTTCAACCCTGATTCCCCCGACTACCGCACCTTCCACGAACAAACCATGACGAAGGTTGCCGAACTACAAAAGAAATATCCTCATTTAAAATTATGAATTACACCATAGAAAAGATCACTACGCTCCTTGGAGCGCGACGCATCGGTACTGCCGATGCTACCATAGGCTGGCTACTCACCGACAGCCGTTCACTATGTTTCCCTGAAGAGACGCTCTTCTTCGCCCTAAAGACTGCCCGCAACGATGGCCACCGCTATATCGATGACCTCTACCGCCGTGGTGTCCGCAACTTCGTGGTCTCCACCGTGCCTGAGGCTGCCACTGTGCCCGTAGCGTCAGCTGCGGGGTCCATCGCCACTACTCCCGCCGCTTCTCCGGCGGGTTCTTACCCCGATGCAAACTTCCTCGTGGTTCCTTCTCCCCTCGCTGCTCTCCAGCGCCTCGCTGAGCGTCACCGTGACGAGTTTGACATCCCTGTTGTCGGCATTACGGGTTCTAATGGCAAGACCATGGTCAAGGAGTGGCTTAACCAACTGCTCTCCCCGTCTATGACGGTTACCCGTTCCCCGAAGAGCTACAACTCCCAGATTGGTGTCCCCCTCTCTGTCTGGCTCCTCAACGAACACACGCAGGTGGGACTCTTCGAGGCGGGCATCAGCCAACCCGATGAGATGGCATCGCTTGCCGACATCATCCAACCCACCATCGGCATCCTTACCTCTCTGGGTGCCGCCCACCAGGAGAATTTCCGCTCTATGGAGGAGAAATGCATGGAGAAGATGCAACTGTTCCATAGTGCCAAGGTCATCGCCTACAATAGCGATGATGACATCATCTCCCGCTGCATCCGCCGCTCTGGTTTCAAGGGCGAGAAGATTGGTTGGAGCCGCGAGAACGCAAGCGCTCCCCTCTATATAGCCACCGTGTCCGCCTCTTCTGCCGCTGTGCCCGCAGCGTCCGCTGCGGGTACCACCGTCACTTATATATATAAAGGAACGCGCGCGTCATATACCCTACCGTTCTTCGACGAGGCCTCCATGCAGTGTTCCTTCGCCTGTGCGGCAATAGCCCTTTACTTAGGCATCACCCCCGACGAACTGGCGGAGCGCATGTCCCACCTGGAACCTGTCGCCATGCGCTTGGAGGTCAAGGAAGGTCAGCATGGCTGTCTCCTTATCAACGACTCCTACAATAGCGATATCAACTCCCTCGATATCGCCCTCGACTTCATGTCCCGCCGCACGGCTTCTGCTGCTGTGTCCGCAGCATCAGCTGCGGGTCCCATTGCCACTACTCCCGCTGCTTCTCCGACGGGTCCTCGCACCCTCATCCTCTCCGACATCTACCAGACCGGTCGTGACGATGCCGATCTTTATGCGGAGGTCTTGGCGCTCTGCACCAAGCGTGGCATCACGAAGTTCATCGCCATCGGTCCCCGCATCACTGCCGCCCTTTCCGCTGCCGCTGTGCCCAGCAGCTTTGCCGCTGGGGTGTTCTTCTTCCCCACCACCGAGGCCTTCCTCCATTCCGAAACTTTCCGCTCCCTTCATGACGAACTCATCCTCATCAAGGGCGCCCGTTCCTTTGGCTTCGACCGTATCACGGAACAGCTGGAGCAGAAGGTCCACGAGACCATCCTCGAGGTCAACCTCAATGCCGTGGTCGATAACCTCAACTACTACCGCTCCTTCCTGAAGCCCTAGACCAAGCTCGTGTGTATGGTCAAGGCGGATGCCTATGGTGACGGTGCCGTGGAGGT
>JAEEGG010004936.1_pt1 | contig 32129 bp, 21 predicted proteins | sample 9134161 | NCBI WGS metagenome assembly JAEEGG01 (sample SAMN16246543, study PRJNA631951) | gut metagenome | biome: gut microbiome; feature: rumen; material: CR-attached | host: Bos | place: Iran: Karaj | collected 2018-10 | reverse complement strand
GCCCGCCGCGGAAGACGTCCCCGCCGACGCCGTTCCCCCCGTCCCCGACGCCCCCGCCGCCGACTGACCCCAACCAGCAACCCATTTCGAATTCCACAAGGAGACCCCATGAGCACCCCCACCACGACCCCCAAGAACATCCTCGGCCGCACCATCGGCATCCTGCTGCTGGCCGCCGCCGTCGCCGGCATCGTCTTCTACCACAACAAGCCGGAAGAGACCCCGCCGGACACCTCCGTGCGCCCCCTCAAGAGCCTTGTCGTCGGCGAAGCCATCCGCCGTCCCGTCCTCCGCTTCCCGGGGACCCTCGACGCCGACACCGGCGTCGACCTCTCCTTCGAAGTCGGCGGCCGCATCGTCGAATTCCCCCTCGTCCGCGGCCAGCAGGTCGAGAAGGGCGACATCCTCGCGAAGCTCGACGAGAGCGACTTCAAGAACCAGGTCAAGGACGCCCAGGCCCAGCTCGACCTCGCCGAAAGCACCCTCGCCCGCACCCAGAAGGCCCTCGAGATCAACGCCGTCTCCCAGGAAGACTACTCCAAGGCCAAGGCCAGCCGCGACGCCGCCAAGGCCCGTCTCGCCATCGCCAAGAAATCCCTCGACGACACCGTCCTGCGCGCCAAGTTCTCCGGCACCGTCTCCGACACCTACGTCGACAACTTCCAGACCGTCGCCGCCGGCACCCGCATCCTCAAACTCCAGGACATCAGCGTCCTCAACCTCGACGTCCAGATCCCCGAGACCTACCTCACCCGCGCCAACCGCGTATCCACCGAACGGCCCGACAGCGTCGTGACCACCGTCGAATTCGACTCCCTGCCCGGCGAGCGCTTCCCCGTCGAACTCAAGGAATACTCCACCTCGGCCGACCCCGTCACCCAGACCTTCCGGGCCACCTACACCATGCCGCATCCCGAAGACGACAGCATCGTCCTTCTGCCCGGCATGACCGGCACCCTGACCGTCGAAATCTCCGAAGACGCCCCCGTGCCCGAAGCCCCCGACGCCGGCCTCGTCCAGATCCCCTCCGACGCCGTGGGCACCGCCAGCGACGCCAGCTTCTTCGTCTGGCTCATGACCCCGGCCGAAGGCGAAGACGGCATCTGGACCGTCGCCAAGCGCACCATCACCATCGGCGAGCGCACCGGCGACCTCGTCAACGTGACGAGCGGCCTTTCCGCGGGCGACCGCATCGCGGCCGCGGGCATCACCATCCTGACCGAAGGCCGCCGCGTGACCCTCTACTCCGACCCCGCCCCCCAGGGCGCCGACCCCGCCGCCGCCGCCGCCGAAGACGCCGCCGACAAGAACTGAAAAACAGGCCCGACCGCCCGAACAGCCCCCCACCGGCCCCCCACGGCAAAAGCGAACATGGCGTTGCGCGACTACATCGGCGAGGCGACGGCCTACGACCGGAAGATCCAGCTCGAACGGAAAGACCCGTCGAGCTGGCTCAAGAGCGTCAGCGCGTTCGCGAACACCGAAGGCGGCAAGTTGCTCTTCGGCGTGGCGGACGACGGCTCGCCTGTCGGTCTCGCCGATGCACAAGGCGACGCCGAGGCCCTCAGCGAAGCGGGCCACAGGGTAGGGCGGCGAGTCCCCTCGCCGCCGGCGAAAGGGCTTTGCATTCGGGAGAATGGGACGAGCGGATGCATCATGCTTGGGAAAGTCCGGCATTCACACTTGCCCGCCGTTTTCCTGTGGAATCCCTTGCACCGGCGGGCAGGGACTGCCCGCCCTACCCATCTAAAACTAGGGGGAAACACAAGTTTTTCGACTGGCAATCCAACCATCAGCGGCATCGGATCGTCCTCGACGGACACGGAGTCTGGAACTCCCGCCAAAGGAGCCGTTGACACTATCACCAAAACTGACACCAAAACTGACACCAAAACCATCAGCAAAGAGGCCAAGGAAATCCTGAAGATTCTCGCAGGGAACCGCCACGTTTCGGCAGAGCGGCTTGGCCAAATGCTGGGACTGTCCGTGTCCGGCGTCCGCTACCACCTCCGGGCATTGACAAAGGAATCCTTGATCAGGCGCATCGGCAGTTCCAAGACCGGCTACTGGGAGGTCGTGAAATGAACATCACCAAATCCAACATCTCTCGCGAAGTCTTCACCTGGATGATTTTTCTCGCCATCTTCGCGGCGCTGGCTTTCTTGGCGTACGGATGTTGGCGCGATCCGAGTTCGTTTGCGGGAATGTGGGGGCGTATCGCGTTGTTCTACGTGCTACCCTGCGCATTGCTGTTCGGGGGATTGTTCTGGTTCGGCAGCCGACTCGTCCGCACCGGACGCCGCGGCGGGCGGGTGCTGGTCGGCATCGGCACGGCAGGAGGTGTCCTGGCTTCGGCCTTCCTGGTTTGGTTCGGGGTGGTTGCCGGACCGTGGTACGATGGCATCATCGCCCAAGGCACGGCGCCGGATGGGCGCGAATATGTCGTCACCCAGGCTTGGTATGACTGGTACGACGGATATGACGTGCGGCTCTTCCACCGGGAAGCGGATGGAATGTGGCATTCTTGGTGGGGTGGCCACTTCTGGGGCCCGTTCGACCACGTGGACGGAATCCGGTTGGACGGGCCGGACGGCCGCCCCGTCCTCCTCCGCGCACGCGGCCGCGTCCACGGCGGCGAATGGTCTTTCCAGTCCGGCCACACGAACGACCATCCGGCGGACCTCGCGCCCGCCGACCTTCTGGCCTTCCATCAAAAGGAAATGCGCGACCTGAGAACCGCCGCGGCCCTCGCACCCCATGCGGAGGAACCGGCCAAATGAACATTTATGAAATTGTGCATTATGCATTGTGCATTGTGAATTCTGACCTCTAACCCCGGACACCCCATGAGCATTGCCCAGTACTGCATCGACAAGAAAATCATCACCTACGTCCTCTCCGCCGCGCTCCTCTTCGGCGGCATGTACGCCTACACCAAGATCGGCCGGCTGGAGGACCCCGAGTTCACCATCAAGGTCGCCCAGATCGTCACGGCCTACCCCGGCGCCACCGCCGAGGAAGTCCTCAACGAAGTCACCGACCCCATCGAGACCGCCGTCCAGAAGCTCGGCGAACTCGACAAGGTCACCAGCACCTCCTACGCCGGCAAATCCATCATCTCCGTCGAGATCAAGGACGAAGTCCCCAAGGCCAGCCTCCCGCAGGTCTGGACCAAGCTCCGCCACAAGGTCTCCGACATGCAGGACCAGCTCCCCTCCGGCTGCTCCACCCCCCTCGTCCTCGACGACTACGGCGACGTCTACGGCGTCCTCTACGCCATCTACGGCGACGGCTACTCCATGGCCGAACTCAAGGAATACGCCAAGACCCTCCGCCGCGAACTGCTCCTCTGCGACGACGTCGCCAAGATCGAACTCCTCGGCGAGCGCACCGAAACCATCTACCTCGAAATCTCCCGCTCCCGCCTCGCCTCCCTCGGCATCTCCCCCGGCGAAATCGCCGCCACCATCGCTGGCCAGAACGAAGTCGCGCCCGCCGGCAACCTCACCGTCGGCGACCGCTACATCCGCATCTCGCCCGCCGGCAAGATCGACTCCGTCGAAGAACTCGGCGACCTGCTGATCGTCCACACCGACCCCTCCACCGGCGCGCGCTCCACCCTCCGGTTGCGCGACATCGCCACCATCCGGCGCGGCTACAACGATCCCCCCGGCTCCATCCTCCGCTACAACGGCCACCCCTGCATCGCCCTGGGCATCTCCACCGTCGCCGGCGGCAACTGCATGGTCATGGCCGACAGCATCGACAAACGCCTCGCCGAACTCCTCCCCGAGACCCCGATCGGCATCGAAATCGGCGTCGTCTCCCACCAGGCCACCAGCGTCGACACCGCCATCCAGGGCTTCGTCGTCAACCTCGTCGAAGCCGTCATCATCGTCATCGCCGTCCTCCTCGTCGCCATGGGCCTCCAGAGCGGCGTGCTCATCGGCCTCGTCCTCGTCGTCACCGTCATGGCCACCGTCCTGGTCATGTGGCAGATCGGCGTCCTCTTCGAGCGCATCAGCCTGGGCGCCTTCATCATCGCCCTGGGCATGCTCGTCGACAACGCCATCGTCATCACCGAGGCCGTCCTCATCGCCGCCCAGAAGGGCGAAGACAAGGTCAAGGCCGCCGTCGCCATCGTCGAACAAACCAAATGGCCCCTCCTCGGCGCCACCGGCGTCGCCATCCTCTCCTTCGCGCCCGTCGGCGCCTCCAACGACTCCACCGGCGAATTCTGCCGCTCCCTCTTCCTGGTGCTGGGCATCTCCCTGTTCCTGAGCTGGATCTTCGCCATCACCCTCACCCCCCTGCTCGCCGCCACCTTCCTCAAGGGCAAGAAAAAGAAAGCCGGCGACGCCGCCTCCGACGCCCCCGTCGACCCCTACGCCGGCCCCTTCTACCGCGCCTACCGCGGCTTCCTCGAAGGTTGCATCCGCCACCGCTGGCTCTTCATGATGCTGATGCTCGCCATGCTCGCCGCCGCCTGCTACGGCTTCGGGCGCGTCAAGCAGAACTTCTTCCCCAACTCCACGCGCCCCCAGATGATGATCCACATGCGCATGCCCGAAGGTTCCGCCATCGAAGCCACCGACGCGCGCATCCGGGCCATGGCCGACTGGGTCCGCACCCTCGACGGCGTCACCGGCGTCACCGAAATGAGCGGCACCGGCGGCCTGCGCTTCCTGCTGACCTACAGCCCCGAGAACGACGACACCGCCTACGGCATCCTCTTCGTCGACCTCGCAGACTACCACCTCTTCGAAGAAATCTCCCGGCAGGTCGACGACCACGCCGCCGAGATCGCCCCCGACGCCCTCGTCTACACCCAGCGCTTCGTCCTCGGCCCCGGCGACCCCCAGAAGATCCAGATGCGCATCCTCGGCCCCGACGGCCAGACCCTCCGCCGCTACGCCGACCGCTGCCTCGACGTCATGCGCGCCGACGAAGGCCACCTCGTCGAGATCCAGACCGACTGGCAAAACCGCGTCGACCTCCTCCAGCCCATCGTCTCCGAAGCCCGCGCCCGCAACCTCGGCGTGACCCGCCGCGACATCGCCATGGGCCTCCTCGCCGCCACCGACGGCAGCCCCATCGGCTACTACAAGGAAGGCGACGAAAGCCTGCCCATCGTCGTCCGCTCCCCCGAAAGCGAGCGCAACGACCCCGAATCCCTCATGTCCTCCTGGTTCTGGGCGTCCAACCTCGGCCGCTCCATTCCCCTCGCGCAGGTCGTCGACGGCCTCCAGAGCACCACCGAAGAAGCCCTCCTCCAGCGGCGCAACCGCATGCTCTGCATCACCGTCAAATGCAACCCCGACCCCAACGGCGGCGAAACCGCGGCGACCGTCTTCGACCGCCTCGCGCCCAAACTCCTGGCCGCGTGCGCCGACATGCCCGAAGGCTACAGCACCGACTGGGGCGGCGAGCACGAAGACTCCGGCAGCGCCAACTCCAGCCTGGGCAGCAAACTCCCGGCCGTGCTGCTGATGATGGTCTTCGTGGTCATCTGCCTCTTCAACTCCCTGCGGCAGCCCCTGGTGATCTTCATGACCGTTCCGCTGATCATCATCGGCGTCGTCGTGGGCCTGCTGTCCTTCGACCAGCCCTTCGGGTTCATGGCCCTGCTGGGCTTCCTGAGCCTGATCGGCATGCAGATCAAGAACGCCATCGTCCTGATCGACGAAATCAACGCCCAGACGGCGGCCGGCGTCGACCGCTACACCGCGGTGGTGAACGCGGGCGTCACGCGCGTCCGTCCCGTGGCGCTCTCCGCGGGCACGACGGTCCTGGGCATGCTCCCGCTGGTGGTGGACGCCTTCTACGCCGCGATGGCGGTGACGATCATGTGCGGCCTGACCTTCGCGACGCTCCTGACCATGGTCGTCATCCCCGTCAACTACACCATCCTCTTCCGCATCCCCAGCCCCGCGAAGAAGTAGTTCCCCCCCGGCCTCCAAAACCCCGCAACGCCCCCGCCCCCGCGGGGGCGTTTGCTTTGCCAAGATGGGGAAACTCCGAGGAGGGGCCTGTGGCGCCAAACACGGAGGGAACGGAGGCACGGAGACACGGAGAGATTTTGGATGGAGCGTTTGTTGGAGGAGACTTCGCACCCGGAAAACGCCGGACAAACGTTTCTTCGGGACGTTTTCGGAAGTGCGAAGCTCCTCCCTGGAAAATCTCCGTGTCTCCTTCCTCCGCGCGCTCCGTGTTTTGCGCCGCAGGCAGAGGAAAAAGGGGAGCGGGCGGGGTTGTTCCATGTTTCCCCATCATCTCCCCTCCAGCGGCGCGGCTGGAAGCCGCACCTCCGGAAGTCGCGCGACACTTGTTCAGCAGGTCTTGCGCCACTTCCGGGGGGGGCGGCATCCTGCCGCGCCACATGTCCAAGTCCATGGCAAGGGTGGGGGAAGGGAGAGTTGGAACAGGATTGCAGGGTGGGGCGGGCGGAAAAAGTGCGAGGCAGGGTATTTTGCGCTTGATGGAAGGGGGAGGATGGGGGAAAAAAGAGGAAAGGGCCGGGCAGACGGGCGCCGCGGGTTCGGCATTCCCCGGACAACCGGCCGGAAAGAAACCAAGAGAACAGAAAAAGTCACAACTTTTTGACATCCATATTTTAGCGTAAACTGCTAAACGACGCCTCTCCGGAAATACAACCACATTTTCCCACCGTCGTAGCCTTGGCAAACCGTATCGGCTTGTCTCGAACCGTAGCAGAACTGCGCCCATCCCGGGCGCGTTCTGGCCATGTGTTCGAGACGGGCCTGTGGTTGGGCTCCCGGAGAGGGCATGGTTCGAGAACGCGCTTTTTGTTTGCTCCATTCCATGCTGCCGCGATGCAGACGCACAGCGGCCATGAAAAAGCACCACAACAAGCAAAACCACGCAGGGGACATCCGGGGAGGGACGGGCGGGGCACCGCGCACGGCGGCGGGGCGGGCCGCGCGGGGAGGTCGGCGGGAATGACCTCGAACTTCTTCAACAACACGGACGGGAACACCCTGTTCGCCAAGTTCCGGGGCATTGCGGAGGGGATGGCCGATTTCCACACGTTCCAGGCGGTCTCGGGGTTCTTCCGCTCGTCGGGCTGGTTCAAGCTGCGCAAGGAGTTGGAGCGGGCGAAGACCATCCAGGTCCTCGTCGGCATCGACCTCGACGACGTGTTCCGGCGGCGCGACCGCTCGGCGTTGTTCCTGGGGGCTGCGACGGAGGAGGCCCGCCGCCGGTACGCGGCCGCGTTCGCGGACGACATCCGCGAGGCGGGCTACTCGGGGGACATCGAGCGGGGCATCCTGCAATTCTGCGAGGACATCGCCTCGGGGCACCTGGAAATCCGCATCCATCCCTCGAAGAATCTCCACGCGAAGTTCTACCTCTGCCTGCCGGAACACCACACGGAGCACGCCGTCGGGTGGGTCATCATGGGCTCCTCCAACCTCTCCGATTCGGGGTTGGGGACGACCTCCGCGCCGCGCTACGAGCTGAACGTTTCCATGACGCGCTACGAGGACGTGGCCTACTGCCGCGGCGAGTTCGCGCGCCTCTGGGAGGAGGGGATACCCGTCCGTCCCGGGGACGTGGTGCGCGCCCGGGCGGAGACGCATCTCGACCGGAGCGCGACCCCGTGGGAACTGTGGATGAAAATCCTGATCGACGCCTTCGGCGACCTGGCGGAAGACGATTTTTCCATGGACCTGCCGCCGGGCTTCCTGGACCTCAAGTACCAGCGCGACGCCGTTATCCAAGGCTACCAGATGCTCCGGCGCTACGACGGCTTCTTCCTCGCGGACGTGGTGGGGCTGGGCAAGACGGTGGTGGCGGCGATGGTCGCCAAGCGCTTCGCCGAAGCGAACGGCGGGCGGACCCGCATCCTCGTGGTCCATCCCCCGGCGGTCGAGCGGAACTGGAAGGACACCTTCCGGCAGTTCCAGCTGTTCCGCAAGACCAGTTTCGTCTCCAACGGATCGCTCGACAAAATCCTCGACCCGGCGAAGGCCACGTTGCCCGATGCGGGCGAGTACGACCTGGTCATCGTGGACGAGTCGCACAACTTCTGCAACAAATCGGCGGGCCGCTTCGACGACCTCCAGCGCATCGCGAAGACGCCGCGCGCGAATCCCGGCCGGATACCGGGCCGCCGGAAGAAGGTGATGCTCCTTTCCGCGACGCCCCTCAAGAACGGGCCGGAAGACCTGAAGAACCAGATGCTTTTCTTCCAGGACGAGCGGCGTTGCACCATTGGCGGTGTGACGAGCCTTGCAGACTACTTCGCGCCGAAGATTGCCGAATACAAGAAAATCCAGCGCGCCCGCCGCCAGGGCGGCCCCTCCGGCCAGGCCCGCATCGACGCCCTCTACGCCCGAATCCAGCACGACCTCCTCGACAAGGTGACCGTCCGCCGGACGCGCCGCAACCTGCAGAACGACCCGGACTACGCGGCGGACCTGGCCAAGCAGGGCATCGTCTTCCCGGAAATCGCCCCCCCGGACTCCCTCCAGTACCAGCTCGACGGCGGCCTCGACGCGCTCTTCTGGGACACGATGCAGACGCTCTGGAATGACGTCTCCTACGCCCGCTACCGCGCCATCGAATTCTTCGTCCCCGAATATGCCAAGAAATACCCCCGGGCCCAGCAGATCGCCACCTCCCTCCGCGCGGTCTACCAGACCCACATGGTCAAGCGCCTCGAAAGCTCCTTCCACGCCTTCCGCCAATCCCTGGCCACCTTCATCGCCATCACGCGGGACACCATCGGGATGTTCCGGCAGGACAAGGTCCTCGTCATCCCCGAGCTGGATGTCGCGGCCGAGCTGGCCAAGGGGCTCACCCTCGACGAAATCGTCGAAAAGGCCATCGCCCGCAACCGCGACCGCTACGCCGGACGCGACGACCTCTGCTACCCCGCCTCCGCTTTCCGCCCCGACTACCTTCCCCTGCTGGAGCGGGACCTGGCCATCCTGGAGGACCTGGCCGCCAAGTGGGCCGAGGTCCGCACCGACCCCAAATGCGACCTGTTCCTGCGCGAGCTCTCGGGGACCTTCCTGCACCGCCGCATCAACAAGGAAGGGCGCCTCGTCATCTTCTCCGAGAGCGTGGACACCCTCCGCTACCTCGAAGAGCGCCTCGGGCGCGACGACGTCCTCCTCGTCCACTCCGGCAACGCCAAGCGCTGCCGCTCCCGCATCCGCGCGAACTTCGACGCCAACATCCCGCCGGACGAGCGGGCCGACGACATCCGCATCCTGCTCTGTTCCGACGCCCTCGCCGAAGGCGTCAACCTCCACCGCGCCAACGTCATCGTCAACTACGACACCCCCTGGAACGTCACCCGCCTCATGCAACGCATCGGCCGCGTCAACCGCATCGGCTCCTCCGCCCCGGCCATCCGCAACTTCCTCTTCTACCCCTCCGACCAGGGCAACCGCGCCATCGGCCTTTACGAAAACGCCCTCCTCAAGATGCAGGGCTTCCACTCCGCCCTCGGCGAAGACGCCCAGATCTTCTCGCGGGAGGAAATCGTCAAGGAATTCCGCCTCTTCGATTCCGCCGTGAAGGACGAGACCGACGACCTCCTCGAACTCATGCGCGCCGTGCGTGCCCTCCACGCCGACCGCCCCGACGATTACCGCCGGATCAAGGCCTTGCCTCCCAAGTGCCGCGTCGTCCGGGCCGCGCGGGAAGGCGCGTCAGGCTCCGTCGTCCACCTCCGCTCCTCCCGCAAATCCGGCTACTACCTCGTCGAAGGCGGCCGCGCCACCCCCGTGGACTTCCTGACCGCCGCCAAGAGGATGCGCGCCGACGAGTCCGAGCCGGGCCTCCCCCTCGACGCCGCGCCCGCCCACTACGCCGACGTCAACCTCGCCCTCGAAGCCTTCCGCCGGGAAGCCGCCGACGGCCACGCGGGGGTGGCCGCCCCCGTTGCGGGGCTTCCCGTCCCCGCCCGCGGCTCCCGTTCCCTGAAAACCGCCGCCACCTTCCTCCGCAAAGTCGGCCGCTGGGTCGGCACGGGAGCCCTGCCGCCCGGCCTGGCCCCCTTGCTGAAGGAACTGGAAGAAGCCATCGCAGCCGGCTCCCTCGCCCACCTCGAATTCGGCCTCCGCGACCTCGCTGCCGCCTTTGCGGACCTGGGCCCCCTCCTGCCGCCGGACCGCGCCCCGTCCCTCGAAAACGCCCTCCGCGCCCTCCATGCCAAATACTTCGGCCCCGCCCGCCCCGCCGCCCCTCGGAGCCCCGAAGAAGAAACCGAACCCCTCGTCGTCCTCTCGGAAACCTTTTCGGAGGACGCGGCCCCGTGAACCCCACCCCCTGAAAGGGACGCTCCGCCGCCCCGGAAAGAGACCCGCCCGTGCACCCCGATACAGACGCCCTCCGCACCCTCTTCGCCTCCCCCTTCTCCCCCGGCAAGTGGACCGAGGTCCTCGCCGGGCTCTTCGGCGTGCGCCAGGCCGCTGACGGCCAGTTGCTGGAGCGCCCCCGTCCGGTGGCGGTTCCAGACGCCGTCGGCTTCTTCCTCGGCCGCTTCACCACCTCCGACGGCTACCTCGTCGGCCTCTTCCGCTGCGAAATCGCCGCGGGCTCCGTCCTCCGCCGCCGGGTCGGCCTGCGGAACCTCGTCCACCGCTACCTCGGCACCGACTTCGACGCCGCCCTGGCCGTCTTCACCGAGCGCGGTTCCGGCGCCTGGCGATTCTCCTTCATCTGCGACCTCAAGGGCGAGGCCACCGCCCCCAAGCGCTTCACCTACGTCTTCGGCGTCCCCGGCATCCCCCTCCGCACCCCCGTCGGGCGCTTCGCCGCCCTCTCCGCCTCCCGGGAACCGGACCGCCCCGTCTCCATGGCGGCCATGCGCGACGCCTTCTCCGTCGAAGCCCTCTCCGACGAATTCTTCGCCGCCTACAAGGAACACTACGAAACCTTCGTCGCCCGCATCACCGGCAAACGCTTCGTCAAACAGGGTGGCAAGTGGGTGGAAACCGCAACCGGCCGCCCTGACCGCGACCTCTACCGCACCTTCGGCAACGACGACAAGCGCGTCCGCGACTACGTCAAGAAGATGCTCGGCCGCCTTGTCTTCCTCCACTTCCTCCAGAAAAAAGGCTGGCTCGGCGCCCGCGGGGGCGGCTGGACCGGCGGCGACCCCGCCTTCCTCCTCAACCTCTTCGAGAAGGCCACCCCCGCCCAGCAGGACGACTTCCTCGACGGTGTCCTCGAAAACCTCTTCTTCAACGCCCTCAACACCGACCGTTCCGCCCGCGGAGACCTCTTCGACACCGGCGTCCCCGGCATCGGCGAATGCCGCATCCCCTACCTCAATGGCGGCCTCTTCGAGCGCGACGGCCTCGACGACCTCCGCGTCCGCTTCCCCGCCGCCTACTTCCGCGACCTCCTCCGCTTCTTCTCCGAATACAACTTCACCATCGACGAAAACGACGCCGACGAAGCCGAAGTCGGCATCGACCCCGAAATGCTCGGCCGCATCTTCGAGAACCTCCTCGAAGACAACAAGGACAAGGGCGCCTTCTATACCCCAAAGGAAATCGTCCGCTACATGTGCCGCCGCTCCCTCCTCGCCCACCTCTCCGAAGGAGAAAAGGAGAAAGACGCCGCCGCCATCACCGCCTTCCTCGACACCCGCGACCCCACCGCGCTACCGAAGCCCCTTGCCGCTCGCCTCGCCGCCAAACTCCGCGACGTCAAGATCTGCGACCCCGCCATCGGCTCCGGCGCCTTCCCCATGGGCCTCCTGCGCGAACTCCACGACCTCCGTGCCGCCCTCGAGCCCGCCCCGCCGGACCTCAAACGCCAGATCATCGAAAACAACATCTACGGCGTCGACATCGAAAAAGGCGCCGTCGACATCGCCCGCCTTCGCTTCTGGCTCGCCCTCGTCGTCGACGCCGATTCCCCCACGCCCCTCCCCAACCTCGACTTCAAGATCATGCAAGGCAACTCCCTCGTCGAATCCTGGAAGGGCCACGACCTCTCCGGCATCGCCGATGGAGCCACGACGAAAAAACTACCCGCGCTCTCCCTCCCCGGCATGTCCGCGCCTGCCATGCAACTGACCTTTTTCGACGAAGCCGCCAAGCCAATCCACATCAAGCTGCGCAGCCTCCTCCACCGTTGGTTCGCCTGTTTCGATCACAAGGAACGTTCCCTCCTCCGGAAAGAAATACACGCCGCCGTTGAAGACATCTTCCGCGGTCTGGGCTCCGACGTCTCACTCGAAGGCATCGACCCCTCCGCCAACACCGAGTTCTTCCTCTGGCACCTCTGGTTCGCCGAAGTCTTCGAGAACGGAGGCTTCGACATCGTCATTGGCAATCCGCCCTATGTCTTTGCGCGGGAAAGTAAGGAAAAAGGGCTGACTACAGAGGTCAAGAAGTTCTATTACGACCATTTTGCCTTGGCCCAATATCAAATCAACCTTTACCCCCTGTTCATCGAGCAAGGTACGAACCTTTTACGGCATAACGGGATTTTTGCCTATATAGTGCCTAACAACTGGCTGACAATCAACACGAACAAGGAGTTGCGGAAGTACATCCTCGGGATGTCCGACATTCAAATCGTAAACTTCTACAAACGTGTGTTTGAGAGCGCAGATGTCGATTCCAGCATCGTCTTGTTCCGTAAGGCACCAGATGCTGGTCGCCTTGCCCTTTGCGAAGCCACGGCTAAAGACCGCGTAGATTTGATTGTCGAGACGGATGCAAAGACCTTTTTGGCAAAGAAGGATTATGTCATCAATGGCGAACTCTTCAAAAATAATTCATTTGCAGTAATTCTGGACAAAATTGAAGGCTCTTCGGTGGAGTTGAAAGAAATTGCGGATGTGAAATGTGGGTTGGGCGCCTATGGCAAACACAAAGGTATTCCCCCGCAAACAGAGTCAATGATTCGCAATCGAATCTACCATTCATATCAAAAGAAAGGTACTGATTGGTTCGAGTACATTGAGGGCGAAGATGTGCAAAGATTCCATCTTTCATGGAGAAACAAAGAATATCTGAAGTGGGGTAAACACCTGCGAGAACCTCGGAATAATTGGGACTTGTTTTCCTCTCCTCGGATTCTGGTACGGCAGATTCCATCAAAACTTCCATATTGCATTAATGCTTGCTACACAGAAGACGTGATCTTGAATGACCGAAACTCAATGAATGTCATTTACATCACGGAAAATCCAATATTTGTACTGGGAGTATTGAACTCGAAGGCCATTTCGTTCTGGTTTGCTTACAAGTTCGGAAAATTGCAACGTGGCATCTTTCCTCAATTCAAGATCAACGAACTGGCAAGTTTCCCGATTCCACGCGCCACTGATTCCGAACAGAAGCGCATAGCCACGCTTGTAGACCGCATCCTTTTGGCAAAAGCGAAAGACCCAGACGCGGACACAACATCGGACGAACGTCGGATAGACGAGCTGGTGTACAAGCTGTACGACCTGACGCCGGAAGAGATTGCTATGGTGGACGGCTCGGCTTCCTGACCCCTCCCTTCTTGCGCCTTCCCACGAGCCGGGAAGGCCGCCAGCCGTCATAACGGGGCCGACTAGCGCCTATCGGCCCGACACAAGAAGTGCCCGATTTTTACCTCCCCTGAGCGAAACGGGATTGTCTGCCTCCTTCCTTTTATCTAAAATGCCGCTCCGAAGGAATGAGTTGACGCAATGCGATGGCAAAAGACATTATCAAATTTCACGAAAGATTTCGCGGGAGGGGATTATCCCAAAGAACTCAATCCGCAACTCTACAAACTCGTCGGCCTGACGAAATCGGAAATAGCCTACCTCGAGAAAACTATTCGCGATATCGATTTTGCCCGCAAGGGTAAGTCAAATCCATGAGTAAGGCATAAGGTAAAAGTTATGGCCAATGGAGTGAGAGCGAGAATACTGGGTGACGATTATCAGGCTCTTGTCTTTTGGATACAGGTCTGTCGTATGTTGCAGGGGACGGATCATATTGTCGCTGTCGAGATTGAGTCCGCCGACCTCAAATCATTGGATGACATCGTTGTCCGGTATGAAGCACCACAGTCAGATAAAGTCTGTTCTTTTGTATTCGATTGCTACCAAGTAAAATATCACGTCGATTATCAGGGAGCCATTACGGCCGAAGCATTGATAGATCCCTTATTTATTAATGCTAAAAAGAGTTCATTTTTGCAGCGAGCTCATCAAATCTGGAAGAGATATCGCCAGGAAGGGTGCAGGATAATTTTCTATTCTGCGTGGTCTATTGATTCCCACGACATTTTGAGTAGCGTGGTATCTACTTGCGACAAACGATTGTATTTGAAGAAATTTTTTGAATCCAAATGGAAAAGGAAGAACGATTACCGGGCTGTCTTGCAAAAATGGATGTTGCACTTGGGAATCAGCGATCAAAAAGAAATGTCAGACTTTTTGACATATCTTCGTATAGAGCCAGGCTTGCAGCTGGAAACACTAGAGGACATCCTAAATGATAAATTGCTACTTGCAGGTTTGAAACCGATACTGAATGGAAAGTTTAATTCTTATCTTGAAGCCGCACGATGTTTTATCAAAGACAATAAAATTCGTTTGAACAAAGAAGAAATTATTTCCGTTTGCAAACAGAATGATTTATGGAACGGTCAGCCCTTGATTTCTCCCCGAAGAAAGAAAATCGGGATTAAAGCCGTGTGTACTGATACACCGGGGATGAAGAAGTGGGCTGATGCTGTATGTGACCTAACAAAACACTTTGAGGGGCGTGAATTGTTGGGCGATTGTAATTGGTTTGAGGGTATTGCCGGGCCAATATATTCCTTCTTGTCTAAAGAACTTTCTCTGGGAGATGATTGCGAATTATGGATTGCGGCACATACAACTATAGCCATTCTCTGTGGATATGTATTGAATGTCCACTCGGGAACATCTGTTAGCCTCGTGCAAAATGGAAATGCTGGTCGCCAGATTTGGCCTATTCCCTCGTTCATTCCTAAGTTACATCCATCATCTTGTACTAGCCAGATTACGGAACTTGAGCACACTGTATCAAGAGATCTTGCGGTCGCAGTCAGCATAACCAATGATGTATATGAAGATGTCTGTTTATATATGCAGCAGAACCCTGTGGCGGGGAGGCTTCTCCATTTACGTCATCAGTCCTGTGGCCCCTGTGCAATAGCTGATGCCGCAGCAGCTATAGAGTGTGCCGAAACAATCATGCGTGAAGTGAAACACTGCAAAATGGAGTACAACCCATCCGCACAGTTGCATTTTTTTATCTCTGCGCCCAATGCATTTTCTTTTGTCTTGGGTCAACGCATTAGGGGGCTTGGTCTTATCCACCTTTATGAATTTGATAATGAACGGTGTCGCAGTGGAACATATAAACCATCGCTTCAACTACCTCTCAAGAAAGGATTGTAAATGGCCATTTTGAAAACATACTTTAAGGACTTTCTTACAGATATCCGACTGACACAATCTCAGCGCGAGGCGTGTGCCAAAGGACACGCTGAATTAAGAGACGGGCTCAAAGATGATCCAGATTTAAGTCCCATCATCATAGGAACTTTTTTGCAGGGAAGTTACAAGCGCCATACGGCAATACGGTCGCCCAGGGAAGAAAGTCGGTCGGATGTTGACGTAATTGTCGTGACGAATATGGATAGCGAGAAGTGGACTCCACGACAGGCATTGGATAGATTCAAGCCGTTTTTGGAGAAACACTATAAAGGGAAATACCAAGCTCAAGGACGTTCGTGGGGAATCAAATTGGACGATGTGGACATTGATTTGGTTGTCACCTCTGCGCCGGGTGAAGCCACCCGTGACGCATACCTCAAGTTTTACGACCTAGATGAAGAAGAGCTCAGGGATGCTGCCGACCAGGAATGGAAGGCGGAACCGCTTTTGATTCCCGATCGCAATGCCGGGAAATGGAAAAAAACTCACCCTCTGGCACAAATCCTTGCAACATTGCAAAAGAACAAAGCCACGAACCGTCATTACATTAATGTCGTGAAAGCCATCAAGTGGTGGAAGCACGCATTGCATCCGGAGCCCGAACCTCCGAAAAGCTATCCTCTCGAACACTTGATTTGGCACGTATGTCCAGATGCCATTCAGTCTGTGGCCGAAGGTGTTGTGCTGGCTTTTGAACATATTCGGGATGATTATCGCCACTGTGTAGCTAGCGGTACGAAGCCATTCTTGCCAGATCATGGAGTGCCGGAACACGATGTGTTTGCAAAAGTCAGGAATGAAGAGTTTGCCGCGTTCCACAAACTGGCCAGTGTTGCGGCAACAACGGCAAGAGAAGCTTATGATGAGGAAGACAAAGCCAAAAGTGCTCGCAAATGGCGGGAATTGTTCGGGGAAAAATTTCCCCTTCCTCCTTCCGATTCGTCGAATAAACACGATGGAAGTAAGGATGGGGGATACACACCAAGACAAGCGCCATCCATTATTGGAGGGGGGCGTTTTGCATAGCGGACAGCGATGTGCACGGAGCGACCAGAATTGCTAAAAATCGCACGACGAACCTTGGAAGGATTGCCCTTTTGCAAGATTCTGGAAGATTTGTCGAAACGTGCAGAAGAGTGGACGCTTCATCTTTCCATAACTATTGATGCGCTGAAGAAGATTCCGAAACGGACAGAATGGTATGTGGTTCTACCCAGAAATTATCCTTGCGGGGAAATAGAAATATTTCCTTCCAAGGTTAACGGCATAACCGACACCTATCCCCATCAAGCGAACAATGCCCCCGGCCAGCAAGATTGTCCGTGGTTGACCGGAAATCCATGTCTCCGTACCAGCCTGAGGTCATTGGGGCGGCGGGAATATGACGAGGAACCCATGTCCGTCGAATGGCGGCTTGCTTGGCATGTCCGCCGTTTGAAAGAATGGCTGGAAAGCGCGGACAGAGGAGATTTGATGAGGGAGGGCGATCCATTTGAATTGCCTGCATATCCAAATGAATTTTCCACGGAACATTTCGGTTTTTTCGGGAGCAGGGGTAAGATTGGCGAATTGACAGAAGAGTCCTGGGGACAATATGGCTCTGCAATCATGCATAGACTTGTTGGGAACCAGCACCGGACCAAGGTATGGCTTCCGGTCAAATTCAAAAATGCGAAGGGAGAATTGATTTCCGACCAAAGCAAAAATGATTTGGAGGGTTGTGAGAAGGCAGACATCTTTGCCCTATGGGTTCGTGTGGCCAGCGTCCCGCATGTTATGACGTGGAAGGGGATTGAAACATACGGAGAATTGCGCAGTTTCTTGAAGCAAGAAAAAATCGAATTTGACAATTTAATCGAGAAATTCAGCGTCAAGTTGAGAGACGGGGAATGTCATCCGTTTTTGATTGGTTTTCCCATCCCGGAAAAAGTTGGCAGCAAACAGGGGGCTTGGTATTGGCGTGCATGCTTGCTCCCTGCTTTGGCGCATGGGCATGTGGACGGGTTCCGTGACAACAATCCTCGTTCCTATCTGGCTTGTGATAAAGTAAGAAATCTTGCTGACAACAAGCCTATCCATTGGCTGAAATCGCGCAGTTGGCATCCAAAAGATATTTTGGACAGAGGGAGTTTCGCGGAAGAATTTTCGGTCAAAAAAATCCTCGTCATTGGACTCGGTGCAGTCGGGGCCTTGGTGGTCGAGTTGTTGGTGCGCGCAGGTATAAAACACCTTGTATTGGTGGATCAGGATCGGCTTGAAATCGGCAATTTGTGCCGACACACATTGACACTTAAAGAACTTGGCGAATACAAAGTAGAGGCCATCTGCCGACGCTTGAAGATGACGGAGCCACATGTTGAAGTGACGGCTTTGCCATCGCCGTTTTACGACGCTTTTTCCGGGGACAACGAAGAATACCGCGATGCCATTGAAAGCTGTGACCTGATTATTGATTGTACGGGGGACGATTCATTGCTTTACGACCTTTCCAGAACCGAATTTGGAGAAGAAAAGATATTTGCCAGCATATCCCTTGGATTTTGGGCACGGCAGTTGTTTGTGTTTTGTGGGAAAGCGAATGCGTTTCCTGTCAATCAATTCATGGAATCCGTCACCCCATACTTGAGGCAAGAACATAAAGCTATGGGAGGGAAAGAACTCCCGCGTAACGGAATAGGTTGCTGGCATCCTGCATTTCCGGCGCGGTGCGACGATGTTTGGATGATGACAGCTGCGGCTGTCAAGATTGTCGAAGCATTTGTCCAAGGCAATGCACTGACGGGGGGATTGACAGTGTTGCGGCAGAAATATGTTGATGGCGTGTTTTGCGGGATTGAAAAGGTTGTTGCGCCGTGAAAAAGACCAGAATCATTCATTTCCGCTCGGCGTGTGGAAGATATGGTGTTTCTTTCCAGCATGCCTTGTTGGTCAAGCTGCTGCATGAGTGCAGGCAAGCTGGCCATAATGAGACAGGGGGAATTCTCTGGGGCAAATACAACGCCAATTTAGATGATGCTGCCATTACGGATTTTTCCCCGGCTCCGAGTGATTCCCGACGGGGGCGATTCTCATTCGAGCGCGGCATTGCAGGGTTGCAAACGAGAGTTCGATTGTTGTGGAAGAAAAACGACCGGGAGTATTATCTCGGCGAATGGCATTTCCATCCGTTTGCTTCATCGGCAGCTAGTTCAACAGATTGTCAACAGATGTTTGCCCATGCGCAGGATCTCCAACTGCAATGTCCTGAGCCCATCATGATTATAATTGGCGGCAATCCCTCTCTTGTCTGGACCGTGAATATCGCCGTGTATACCCGAAAAGGCGAAGTCCATGTCCTTATGCCGCAGGAGAGCAATTGGCAGTCGGCTTGTTCTGTGCGTCAATCAACAGCAATTAGCCCATCAAGTCCCTTCACGAAGTCCAAAAGCCCCATGAATGCCACTTGTCCAGGCGCTTCCCTCTCGCTTGATACAGGAAAGGAATCCAAGCCATGACGAACCAGGAACTCGAAACCGCGATGGTCGCGCACGAATGGGGGCGGATGGAATGGAAGGAGTCGTTCGGCGCGGAATGCATCGAGACGGCGTGCGCGTTCGCGAATGCGGCGGGCGGCTACATCGTGCTGGGGGTGGCGGACGACGGGAGTTTGGCGAAGTCGCCGCTGCGGACCGAGGCGTTGCGGGTTTGCGAGAACCGGATTGCGACGGCCACGGAGCCATCGGTGGCGGTGGACGCGGAACGGGTGGCGTATCGCGGTGGCGAGGTGGTGGTGCTCAAGGTCGCGGAAAACCCGTTGAAGCCGGTAGGGGTCAAAGGGCGGTGCTTCGTACGCCGGGGAAGCGTCAACCACCGGATGACGCCGGCGGAAATCGCCGAGTGCACCTCAAGACCACGGGGAGCAGCATGGATGCGGTGCCGGTTCCCGGCGCGTCGCGGGAGGACTTGGACATGGATGCCGTGCGGCGCTACATGCGTGCGGCGGTGGAAACGGGACGCCGCAGCTTCGCGGCGGACGAGGACCCGTGGGACGTTCTCAAGAAGCTCGAATGGGTGAAGTCCGAAACGGAAATCACGCGCGCGGCCTATTTGTTGTTCGCGAAGGATCCGCAGCTGAAGTTTCCCCAGGCCATCGTCCACGCGGGGGCGTTCCGGGACGGCGGGGCGCTGATTTTGGACAGTTTCGACGCGCGTGGCAACATCCAGGACCAAATCGAAGCGACGCTCGCTTTCGTGAAGCGCAACATCCGGCGAAGCATCGTCGTGAGCGCCAAGGCGGAACACGACCGGTTCTGGGAGTATCCCATCGAAGCGCTTCGCGAAACCCTTACGAACGCGGTCTGCCACCGCGATTACGGCTCGACCAACGACATCCAGCTGAAGATTCTGGAGGACCGGTTGATTGTCTACAGTCCGGGACAACTGCCTTTTGACATGTCGCTGGCGTCCCTGGTGTCGCAAGACCACCCGTCGCGGCCACGGAACAAGCTGATTGCCCAAGCATTCTACGACATCCATCTCATCGAACATTACGGGAGCGGCATCCGGCGAATCAAAAACGACTGCGACAAAAACGGGAATCTCTTTCCGCAATGGATTGATGAAGGTGGATTCTTCTCAACGACGTATTTTCCCCGGGGGGCCTCCGGGAAAGTGGGGGAAAGGCAAGCATCCGGCGAAGTGGAGAATCCGCCACATGACCCGACAAACGAGACAGGTGGGCCGAGAAACAGCGGGTTTGACCCGACAAACGAGCCGACAAACGGAACGCAAGAGCCGATAAAAGAGCCGATAAAGTTGGGGAAAGAGCCGATAAGCGCGAGGGTGTTGGAGCATATCCGCCAACATCCCGGGGAAAAACGGGACGGCATCGTGAAGGCATTGGGCATTTCGCTTTCCACCGCCAGACGAGCCCTGAAAGCACTGGGCGGACAAGTCGAATACCGTGGGAGCAAGAAAACGGGCGGGTATTTCGCCAAAGATGAATGACCTTGTTTCGGAACTCCCGCGGGCGGGCCGCCCTTGTTCCCCGTCGCCGCCCGGTTGAGGCGACGCACCTTGCAAGAGTTGTTCCGAGTTGTCCAAGTTGTCTCAAGAAATCGCCCTCCCATCCGGCGGGGGCTTTGCGGTTTTTCCAAAGATGGCAGGGGGGGATTGTGCTTGTATTGAACACATGTTTTCGTGTAGTTTCCTCTTTAAAGGGAAACTATAGGAAATTATTTCCTTCCACTCAGGAAAGGTTCTCGGATGAACAAGGACGTTTTCAAAGGGTTGATTGCCCTCAAACAGTCGGAAATGCCGTTTTCGGCCTTGCCGCGCGACATCGCGCTGCCAATCGACGGGAAAGAAATCATCACCGTTCCGGGCGTCCGCCGTTGCGGCAAGTCGACGATGATGGAGTTGGCGGTCAACGCCCTGCTGGCCTCCGGCGTCCCGAAGGAGCGGATCCTCTGGATCGGTTTCGACGACGAGCGTCTTGCCCGGCTGCCGTCCGGCGATCTCGACGGCATCCTGTCGGCCTACATGGAGATGCATCCGGAGATTCCGCTGAAGGACGTCTACCTGTTCTTCGACGAGCTTCCCCTCGTGGACGGATGGGAACTTTTCGTCCTGCGCGTGTTCAAGAATTACTGCAAACACGTGTTCGTGTGCGGCAGCAATGCGCACGTCCTTTCGAAAGAGATGAAATCCGCATTGCGGGGGTGGCCGCACGAAGTGGAGGCGTGGCCCCTGTCGTTCCGCGAGTTCTGCCGTTTCAGGGGCGTCGACCCCGATGGCTTTCTCGAGGCGGACCGTGCCCGCGTCCGCGTCGCGTTCGACGAATTCAACCGCTACGGCGGCTTTCCGGCCCCGGCGCTCGAAAAAGAGATTTCCGCGAAATTCCGCATCCTCCAAGGCTACTTCGACACGATGCTCCTGCGCGATTTCGTCGAGCACTGGTCGATTCCCGATCCGTCGCTTCTGCGCCATTTCCTCAAACGGGTCATGGGAGGCATCTCCAATCCCCTCTCCGTCAACGCGATCTTCAACGAAGTCAAGTCGATGGGCTTCAAGACGGCCAAGGCCACGCTTTACGACTGGCTGGAAAAGGCGTGCGGCATCTACCTTTTCCTCGAAGCGCCGAAGTTCTCCAGATCCGTGGCCAAGGAACGGCAGGCCCTTTCGAAATACTATGTCGTGGACAACGGCCTTCGGACGGCCACCTTGCTGGCGCAGGCGGACGACGACGGCAAGCAACTCGAAAACACCGTGTTCCTGCACCTTTTCCGCAACAAGGGCCCACTCGGGAAGATATGCCACTACCGCGAACGGCACGATTGCGACTTCGTCGTGTGCCGGGAAACGGAGGTCGAGCGGTTGGTCCAGGTGTCGTGGTCCCTCGAGGCGCCGGACACGCGCAAGCGCGAAATCGCCGGCCTGCTCGAAGCGGCGCGCTCCCTTTCGTGTTCCAATCTGACGATCGTGACGCACGACGAGGAAGGGGAACTCGTCGAGTCCGGCCGGAAAATCCGCATCGTCCCCGCCTGGAAATATTGCCAGGAATGACGGCGACAATGGTTTTCCAACCATTGGAAAACTTGCGGCAGGCCGGGGAGCTACCGGATTGTGCAAAACCCGGAGGGGCGAATCCGTCCGCGTTTTCCCGCTTCAGGGCTCGATGTAGCCGGAGGGGGAGAGGTGGAGGGCGGATTCGCTGCGCTTGAGTTCGGCGGCGGCGGCGGCGGCGGGGCGGAAGGAGTCGAGGGACTCGCGCCAGTCGGCGAGGGTGTCGGCGAACGCGGCGAGTTCGGTCGCGAACGTTTCGTGGTCCAGCGACGCCTTGGGCAGGCGCTTGAGGAGCATGTAGCTGCCGGATTCGGGGTTGCGCGCGAGGGTGCACGCGGCGGTGTCGAAGTAGCCGGCGTTGGCTTCGAGCATGAGGTTGGCGAATTCCGCGCCCCCCTCCGGCGGCGGGTCGCCGACGAGGCCGGAGAGGAGCAGGGCGTCGTCCTGCGCCTCCGTGATCAGCACGGGCATGCCGTCGATGTCGAGGGCGGCCTCGCCACCGACGATGGCGAGGCCGGCAATCCCGAGGTTGGCCGCAAGGCCGTCCAGCAGTTCCTTCATTTCCATGCCGGCTTATCCCTGGATGGCATGGATGAAGCCGGCGTACTGGTCGGCCACCTCGGCGGGGATGTCCGCGAGCGTCATGTTTTCTCTGACCACGTTGACGGCGAACGCTTCGGCGTCGAGCGAGAGGTCGTCGGCGATGAAGGTCGAGCACTTGCGCATCATCTGGGCCGCATCCTGCAAGTCGTCGTTTTCCATCGGGGTCAGGTCGGTGCCGCCCGAGATGAGGGTCTGCATGGTGTTGCTGGCGATTCCGGCCGCGTCGGACGCGAAGGTCTTGACCATGCGCTCCTTGGCGGCGGCGTCCAGCCTCGACATGAGGACGCCCGCGAAGAACAGCGTGTACGCGTTGCGCTCGGGGCGGCTGTGCTTGTCGTTGTAGTTCTCGGGGGGCATCGCTTTCTTGAACCGCCCGAACAGCTCCGTGAACACCTTGGCGATTTCGATGGGCGTGGACCGCTCGGAAATCGAATCGAGGCCGGACAGGTCCACCTTCTTCGCGGCGTTGGCGAGCTTGGCGAAGACGCCTTTCTTGAAGGGGGTCATCTCGCTCTGGACGAGCGCGTCCACGCCGATCTTCACGATGGCGGCGTTGCCGCCGGCGAGGGCGCGCAGCTCGCGGAGGTTGTCCTGGAGGGGCTCGATGAACTTCTTCTTGATGCTCGGGAGCGACCGCAGCGCGCCATCGCCGTTGAAGGCGATTTTGCCGGCGAACCGCTCGAGGAGCCCGAGGAGGTCCTTGTCGCCCTCCGCCGTGGCGTAGATCGTGTCCATGAAGCCGTTGAAGGTCCGGAGCGCGGGGGCGACGTCGAGCTTCGCGGTGTCGTCGCCGTAGATCCGGCGGGTGGCGACTTCGTCGGTGCCCTGGCTGAGGGCGTAATCCTTCACGAGGCCGACATAGTCCCGGGGGGCGCGCGGGTCGGGGTCGTTCCGGAGCGCCGCGGGGATCTTGCCGGGGTTGGCCTTGAAGAAGGCCTCGACTTCGCTGCGGGCCTCGTCCTCGACCCGCTGTTTGGCCGTGAGCATGAATTGCTTCTGCAGCTTCTTGACGGCCACGGGGCTGGGGGTGTCGATCTCGGCCCGGACGATGGTCGTCCCGCAGCGTTTCAGCCAGGCGTCGTCGAACTTGGCGCGGAGGTCTTCGAAGTGGTTCACGTCGACGTTGCCGTCTTTGTCCAGAAGGGCGAACACGGAGGCGCGCATGTTCAGATCGTCCTTCATGAGGTCCTGGATGCGGGCGACGTCGATCTTGCGGGTGGCGGTGTTGAAGGCGAGCGCCTTGAGGGTGTATTTGAACGAGTCCTTGAGGGGATGGATGAACTTGCGGACCGCGGCCTCCCCGCCCTTCACCGCGTTGTCGTCGAGGAGGTTCGCCGAACAGAGCAGGAGCGTCCGCTTGAGGTTCGAGACGACCGCGGCGCCCAGCCGGACGTTGTGTTTCTTCTGAAACTGTTCGATGACCCGGTCGGCGACGGTGTCGGCCACGTCGAGGGCCCGGAGCGTGTCATTGGCCAACGCCGCGTTCTTCTGGGTGGCGATGTGGTCCTTGATGGCGGCATAGACGTCGAGGATGCGGTCGGCGGTGAGGGGCTTGCCCTTCTGGTAGTCCTTCAGGCTCATCGCGTCCAGGACGTTCGCCGGGATGTTGTTCTCGCCGCCGAACATCTGGGCGACGGTCTTGCGGAACTCGGTGCGGACGGTGTTGTTCGCCCTCTTGGAGCTGTCGGAGCGCCGCAGCTTGCCGACGCTGTCGCCGTCGGCGGCGGCGCCGACCGGGAACGCGAAAAAGATGCTGTCCCTCTTGCCGAGGCGGGCGATGGTGTTCTTGGCGTTGTTCGCGACGGCATCCTGGGCGAAGTTGACGAACTCGCGCATCTGGCTGGAAATCTCGATCATGGTCCAAATCCTTTCCTTTGAGGTTGTTTTCGCCAAGAGTACACCGCACCGCCCGCAAGGTTACAACGCGGCCGCACGCTCCGACGCATTCTTTATACCACATTTCCCCGATCCTGCATTCGGATATTTGGCCACCTCGCCCCTTCCCTCTCCCGATGGGGCGGGAAGGGCCCCCGGGGGGGCACGGTCCGCTGGAGCGGTCCAAGAAACAATGGGTTTTTTTCTGGTGAAAACCTTGCGATTTCTTGCCGGGTGCTTCCTCTGGTAGAGCCCTGACCTTCGGGCGGGCCGTGCGAAAGGATGGCCCATGACGGGCCGCCCGGAGGTCGGCCCCTACCGACCAGCCTCACCAAGCAAAAGACAAGGTCCTCACCTGACAATCCAAAGAAATTGAGGCATCAATCCCCCCATCCAGCGGCGCGGCTGGAAGCCGCACCTCCGGAAGTCGCGCGGTGCTTGTTCAGAAGGTGTTGCGCCACTTCCGGGGGGGGCGGCAGCCTGTCGCGCCACAGGTCCAAGTCCATGGCGCGGCTGGAAGCCGCACCCGGAAAGCGGATACGCGATTTTCCAGGCCGCCCTAGGGGAGGGCGGGGGAGGGGAGGGGGCGGACGAGGGGCTCGACTTCGCACAGGGTCCAGGCCATGCGGTCGTTGGGGCGGGCGATCGAGACGCGGACCTTTTCCGCGGCTTCCTGGAGCGGGAACTCGACGCGGTCCGTGGAGTAGTCCGAGTAGACCGGATGGCCGTTCTGCCAGATGAACGGTTCGGAGACGACCCGCCCGATTTCCACCGGGGCCCACTCGCCGCCGCGGAAGACGTCCACGCCCAGGCCGCGCGGCCGGTCGTGGGCGAACTGCCCGTAGCGCAGGCGCATGCCGGCCAGCGGGACCGGGGAGTCGAAGGCGCACTCGACGGCGATGCCGTTCGTCTGGAGCACGTCGGTGCGCCAGAACGTCGCGATCTGGCCGTCCGCCATGGCCGGGGCCTTTTCGGGGGCGTTGTTGGCGTCCAGGCGGAAGCGCTCGGGCGGCAGGGCCTGGTAGACGGCGGTCTCGGGGATGCGGAAATTCCGGTAGACGCGGAATCTTCCGGCCGGCGTGGCATCGGCCTCCACCTCCATGGTCCGCATGTGCGACTCGAAGAGGCCGGGCTTGAGGAAGCGGATGGCGTCCGTCAGGACGTAGGCGACGTTCGTCGAGGCATCGACTTCCGCCTTGTAGGGGATGGGCCAGCCCGCGAAGCGCTCGTTCCGGGGCTGGGCACACACGATGTCGCCATCCGCCTCGAAGTCGATTCGGTAGGCGGCCCAGTGGGAGGCCACCGCATGGCGGATGCCTTCCGACCGGAGCAGGTCCAGGGCCGGAGCGAGGTCGGGGGCGGCCATGACCATCGCGAAGTCGTCGGCCTTCCACTCCTTCGCCAGGCGCAGGGCGGCCGTGGCGTTGTAGGCGCCCAGGCAGGCGACGCCGGCGGCGGCGATCCAGCGCAGGGCGCGTTTCCCCAGCCGCTGCCAGAGGCCCGCGACCAGGAAGGGGACGACATCGGCGACGGGAACCAGGTAGCGGAAATCGCACGCCGTCGCGCGCCGGTTGAGGGCGAAGAGCACGAGGCCCGCGGCCATCACCCCCAAGGCCCACTCGAAGGGCCCCAGGACCGGCCAGCGGCGGGCGCGCGCGTCCCGGGCAATCCGGAAGGCGGCCAGGAGGAGGGCGGCCGCGCAGAGGGCCAACACCGCGCCGCCGCACAGCGGCAAGGCCCATTCGGGGCCCGGCAGCCGGAATTCGCTGTCCGGCCAAAGGCTGGGCTGGACCCCCAATGTGCCGGGCAGCACGCGGGCGACCGTCGGTTGCCAGAAGCGCTCCCAGGCCTGCGAAAGGGGATACATCTCCGTGACCGCCTGGTGGGCGTTCGGGATGGTCCAGCGCGTCCAGAGGTGCGGCAGGAGGCCCAGGAAACCGCCCGAGGCGAAACCGACGAGGCGCAGGACGAGGGGTTTCGGTTTCCGCAGCCCCGCGGTGTTCCAGAGGGCGAACGCGCCCAGCGGGACGGCCATGCCCAAGGCCGACAGCGAATTGGTCACGGCGAGCCCGAGGCACAAGGCGCCGGCGAAGGCCAGCCAGCCGTCCCGGGCCGCGTTGCCCCGCCCGTCGCGCCGGCGGTCGCCGTCCGGCGGATCCATCATGGCGAAGCAGCCCGCGGCCAAAAACACGAGGATCGCCGCCGACGTGAAGATCGAATAGACGCCGTGCGTGCACAGGAGGTAGGCCGAAGGGAAAAGCACCAGAATGGCGCCCGGCCAGACCTCCCGCCAGGGGCCCATCTTCCGCAGAATCCACAGTCCGAGGAGGGCCAGGAGCAAGCCTTCGGCGAGCACTTGCGAGCGCATCCCGAAGGCGGTGCGGGGCAGGAGGCGTTCCATCGGCGCCATCCAGTAGGCGTCCATGGGGAACATGTACGGCTGGCCGGTCATCAACAGGGGAAACTCCCCGCGGAGGATGTCCTCGGCCTGGAGGACGGTGATCGCCTCGTCGGTCGTCACCGGCATGTTCGCCGACCCCACCGCATACAGGTACACCCTCAGCGCCACCGCCGCGGACAGCAAGGCAATGACGGTCCAAAAACGGATTCCGCGCGTTATCGCATGCATCGTGTTTCCTTTGGTTTCCCTTCCGCTTTTTTAGGGGGGCCCACCCTCCGCGTCCAGTCCAAAATCCATGCGGTGCGCCCTGCGGGCGGACCGTTGCAGGGAAACGGATGGGAAGGCGGGGGGATTCCGGGGGCGCGGGCGTCCCGCCCGCGGGGTGAATGGGGATGGAAAACAGGCCGAAAAAGTCCATGGTTCCGGTCCTTCGGGAATGATAGTGGACGGGGAGGATTGCCGAGAGATCGAGGAGATATATATGGAGAATGGAGCGTGCGCGAGCATGCGCCCCCCTCCGAGAGGGGGGGGGCGCCCGGAGAGAGAGGGCTTATGGATTGCGAGTGTGGAGCGGAAGGAAAGGGCGCGGGGGGAGTACTGCGGGTGGCTGTCGATGCAGGCTTTCGCATGGTCCATCCGCAGAGATTGATTCTTTTGTTGGCGGGTGAAAGTCGTGATTGTCGCGACGGCCGACCGCAGTACTCCCCCCGTCGCGGCCCCTGCCGCTTGTCTTTTGCCATGCATCCGCCTTCCATTCATGGCCGCGCCCCCCCCTCTCGGAGGGGGGAGGGGCCTGTCGCCCTTCTTGTGCCTTGCATTCGTGGAATTCCAGAGTGGGTTCCACGATAATCCCCGAAGAAGCATGGTGCCCCACAATCTCCCATCCAGCGGCGCGGCTGAAAGCCGCACCTCCCAATGATTCGGGATCCCCGCCACAGCCCTCCTGGCGGGGGGGCAGCCACGGCCGCTATCCTGTCCAACACCCTTTTCCGGCGTTTTCCGCCGTTTTCGGTTGCCCGCGCACGTGCCGGGGTGTAAATGGGAGGGATAGGAGTTTCCCGAAATGATACCGATCCTGAACCATGCCGCCATCGAACTCATGCGCACCGCCTGCCGCCTTTCGGCGCAGGTGCTGGCCGAAGTCGCGGCACACATCGTCCCCGGCATGACCACCGGCGAACTCGACGCCTTCGCGGCCGACCGCATCCGCGCCCTCGGCGCCGCCAGCGCCTTCTACAAGTACAACGGCTTTCCCGGCTGCTGCTGCATTTCGCTCAACGAGGAAGTGGTGCACGGCATCCCCGGCCCCCGCATCATCAACGAAGGCGACATCGTCAGCGTCGACCTCGGCGTGAAGACCGGCGGCTTCAACGGCGACAACGCCGTCACGGTGCGGGTCGGCCGCGTGGATCCCGAAGTGGACCGCCTCTGCAAGGTGACCGAGGAAGCGATGTGGGCGGGCATCGACCAGGCCCGCGCCGGGCACCATGTCGGCGACATCGGCCACGCGGTGCAGAAGGTCGCCGAGGCCGCCGGGTTCGGCGTCGTCCGCGACTACTGCGGCCACGGCGTCGGCCGCCACCTGCACGAAGACCCGCAAATCCCCAACTTCGGCCATCCCGGCCGCGGGGCCCTCCTCAAGGCGGGGATGTGCCTGGCCATCGAGCCGATGATCACGCAGGGCACCTACCGCGTCCGCGTCATGCCCAACCAGTGGACGGTCGTCACCCGCGACGGCAAGCCCGCCGCCCACTACGAAAACACCGTCCTCGTGAAACCGGTCGGCGCGCCCGAAATCCTCACCCGGGCGTAGGGCACGGACACACCCCGTCCGCGGGGGGGGCGGGGGCGCGGCGAGTTTTCACTTGATGAAGGCGGGGCGGGCGGGCAGGATACACGGCAGTTGCGCGCGTACGGGCCGGGCCTTGTACCCCGCCGGGCGCAAGCATAACCGAAAAAGGAACTGGCATGAAAACCGGAAAAGCGTTCATGGGTTTGCTGGCGGTCTGGATCCTGGCCGCCGGGGGGATGGCGGCCGGCCAAACCGCCGGCGGGGAGACGGTGAAATACATCGAAACGGCCAACGGCGTCGATTGGATCTACAGCATGGCCAGAAGCGGCGCGGTCGTGGAATCGGCGAGTCCGGCCGAGGGGGCGGTGTCGGTGCCCGAGACGCTGGGGGGGAGTCCCGTCGTGGCCATCGGCAAGGAAGCGTTCAAGTCCTGCTCCTCGATGACGTCCGTGCGCATGCCGGAGACCGTGTCGTTTGTCGGGGAGGCCGCCTTCGAGCACTGCAGCGGGCTGGAGGTCGTGCGGTTTCCGGACGGCTTGGCGAGGATCGGGGACGAGGCGTTCCGGTATTGCAGCGCGCTGGCGTCGGTGTCTTTCCCGACCAACTTGGCGCAGATCGGCAAGGAAGCGTTCTGGGCGTGCGGCGGGCTGGAGTCGGTGGAGCTCCCCGACAGCGTGGCGCAGATTGGGAGCGGGGCCTTCGGCGGGTGCAGCGGGCTGGAGGAATTCCGCGTCGGCGACGGCAACCGGAGTTTCGCGAGCGAGGATGGCGTCCTGTTTTCCAAGGACATGTCCACCCTCGTGTGCTGTCCGGGAGGCAAGCGGGGGGCGTATGCCGTCCCGGCCAGCGTGACGGCGGTCGCCGGGTGGGCGTTCTACGGCTGCGGCGGACTGACGGCGGTGGCCCTGCCGGAGGGCGTGGTGGACATCGGGGACTGGACGTTCGCCCACTGCAACGGGCTGGCCTCGGTGTACCTCGGGAGCAGCCTGGAAAGCATCGGGCGGGAGGTGTTTTCCGGGTGCGGCGGTTTGCGGTCGCTGGTGATCCCCGAAAGCGTGGAGAGCATCGGGCGGCATGCGTTTGCGGAGTGCCACGGGCTGGAATCGCTGGCCATCCCCGACCGGGTGGAGAGCATCGGGGCCGACGCGCTGGCCTACTGCAGCGGGCTGAAGTCGGTGACGCTCGGGAGCGGCGTGTCGCAGATCGGCGGCGAGGTGTTCTGGCTGTGCGGCAACCTGGAGGAAATCCGGGTCGCCGCCGGGAACCGGAACTACACGGCCGCGGACGGGGTGCTGTTTTCCAAGGACATGAAGACGCTCGTGTGCTGTCCGGGCGGCAGGGGCGGCGCGTATGCCGTCCCGCCGGGCGTGGCAGCCATCGGGAACGAGGCGTTCTACAACTGCCGGAAGCTGTCGTCGGTGTCCATCCCCGACGGCGTGGCGAGCGTCGGGCGCGAAGCGTTCTTCGGTTGCCAGGAGCTGGAGTCGGTGGCGTTTCCGGACAGCCTGGCAAGCCTTGGCGCCAATGCCTTCGCCGGGTGCAAGGGGCTGAAGAAACTGCGCGTGCCCAAGGCCTTGCAGGGGTCGCCGATGCTGGCGACCGCGAAGGTGCCTTCGGGGTGCGAAATCACCACCGAATAGCGGGGCTGCGGCGCGGGACGCGGAGGGCGAGGGGAGGAAACGCCCTGGGAGGTGCGGCTTCCAGCCGCGCCGCTGGAGGGGAGATTATGGGAGAACATGGAGATTTTCGGCAGTTTTTCCATCTCCATGAAACCCGCGGGCGGGACGCCCGCGCCCCCAGAGCACTCGTCACTGCGCAAGTTGTCCCGAGTTGTCCAAGTTGTCTCTTTTTCCTCCCGCGCTCCATCCGTCAGGGCGCGGCTGAAAGACTTGCATCAGACTGGCGTCAGACTTGCATCAGAGTGCATCAGAGTGCATCAGACTGTCATCAGAGTGGATGGGAGGGGCGAGGGAGGGACACGTAAGGGGGCACGCAAAACGGCAAATTGTCGATTGCGGCGGAAGAAAAAGTAAAACCCCGCATTGCGCGGGGTTTCCGAAAGGGTGGTGGTGGGGGATGGATTCGAACCATCGAACTCATAGAGGTCAGATTTACAGTCTGATGCGGTTGGCCACTTCGCTACCCCACCACTGGGGTTTCCGGCAAGATGGAGTTTGGTGGAGCGAAAGGGATTCGAACCCTCGACCCCTACGTTGCGAACGTAATGCTCTACCAACTGAGCTACCGCCCCAAACGCCGTCTTGCTTGAAATGTCGGGAAGCACTCTACCACCCGCGATGGGCGGAGGCAACCTTTTTTTTCGGGGAAAATCAGGCGGACGGAGGGGAGGGGTACTTGCCGAGCTGGGCGTCGCGGACGATGCGCTTGGTGTCTTCGGGGAAGTCGGAGCGGAGGAGCCAGTTGATGACGCCCGGTTCTTCGCGGATGACGCTGCGGAGGCGGCGGCCCTGGAATTTGCCGAAGTTCAGCGTGACTTCGCCATCGACCCACTTGAGGCGCCCGGAGCGGTCGACGGAGGTGGGGTCGTGCTGGTTGAATTCGCGGTCGAGGGAATCCATGTCGGTGGGCAGGTCGGGGTAGGCGCGGAACTCGCCGGAGAGGACCCGGATGGTGGCGAGGACGTCGCCCATGGCATCGTGCGCGGATTCGTGCTCGATGCCGCAGTACTTGCGGAGGGCGGCCTTGAGGTCGCGGGGCTCCTTCTTGAAGAAGATTCGCTGGGCGTCGAGGACGCGGCGTCCGCGGAGGTCGAAGGGGCGGCCGGCGCGCGCGAATTCCTCGCAGAGGAGGGGGATGTCGAAGCCGAGGAGGTTGTAGCCGGCGAGGTCGGCGCCCTCGAAGTACTCTTCGAAAACCCCGACCATCTCCGCGAAGGTCGCAACGTCCTTCACGTCGTCGTCGGTGATGGTGTGGATTTGCGTGGATTCGGGCGGAATCGGGATGGTCGGGTTGACGAGCCAGTACTTCGCCACGGGTTCCTTGCCGGGTTCGTAGCGGACGAGGGCGATGGAGACGATGCGGTCCATGCGCTTGTTGAGGCCGGTGGCCTCGAGGTCGAAGACCACGAGGGGTCGGTCCAGTTCGAGGGCTTCGGGGAGGGAGGGGATGTCGTATGTGTTCATGGGAGGCATCATGCCCCTTCGGCGGGCGAAAAAAAAGCCGAAACGCACGGGGCGCGGGACGGCGCGAAATGGGGATGGCAAAACGGGGGCGGCGGGATATACTGGCGGGCATGCAGATCCACATTTCCAACCGGCAGAAGGCGATGGCGGTGAACCGGACGGCGCTGGCGGCGCTGGCGGGGCGTCTGGCGGCGCGCGCGTTCGGGGAGGACGCGTTCGCGGAGCTGTCGGTGGTGCTGGTGGACGACGCGGCGATGCCGGGGTGCAAGGAGCGGGTGTTCGGGGTGCGGCGGCAGACCGACGTGATCTCGCTGGCGTACGAGGCGGTGC
>JAEEGG010004934.1_pt1 | contig 32139 bp, 25 predicted proteins | sample 9134161 | NCBI WGS metagenome assembly JAEEGG01 (sample SAMN16246543, study PRJNA631951) | gut metagenome | biome: gut microbiome; feature: rumen; material: CR-attached | host: Bos | place: Iran: Karaj | collected 2018-10 | reverse complement strand
GTGGGAGGTGACGTGTTTCGTGATGTGGGCGTTGTGTACCCATTGTGCTATTTTCTTCTCGATGGTGGCGGTGACAGGTAGGTCGAAGATGGGTTGGTCTGGGCGTCTTTTCCTAACAGGGAGCCAGCGTAGGGCATCATCGTTGAGTTTGTTGGTGATGGGGTCTTGCGTTTTCTGCATGATGATAGAGAACCGATAGTCGTCACCCACCTTTTGGATGTCACCCCATCGGATGTTGCGGATGTCACCGAGTCGGAGGCCTGTGAAGCAACTGAAGAGGAAGGCTTGCTTGATGAGCATGTTGGTGCATGGAGTGTTGACGAGCCGCACGACTTCGTCGGCATGGAGGAATGCCTTGATCACAACTGGACGTTGTGGCATTTCGCTGCTTCGCATATGTGCGATGGGATTGGTTGGAATGGCTTGCTCCACTACAGCTTCGGCGAGCATGCTCTTGAAGGAGCAGAAGTAGTGGTAGGCACTGACGCCAGAGATGCGTCTGCCGCTGTTGGTGCGTGCATGCTTGAGATACTGAGCGAATCCTTTGCAGATGTCGAGTGTTATTTCTTTCATCTGCAAGGTGTTGGCACGATGACCGAGGTAGCTGACAAGGTGGTTGTACATGTTGCTGCATGTACTGGCGTAGCTTGCCCCTCGGTGTGTTTCTTGGCTTCGTTCGATGTGGTGCTGCACATATTGGCCGAGTCGCATGTGGGCAAGGGAGGTGTTGTGGTTAATGCCCGCTTTTCCCTTGGCGATCTCGATGATGCGTCGTGCTTTGATGGCGTTTGCTGCACCAAGAACGTGTTTGTTGATGATTTTGGCATCTGGAGTGGTTTCTGGTACGAGGTAAAGATTGAGGAACTCATAGGTTCTGATGCCATTGGTGTAGATGTCAAGATAGATGGAGAGGTTGCTATTCGCAAGCTTCTTGAATCTAAGTCTAACCGGTTCTTTAGTGTTAATCTGTTTGTCGTGTGTCATAGTCTTTTTTGCCAAAGATACAGATTAAATATTACATCCGAGTAACAGAACGGGTAACAAAATGCTTATGAAACTGAAAAGTGCAGGTTTTTTCTTGTGTCATCAGTGAAAAAGCCCTACCTTTGCAGCAAGATACATGGAAGAATGAAATACGTTTTGTGGGTATGGCGTAATATGGTGGGCATACGGCTGAACACAGTCGTGCGCATCGCCATTGGCATCTTGCAGGTGCTGCTTGGTCTGCTGATGGTGTGGCTGAGCAAGCGCTTCATCGATGTGACCATCTGGACGGGCAGCAAGGAGGATATTGTGGAGATGATTCTGTTCTTGGTGGCTACGGTGGTGGGGGGCATCTTGCTGCGCCAGGTGTACTACTACATGACCATCTCGGCATTTACCCGACAGACGAACGCCATCCGACTGCGCATCTTCAGCAATCTGTTCAGAAGGCAGATGTATGAGGAGAATTGGCACTCGGGCGATATCACGTCAAGGTTGGAGAAGGATCTGGATGCCATTGCTGATGTGACGACGACGTCGTTCCCACAGGTGGTGGTGATGACCTTCCAGATGCTGGGTGCTTTCTTCCTGATGAAGTCGATGGATGCCCGTCTGGCATGGACGTTGCTGATACTGACCCCGCTGTTCCTGGTGTTTGGGAAGTTCTTGGCGCATAAGCTCAGGAACATGACGATGGACATCCGCAAGCAGGAGAGCCTGATTCAGATGCTGGTGCAGGAGGGTATGGAACATAACGAGGTGCTGCGTTCGTTGGAAAGTGAAGGATGGGTGACGGGACGACTGAACCAGATGCAGCATTCGCTGAAGGGAAAGGTGCTGAAACGTACCCGATTCACGGCTATTGCCCGCATTCTGCTCGCCATGAGTTTCAGCTTGGGCTATCTGCTGGCATTTGTGTGGGGCGGTCTGCAACTCCGCAATGGTGTCATCACCTTTGGTGTGATGACGTCGTTCTTGCAACTGGTGAGTCAGTTGCAGCATCCTATCCTGAATTTGCTCAACATGGTGCCTCAGTTCATTCATGCTTCGGCAAGCATCACGCGTCTGCAGGAATTGGAAGATGCAGGCAAGGAAGCTTTGGCAGAGAAGAAGACGGAAGTGCTGGATGGACAGGTCGGTGTCCGTGTGGAGAATTTGGACTTTGGTTATGCGATGGGCGACCGTCAGATATTCAGTAGTTTCTCCCGCGATTTCCGTCCTGGCAGCAAGACGGCGCTGATGGGACAGACGGGTGCAGGAAAGACGACGCTGTTCCGACTGATGCTGGGACTGGCTGCACCGAAGGAGGGGAAGATTGTACTGTATAACGGTCAGAAGAGTGTGGAAGCGTCGGCCAACACACGTGCAAACTTCGTGTTTGTACCTCAAGGAAATACATTGATGAGTGGCTCGGTGCGTTATAACCTGTTGCTGGCCAATCCTGAAGCCACAGAGGAAGAGCTGAAGAAGGTGCTGCACACGGCGATGGCAGATTTCGTGTTGGAACATCCTGACGGACTGGAGATGGAGCTGGGCGAACGTGGTGTGGGACTGAGCGAGGGACAGGCACAGCGCATTGCCATTGCGAGAGGCTTGCTGCGACCAGGTGGCGTGCTGCTCTTAGACGAAATCAGTTCGTCGCTCGACGGCCAGACTGAACGCCAGTTGTTTGAGCATCTCTTTCAAAATTATCCAGAAAAAACCATGATTTTCATCACGCACCGTACGGAAGTGTGCAGTTTGTGTGACGAGGTCATTAGCCTAACATAAGACAACATGAACGAACAGAAAAACTACGCAATCGGTGTGGACCTCGGAGGCACCAACACCGTCTTTGGCATCGTCGATGCACAAGGAAATATAGTGGCACAAGATTCCATCAAGACGCAAGCCTATAGCACGGCAGAAGCTTTTGTCGAAGCTGGTGTGGCTTGTCTGCAACCCTTGATCAATCAGGTGGGTGGCATCGAGTCCATCGTCGGTATGGGCATCGGTGCCCCCAATGCCAACTACTACAGCGGCGCCATCGAGATTGCCCCCAACATTGCCTGGGCACACGACACCGTCGTACCCCTCGCCCAGATGTTCTCCGAAAAACTGTCAACGCTAACCGCTAACCGCTCAACGCTAACCGTTAGAATGACCAACGACGCCAACGCTGCCGCTATGGGTGAAATGGCATACGGTGCCGCACGTGGTATGAAGAATTTCATTGTGATCACGCTCGGCACAGGTGTAGGTTCGGGCATTGTGGTGAACGGCCAACTTCTCTATGGTCACGACGGATTTGCCGGCGAACTCGGACACGTCATCATGGTGCGTGGCAAGGAAGGACGCCTTTGCGGATGTGGCCGTACAGGTTGTCTTGAAACTTATTGCTCCGCTACGGGTATGGCTCGTACGGCTCGTGAAATCCTCACGAAGACAGACCGTCCCTCTCTGCTTCGTAACAAACCCATTGAGCAGATAGAATCTTTGGATGTCTCCATTGCTGCTTCTCAAGGTGATGAGGTAGCCAACGAAATCTTCCTGTTCACAGGCAAGATGCTCGGCGAAGCATGTGCCGACTTCACAGCCTTCTCCTCCCCCGAAGCCTTCATCTTCTTCGGTGGACTCTGCAAGGCAGGTGACCTCATCATGAAACCCATCGAGGAATCCTACAACAACAGCGTTATGCCCATCTATCGAGGCAAGGCAAAGTTCCTCATGAGTGCTCTGATGAATTCCAACGCAGCCGTTCTCGGAGCCTCCGCATTGGCTTGGTGAGAATGGCTATAGCCAAATAGGGACTTGGCTCGAGCCAAAAGGGGGATTAGCTCGAGCTAAAAGGGGATTTGGCTCGAGCCAAAAATATGACTTGAAAAACCTTGAGTCGACTCATTTCATCGATTGAGTCGACTCAATTGATGATTTGAGTCGACTCAAATAAAAAAGGGAACACATCCGGTTGGATGTGTTCCCTTTTTTTTTATGATTGAATGAGGTTGGTGATTAGTCTTGCACACCACCACCTGGTTCGTCGTAGATAACAGGGTCACTGCCACTGTATGACTGCATGAAGGTAACCATCTTCACTTCTTCTACCTCCATTTCTGGAGTTACATAAACTTTTTTGTCCATTGCTAATCTAAACCTTTTTGTGTTTTGAAATTAATACTTGCAGAGATTCATCAGTGCCCCGAACGAGGTCGGGGACACTGATGAAATTGATTTAGTTTGTCATTCACAACTTACTTAGCCTGGAAGAAAACCTTCTTGCCGTTGAAGATGTAAGTGCCAGAAACTGTTGGCTCACCTTCGAGCTTCACACCAGTAACGGTGAACCAGCCGTCAGCAGCTTCAGCTTCAGCCTCTGCATTAACACCATCGATAGCTGTTGTAGAACCGTCAGCCTCCTGTACGTAGATACGTGCGTTAGCAGACTGTTCAGCAGATGCGAAATGGAGATAAGCTCTGGTCTGAGAAAGTTTAGCCTTAGCATCACCTACATAGAATGCACGAGCAGGATCGATTGCCGCGTTGCGAGTGAGGTAGCGATCACTTGCAGTCAGACCGTCAACTGGCTCATACAAGCCTACGAACTGAACATCCTTACCAACAGATACAGAACCTGCAAGATAATCAGCCTCTGGAATCTTCACGCCTTCGAACTTGATTGCACCCATTTCTTCCTTAGTGATATCTTCGTCCACCTTCACCAAGAATGGAGTGTTAGCTGGGATTTCATCAACTGTCAACTTGAAGACAATGCTATTGCCAACAGACTTAGCCTCGTCGAGCACGTCAACTGCTGCATAACCCCATGTGTTGTCTCTTGAGAGCATTCTTGGAGTTACAGCGAATGGGAGAACCCAAGAGTACCAGTCATTAGCAACCATGCTACGGTCGCTTGGCAGGAGAACATCTACGATGCAACCCTCGTGATCCTCGAGCACCTGCTTGAGTGGGTTCTTAGTGAGTTTAGCAAGATCAGCTGCGCCAAGAGGAAGCACCTTGAGTGGAGCAATGGTCAACCAAGCGTTGGTGAAGTCATTCTCGATGTCAATGGTGAAGTTCTTGTTTCCAGCATTGTTCAAAGTGTAAGCATCCTTGTTAGCACCAACCTTTGTAACAGTAGTGCTGAGGCTGAGCCAATCCTTGAACTGATCTCTGGTCAATTCATTTCCTGACTCCTTGAAGGTCACAATCATATTGTAAGGATCGATGGCATCGCCATAATAAATACCCTGGTCTTGAGCAACAACCTCAAGAGCTGCAGTTGTGATGGTGTATTTACCATTCTTCCAAGTAGCAGTGTAATTCTTGAGAACATCAGAATTTTCCACAGCCTTGACAGTGATAACGTATTCACCAACATCGTTACCCTCAGCACGGCTGATTGTATAGTCTCTACCCTCTACCAGTCTGTCATTGCGCTTCAGACCAGTGATTGTAGCAGTGAGTGGCTTGGGCTCGTCACCGTACATCTGAGTCTTGTCGTCTGCCACGATAGTCAGAGGAGCAGCAGTGATGGTGAACTTACCAGAATTGTTGTTATCTGCAACAACTTCGTAGTTACCGCTTGTAGTAATACCATTTGGTGTAGTCCAACCATATCGAACAGTTACAGTTACAGGGTAGCCACCATTTGCAGGAGTAACGTTCTCACTTGGCAAAACCCAGGCCTGAGTCCAATTATTCCAAGTTGCACCTTCAACACCTACATAGTAGAAGTCTGGATTTACAACACCTTCTGCAGCCTTCTTCTCATCAGACCACTTAGCATTGTCTTCCCATACAGAAGCATCGAAAGTAGGATTAGCTTCGCCATATTCCTTAGACACAGCGTCACCTCTGAGGTAAACAGTCTTGCGGTTGATGGTGAATTCACCAGGAATATAAACAAGGATATAACCCTCTGGAAGTACTGTTGGACCGTCAAACACGATATCGTACTCTCCAGCATCCTCACCTTCTTCTCTTGAGATAGTATAAACCTGCTTACCACCGATGAACAGCATGGTTGGTTCTACTTCGTCTTCTGTTTCTGCGTCATATACAGTAACTTCGAATTCCTCAGGATCTTTATCGCCGAAGGTCTTTTCAGCATCTTCAGCTACAACTAACAAAACTGTTTCACCAAATCCAACAGCACCTTCCTGATATGTAATTTCATAGTCGGCAGCCTTAGCATCCTTAATCACTTCCAGTTTGAATGCACCAGCTGAACCAGGGATAGCGGTCTTTTTGATACCAGAAGGAGCTTTGAAGTCCTTAGCATTATTAGGACCTTCACCATTCACAAAACCAATGTAAGTCCAAGCATATTCTGGTTCCTCATCGCCAGGCTGTCTTGTGTAAGAATTAGCTTTGATAGTGAGAGGAGCCTTTGTAATAGCAAATGTTCCAGATACAGTACCAGTATAGCTACCAGTCAATGTTACAGTGCATTTTGCAGTTCCAACATGTACATTATCCGTATAATCTGCACTTGAATAAGGAATAGTCTCGTTACCAAGTTTCACAATAGGCTCAGGCTCCTGTTCAAGACCATTGTAAACATAGCTTGCAGGATTAAATGTAACAGTAATGCCAGTGAGGTCATCTGTTGGGATAATAGCGAATGCATTGTCGAAGGAAATCTCATAGTTGTTAGATACACCTTCGAATGCATATCCAACTTCATTGTCATTGAGTACAACAACATCCTTGTTGTTCTGCTTTTCAACATGAGCATTAACATCTTCACCTTCTCCTCTTGTGACTGTAGCCTGAACATCAGCAAGTTTGTCGCCATTCTTCAACTTAGTTTCGTCAACAACTGTGTACTCGAATGGATTTGGATCTGTTGCCTTGAACTTCTTCCAGTAGTTCGTAACATTCAACTGCAGATCTGCCTTGTCAATCAACAAGCTTGAAGACTGACCAACACCAACTGTGTAGTTATTATATTCTACGTCATTAATAATAGTAGTAGCAATGAAACCACCCACAATAGATGGATCTACAGCTTCCAGAGAGTAAGTGTACTTGAGCTGGCTGTCGCCATCATAAGCCTGTTCACCAGCATCAATTCTCTTGAACTTGAAGTTGCTGATAGTAGTGTTTGTAGGACCATCACCTGGTGCCCAGTTGATAGAAGCCCACTTGTCAATATCGTCAAATGTGAGAGTTGGGTCTGGATCACCATAAGTCTTGTGGATCTCCAACAAGTCAATCTTCAAGGCACGAGTATTCACCGTGAATGCTCCATATGCCATGTCTTCGAAACCATAAAGTCCTGCAGCAGGTGCAATCAGCACATACCATTCACCTACATGGTTAGGAGCAGCCAGAATAGTTGGCATCTCTGCTTCCTCCTCACTATAAGCGTCGAACGCAGCCTTTTCTACGTAACCGACAATCTTATAGTCTGCACCCAAGAACAGCTGACGCTGAACAGTGGTATTGTCTACTTGCTCTGGTATAGTTACACTAGTGATGCGAGCAGCTGTTGATGTACCATTGTATTCAACAGCCTCAGCAGTAACCTCTGCGCCAGCGATGCTGGCACTTGGAGTTTCTGAACCTGCGCTTAAGATGGTGAAATAAACGGTCTTCTCACCTTCGTAGTTGCCAATACCCTTCAATGTGGCTGATGCCGTTCCAGGATTCTTGTTATTAGCATAATTATTGGGGTCTAGATTTTCGTAGTCTACACCCTCAACCAATTGACCCAGGATTGGATCAACAGCATCAGCTTTAGGTTTTTGATAAGATCCATTGTATTCAAACACAACAGGGCTTACACTGAAGCTCACTGAAGAAACACTCTTAGGATTGATGGTGAAAGTTACCTCATCTGCTGTAGCTGTTTGCCATTGGTTAGGCCAATTTGCGCGAGGATCCCTTCTTGTACGATAGGATCTAGATGCAGTAATTTTGTATTCTCCTGCATTGACAAATTCTTCACCAGAATATGGATCACCGTTATAAGTAACAGTGTACGATGTTTCCCCCCCCCATTCAATGGTAGCCCGAGGACCTACGTTATAGTTTCCATTATCGGTTACTACACGGTACTCTGGCTTCTGATCTTGACCATTATACGTTGCACTAGCAGAGGAAAGCGAAAGCTCAATGCTTTGCGCAAACGCCAGTACAGGCAGGAACACCATTAAAGCAAATAGTATAAAATTCTTTTTCATAATACTATCAGTTTTAATTTTGATTAATAAATAAAGTTGATTAAATTGTTAATAAATTTTTTGTCTTGTTTTGTCGGGGATACCAGCAAATGCTGGGATGTCCCCATGAGAGTCAGTCAGCTGCCAGGCCCTCCTTTCTCTCAGCCGCAAGGGCAAGTCCTGCTTTCATTTCCATAATCGTAGATTTTGAATTGAAACGTTAATGAATTAATAATAAATATATAACATACAAATGTATTCTTTTCAATACGTGTGTTCTTGCTGCCTCACCCTCACGTTTCACCATCTTTCCTCACTGGTCTCAATTCCCCACATTTCATCCTTCTTGCATCGTCTTCCCCTCAGTTCATCGTTGGGCGCCGTCCGTCCTCTACGCGTGCGTACATATATATAATATAGCGGCCGCTATGTTGACGGACTCGGCTGGACATGGGTATAGTTTACCACAAAATCCGATGCAAAGATATGGGTTTTGCATATTCCTTACAAATTTTTAACATGTTTTTTTCATTTTTTCGCGGTTTTACTACAAAATAAGCAAAAAAAACGCAAAAACGACGAAGAAAAAGCGCTTCGCTAAATGAAAAATGATAAATGATAAATGATAAATGGGGGAAAAAGCGCTGCGCTAAATGAAAAATGATAAATGATAAATGATAAATGGGGGAAAAAGCGCTGCGCTAAATGAAAAAGGCGCTGCGCTAAATGAAAAATGAGAAATGATAAATGATAAATGGGGGAAAAAGTTGTACTTTGGCTTCGCCGAACTTACTCACGTTCGGAAAAGCTCAAATAAATTTGGTTATTCTCTCACTTAATCGTAACTTTGCACCCAGAAACGAACAAGACAAATATGACGATATTACAAGCGATACCTCAGATGCCGGAGCTGAACTTCCAGGAATGGATGCAGAATGTGGGTGTGTTTGAGGAGATGATGAAGGGTTTTCTGATCGGGGTGCTGGCTTCGGCGCCGATGGGTCCTGTGGGGATCCTGACTGTGCAGCGCACCCTGAACAAGGGTCGTTGGGAAGGATTTGCGACGGGCGTCGGTGCGAGCATCAGCGATATCCTGTATGCCATCATCACAGGTTACTTCATGTTTCTGGTGGTGGATATCATTGAGGATCCTATCATCGCTCTCTGGATCAAGGTGATTGGTTCTGTGCTGCTGTTTGCGTTTGGTGTGTATACGTTCAAGAGCATTCCGAAGCAGAAGGTGGTGGACAGGGAGTCGCCGGTGGAGACGAAGAACAAGCTGAACGGGTTTGTCATCTCGGGGTTCATCATCACGGTGTCGAATCCGCTGATCATTTTGCTGTTTGTGGCGCTGTATGGTCAGTTCACGTTTATCTTGGCGGGTAACTGGCTGGTGCAGACGGTGGGATATGTGTTCATCGTGGTGGGTGCGCTGGTGTGGTGGTATGCGCTGACATGGATCGTGGATAAGGTGAGGGCGAGGTTCAGCTATCAGGTGATTTGGAGAATCAACAGGGTGATTGGCATCATTGTGATGGTGGTGAGTGCGATCATGATTGTGTATGCGTTGACGGGACATACGTTCCATTATATTCCTTTTGGAGGGAAGGCGCTGCGCTAAACGCTGCGCTAAATGATAAATGATAAATGATAAATGATAAATGAGAAAGAAGAGGAGGAGGAGGCGCTGCGCTAAATGATAAATGATAAATGATAAATGATAAAGAAGAGGGGAAGAAGGCGCTGCGCTAAATGATAAATGATAAATGATAAATGATAAAGAAGGAGGGTGAGGTATGACACATGATAATGTTCTGGTTGATAAATCAATTGACTTCGCCATTCGCGTGTCAAATTGTTATAAATATCTCATAAAAGAGAAGCAAGAGACTATCATGTCAAAACAGTTGTTTCGTAGTGGAACAAGCATTGGTGCAAACATACATGAAGGGATTCAAGGACAAAGTAAGGCTGATTTTGTGAGCAAACTAAATATTGCGCTCAAGGAGGCCAGTGAAACATCATTTTGGCTTATTGTCCTTCATAAAGCGAATTATTTAGAAGAAAAGCTTTTTGAGTCATTAAAAAAAGACTTAGATGAAATTATAAGAATATTAATAGCGTCAATAAAAACGACAAAGAAGAGTTTGATATGAATTTATCATTTGTCATTTATCATTTAGCGTAGCGTAAGATGTATATAGCGGAACAATTGAAGAAGAGGAGCGTGGCGGAGTACCTGTTGTATATGTGGCAGGTGGAGGACACGTTGCGGGCATACGGTCTGGATGTGGAGCGGATGGCGGCTGAGTATGTGCCGCAGTTTGGGTTGGATGAGGAGAAGAGCGAGGCGCTGAAGGGCTGGTATGAGAGTCTGGTGGAGATGATGCGCGAGGAGGGGGTGACGGAGCGGGGACATCTGCAGGTGAATAAGAATATCATCATTCTGTTGAGTGATTTGCATGCGCAGTTGCTGAAGTCGAGTAAGCACCCGATGTATTCGGCGATGTATTATAAGGTGCTGCCGTATATTGTGGAGTTGAGAGGGAAGAGGGAAAAGGTTAGCGGTGAGCGGTTAGCGGTTAGCGAGGAGAGGTTAGAGGTGAGAGGTGAGAAGGGGGAGATTGAGAATTGCTTTGATGCGTTGTATGGGGTGATGCTGCTGAGGGCTCAGAAGAAGGAGGTGTCGGTGGAGACGGGTGTGGCGATGGAGCATATTGCGAAGTTTGTGGGGATGCTGAGTGAGTATTATAAGAAGGAAAAAGAGGGAGAGTTGGAATTATAGCGCTGCGCTAAATGAGAAATGAGAAATGAGAAATGAGAAAGAAGAGGAGGAAATAGCGCTGCGCTAAATGATAAATGATAAATGATAAATGATAAATAAGAAATGAGAAAGGGCGCGGTGATAGATAGGAGGGGAGAAAATTTGCGGCCCTTAGGGAAAAATATTTTTCTAGTTAAGGGGAAAAAATTTGTTAGTTAGGGAAAAATAAAGGAATAGTTAGAAAGATATGAGAATTTTAGTGACTGGATGTAACGGACAGCTGGGGAATGAGATGCAGCTGTTGGCTAAGGAGAATGAGCAGCATACGTATTTCTTTACGGATGTGGTGATTCCAGAGGGATCGGTGGCTCAGAAGTTGGATATCACGAACGAAGCGGAGGTAGAGGCTTTCGTGGAGGGTCATGAGATAGACTGTGTGGTGAACTGTGCGGCATATACGGCTGTGGATAAGGCGGAGAGCAATGAGGAGTTGTGTGATTTGCTGAACCATGTGGCTCCCGGGTATCTGGCGAAGGCTGTGGGAAAGAGAGGGGGAAGTATGGTGCAGATCAGTACGGATTATGTGTTTGACGGGACGAATTACAGACCTGTGACGGAGGAACAGCCGACGTGTCCGAATTCGGTGTATGGAAGGACGAAGCTGGAGGGGGAGAAGAGTGTGATGAGGGAGTGCGAGAAGTATCTGATTATCAGGACGGCTTGGTTGTATTCAACGTTTGGGAACAACTTTGTGAAGACGATGATTCGGTTGGGGAAGGAGAAGAAGGAGTTGGGTGTGATTTTTGACCAGATAGGTACGCCGACATACGCGAGGGATCTGGCTGCGGTGATTTTCGTGGCGATCAATCAGGGGATTGTGCCTGGGATTTACCATTTCAGTAATGAGGGCGTGATTTCTTGGTATGACTTTACGAAGGCAATCCATCGGATTGCGGGGATTGAGGGGTGTAAGGTGAAGCCGCTGCATACGGAGGAATACCCTACCCCAGCGGCAAGACCGCATTATTCGGTGTTGGATAAGACGAAGATTAAGAGGACGTATGGGGTGGAAGTGCCTTATTGGGAGGAGTCAGTCGAAGTTTGTATAAACAAACTTCTAAATGATAAATGAGAAATGATAAACGACAAAGAAGAGTTGATAGACAAACTTCTAAATGTTAAATGAAAAATGATAAACGACAAAGAAGAGTTTGATATGAATTTATCATTTATCATTTGTCATTTATCATTTAGCGTAGCGCAATTATGAACGAAATCGAAAGAAGAAGGACGTTTGCAATCATATCGCACCCGGATGCGGGTAAGACGACGTTGACGGAGAAACTGCTGCTGTTTGGCGGTCAGATTCAGGTGGCTGGTGCCGTGAAGAGTAATAAGATTAAGAAGACGGCGACGAGTGACTGGATGGAGATTGAGAAGCAGAGGGGTATCTCTGTGAGTACATCGGTGATGGAGTTTGACTATAAGGATTACAAGGTGAACATCCTTGATACGCCTGGTCACCAGGACTTTGCGGAGGATACGTTCAGGACGCTGACGGCTGTGGATTCGGCCATTATCGTGATTGACGGCGCGAAAGGTGTGGAGGCACAGACAAGGAAGTTGATGACGGTATGTAGGATGCGCAAGACACCTGTGATTGTGTTTATCAATAAGATGGACCGCGAGGGTAAGGATCCGTTTGACCTGTTGGACGAGGTGGAGAGCGAGTTGCAGATCAAGGTGCGACCGCTGTCTTGGCCGATCAATCAGGGAGCACGGTTCAAGGGAGTGTATAATATCTATGAGGACAACCTGAACCTCTTCACACCAAACAAGCAGATGGTGACGGAGAAGGTGAACGTGGATATCCACTCGGAGGAGCTGGACGAGCGTGTGGGGAAGGAAGATGCGGAGAAGTTGCGCGAGGACCTGGAAATGATTGACGGTGTGTATGATACGTTCGATGTGAACACGTATCTGGAGGCTGAAGTGGCGCCAGTGTTCTTTGGATCGGCGCTGAACAACTTTGGTGTGCAGGAATTGCTGGATTGCTTTGTGGAAATCGCACCCAATCCTCGTCCGACAACGGCTGAGGAGCGTATGGTGCAGCCTGAAGAGCCGAAATTCACGGGTTTCATCTTCAAGATTACGGCGAATATCGACCCCAACCACCGTTCGTGTACGGCATTCTGCAAGGTTTGCTCGGGTAAGTTCGTGAGAAACGCACCCTATCTGCACGTGAGGAACGGGAAGACGGTGAGATTTTCGAGTCCGACGCAGTTTATGGCCCAGCGAAAGAGTACGATTGACGAGGCTTATCCTGGGGATATCGTAGGTCTGCCGGATAATGGCATCTTCAAGATTGGAGATACATTGACGGAGGGTGAGCAGCTGCATTTTAAGGGACTGCCGAGTTTCTCGCCTGAGATGTTCAAGTATATTGAGAATGCCGATCCGATGAAGACGAAGCAGTTGGAGAAGGGTATCAATCAGTTGATGGACGAAGGTGTGGCACAGCTGTTTGTGAACCAGTTCAACAACCGAAAGATTATCGGTACGGTGGGACAGTTGCAGTTTGAGGTGATTCAGTATCGACTTGAGAATGAGTATAATGCGAAGTGCAAATGGGAACCTGTGAGTCTGTATAAGGCTTGTTGGATTGAGAGTGAGGATGAGGAGGAGCTGGAGGCATTCAAGAAGAGGAAGTACCAGTATATGGCGAAGGATAAGGAGGGAAGAGATGTGTTCCTGGCTGACTCAGGGTATGTGCTGCAGATGGCGCAGGAGGATTTCAAGAAGATCAAGTTCCATTTTACAAGTGAATTCTAACCAGCCCACGCGCTGGGCGATTTCTCATTTATCATTTGTCATTTATCATTTAGCGAAGCGATTATGTTACAGGACGAAGTAAAAAAAGCGATAGAGGTGATGAGGGCTGGGGGCGTGATCCTCTACCCTACGGACACGGTGTGGGGCATTGGTTGTGATGCCACAAATGAGGAGGCCGTGAAGAAGGTGTTTGCTATCAAGAGAAGAGAGGATAGTAAGGCACTTATCTGTCTGGTGGACAGCGATGTAAGGTTGCAGCGATATGTCAGGAATGTGGCGGATGTGACTTGGAATATGATCGAGTTGAGCGAGAAGCCGTTGACGGTCATTTTTGACAACGTGACGGGTTTGGCACCCAACGTGATTGCGGAGGACGGAAGTGCAGGATTGCGTATCACGAGGGAGGAGTTCAGCAAGGAACTCTGTTTCCGTTTCCAGAAGCCGATTGTAAGTACCAGCGCCAATATCAGCGGGGAGCCGACACCACAGACGTTTGAGGAAATCAGCGACGAGATCAAGGAAGCGGTGGATTATGTGGTGAAGTACAGTCGGCAGAGTCGCGAGAAGCATAAGCCCAGCAGCATCATCAAGATGAATGCGAACGGGCAATTCACAATTATCAGAGAGTAGACCCTCTCTGCCCTAAAGGGCATCTCCCCCGTAGAGGGGGAGAAGAGACCCTCTCCCCGGCCCTCCCCTGTAGAAGGGGAGGGAGACCATACGGGATGCGCGTAATGAGATATTAAAACAAAGTAATACATATTATAAGTTATAAGTGTTAATCCAAAAATAATTCCCTACAAGCCGGATGGCTCTCCCCCTCTACGGGGGAGATGCCCAGAGGGCAGAGAGGGTCTGTTATATGAATTTCATCGGGATTAGACGTAAGGAGATTAAGTTGAACCAGGCCATCACCGAGTGGCTGAAGGGTGACCATTCAGAACGACAGATCGTGCTGATGATCAGCCTGATGGTGGGTGTGTGCACGGGGTTGACAGCCTTCGTGTTGAAGTCTCTGATTGAGGAGATCAAGCATCTGCTCACGTCTGGCTTTGCGGTTGAAGACATGAACCTGCTCTATTTGGTGTTCCCAGCGGTGGGTATTCTCCTGGCGATGCTCTTTGTGACGTATATTGTGCGGGGAGACATCAGTCACGGGGTGACGAAGATCTTGTATGCGATGTCGAGAGGTCGGAGCCGTATCAAGTCGCACAACCGCTGGTCGAGCATTATCGCCAGCGCCATCACCATCGGTTTTGGTGGTTCGGTGGGAGCCGAGGCACCGATTGTGTTGACGGGTGCTGCTTGGGGTTCGGACTTCGGTAAGCGCTTCCATTTGCAACCCAAGACGCTGATGCTGCTGGTGGGTTGCGGTGCGGCAGGAGCTGTGTCGGGTGTGTTCAAGGCACCGATTGCAGGACTGGTGTTTGTGCTCGAAGTGCTGATGCTCGACCTAAGTTTCTCGTCGTTGCTGCCCTTGATGATCACCAGTATCACTTCGGTGTGTGTGTCGTACGCTTTTTATGGAACGGCACCTTTGTTCGACTTCAGTCTCAACAAGGCATTCACGATTGACATCATCCCAGGGTGCATCCTGTTGGGTATCGCTTGCGGACTGGTCAGTCTCTACTTTACACGGACGATGAACTGGTTGGAGGGGATCTTTGGAAAGATCAAGAAGAAACGGTATAAGTTCCTGTTGGGTGCGATTGTGTTGGGTGTGCTGATTTACTTTTTCCCAGCGATGTACGGCGAGGGTTATGATGTGATTAACCAGCTGATTAACAGTGCGTCAGCGAAGGAGATCATGCACAACACCCTCTTCTATGAGAACGACAGCAACCTGCTGATTTACCTCGGATTGGTGTTGCTGCTGAAGGTGTTTGCTACGACTGCCACAAATGGTGGTGGTGGATGTGGTGGAGTGTTCGCACCCAGCCTCTTCCTCGGTTGCATCGCAGGCTTTATATTTGCTCACCTTTGGGATATGGGCTTTGGACTCTCTATGGGCAATTCCTGCTACCTTTCACCCAAGAACTGCGGACTGTACGGTATGGCCGGACTGATGTCGGGCGTGATGCACGCACCCCTCACGGGTATCTTCCTGATTGCAGAGTTGACAGGTGGTTACGGCTTGTTCGTGCCTTTGATGATTGTGTCGGCAGTGTCCTATCTGACCATCAACCTCTTCGAGCCCCACAGCATTTATGCGATGCGACTGGCACGTAAGGGACAGCTCCTCACTCACAACAAGGACAATGCCATCCTGACGGTGCTGAAACTTCAGTCGTTGATTGAGCGTGATTATAAGACGGTGACCGCAGATATGCCTTTCAGCAGATTTATCGTAACAATCTCAAAGTCACACCGTAACATCTTCCCCGTGGTGGATGCTGCCGGCAAACTCTTAGGAGTGGTGTCGCTCGATTCTGTCAGGCTGTATATGTTCAGACCAGAACTGTATCGGCAATATACCGTCGGGCGATTTATGAAAGAACCACCTGCTTTGCTGATGGCCAACGACACGCCGAAGGTGGCAGCCAAAAAGTTCGACGAGACAGGTGCCTGGAACCTGCCTGTAGTGGATGAAAACAAGGTCTATCTCGGCTTTGTCTCACGGTCGGGATTATTTACGAGTTATCGGGAAACATTGATGAAATTTAGTCAAGAGTAGCGCGAAAGCGCTGCGGCGCTACGCTAAATGATAAATGAAAAATGATAAATGAAAAATAAGGAGGAATTGAGAATTGTGTATATGGGCACTCCGGACTTTGCGGTGGAGAGCCTGCGTGCTTTGGTGGAAGGTGGCTACAATGTGGTGGCTGTTGTCACGATGCCTGACAAGCCGATGGGACGTCACGGGAGTGTACTTCAGCCCAGTCCTGTGAAGCAATATGCAGTGGAACACGGACTGAAGGTGATGCAGCCAGAGAAGCTCAAAGATCCAGCGTTCGTGGAGGAACTAAGAGCATTGAAGGCTGATCTTCAGATTGTTGTAGCTTTCCGCATGTTGCCGGAAGTAGTGTGGAGCATGCCACCTCTTGGTACGTTTAATGCTCATGCCAGTCTTCTGCCTAAATATCGTGGTGCTGCACCCATCAACTGGGCAGTCATCAACGGTGAGACCGAGACGGGTATCACAACCTTCTTCCTCAAACATGAGATTGACACAGGTGACATCATTCAGCAGGTGAAGATTCCGATTGAAGAGACCGATAATGTGGAGGTGGTACATGATAAGTTGATGGTGCTGAGTGGGAAATTGGTGACGGAAACGGTGGATAACATCATCGCGGGAACGGTTACATCCGTTCCACAAGACCACTTTAAGGATGTGCCGCTCACGCCAGCTCCGAAAATCTTCCGTGAGACCTGCCGCATTGACTGGAACCAACCCACCAAACGCATCTATGACTTCATTCGTGGACTCAGCCCCTACCCCGCTGCGTGGACAACGCTGGAAGGAAAGTCTGTGAAGATATATGAGGCAGAGACCCTCTCTGCCCTAACGGGCATCTCCCCCGTAAATGGGGAGAGCCATACGGGGTGTGTGCCCGGTACAATCTCATTAGTGAAATCGCCGCATGGTCTTTGTGTCGCTACGGCTGATGGTTGGCTCAACATCAAGACCCTGCAGCTTGAAGGAAAGAAGAAAATGCCTGTTACAGACCTGCTGAGAGGGTTAAAAATCAAAGAAAATGCATTTTTTGTGTAAAAAATTTGCAAATTAAAAATAAAAGACGTTACTTTGCAGCGCAAAAATGCAAAATAAACCTAAATATTAACTTCAAAAATTTTATTGCCTATAGAAGAGACATTACGCTAAACCAAAGACAAAAGCATAATGAAACAGCTCCGTGAACTCGCCGACGAGCAGTTGGTTAGTTTGTATCAAGAAGGCAATAATAGTGCATTCGACACCTTGCTGAAACGCTATCAGCAGAGAGTGTTTTCATATCTTCTCTATTCAGTCAAGAATCAGGAACTCGCTGAAGACCTCTTCCAAGACGTCTTCATGAAGATGGTGGTACGCATCAAGAGCGGGCAATATGCCGAAAACGGTAAATTTTCCTCTTGGATGATGCGCATTGTCCATAATCATCTCATTGACTACTATCGCACAAGTCCTAACGCGATTATCCTTTCCAATGACGAATCGGAGGTTGACTTGTTCAACAACGCCGACATCGCCGTGAATGAGAACCGTGAAAAGGAGATGATTGACCAGCAGACCCTCAGAGAAATCAAGGGACTCATCGCCATGTTGCCAGATCCACAGCGCGAAGTACTGCTGATGCGTGTGAAAGATGAGCTTTCTTTCAAGGAAATTGCAGAGAAGACCAATTGCAGCATCAACACCGCCCTTGGCAGGATGCGTTATGCCATTCTTAACCTACGTCAGATGGCATACGAGCGAGGCATCAGCTTGGCATCATAAACACAAAATCGGATTACTTATCAAGTAGTCCGATTTTATTTTGCCATAAAAAAACCTGCGAGACGAAGTCTTGCAGGTTCAATTCTCTTGGGATTCACACCCCGAAAGTTGAGCTCTTCAACTATTTCTGATTATTCAGCGATAGTGTCAGCAGCAACAGTGTCAGCTGCCAAAGTGTCAGCAGCTACGATAGTATCCTCAACAACAGTAGTGTCAACAGCTACAGAATCAGTAGCAGGAGCAGCCTTCTGGTCGCAAGATACGAAAGATACAGATGCCATGAGAGCAATTGCAGCAACAGCTGCGAAAACCAACTTCTTCATAATTTCTTTTACTTTTTAATGTTAAACAATTTATTTGCTTTCAAAACCGCTGCAAAGTTACGCACTTTTTAAGATACGTTGTTCTCGGAAATCTCTTTTTTTTACATTTTTGTTGAAAAAAACATTTCATAGGGGCAAAAAAGAACACTTCTGGGGTAAAAACGTGCATTGTGTACGTACACACAATATATTTTATCGAAAAAGAATGGTTGTTTGAAAAAAAAGGAGTATCTTTGCACTTGATAGAGGAGACCAACAAAGTTGGTCATGTCGGGAAGGATTATTTAATCACATTCAATGAAAGGATAAATTTATGAGAAACTTGCTTTTTTTGACGTTGTCGGCTATGCTGATGCTGACAGCAGCTTGTTCGCAGAAGTCGGAAAACGCCTACACCATCACGGGTACGGCTGAAGGTACACAGGACGGTGACACTGTCTTTATCTGCGAGATGCAAGGCTATTTCAACATGGTTCCGACAGACACCGCTATCATCAAAGATGGCAAGTTCGAATTCAGTGGCGAGTGCGAAGGTGCCACCCTGCGCTGGCTGATGCCTATCCATGCGGGTGAACCAACCACGATGGCACAGTTCATCTTGGAGAAGGGCGACATCAAGGCAGCACTGATCAAGGGTGAAGGTGAGAGCAAGATTGAAGGTGGTCCTAACGGAAAACTGTATGACGAATTTGAGGAAGAATGCAGCAAGATTGGTCAGCAGATGGATGAACCTTGGCAGGTCACGTCAGACTCCACCAAGAGTGAAGTGGAAAGACAAGTCGCACAAGCAAAACTTGACTCACTGCAGAAAGTGATGGTGGCATATCAGAAGCAATTCATCATTGACCATGTACCATCTGCATGCAGCGATATGCTGTTTGGTTTCTGCTCCTTCAACTTCTCAGAGGAAGACAACGAGGAAATCTTGAAACTCTTTGGCGAGAAGCAGCCTAATTTTCCTGTGTATAAATCCATTATGGAAGAGAAGAAGGCACAGGAAGCAACTGCCATCGGTCATGAATACACAGACTTGAAGATGGACGACCCGAAGGGTAAGTCCATGAAAATCAGCGATTATGTTGGCAAGAACAAGTATGTGCTGATTGACTTCTGGGCAAGTTGGTGCGGTCCTTGCCGTGCAGAGATGCCGACAGTGGTGGAAGCCTACACGAAGTTCCATGACAAAGGCTTTGAAGTGGTCGGCGTATCGCTTGACAACGAAAAGGATGCCTGGGTGAAAGCCATTGCCGACCTCAAGATGCCTTGGCCACAGATGAGTGACTTGAAGGGTTGGGAAAGTGAAGCATGCGCTGTCTATCATGTACAGGCCATCCCTGCCAATGTGCTCGTTGACGAGCAAGGCAACATCATTGCCAAAGACTTGAGAGGTGAAGACCTCCTGAACAAAATGGGTGAATTGCTTCCTTAATCATTCATCCCACATGAGGTCGGACATGACCTCGTTGGAAATGAAGAGTCCACGTCGGGTGAGACAGAGTGTATCGCCCGTAAGAGATAGGAGACCTGCCTTCAGATGCCGTTGGGCATTCTGGAGGCAGTATTCTTGATAGGATGCACCCAATTGCTGTTCCAAGGCAGAGAGGTTAAGCCCTTCGGAAGTACGGAGAGCTGTGAAGACAAACTCGTCATAACGCTCATGATCCGTCAGATGTTCCACCACCAACGAAGTGGGATGCTCCATGTATTTCTCCAAGGAATCCGGATGGTAGTAACGGTCATGACCGTCGTAGGAATGCGCCCCTGCCCCCACCCCTAAATAGGGAATCCCGTGCCAATAGCTGGAATTGTGGCGTGACTGCCTATCTGGCAAGGCGAAATTGCTCAGCTCGTAATGCTTGTAACCTGCAGCTTGTAAGGCATCTATCAAGTATTCGTACATTTGCAAGGACACCTCTTCATCCACCTCTGCAATCTCTCCAGCAGCGAGCATCCGTTCCAACAAAGTGCCCTCCTCGTACATCAAAGAATAGGCAGAAAGGTGCTGCACTTGCAAGGAAAGCGCCGTCTGCACATCTTGTTTCCATTGATCGAGCGTCTGATCTGGGAAACCGAACATCAGGTCAATGCTGATGTTGGTGAAACCTGCCGCTTGGGCATCATGGACTGCCTGGATAGCTTGTGCAGCAGTGTGGCGACGGTGAAGAAAATGGAGTCGTGCATCATCGAAAGACTGCACACCCATGCTGAGACGGTTCACCCCCATCTGACGTAAATGTTGCAGGAAGGAAGGAGTGAGATCGTCGGGATTACCTTCGAGGGTCACTTCCGCTCCCTCGCGTACATTATATATATAGTAAATGGCATCCAGCATCCGTTTCAGTTCATCGGATGGCAACTGTGAGGGAGTGCCACCACCGAAATAGATGGTTTCGATGGGTTGATCAGCCAAAAACGAACGACGTTGACGCAGTTCTTCCACCACCGCATCCACATAGTCATGACGTTGTTGGAGCGAAGTGGTGGAAAAGAAGCCACAATAGATGCATCGTGACTTACAAAAGGGAATATGTAAGTAAATTCCTGCCATATGAGGACAAAATTACTCATATTTTTCTTAATAATCATGAAAAATGCTAAATAACATAAGTTTTTTTCGCTCCATCCCAATAAAAAGCTGTAATTTTATGCCGTTTTTCGAAAAATTACAAAAATTCAATTATAAATCTAACCTAAACAATGAAAGTTTACCAAACTAACGAGATCAAGAACATTGCCTTGCTTGGCAATGACGGTGCCGGTAAGACCACTCTTACCGAAGCACTTTTGTATGAAGCAGGAATCATCAGCCGTCGCGGTCGCATCACACAGAAGAATACCGTGAGTGACTACTTCCCAGTGGAACAGGAATACGGCTACAGTGTCTTCTCCACTGTTTTCCATGTGGAGTGGAACAACAAGAAGTTGAACATCATCGATTGTCCTGGTGCCGACGACTTTGTGGGTGCTGCCATGACAGCTTTGAATGTGACGGACACCGCTCTGTTGCTCATCAATGGTCAGTATGGTCCAGAGGTAGGCACACAGAACCACTTCCGCTACACGGAGAAGTTGGGCAAGCCAGTCATCTTCCTCGTGAATCAGCTCGATTCAGAGAAGTGCGACTATCATCAGGTGTTGGACAGCTTGATCGGCATCTACGGTCCTAAGGTGATTCCAATCCAGTATCCATTGAACGAAGGTCCAGACTTCAACAGCCTCATTGACGTGCTGCTGATGAAGAAGTACTCATGGAAGCCAGAAGGTGGTGCTCCTATCATCGAGGAAATTCCTGCAGAGGAAATGGACAAGGCCATGGAAATGCACCGTGCCCTTGTGGAGGCTGCCGCTGAGAACGACGAAGGTTTGATGGAGAAATTCTTTGAGACAGAAGCACTTACAGAAGACGAACTTCGTTTGGGTATCCGCAGAGGATTGGCCACACGCTCCATGTTCCCTGTATTCTGTGTATGTGCTACCAAGGATATGGGTGTGCGCCGTCTGATGGAATTCCTCGGCAATGTGGTGCCATTCGTGGACGAGATGCCACAGGTACACAACACCCGTGGTGAGGAAGTGATGCCAGATCCAAATGCTCCTACTTCCCTCTATTTCTTCAAGACTGCCAACGAGCCACACATCGGTGGTGTGCAGTACTTCAAGGTGATGTCTGGTAAGGTACACGAAGGTGATGACCTAACCAACACAGACCGTGGTTCGAAGGAGCGCATGGCTCAGCTGTTCTGCTGTGCAGGTGCAAACCGCATCAAGGTGGAAGAACTGGTGGCTGGTGACATCGGTTGTACAGTGAAACTGAAGGATGTACGCACAGGTAACACGCTGGCTGGCAAGGACTGCGACCATCGTTTCAACTTCGTGAAGTACCCTGATCCTAAGTATATCCGTGCCGTAAAGGCTGAGAATGAAGGAGATACAGAAAAGATGGTAGCCGCTATCCAGAAGATGGCACAGGAAGACCCAACATGGATCCTCGAGCAGTCAAAGGAACTGAGACAGACACTCGTGAAGGGTCAGGGTGAGTTCCACCTCCGCACCTTGAAGTGGCGCATGGAGAACAACGAGAAGATTGGCATCAAGTTTGAAGAGCCAAAGATTCCATATCGTGAAACCATCACCAAAGCTGCTCGTGCCGACTACCGTCACAAGAAGCAGTCAGGTGGTGCTGGTCAGTTCGGTGAGGTACACCTCATCGTAGAACCTTACTACGACGGTATGCCTGATCCAACAAGCTATAAGTTTGGCAACCAAGAGTTCAAGATCAACGCTAAGAGTAAGGAAGAAGTTGACCTCGAATGGGGCGGCAAGCTCGTGTTCATCAACTCTGTGGTGGGTGGTGCCATCGATACACGCTTTATGCCAGCCATCCTGAAGGGTATCATGAGCCGTATGGAACAAGGTCCGCTGACAGGTTCTTATGCCCGTGATGTACGTGTCATCGTTTACGACGGTAAGATGCACCCAGTGGATTCAAACGAACTTTCCTTTATGTTGGCAGGTCGTCACGCATTCTCTGACGCCTTCAAGGAGGCAGGTCCAAAGTTGCTGGAACCTATCTACGATGTAGAGGTGTTCGTTCCTGGCGACAAGATGGGTGACGTGATGTCTGACCTTCAGGGTCGTCGCGGTATGATTATCGGTAGTGAGAGCGAAAGCGGTTATGAGAAGCTGATTGCGAAGGTTCCATTGAAGAGCCTTTCCAGCTACTCCACCACCCTCAGCTCCATCACTGGTGGACGTGCCAGCTTCATCATGAAGTTCGCTTCTTACGAGCTTGTTCCAACCGACATCCAGCAGAAGCTGATGAAGGAATTCGAGGAACAGAGCAAGGACGAGGATTAATACTTGCAAACAACGCACAGGGTTGGCGATGTCCAACCCATGCGATACAACGAATGGGGAATCTGCTGATGCAGGTTCCCTATTTCTATGATAATTAACAAAAACATAAGCAAACCGTCCTTTATTTGCTAATATTCGTCAATAAATTAACCTTAACACAATTTTCCGAATGATTTTAGCGTTATAATTTTAAGAATTGCACTAAATTTGTAGCAAAGAAATAAAAGATGAAGAAATCGACCATCATAGTTCTCGCAGTAGTTATGGGCATCTCGTTTGCCAGTCTGCTGATTATGCAGATGCGGTACATCGAAGAGGTGACCTCATTGCGCTATGAATATTTCGAGGAGTCTGTGAACCGCAGCCTCTATGAAACGGCGCACCAACTGGAGCTTTCGGAAACAAAACGATATTTGGAAGAGGGGTCGGATGCGGTGAATGGCATTGCTTTGGCCTACGACTCGGTTTATGCCAACACGGACTCGTCGGTGGTGCAGCACATGCACCAGGTGGTAGCCAAGGATGGCAGTGTGTTCACCTCACGTGAAACCACGGTCAGCACGAACTTGTCGGACAAGTACTTCACCAAGAAGAGTTCCAACAACAAAGATCGCCTGCGTTCACTGAAAGAAATCATGGACATGCGCTATGCCACAGAGAAGAAGTTGGTAGAGGAGGTTATCTACACCATTCTCTACACAGCCAGCGACCGTCCGTTGAACGAGCGTATCGATTTCATTGAACTGGATCAGATTCTGAAGACGCAACTGAGCAATAACGGCGTGAATATCCCCTATCACTTTGTGGTCAGCACCAGCAACGGACGAATGGTCTATCAATGTTCCGACTACGATGAGAAAGGTAACGATCGGGTGTTCACGGAGGTGCTGTTCAAGAACGACCCCATGCAAAGTGGTGGTGTGCTGAAGGTACATTTCCCCGATTTGGGCAAGTATATCTGGCGCTCGATGTGGTTCATGATTCCATCGCTCATCTTTACGCTCATCCTGCTTATCACATTCATTGTCACACTGATACTAATTTTCAGGCAGAAGAAACTGACGGAGTTGAAGAATGACTTCATCAACAATATGACACATGAGTTCAAGACGCCTATCTCGTCCATTTCCTTGGCAGCACAGATGTTGGGCGATGACTCAGTGACCAAAACACCAGCCCTAATGCAGCGTCTCACCTCGACCATCATCGACGAGACGAAACGCCTCAGATTCCAGGTGGAGAAGGTACTGCAGCTCTCCATGTACGAGAATCAGCGGGCCAACCTGCACATGAAGGAAGTGGATATCAACGAGTTGATTGCTGGCGTGACCCACACCTTTGCATTGAAAGTGGAGAGGAACGGTGGTAAGATCATCACCAATCTGAATGCCACTGAACCCAATATCTGTGTGGACGACATGCACTTCACCAATGTCATCTTCAACTTGATGGACAATGCGGTGAAGTATCGCCGCAAGGATGTGGACCTGGAGCTTAACGTGGAGACCTGGAACGAACCAGGACTGCTCTGCGTCTCCATCAAAGACAACGGTATCGGCATCAAGAAGGAAGACCTGAAGCGTATCTTCGAGAAGTTCTACCGTGTACATACAGGCAATCTGCACGACGTGAAAGGCTTCGGACTCGGACTCGCCTACGTACACAAGATAGTGAAAGACCACAAGGGCACTATTGTGGCGGAGAGCGAACCTGGCATCGGCACGAAATTCATCATCAAACTGAAGATGAATGAGTAACCAGCCCAATTCTAAACGACATAACGTAATAACGACATAACGTAATAACTTAAAAATGATACAACTATGATTACAGACGACAAATTGGAAGAAGTGAACATCCTTCTTTGTGAAGACGACGAGAGCCTCGGTATGTTGCTCCGCGAGTACCTAGAGGCAAAGGGTTATAACACCACACTCTGCCAAGACGGTGAAGAGGGTTTCGACACATTCCTGCAAGGGAATTTCAACCTCTGCATCCTCGACGTGATGATGCCCCGCATGGATGGCTTCACTCTGGCAGGAAAAATCAAGGAGATGAACAACGACATGCCATTCATGTTCCTTACAGCCAAGAACATGAAGGACGATGTACGTGAAGGTTTCGAACTGGGTGCCGATGACTACATCACCAAACCTTTCTCAATGGAAGAGGTGGTGTTCCGCATCGAGGCCATCCTGCGCCGCGTACGTGGCAAGAAGAACAAGGATGCGACCGTGCGTCAGATTGGCAAATTCACGTTCGACACCCAGAAGCAGATGTTGAGCATTGACGACAAGCAGGAGAAACTCACCACCAAGGAGGCTGAACTGCTCACGTTGCTCAGCAACCGCCAGAACGAACTCTTGCAGCGTGACTATGCCCTCAAGACCATTTGGATTGACGACAACTACTTCAATGCCCGTTCGATGGATGTGTATATCACCAAACTGCGCAAGCACCTGAGAGCAGATCCAAACGTGGAAATCATCAACGTACACGGTAAAGGTTACAAATTGGTCATTTCAGACGAGAACGTAAGTAAGGACTAAAAACAAAAAAGGTGGGCAACACGGGTTGTCCACCTTTAATTTTTCTGTTAGCTTGCTTATGCCTCCAACTTCTTGTTCATGAAGATGTGAGTCAAGAGACCAGCGATGATGAGGAACATGCTGCCCCATGTGTACCAGTTCTGGTCAGCCAAGTCGCCCATGAAAGGAACGAATGCGCAGAGAATGAGAAGCACTGCGCCTAACACGATAAGTAAAATACCGAGATTCTTTTTCATTGTATCTATAGAGTTTTTGTTATTGTCATTCAAATCAGGTACAAAATAACTACATTTTCTTCAAACGGCGAAACTTTTTGGCAAGAAATTTCGGTTTAAGCGTCAAAAAAGTGTTTTTCGTACCGATTTATTCAAAAATAATCCGTACCTTTGCACCGCTTTTGCAAAATGCAGAGCACAATAAATATTTATTATTAACAAATCAAACTTACATTATTGATCTTATGAATCAATACGAAACCGTTTTCATTTTAACTCCCGTTTTGTCTGATGTTCAGATGAAGGAAGCGGCCGATAAGTTTGTCAACTACCTCAAGGACAAGGGTGCAGAAATCATCAGCACCGAGGACTGGGGCTTGAAGGCACTCGCTTATCCTATTCAGAAGAAGACTTCTGGTTTCTACCAGATGATTGAGTTCAAGGCCGAACCCACAGTGATTGCTAAATTAGAGTTGCAGATGCGCCGCGACGAGCGTGTGCTCCGCTACCTCACAGTTAAGAACGAAAAGTACGCTGCAGCTTATGCTGAGAAGCGTCGTAACAAGAAGGAGGCTTAATCATGGCAGCACCATCAGAAATCAGATACTTAACTCCAACCACTGTTGACGTTAAGAAGAAGAAGTATTGCCGTTTCAAGAAGAGCGGTATCAAGTACATCGACTACAAAGATCCAGAGTTCCTGAAGAAGTTCCTCAACGAGCAGGGTAAGATTCTCCCTCGCCGCATCACAGGCACTTCTCTGAAGTATCAGCGCCGCGTGGCTCAGGCAGTGAAGCGTGCTCGTCACCTTGCACTCCTTCCATACGTAGCAGACTTGTTGAAATAAAAAATAGGAGGTAAGACAGTATGAAAATCATTCTCAAGAAAGACGTTCATGGCTTAGGCTATAAGGACGAAGTCCTCACAGTGAAGGACGGTTATGGTCGCAACTATCTTCTTCCTCAGGGTCTTGCAGTGCTCGCCACTGAAAAGGCTATCAAGCAGCTCAACGAGGAATTGAAGCAGCGCGCTCACAAGATTGCAAAGATTAAGGCTGATGCTGAGGCAGAGGCTAAGAAGTTCGAGGGCGTATCTCTCACCATCAAGGCACGCGTTTCTGAGGGCCGCAACATATACGGTTCTGTAGGTCCAAAGGAAATTGCAGCAGCTTTGGCTGAGAAGGGTCTCGAGATCGACAGCAAGCTCATCAGCATCAAGGGTGTAAAGACTTTGGGTGACTACGAGGCTGTGGCACACTTCCACCGTGAAGTTTCTGTTACCATCCCATTCGAGGTGGTGAACGAGGACGGCGAGAAAGCACCTAAGAAGGTTGAAGCTCCAAAACCAGCACCAGTAGAGGCTCCTGCAGAAGAGGAACTTGACGCAGAAGAAGCTGAAGAAGAAGTTGCAGAATAATTCATTTGCAACATACAAAACCATCAAAGTGGATGTGCCATGACGGACACATCCACTTTTTTTTGACAAAAAAAAACGAAAAAAGTTTGGCACTAATAAATATAAGTATTACATTTGCGAAAAATCTTTTCGCCTATGAAATACTGTACCAATCCTCCATCGTCTACGCCTCCCACTGACGTTGAAAAGACGCCCCTTGCAGCCAAGGTCAAGGGTAAGAAACGGAAACGCCGTTCCTACGACAATGAGGAACTGAAGAAGGGCGTCACCTTGTGCGACGATGGCAAGTACCGTTGGATATACCCCTTCAACATGTGGAAGAACCCCACTATCCTATTCCTCGTCTATAAAATCTTCTTCTGGATATTTGCAGGCATCGGCACCCTCATCCTGATACTCAACTGGAAGCACATCCATTGGGACAATTGGGATCTGCTGTGGGAAGACACATGGCCAGTCCTCATCTTCATCGCCTTTTTCGCTTTTCTCATCTTCATCGCTTACGCTATGGTGGCAAGCATGTATGGTGGCAAGTACACCATCCTCTTCACCATGGATGAGGACGGCGTCAACCACGAGCAGATACCCGAACAGGCCAAGAAGGCACGTAAACTGGGCATACTCACTGCTGGTGCAGGATTAGCCACTGGCAGGCTCTCCACCATCGGCTTAGGCATTAACGTAGCCAACCGCACCTCCATGTATTCCGACTTCAAATGTGTGCGCAGCGTGAAAAAAGGCCTTTGGGGCAACGTCATCAAGGTTCGCGAGATACTCTCCAACAACCAGGTCTATGCGCGCGACGAAGACTTCGACTTCGTCTATAACTACATCAGAGAACACTGTCCGAAAGTGAAGTAATACTCAAACACCATCCACCTATGAGAAAAAGAAAAAAACTGAGTCATTCGAACTTCCACCAATGGTGCTTGTGCATTGTCTTATTGATGATGTCGTTGGACGTGACAGCACAAATCAGAGCCACCAAATCCAATGCATATTCTGGATACTGGAAGCTGATCAAGACAAACATCATTCAACATGAAGACACTCACAACGAGAATGGGAGTTATACTCTTTATACTGCATCTGCCACTGAACACACCAAACAAGGAAAGGCTTGGGGTATCGTGGGACCTTATGACGATAAGGAATTGTTCGGTTTCTCGTTTTCATCCTCGATACAAGCGCCGCCTGATCGTATCACCGCCGACTCGCTGGTACTCCACACGGTTGTGAGGAGGTTGTCTGAAGATGCACCCTGTTATATTCGCGAAATGGCTACGCTCACTTTTGAGGATACGAACACATTCTTGCGTCATGGATGCCCCGAAGGAGCAATCAGAAAATTGAAAGGCACTAAAGGTGTGGGTACATGGAAAGAGCACGGCAATCATGGCGAGTGGAATTTTGTGATACGCATTCCAAAAGGCAACAAGGATGAGGAAAAAGCCCTGAACTTCTTCGGTTGCGACAGTCGCACTCAATGGGTGTACAAATGGTGCGAAGACACATGGGCTGAAACACCGCCACCTGGTGAGGAGGAGGAGGACGAGGAAGAAGAAGTGATTGGACCTCATGTGGAGGTGGACACTCGGGCATGGCAACCAGATACAGCGTTGCCCTTTGCCATCCCTGCCAGCGTCATCCTCGGCATGTTGGGCTATACGCTGACCAGAGGTAAAAGGAAGGGCAAGGATGAAATGCCTGAGCCTCGCGAGATGCACCTCTACAAGGACTTTGGCAACACATTGGTCATTGGCGATGAGCCGAAGCAGGTGTATGCGAAGATTGTGCGCAAAACCAAGAGTGGCGAGGATGTGACGGATGTGGAACTGACCAGTCTCATCAGAATCACGGCTGGCGACAAATACATGAAAGTGGAGGACGGCGGCATGTCGGGCGAGTGGCGCATGGCATGGGTGTCGGTGCCTGAGGTGAAGGAGAAGAAGTTGGTGACAGAGGGAGATGTGACGAAGGAGGTGGAGGAAGTGGTGGAGCCGGAAGAGGGCATCGTGGATTTCTACATGGGCAACGACAAAGGTTCGTACACCAACCACCTGCACTTCGATGTGTGCTTAGGCCAGATATACTTCCTGCAAGACAACCTCACGCTGCCGGCTCAGTACAAGAAGGAGGTGAAACTGCCTTTCCTCGTGGTGGGCATGAATGACGGAACGGCTCAAATCAAAGCCTACATCACAGAGCAAGGCAAAGAGGAGGAGGTAAAGGACTACTCTATCAGGACGGAATGGGATGAGGAGAAACAATGTTATCATGCCATCATCCACGACCAACTCCTTGACCCCGAACAGGACGTGGGCGTCCCTGGCAACTATCTCGCCTACACCATTCATCTGGAGGCACGCAAGCAGAACGCCGCCACGGTCATCTACGGTACCATGCCGCTCAACCGCTTCTACATGGGTCTGGTGATGCGCATGGACGGCAATGTGAACTGCTTCTTGGAGGAGTACAACCCCATGTACCACGACCATGAACTCATTGTGCGTGAGGACGGCAAGGAGTATGCTCCCGCCCAACAGAAGTGCTTCTTGGAACTCTACGAGTATGACGAAGAAAAGCACAAGTTGAACATCCTGGACCCCACGCCGAAGAACGTGACGTGGACAGTGAAGTATGTCAAAGCTGAGAAAGTGATGCGGGACATCATCGGCAACGAGATGATGAAGAAGGGGCTTGACATCACCCTCTCCACCGCTGGTTTGGGTGCGGGCATCGGCACCCTCGTGTCACAAGCCCACGATCAGGTGTTCAAGCAGGAGGAGCAGCAGCTCATGAGCGAACTCTCCTTCCTGAACAACAAGTTGCCTCAGGATCGACTCATGAAATACCAGGAGTATGTCAAGAGCTTGTGCCTGCAGTTCAAGGCTGAACAGGAAAGCATAGGCGAGCACAGAATCTACTACATGCTGCGCTGTGCTGGCGGTGTGTTACGCGCACCTAACCGCATCGATGTGGAGATGGAGGTGACTGCCGAGTACAAGGGTAAGGAATACTCCTTCAAACGCATGGTTCATCTCCTCTCGCAACCCAAACGCGAGTATAATGACCCTGCGGAAAGGGAGGCTCAAGTCCGACAGGATGAGGAGATAGAAAAGGGATTGAACAAAGTGGAAGGTGAAATCACACTCGCTGGGCTGACCGAAGAGTTGGCGCCCCTGCTCTTATTCATCCGTCTCCAAATCGACTTTTACGAGCAGGAATATGGCTACGATGCACGCAACATCAGGATTATCAAAGATTTCTACCGCTATGCATTGGAGTGCGCGAGAAACAAGCAGATGGAGAAAGTCAGGGCCATGAATGCCGTCGATGACATAGAGAAGTTCAGCCTGGACTGGTTCCTCGAGTTGTCTTACGAGGGGCATGACCTGCTGGAGAATATGAATTGGTTGGAGCGTATAGGTGTTGCCGTACTCACGTTCGGGTACTCCGAACTCGTCTTCAACATCCCTTATAAGATGCGGGAGAGTTTTGAAAAGGACCTGACAGGCAAGATGGGCGCATACGACGCCTTCACCGTGGGTGCATGGGAGGCCACCACGACATGGGCCATTGAGTTTGGAGTCGGTGCGGTCTTCACAGTGGGCGGTGCATTGGCCAAAGCTGGAGCTAAAAGCGCTGTTGTCAAGATAGGAGCCAAGAAGGTGGCGGAGTGGATCGCCAAGTTTGGAGGAAAGGACATCGCGAAGGAGGTTTCCGAGATGGGAATCAAGAAATTCACCATCTTCTCCTTGCGAGGTGGCGGCAAAACAACCAAGCAAGTCATGCAAACAGCCAAGGAAGTATTCCTGGAAACTCTTGAGACCGAAGCATGCACAGGGCTGAAAACCCTTGTCAAGAAACAGGTGACGTGGGAAGTCGGAATAGCAGAAAGAGCCATCATTTCGAAGACCCAGTCACTCCTTGCAGGTCTGGATGACATGTTGGCTGGCAGCAAGTACGCTGTGGCAGAAAAGTTCGCCAAACAGCAGGCCATAGAGAACATCTCAAATCTGCAAACCATGATTGAGATGTGCAGACAGAACCCCACCAGAGAGAACGTGCTGCTGAGAAACCAACTCATCCTCAGATGTCAGGCCGACAAACAGACCATGATGCTCCTCAAGAGTCCAAAACTGATGGCAGGTGAACCCCTGCTCCAAGGTCAGTGGCTCAAAACCCTGAAACATGACTTCAACGGTCTGCTCAAGAAGATATACAACGAGACCGACGACTTAGTCAAGCGGGATTTGGCAGATGCCACCCATGGGACAGTGTCTATCAGCGAGATTAAAGTCTTGAATGCTTCATCGTCGAAGACCGACCTGCTGAAGTTGGGACTCGACGTCACCTTCGACCGAGACATCACCTACTACTGGGTGGACGCCAACGGCACAAACCACTACTTTAGCCAGTTATACGTGGAGCGCCTCTACGCAAAGCACTTCCATAACATCGTCAACGAGCATACGCTACCGACACCTACATCGGGATTCAAACGGTCTGCCCTCACCACCAAGGCCGCACAGCAACTGGAGGCACAGGAAGCCAAACAGGCAGCCATCGCAACCAAACTCTACGACCAAACCGTAGTGGAGGACATCTTCAAC
>JAEEGG010004933.1_pt1 | contig 32150 bp, 23 predicted proteins | sample 9134161 | NCBI WGS metagenome assembly JAEEGG01 (sample SAMN16246543, study PRJNA631951) | gut metagenome | biome: gut microbiome; feature: rumen; material: CR-attached | host: Bos | place: Iran: Karaj | collected 2018-10 | reverse complement strand
TTTTGAAAACTGAAAACATTGCTTCAGAAGTTTTGAGGCGAAGATAAGAAAAGGTTGAGAATGTTTAGAAAAGTTTAGAAGGTTGAGATGGGGTTTAAAAAGTTGAGTTGCTGTTTTTGATTAATGTTTGTGTTTTCAGTTTGCGTTTAAGTTATATTTGCAGTTCAAACTCATCAATGATGTCTGAAAAAAACGAAGTCAACTTATTCATTCTGAAGGTTGGGGCGGTAATCGGTCTGTCGTTTGCGTCCACCATCTTCATTGCGCACCTGCGGGGAATGACGCACACGCCTGGCGACAACATCTCGTGGCTCAACATCATCATCTTCTCGTTTGTGGTGATGATTTCAGGCCGTCAGTACCGTGAGGCTGTCGAAGGCGAGAAGTTCATCTACGGCCGCGCGCTGCTCTACGTCACCAAACTCAACGTGATTAGCGCCATAGTGCTTGCCGTGTTCGGATATTTCTACTACAGCACCATCGCGCCTGAAGACCTTCAAACCATTATCGGTCAGGTTGAACCCGTCTTGCGGCAGCAGTGGGGAATGAACGACGAGCAGACGGCGGCAATGATGAATTTATACAGAGAATCGCTCTCGGGCGGCTCAATGGCCTTTGTGATGTTCATTATGCAACTCATTGGCGCTGGATTCTTCAGCCTGATTCTGGCCAACATCATCAAAACAAAACCATTACTACAGATTAATAATTTAAATCAATGAATATCAGTGTTGTAATACCGCTCTACAACGAGCAGGAATCAATCAGCGAACTTGTGGCTTGGATAGCCAAAGTGATGTACGACAACAATTTTACCTATGAGATTGTGATTGTTGACGACGGCAGTACCGACGGCTCGTGGGACGAAATCCATAAACTCACCGAAGAGTACGGCTCAATCCGCGCCCTGCGTTTCCGCCGCAACTACGGCAAGTCGGCAGCGCTATTCTGCGGCTTCCGCGAGGCCGAGGGCGACGTGGTCTTCACAATGGATGCCGACCTGCAGGACAGCCCCGACGAGATTCCCGCAATGTACAAGATGATTGTCAGCGACGGGTTCGACCTTGTGTCGGGTTGGAAGAAAGAGCGCCACGACCCAATCACCAAAACCATTCCGAGCAAGTTCTACAACTGGGTGGGCCGCGTCACCACGGGCATTGGCCTGCACGATATGAACTGCGGCCTGAAGGCTTACCGCCGCGACGTGGTGAAGTCAATCGAGGTTTACGGCGAGATGCACCGCTACATTCCCGTGCTGGCCAAGCAGGCGGGCTTCGGCCGAATAGGTGAGAAGGTGGTCGTTCACCGCGCGCGCAAGTACGGCAAGACCAAATTCGGCATTGAGCGCTTCATAAACGGCTTTCTCGACCTGATGTCGATACTCTTTATGACCAAATTCGGCAAAAAACCGATGCACCTTTTCGGCACTCTGGGCGTGTTTGTCTTCCTTTTGGGATTCTTTGCCGCCGCCACCGTGGGCGCAATCAAACTCATATCGCTTTCGCGAGGCATTGCCGCGCCGCTCGTCACCAGCAGCCCCTATTTCTATCTGGCTCTCACCTGTATGATTCTGGGCACGCAACTCTTCCTGACGGGATTTCTGGGCGAACTCGTCTCGCGCAGTTCAACCGACCGCAACGATTATCAAATAAAAGAAACACTATGAAACGTCTGCTCATTATCAGTCTGTTAGTGATTGCCGCTGGCACACTTTCAGCGCAGGATTCAATTCCTGCAAGCGCCGTCAAAGTGCAGAAGCACTGCGGACTCAACCGCTTTTATGTCGATAGCGCGCGCGTCAGTCTCGACCGTCTGATAGTGGGTTGCGGAGCCAACGAACCCGCCGCCGATATGTTCGGCAAGGCGCAGGAGTCGATGTTCTTCGGCAAACTCTTCTGCGTGGTGGGCGGCGTTTTGGTGGCCTATCCGCTCGTGAGTATGATTTGGGACGACTCGCCGAACATTCCGATGTCGGTTGCAGGGTGCTGTATGGCCGCCATTTCGATTCCGATTTTTATGAACTACAACAAGCAGTCGCGTGAGGCCTTGCGCCTGATGGGCACCGAGTACATTCCGCCCAAAGACGATGCCGACGGCGTTAGCCTGAACATTGGCCTGATGCAATCGGGAGTGGGGATTTGCGTGAGGTTTTAGGGTTTCGCACGGGTGAATTAATTTTCTGTTTTTGAGCAAGTTTTCTATATTTGAAAAGTTTTTGCAAAGCTGGTTATGGGAATTGACGACATTAAACGGAGTGTTTTGGCTTTCGTCAGCAAATACGCAATCAAGAAGGTTGTGCTGTTCGGCTCGCGTGCAAACGGTACAAATTCCGACAAGAGCGATGTTGACCTGATTGTGGAGTTTTTCAACCCTGTCTCACTCATAACGCTGTCGAAACTCAAACTCGATTTCGAAAGCGCTTTGGGGTTGGATGTCGATATTATCCACGGTCCGCTCTCGAGCGACGATATGATTGAGGTTGGAAAGGAGGTTGTTCTGTATGCAGCGTAGAGATTTTATCGCCATACAGAAGATGATTAGTGAAATGAAGATTGGCATTTCACTGCTCGCTGACACCAGCCTTGAAGCGTTTATGGCCAGCGAGTTGCAGAAACGGGCATTGTCGATGACCTGCATAAATGTTGGCGAACTGGCAAAAGTCATATCCGAAGAAACGCGGCAAGAATACAAAGATTTTCCGTGGAAGGCCATTGCGGGAATGCGCGATATTACAGCACACCGCTATCAGACACTTCGGATGGAGGATGTTTATAACACAATCCGCGAGGAATATCCCACTCTGTGTACACAATTATCTGATATTATAAATGTTAAATAATTTGTGCAGTTCGCAACCGCACATTTATGCAGCCCTTGCCTTAAATTCTGTTATTATCAGTTTGAATCCTTAACAATGAAAGGTCGTTTTGCCCCGTCGCCGAGCGGGCGGATGCATTTAGGGAATATTTACAGCGCCGTGCTGTCGTGGCTTTCGGCACGCAGCCAGGGTGGCAAATGGCTGCTGCGCGTTGAGGACCTTGACCGCCAGCGGTGCCGCCCCGAGTATGCCGCGCAGATTGAGGACGACCTGCTCTGGCTCGGCCTTGAGTGGGACGAAGGCGGGAGCCGTGGCGGCCCCAGCGGTCCGTACTATCAGAGCCAGCGCGATGCCGTTTACGAGCGTGAACTGCAGAAACTTGAGGCTCGCGGTTTGCTCTATCCGTGCTTCTGCACCCGCGCCGACATTATGGCCGCCAGCGCACCGCACCAATCCGACGGCGTGGTGGTTTACAGCGGCCGCTGCCGAGCACTCACGGCCGCCGAGCGCACTGCAATGAGCGCCACACGCAAGCCCGCCACACGGCTCTGCGTGCCCGATGCCGACAGCACTTTCACCGATGGTCATTACGGTTTGCAGCACTACAATTTGGCCCGCGACTGCGGCGATTTCATTGTCCGCCGAGCCGACGGCAACTTCGCCTACCAGTTGGCCGTGGTGGCCGACGACGCTCTGATGGGCGTCACCGAAGTGGTCCGCGGCTGCGACCTTCTGCCGTCAACGCCGCAGCAAATCTACCTTTACGGGCTGCTCGGCTACCCCGTGCCGCAGTTCGCACACATTCCGCTGCTGATGTCAACTGGCGGCCACCGCCTTGCCAAACGCGACCGCGGCACCGATATGGGCAGCCTTCGGCAGAACCACACGCCCGAGCAACTTCTGGGCCTTGTCGCCCACCTTGCGGGAATCACCGACCGCCCCGAACCGCTGACAATCAGCGAGATTCTGCACGAATTCAGTTGGGCAAAAGTGCCGACGGAAAATATATTGGTTGAAGGATTGAATGCGTGAAGTTTGGGTTTTCGCTTACGCGAGAAATTTTAAAAAAATTCAATTCAAAATTTATAAAAAATTGATTTTAAGATTTTTTGTCTCTAACCGATTCAACCCGATTTTAACCGATAACTTTTTCTGATTGAATCTGATAAAATCGGTTAGCGATAAATAGATAATCGATTTCCAGTTTTTTATCCCTAACCAAACGAACCCGAATTTATCCAAACAAAGTTTTTGGGTTGTTTTGGATAAGTTTGGTTAGATATTGATTTTGAATAATTTTCTTATAGATTTTTTAAAAATTTCCGCCCGTCAGGGCGTTACCATTAAATTTGGTAGGGATGCGATTCACCAATTCACCAAACAAATTTCCGCCAACCGAATCGAAAAACACCGTATATTTAGGCTTCGATAATTAAATGTAAAACTATGGCGACACTATCTATCATTCTGCAACTCTGCATTGTGCTGGGCGCATTGTGGGTTGGCTCGCGCTACGGTTCGCTGGCGCTGGGCGCGATTTCGGGCATTGGCCTGGCAATTCTTGTTTTCGGCTTCGGCCTGAAACCTGGCACACCGCCAACCGACGTTATCTACATAATCATTGCCGCCGTCACTTGCGCTGGCATTATGCAGGCGTCGGGCGGAATGGACTGGCTCATTCAGTTGGCCGAGCGGCTTCTGCGCAAGCACCCCGACCGCATAACCTTTCTGGCGCCGCTCTGCACCTTCTTCCTGACAGTGCTGGTGGGCACAGGCCACGTGGTTTACACGCTGATGCCCATTATCTGCGACATTGCCCTGAAAAAAGGAATCCGTCCCGAGCGTCCGTGCGGCGTGGCCAGCATAGCGTCGCAGGTGGGCATAACCTGCTCGCCCATTGCGGCCGCAGTGGTGGCTTTTGTGTCGATTTCGAACGCCAACGGTTTCGATGTCTCGATTCCTGGCGTGCTGATGGTGAGCATTCCGTCGTGCCTGTGCGGACTGATGGCCGCCGCCGCCGCTTCGTACCACCGCGGTCTCGACCTTGACAAAGACCCGCAGTTCCAGGCCAAACTGAAAGACCCTGAGCAGTATAAGTTCATTTACGGCAGTTCGGCCACAACGCTCGACAAAGAAATTCCGCAATCGGCCAAAAACGCCGTTTTCATTTTCCTTGGCGCACTGGCGGTGATTGTCTTCTTCGCCATTTTCCAGAATGTGCTGCCGTCGTACAGCACGCTGCGGGCCGTAAAAGGCGCGGCACCCACAACCCTTGCCGACGGCACCGTCATTACCCCCGACCAGTTGATTAAGTCGGGCATTCAATCGTTCGGAATGACCGAACTGTACCAAAAACCGCTGGCAATGAACCTTGTTATTCAGATAGTTATGATTGCCGCCGCCGCGCTGATGATAATCTTCTGCAAGGCGTCGCCAAAGAAGGCCGTGGCTGGTCCAGTGTGGCAGTCGGGAATGGTGGCCGTGGTGGCCATTTACGGCATTGCGTGGCTGGCCGACACCTTCTTCTCAAACTATCTGACCGAAATGAAGACGATGCTCTCGGGCATTGTGGCGCAATATCCGTGGTCCATTGCGCTGGTGTTCTTCTGCGTGAGCGTGCTGATAAACTCGCAAGGCGCGGTGGTGGTTGCAATGCTGCCGCTGGCCTATTCGCTCGGCATTCCAGGCTGGGTGCTGCTGGGCGTGCTGCCGTCGGTTTACGGCTATTTCTTCATTCCGAACTACCCGTCCGACATTGCCACCGTCAACTTCGACCGCTCGGGCACAACCGTCATAGGCAAGTACCTGCTCAACCACTCGTTTATGATGCCTGGCCTGATTTGCGTGTCGGTTTCAACGCTTGTGGCTTATCTGATTTCGATGCTGATTTATTGATAGTCGAAAGACATATAAGTTTTAAAGAATGTGTGGTGTGCAGCCGCACATTCTTTTTTTGCAAAAAATTTAGAATGCGAGTAGGGAAAAGCCCCGCTGAATTGTCTTATAGACGTGCGAGTCAATCGCACAAAGCAATTCTGATTAAAAACTTAAACTATTATGAAAAGATTAACACTGCTTGTGCTTGCTCTTGTCGGCTCGCTCTGCGGTTATTCGCAAATGATTGAATATCCTAAACATCAGGTTTCTGCATTTTATTGTGATGGTCACTCGCTGTATACGGGATTTTTTGATTCCTTCGGTGGAGGAACTCACGAAGACTGGGGTAAAGCAGAAGGAAAAGAAAGTTGGGAATACACTGATTTTTCGAACGTTTATAATGTAGAATATTTGCAACGCTTGCATAAACCCTGGCTGTCAATTGGTGTGCTTGTGGGCTATGAAGGAACAGAGTCGAGACATTGGATTAACAGAGAACACAATTTCAAACCAAGCGATAGATGGACAGAAAAAGAGAAGATGCCATTTGTTATCAGTGTTGTTCAATTCGATTGGATAAGAACCGATTGGGTAGGTATGTATGGAAAAGCAGGAATAGGTGCCCGTTTTATTTTTACAAACTCAAAATATGATACAGGGAAGACTGATAATAGCCTTGATTGGTTTCCTTGTTTTGTCGGAGCTGTCGGGCTTGAGGTTGGACCAAAAATCATACGCGGTTTTTGTGAAGCAGGAATTGGAGCACAAGGTTTTGCATCGATAGGCATTCGCAGCCGTTTTTGATTATTCTGAATCAAAATCCGATATATTTGAGCGGTGATTTTTATAGGTTCACCACTATCGATTTTGATTATGGAAACAATTGATTTAGAAAAAATTTCGAAGCAGACGGAGCAGATTCTGACCACGCTGCTCGATGCTCACCCGATGGCTAAAGGTTCGGTTTTTGTTGTGGGATGCTCGTCGAGCGAGGTGGCTGGCGGCCGCATTGGCAAAGACTCGAGCGCCGAGATTGGGCAGACCATTTTCGCGACAGCGCACCGAATCCTTTCTGAGCGCGGCGTTTATCTTGCCTGCCAATGCTGCGAGCACCTTAACCGCGCGCTTGTGGTTGAGGCCGAGTGCGCCGAGCGCTACGGCTACGAGCCCGTGAGCGTGGTTCCGTGGCTTCACGGTGGCGGCTCGTTTGCCACTGCGGCATACGGCGGCTTCAGTCAGGCGGTTGTGGTTGAGCATATTAAGGCTTCGGCAGGTATCGACATTGGCGACACTCTCATTGGTATGCACCTTAAGGACGTAGCCGTGCCCGTTCACCCCACACCGAACAGCATTGGCTGTGCCCACGTGGTGGCCGCCTTCTGCCGCCCCAAACTCATTGGCGGCGAACGTGCGAGGTATTAGATTAATTCAATCCGTCAATCAGCGCACCATCAATCTCGGTGAGCGAGTGCAGCACGGCGTCGGCAACGCCATACTCGCGGCGGCCGAACAGTTCTTTGTCGGGAACGGCAATCACCTTCATGCGGGCGGCCTTGCCGGCAATCACGCCGTAGATGGAATCCTCAAGCACAAGGCACTCCTCGGGCTTGGTGCCGAGACTTTCGGCGGTGTCAAGGAAAATTTCGGGGTGGGGCTTGCCATATTTCACATTCTCAGCCGATTGCACAACTTTGAAATACTGCCGTACATCGAGTTTGTCGAGCACGGCATTGATGAGCGACATGGCCGAAGCCGAAGCCAGAGCCATTGAATATCCGCGCGAAGCGAACAACCGCGCCGCCTGATGAACACCTTGCATTGGCTCGCCGTGAGCCATCACTAGCCGCGTCACTTCAGCCACAATCTCGCTGGCGCAGTGCTGCTCATCGGCAATGTGGCCGGGGTAGATGCTGTTCCAGTGCGCCACGACGTTGTCCACGCGGATGCCCGTTGTGGAGCGGCACTGCTCCTCGGTGAGGTTGATGCCGTAACTGCCGAAAACGGTGCGCTCGGCCATGCGCCAAAACGGCTCTGAATCAACAATGAGGCCGTCCATATCGAAAATGACTGATTTTATCATCGCTCTGTTTTTGTCGGGCGCAAAAGTATGATAAATGTGTCCAAAATTGGAAAATAGCCGTTAGCAAATTCAAAAAACGCGATTACCTTTAGGCTCATAAAAAATCGACAGAGTGAATAAGATTTTCAACGGTGTGTCGGTGGTGCTCCACCCAGTTTTTGCGGCAACTTTCGGATTGCTGCTCATCATGAGCCAGATAATGCCCGGCCTGTCAACTTCCCAAGTTATGCTCACGCTTTACTGCCTTGGCTACACGGTTGTGATGCCGTTGGTTTTCGTGCTTTTGGCGCGAATGTTGGGCTTTATCAGCGATTTGAAAATGAAGCAGCGGCGCGAGCGGGTTTTTGCGCTGACCGTTACTGCTGCGTGCGTGCTGGCGTTCAGCCATGTTCTTGGCGGATGGCATGCACCCGAGATGATGCGCATTTTTGTGCTGGCCACGGCTGTTACTCTGGTTGAGGCGACAATCATGGCCATCTTCACTCGCGTCAGTCTGCACACCATCGGGTGGGGCGGACTCACTGCTCTTGTTTCCTATCTGACGTTTGTCAATCCCAACTTGTCGCTGTTGCTGGCGCTGACGGTTCTTATATCCGGACTGGTTGCGACGGCACGTCTAATTCTTAACGAGCATACCCCTTCGCAGGTGTATTTGGGATTTATCATTGGATATGCGACTATTTGGATAATATTCATAATCAGTTCATTATGGTAAAGAAATCACAATCGGCCAAAAAGGCGAAGGCGAAGAAGCCGGCCGGCGACAACAAAAAATCGCTCAAAAACCGTATTCTTTCAACTTTCAATCAGAACGATGGCAGACTGCTCAACTACAAGCAGTTGTCGAAGTTGATGGGTATTGCCGACGACGAGACGCGCAAACTGCTCAACACCTGCCTGAACGAACTGGCGGCCGATGGCGACCTTGACGAGCCATCGCGCGGAAAATTCCGCATGACGCAGAAATCGGCCTACGTGACAGGCACTGTCGACCTGACATCGAGCGGCGCGGCGTTTGTGGTTTCCGATGAGTTTGAAGGCGACATCTACATTTCGGCTAGCAACTTGCACCACGCCCTGAACGGCGACACGGTGAAGGTTTTCATCTATGCCGACCGCAGCCGCAAGCACGTTGAAGGCGAAGTGATTGAGATTATCAAGCGCAAGCGCGAACTGTTTGTGGGCGTTGTCGAGACATCGAAACACTTTGCGTTCCTGGTGCCCGACCGCACACAGATGCCGTTCGACATCTTCATTCCGCTGGACAAGATGAAAGGCGCGCAGCGCGGACAGAAGGCCACCGCACGCGTTGTGGAATGGACCGAGAAACAGAAAAACCCGATTGGCGAGATTGTTGAAGTTCTGGGCAATCCGGGCGAGAACAACACCGAGATGCACGCCATTCTGGCCGAATACGGGCTGCCCTACCGCTTCCCGAAACGCGTTGAAGACGCCGCCGCCGAAGTGGATGAGCAGATTTCGGAAGAAGAGATTGCCCGCCGACGCGATTTCCGACAGGTGACAACCTTCACCATCGACCCTGCCGACGCCAAGGATTTCGACGACGCCATATCGTTCCGCCAATTGGCCGACGACCGTTTTGAAGTGGGTGTCCATATTGCCGACGTCACCTTCTACGTGCGCCCCAACACCGCTTTGGAAAAAGAAGCCTATCAGCGTGCCACATCGGTCTATCTGGTTGACCGCACAGTGCCCATGCTGCCCGAAAAACTCTCGAACAAGGTCTGCTCGCTGCGCCCCAACGAAGAGAAACTCTGCTTCTCGGCCGTGTTTGAACTCGATGCCGACGCCAATGTTCTGAGCCAATGGTTCGGCCGCACGGTCATCAATTCCGACCACCGGTTTGCTTACGAAGACGCTCAGCAGGTGATTGAGGCAAAGGAAGGCCCGCTAGCCGAAGAACTTCTCACACTCAACGGCCTGGCGCAGAAACTTCGCGAAAAGCGCTTTGCCGCAGGCGCCATATCGTTTGAGCGCAGCGAAGTGAAATTCCAACTCGACGAAGAAGCGCGCCCCATCGGCGTTTATCTGAAAGAGCAGAAGGAAGCCAACCAACTCATTGAAGAGTTCATGCTGCTGGCCAACCGCAAGGTGGCCGAGTTTGTGGGCAAACCCGAAGCAGGCAAGCCGAAGCGCACGTTCGTCTATCGAATCCACGGCGAGCCCAACAGCGAGAAACTTACCGCTTTCGCACAGTTTATCAAGCGGTTTGGCTATCAGATACAAACCAAATCGAAGAAGAAGATTGCAAGTTCGATGAACGCGCTGCTGTCAGATGTCAACGGCAAAACCGAGCAGACGGTGGTTGAGACGCTGGCCATCCGCACCATGGCGCGCGCCGAGTATTCGACCAAGAACATCGGGCACTACGGCCTGGCGTTCGACTACTACACGCATTTCACATCGCCCATCCGCCGCTACCCCGACATGATGGTTCACCGCCTGCTGGCTCATTACTTGGAGAACGGCAAGAGCGTGCCTGCCGAAACCTACGAGCAGATGTGCAAGCACTCGTCGGAGATGGAGCAACTGGCCACAAGCGCCGAGCGCGCATCGATAAAATACAAGCAGGTTGAGTTCATGAAGGACAACGTGGGCAAGATTTTCGACGGCGTGATTTCGGGCGTTACGCAGTGGGGCATCTACGTGGAACTGAACGACAGCAAGTGCGAGGGCATGGTCTCGGTGCGCTCGCTGACTGACGATTTCTACGAGTACGACGAAGCCGAATTTGCAGTCATCGGCCACCGCACCAAACGCCGCTACACCATGGGCGACAAGGTATCGGTGCGCGTTGTGGCCGCCAATATGGAGAAGAAGCAACTCGATTTTGAGATGGTGAGGATGGAGATTCCATTTACTGATTAATTGAAGGACTGAATAACTGAATAACTGAAGGATTGATTAATTGAATAACTGAATAATTGAAGGTTTATCGCCTGATGGCGATTACTAAAAACAAGCGAGGCTGCCATTTCTGACAGCCTCGCTCTCTTTTAAAATTCCAATTTATTTATGAGAAAAATCCTCTCTTATTTAATCATCACGCGCTTGCTGGTGTTGCCTGTCTTGACAACATAAACGCCTGTGCCTTCAACCTGAATCTCGGTGCGGTCGATGGTGGCAATTTCGCGGGTAATCATGCGACCCATGGCATCGAATACGAAGATATCGGCATCGGCATTCTCAACCACGATGGTGTTGCCGTAAGCGTAGATGTTAACCCCGGCGGCAGCCTCGTCTTCAACTGCAACGTGCGGCAGTTTCTCCTCCGGATCCTTCTCGAAGATGGCGGTGAACGGCTTGTCGATGTTGCTCAGAACAGTGGCGTCGATGGTCACTGAACGCGGGTTGTCGGTGTTGCCGTCGCTCCATTTCACGAAGTGGTAGCCAAAGTCGGCCATTGCGTTGAGCGTTGCCACTGCGCCGAACTCAAGTGAGGCAGAAGCACCGTAGATTGTACCATTCTCGGCAGCCACCTTGATGGTGTAAAGGTCTGCCTCGAATTGTGCGGTGAGGTTGCGGCTGCGTGTCACGGTCAGAGTGCGCGGATTGTCGGTGTTGCCATCGCTCCAGCGTACAAAGTGATAGTGGCTGTCGGCCTTGGCCGAGATGGTTGTCTTCTCGCCGTGGTTGAAGGTTCCTGCGCCCGATACGGTGCCGTTCTCAGCCGAGAGTTTAACCTCGTAGGTGTTGATTTCGAACGATGCGCTGAACTCAGCATCCTCAACCACTGTCAGGCGGCGGGTTTCGCTTGTCACGCCGTCGCTCCACTGAGTGAAGTGGTAGCCTTCGTCGGCAATGGCAGTAACGGTTGCCAGAGCGCCGTAGTTGTAGGTGCCTGCGCCCGATACGCTTCCGTTGGCGGCCTCAGCGGCGCTGATGGTGTAGGTGCTTACCTCGAACTCAGCCTTGAGCGAGATGCTGCCTGTTACGGTCTCGGTGCGGGTCTTGGTCTTCACGCCGTCGCTCCACTGAGTGAAGTAGTAACCCTGGTCGGCAGTGGCGGTGAGTGTAGCCTCAGCACCGTAGTTGTAGATGCCTGTGCCGTCAACTGAGCCGTTCTGAGCCATTGCACTTACGTTGTAAGCGTCGATCTCGAACTCGGCGGTGTATTTTCTATCCTCGGTCACAATCTCGCTGCGCTGGCTGCTCAATACGCCGTCGCTCCACTGAGTGAAGTGGTAGCCATCGGCGGCTGTGGCGATGAGTGTTGCCACTGCACCGTAGTTGTAGGTGCCTGCGCCCGATACTGTGCCGTTTTGTGCGGCAGCGGTAATTGCATAACTGTTGATTGCAAATTCAGCCTCAATATTCATATCGCTGGTCACAGTGGCCTTGCGCGGGTTGTCGGTGTTGCCGTCGCTCCACTGAGTGAAGTGATAGCCTGTGGCGGCAGTGGCGGTGAGTGTTGCCTCGGCGCCATGGTTGTAGGTGCCTGCGCCCTCAACCTTGCCGTTCTTGGCTGTTGCCTTCACATTGTAGGTGTTGATGGCGAACTCAGCAGTGAGAGTGGTGTTGCCTGAAACGCTCAAAGTGCGCTCGGCATTGGTGTTGCCATCGCTCCAGCGCTCAAAGTGATAACCTGCATTGGCAGTGGCGGTGAGTTTAGCCTCAGCGCCGAAGGTGAACGAACCGCTGCCTGTTGCTGTGCCGTTGGCTCCGGCTGCAACTGTGAGTGTGTAGGTCTCAATTTCGAACTTGGCTGTCAGTTCCTTGCTGCCAGTCACTTTGATTTCGCGTACAGCATCGGTGTTGCCATCGCTCCACTCTTTGAACTTATAGCCAGGGTTGGCGTAAGCGCTGAGTGTTGCTGTCTCGCCATCGGCATAGCGGCCTGCGCCAAGCACATTGCCGTTGGCCTCGGCTGTTGCCGAAATCACAAACAATGACTGGTCGCTGAACACTGCTGTCAGATTCCAGTCGCGCTGAATGGTGATGTTGCGTGTGGCCGATGTGTTGCCATCGCTCCAGCGCACAAACTTGTTCTCGCCGATTGCCTGTGCTTCAATTGTGGCAACTTGGTTATAATTGAATGTGCTGGCACTGCAGCTGGCTGTTCCCTTTGAAGGATCGTTTGACGACACTTGAACCGTATAGTCTATCAGAGCGGTTTGGGCCGTCAGATTCTCAGGTTTGGTTACAGTGAAGGTGCGTGTTGCGCTTGTCTCGCCATCTTCCCAACCTGTGAATTTGTAGCCTGGCTGCGGTTTGGCTGTTAGAGTTACTGTGGTGCCGTACTCGTGAGAGCCAGTGCCCTCAACTGTGCCGTTTTCCATTGAAGCGTTGATTGCGCAATCTACGCCTTTAACATTCAGCACAATATCAGTGTTTTTGGTAAGGTTGAAACTGTAGTTGGTTCCGGTGGCCAGAACATTGCCTTTCTTATCGCGCCAGTCAACTATCTCATAGTTTGCATCGGCAACTGCGGAAAGATTCAAAGAAGTGTTGTAAGTATATTCTCCTAAGCCATAAACAGTTGCATGCTGTGCGGCGCAATTCACGGTGTACCACTTGATGCCTATCTCGGCACTGTAGGTGACACTTTCTAAAGCCGTGACCTTGCGCGGGTTTTTAGTGCTGCCATCGACCCAATTGAGGAACTCATAACCCTCGTCGGGTTTGACGGTGAGAGTTACTTCGCTGCCATGAGCGTATTCGCCAGTGCCCTCAACGGTGGCATTAGATGCTGAAGCAGCAATCTCGTAAGTGTCAAGTTCGAACTCAGCAGTGTAAGTGGCGTTTTCATGGGCAGTGAATTCACGCCAACTGAAAGTTCGACCATCGCTCCACTTTACAAAATGGTAGTATGGGTCGGGAATGGCCTCCAAATAAACGTAATCGCCTTCGTTGTATCCTCCTACACCAGTAACTTTGCCGTTTTTGGCTTTGCCCTCAATTATATATTGAGGTGCATCTATCACAAGATTGAAATAGTCAGCGTCAGAATAGTCCATTTCTGTGTAGATGTAGTATTTCTTGCCAGCCTCTAGATAGATCGGTAAACTATTGAAACTCCAATCCAGAAAACTCCAATTGGAATCAAGCACTTCAAAATATGGTTCAGAACTTGATTCAGCATGGATGTTATATGTTCCGCTGATAGTTGGTGTGAACTCGCAGTTGCCATACTCTCCGTTTATAAGATATACTGAGTTATTTCCAACAACACATTCTGTAACTTTGTAGAATATGGCGGTGATGTCGATGTCGTTCATTGCAGGAACTATAAAATCATCGAATGGCGTGTTATCGCTCCAACCCGCAAAGGTATATCCTTTGGCTGGAGTGGCCTTAATGTGAACATCTTCTCCGTAGGTGTAGGTGCCGGCGCCGCTCACCGTACCCCACTCGCTATTGTTAACCGAAAGATTCACCTTAATGTTGTTGTAGTGCCAGATGACTTGGTAGCCATTCCAATTCCAGTTTATAGCCCAATCCAAAGGCTTACTTGCTGCCTCGCAGAGTATCGGGCTGATATTTGAAGATTGGCGGAATACATAGGACCCCATATTTTTAACCGATTTCGGAATAATAATCGATTCAAGCGAAGGGCAATATGCAATAGCCCAGTTTCCAATAAAATTAAGACTTTCGGCATTTTCCAAATCTAATTCAGCCAAATTGTCGCAACTATAGAATGCTTCATTTTCGATTCTTGTGAGACTCTTGGCATTGCTCAAATCCACCTTTAGCAAACCGTCGCAACCGTAGAACGCCTTACTACCGATAGTTGTAACCGATTCAGGGATGGTAATCTCTGTCAGTCCGTAGCATTCGTAGAACGCATAATCACCAATATATTCAAGACTTTTATTATTGCTCAAATCCAGCGTTTGAAGGTTGTAGCAATTGTAGAATGCATAATTATAAATATTTACAAGATTTTTAGCCTTACTCAAATCAACCGTTTCAAGGTTGTCGCAACCACTGAACGCATAATCATCAATGCCAGTAACTGATTCAGGAATAGTTATCTTCGTCAGTCCGTCGCAATTGGAAAATGCCTGCCAACCAATATATTCAAGGTTAGCGTCTTTGCTCAAATCAATTGATACAAGACCGCTGCAATCTTTAAATGCTTTATCACCGATTTCCCGAACTTTGTATGTGTCTCCAGCCTCGACGGTTGCAGGAATCACAACATTGCCCGTATAATTGTTAGGAGCAACTGCAACAACGTTTTGGTATAACACATTGTAGCGGATGCCGTCTTTAATAAAGTAGAGTTCTCCACCTAAAAGACTGAGGTTGTCGCCTTCAATTACAACAGATTCTATGTTGTTGCAACCAGCAAAGGCTTTATCACCAATTTTAAAATTACCTTTAAGTCCTTTGCCAAGTTTTATTTCGGTAAGGTTGGTGCAGCCAGCGAAAGCCCGTTGGTCAATTCTAGTTACAGTTTCAGGAATGATTAACGATGTCAGTTCCTCGCAATTCTCAAACGCTCTATCACCAATTTTGGTAACCTTAAATGTGTTGCCCAAGGTGACGGTTGAAGGAATCTTCATTTTGTCTGAGCCGTAGGAGGTCAATTCAACCGTGTTCTTTGTCAGCATCTTAAAGTAGAAGCCATCTTTGTAGAAAAATATACCCGAATTACTGAAATCGGCATTGCTTTCAGTAATAATTGAGGTTATGTTGTCACAGTCTTCAAACGCATCCTCGCCAACGCTAGTAACGCCTTTGCCAATTTTAATCGAGGTGAGGTCGCTGTAATCCGCGAATTCATTTGCTGCAATAGCGGTTACATTATCGCCAATATTCAAGGTTTTAAGTGAAGTTCCCCAACTGTACATTGTGCCAATGCCGTTGGAGTTGTAGGTCAGATTCTCAATGTTGTCGCAATTGTAAAAAGCATCGGCTGCTATTGATGTAATTCCGCTACCAAGGATGACTGTTTTCAGATTGGTGCATAATATAAACGTAGCATTATTAATAGTTTTAAGGTTTTTAGCCTTGCTCAAATCCACTTTTGTCAATTGACTGCAACACCTAAATGCGTGTTCACCAATTGAAGTAACTGTTTCAGGTATAGTAATCTCGGTTATGGCGCACACCTGAAATGCATATGAATTGATTGTAGTGAGTTTTTTGGCATTGCTAAAATCCACCGTTTTCAGGTTTTGGCAAGTGAAAGCACATTCCCCTATTGATGTCACTTCCTCAGGAATCGATAGTGTAGTCAGTTGGGTGTTATAGAAAGCATTATCGCCAATTGTTTCAAGTTTTTTTGCATTGCTCAAGTTCAGAGTCTGCAGATTGCTGCAGCGCGAGAATGCGTCTGTAGCAATGTTTGTAACCTTGTTGCCCACATTCACGGTTTTGAGCGAACTCTTGCGGTTGAACATTGTACCAATGGCGTTGGTGTTGTAGGTCAAAGTTTCGATTGGGCAACTGCTGAAAGTATATTTGTCAATTGAGGTAACACCGCTGCCAATGGTGAGGTTTTTCAGTTTGGTGCAGCCATTGAATGCGGTGGCAGCAATGGCTTTCGTCTCGTCGGGTATGCGGCACTCTGTAATATCGGACGATTTGGCCGAAATCAGAATCACATATTTGTTGGTCTTGTTGCCCAAGTAGCGGGCGCCTTCATACTCGTTGAATTTCAACTTGCTGCAGCCAACGATCATGTTGTTGCCAATTGATTTAACTGACGACGGAACAAGCAACTCAGTGAGCGAACCGCAGTAGCCGAATGCCGAATTACCGATTGAGGTGAGTTTTGTGGCTTGGCTCAAATCAACACTCTCCAGATTGTAGCAGTAGGCAAAGGCATTTGCCGGTATGTATGTAACCTTGTCGCCTGCAACCACAGTTTTAAGCGATGATTTGTTATAGAAAGGTCTTGCTGAGGAACTGTTGTTGTTGAAGTACACCGTCTCAATTTTGTTGCAATCTTCAAATATATTATTACTGCTTATATTGGTAAGGCCGCTGCCTATGCTGACGGTTTTCAACTCATAGCAATATCGAAAAGCCTCGTTGCCAATTGTGTTGACAGAGTTCGGAATTGTTATTTCAGTCAACAATTGGCAACTTAGAAACGCACCAGTGCCTATTGTTTTGAGGTTTTCCGCATTGCTGAAATCAATGCTTTCCAAATTGCTGCAGTAAGCAAAAGCATATTGGCCAATAGTTGTAATCTGTTTTGAAATCTCCAGTTTTTCCAGGTTCTGGTTGCCATAGAAAGCATAACCGCCAATGTAAGTGACTGAACTTGGTATAGTTATTGGAGTTTTGCCTAAAGGCCAGTAAACCAGTTTTGTTTTGTCCTTGCTGTATAGCACACCATCAACTGAAGCAAAGTTCTCGTTTCTGCTGCTGATATTCAACTCTTTCACTTTCGAGCAATCACCAAACGCAGCGCCGTCGATTGTTTCCAACTTGGCGGACTGGCTCAAATCAACTGTCTCCATATTGTGGCAACCATAAAAAGCATATTCACCGATGCTGGTGAGGTTTTTGGCTCCGCTCAAATCAGCCTTGGTCAGTTTTGTGCAGTAACCGAAAGCAAACGAACCAATGGAAGTGAGACTATTGGCTGCGCTAAAATCAACTGTGATCAGTTTGCTACAGCCATAGAATGCCTGCGAGCCAATTGATGTAATCTGCCGTGGAATGGTCACTTTTGTCAGGTTCATATTGCCACTGAAAGCGTTAGCGCCGATGGTTGTAACCGAAACAGGGAAATTCAAATCGGTTTTGCCGGCAGGCCAGCATATAATCTTTGTTTTGTCCTTGTTATAGAGCGCGCCGTCGAATGAAGTGAAGTACTTGTTTTGTGAACTGATTTTTATCTCAGTCAGTTTTGTACAATAGGCGAACGATGAACTAGTAATGGAAGATAATTTTGCAGCCTTGGACAAATCAACTGTCTCAAGGTTGCTGCAAGATCTAAAAACATCACCACCAATTGATGTAACCGATTCAGGAATTGTAACCTTTTTCAGTCCGTTGCAATCTTGGAAACAACTACTTTCGATGGTGGTAAGGCCTGCGGGGAATTTAATCTCCTGAAATCCGTCGCAATTATAGAAAGCAGAATATTTGAGGGTGGTGAGTTTTTTTGCTCCGCTCAAATCGAGAGAGGCTAATTTTGGACAATTATAGAATGCATACTGTCCGAGGTAAGTGAGGTTTTCTGCCTTGCTGAAATCAACATTGGTCAGATTGGCGCAGTTGTAGAAGGCATAATTACTGATTGTCGACGTCGATGCCGGAATGGCTATCGACTGCAGACTGCTGCATTCATAGAAAGCCTGTTCCCCTATGCGGGTAATCCATGCCGGTAACTCGATGTTTTTCAGGCTGCTGCACTGTTGAAACATATAACTGCTAATGGATGTAATGCCTTTGGCTCTGCTCAAATCCACAGTTTGAAGATTCGGGCAATTGTAGAAAATACTGTGGTCGATTGTTGTTACAGAACTTGGAATGGTTACCGACACCACGCTTTTGTTACCAGAGAAAGCTCCGTCGCGAATGACTTTCACTTTGTTCGAAATTTCAACATTGCTGCTGTTGCCCTCATAACGGATAAGGGTTTCTTTGGTCATGTCCTCGTAAACAAACCCGTTCTCAACGAAGTTTTTAACATCTTGCGCCATGGCGGCACCCGCCCCGAGCGTTAGGAAACTTGCAATAAAAAACAAGACTCTTCTTTTCATAAGTATTTAAGTTTAAGTTTAATATGCATTATTAATTAAATGATTACTTTTAGTAAGTATCATTTGGCTTATTTAATTCACAATCAAAATTCAAAGGTAATACATTTTTATTAAGTGTGGCAAATGTGAGGGTGTTTTTTGCTGATGGGCGGGCGAAAGCAAAAAAAACGGGGGTTGTTAGCCCCCGTTGGTATTGTGAAATTGCAAATCGCCTACACGTTGAAGCGGAAGTGCATGATGTCGCCGTCCTCAGGCTCGTAGTCCTTGCCCTCAATGCCGATTTTGCCGGCGTCGCGGCAGGCCGATTCCGAGCCAAGCGTCACATAATCAGTGTATTTGATAACCTCGGCGCGGATAAATCCCTTCTCAAAATCGGTGTGGATGATGCCGGCGCACTGCGGTGCCTTCATTCCGGCTTTGAAGGTCCAGGCGCGTGTTTCGTCGGGGCCGGTGGTGAAATAAGTCTTCAGATTGAGCAGTTTGTAGGCGGCTTTGATGAGTTTTGCCACACCCGGCTCCTCAAGTCCAAGGTCGCTCAGGAACATCTGGCGCTCGTCGTAACTCTCGAGTTCGGCAATGTCGGCCTCAATGGCAGCGCCGATAATCAGCACGTCGGCGTTCTCGCCCTTCACGGCTTCCATCACGCGCTCGGTGTAGGCGTTTCCGGTTTTCACCGATGCCTCGTCAACGTTGCAGACGTAGAGCACCGGCTTGTCGGTGAGCAGGTTGAGGTCGGTGAGAAGTTCTTTTTTCACTGTGGCGTCAACCTCAACGGTGCGAGCCGAGAGGCCTTTCATCAGCGCCTCGCGGTACTGGGTGAGCAGTTCCAACTGCTTCTGCGCTTTCTTGTCGTTGCCCACTTTGGCAATCTTTTCAACCTTCTGAATGCGACTCTCAACAGTCTCAAGGTCTTTGAGTTGCAACTCGGTGTCGATGATTTCCTTGTCGGCAATCGGGTCGACCGGGGCGCCGCCCTCGCGCACAATGTTGTTGTTGTCGAAGCAGCGCAGAACGTGGATTATGGCGTCGGTCTCGCGGATGTTGGCCAGGAACTTGTTGCCCAGGCCCTCGCCCTTGCTGGCTCCCTTCACCAGTCCGGCAATGTCAACAATCTCAATGGTTGTTGGGATTATGCGCTTCGGATTGTCGATGGCCGCAAGTTTGTTGAGCCGCTCGTCGGGCACGGTGATGACGCCCAGGTTAGGCTCGATGGTGCAGAACGGAAAGTTGGCCGCTTGCGCCTTGGCGTTCGACAGACAGTTGAAAAGTGTTGATTTGCCGACATTTGGCAATCCTACAATACCGCATTGAAGTCCCATTTCTTTCGATTTTTAAATTTGCCGCAAAAGTAAAACGATAAAGCGCAAACGCAAAACTATTGTTGAATAGGAAAAATGTTGTTTCAAAACTTGCCGCTAATAAACTATCTTTGCCCGCATCAGACAAGACAATTATGGAAATAACACCTGCACAAGTGTTCGGTGTGTTGCGGACGGTTGTCCACCCCGAACTTAAACGCGACATCATCCAGTTGGGAATGGTTCAAGGGCTCGAAATCGACGGAGCCAACGTCAGTTTTGCACTGCTCATCGGCAAGAAGGAAAGCACCAACATTGCTCTGCTGAAACAGAGTTGCGTTGATGCGCTCGAGGCAGCGCTGCCAGGCGTGAACGTGCGCGGCAACATCCGCGTGCAGGCCAAACCCGAAACCGAGGACGAGGCGCCCAACGGGCTGCGCAACGTGAAGAATATCATTGCTGTAGCTTCGGGCAAGGGCGGCGTCGGAAAATCAACGGTGGCCGTCAATCTGGCGGTGGCGCTTGCGCAGAAGGGAGCAAAAGTGGGGTTGGTTGATGCCGATATTTACGGGCCGTCAATTCCGCTGATGTTCGATTTGCACGATGCCCGCCCAATGGCCAACGAGGAACAGATGATTGTGCCGGTCGAGAAATACGGCGTTCGGTTGCTGTCAATCGGCTTTTTTGTGAATGCCAAAGATGCCCTTGTGTGGCGCGGCCCGATGGCCACAAGCGCGCTCAAGCAGATGATTATGGAGGCCGCGTGGGGCGAACTCGACTATCTGCTCATCGACATGCCTCCGGGAACTGGCGATATTCATCTGGCTATCATTCAAATGCTTGCTCTTACGGGCGCCATCATCGTCAGCACACCGCAAGAGGTGGCTCTGGCCGATGCTTTGAAGGGCATGAACATGTTCCGCAACGATAAAATCAACGTGCCTGTTTTGGGCCTGGTTGAAAATATGGCTTGGTTTACGCCTGCTGAATTGCCTGAAAACAAATATTTTATCTTCGGTAACGGTGGATGCAAGCGTATGACCGAAAGAGAGGGTGTGAATTTCCTTGGTCAGATTCCGATTGTGCAGAGCGTCTGCGAAAGTGGCGACAACGGCGTGCCCGCTGCCATGGACCGCACCAGCATCGTGGGTGGCTACTTCCACTCGCTGGCCGACAACATGATTGCTGCCGTTGACTATCGAAACCAGAATCTGGCTGCAACCCGCAAGGTTGAAGTGAAGAAGAAGTAACACCTAACACCACATTCCATGCTCAAATACCTAAAAGCAATAGCGCAGGCTCTTGGCATCAAAATCGAACAGGTTGAGGCTGTTACTGGTCTGCTCGACGGCGGCGCCACCGTGCCGTTCATCAGCCGTTACCGCAAAGAGGCTACAGGCGGACTCGACGAGGTTGCCATCTTCAACATCGAGAGCCAATATCACAAGTTTGCCGAACTCGAGAAACGCAAGCAGACCATTGTCGAGACCATTGCCGAGCAGGGCAAACTCACTGATGAGTTGAAGCGCAAGATTGACGACACGCTCGACAGCACCACTCTCGAAGACCTTTATCTGCCCTACAAGCCGAAAAAACGCACCCGCGCCACGGTGGCTCGTGAGCAGGGGCTGGAACCGCTGGCCGGATGGCTCATGAAGCAGAATCCGGGCAGTGCCGAACTGATGGCCGAACGGTTTCTGAAAGGCGATATTGATGAGCCGGAAAAGGCTTTGGCCGGTGCGCGCGATATTATTGCCGAATGGGTGAGCGAGAATGCCGTGGCTCGTCAGCGTGTGCGCAACTGCTTCAGCCACAATGCTGTGATAACATCGAAAGTGGTGAAGGGCAAGGAACCCGACGCCATCAAATACGGCGACTACTACGACTTTTCGGAACCGCTGCGCCGCTGCCCGTCGCACCGGATGTTGGCTATGCGCCGCGGTGAGAACGAAGGCTTTCTGCGCATCAGCATCGAGCCGCAGGGCTCTGACGTGACCGACTTGCTGCACCGTCAGTTTCTGAAAGCCGACAACGAAGCCGCCCGTCAGGTTGAGATGGCCATCGACGACAGTTACAAGCGGCTCATCCAACCGTCTATCGAAAACGAATTCAAAAAGATAGCCAAAGACAAGGCCGACAAGGAAGCCATCAGCGTCTTCTCGACCAATCTGCGGCAACTGCTTCTGGCGGCGCCGCTCGGGCGCAAGAGCATTCTGGCTCTCGACCCTGGATTCCGCACGGGCTGCAAGGTGGTCTGCCTTGACGAGACGGGCAACCTGCTGCACCATCAGGCCATCTTCCCGCATCCGCCGCAGAACGAGTGGCGCGAGTCGCAGGAAACCATTGCCGCGTTGGTGAAAAAGTACGGCTGCAAGGCCATCGCCATTGGCAACGGCACGGCAAGCCGCGAGACGGAAGCGTTTGTGAAATCGATAAAGTTCGACACTGATGTTCAGATTTTCGTTGTGAGCGAAAATGGCGCGTCGGTTTACAGCGCGTCGCAGGTGGCGCGCGACGAGTTCCCCGACCAAGACGTGACGGTGCGCGGCGCGGTCTCAATCGGTCGCCGACTGATGGACCCGCTGGCCGAACTGGTCAAAATCGACCCGAAATCGATAGGCGTGGGGCAGTATCAGCACGATGTTGACCAAACGGCGCTCAAAGAGAGCCTTGATTTTGTGGTTGAGAGTTGCGTGAACTCGGTGGGCGTGAACCTGAACACGGCTAGCATGCATCTGCTTGGATATGTGAGCGGTCTGGGGCCGAAACTGGCGCAGAGCATTGTCGATTACCGCACAGAGAACGGTGCGTTCACATCGCGGCAGCAACTGAAAAAAGTGCCGCGCCTTGGCGATAAGGCTTTTGAGCAGTGTGCCGCCTTCCTGCGGATACCCGAATCGCGTAACCCGCTCGATAACAGCGCCGTGCACCCCGAGAGTTACCATATTGTAGACCAAATGGCAGGCGACCTAGGCTGCACAGTGTCGGACCTGATTGCCGACAGCAAGTTGCGCTCACAAATCGACCTGAAACGTTATGTGACGCCGACCGTGGGGCTGCCCACCTTGCAGGACATCAAGGCTGAACTGGAAAAGCCGGGCCGCGACCCGCGCTCTGAAATTCAGGAATTTGCGTTTGCCGAAGGTGTGAACACCATCGACGACCTGCAGGAAGGAATGGTTCTGCCCGGCATTGTGACCAACATCACCAACTTCGGTGCGTTTGTCGACATTGGCGTGCATCAGGACGGACTGGTGCACATCTCGCAGTTGGCCAACAAGTATGTGAGCAACCCCAACGATGTTGTGACGCTGCATCAGCACGTGATGGTGAAGGTTGAGAGCGTCGACAACCGCCGCAACCGCATCAGCCTGACAATGAAAGGGGTGAAGCAGAATTAAAACCTGCTACGGAACAATCAAATCTACTTCAGAACAATCTCGGTTGAGCCAATCATGCTGCCGTCGCAGAAGATTTCGGTTTTGTAGGTTCCGGCTTTCAGTTCGCCCTCCTCGCACTCGTAGTAGATGACCATGTCAATCTTTTCGCCTTTGTAGTCAACCTGGCGCAGGGCAGAGAAGGTTATCTTGTCGTCCTCAAACTTGAAAGTCTCCTGCTCCTTGTTCACGAGCATCAGTCCGTCGGGGTTAACAATGCGGATATAGACTTTCTTCATTCCTTGAGGTGCAATCGGGTTCTCGTCGAGAGTGAATTTCACAGCCAGCCTTTTTGCCTTTTTGGCTTTGTTGGCAGGTTTGCCTTTCGATGTGTAACTTTCCATCGATGCATCGATAGCCTTAATAACCGATGCTTTGGCAACCTTGTTGGCGGCCTCCTCATATTTCTTTGTCAGCTGCTTGTTCTCTTGTTTGGCGGCTGTGATTTGTTTCTTCACCTGGGTGTTCTCCTCAGTGAGCTGGATGTTGAGCGTGTTGAGCGAGTCGATGGTGTGGACAAAACTCTTCATCACGTCGCGCAGGGTTTTCAACTCCTTCTTCAGTTTGTTGATTTGCGCCTTGTTTTCCGATTTTGTGGCCTTCAACTCGTCCATCAACTCCTTGATGTGAGCCTTCTCCTGCTCGAGTTGTGCCGAAATGCTGTCGTTGCTGGTCTCGATGTTCTCGTAGTCGGCAAGCAGCAGGTGGTACTGCACGGTGAGTGAGTCTTTCTCCTCCGAAACCTGATTGATGGTTATGGTCTGGATATGGCTCGTATAGGTTTTTGTGAAATAGAGCACGCACATTACGGCAAGCAGGATGGATTCAACAATGATTATGGTAACCAGTTTCTTATTGCTTCCTCCAGCCGATGTTGATTCAAAATCTTTTAAGTTGTCCACGGTGATAGTTTTTTGTGTTTGACGGGGCAAAAGTAACGTTTGTAATTTTTATTCCAACGATTTAGCGTCAGAATTAGCATATAGAATATCGTAAAGAGCAGCAACCGTATCGGTAATGATTCCGGTGCAGACAATGCTGTGGTGGGCGCGGTCGGCAACCTGCTCCTTGCTCACCTTTTTCTTTAATAGTTCGCCGCATTCGGCTGTGCCATAAATGTTTACAACTGCAGCGTTGAGATCCTGCACTTTTTTGTATTGTGCCAGTTTGGTGTCCATGTCTTTGGGTGCGTATTTTCCTGTGGCCATTCCCAGAACCATGAATCCGCCAGTCACAGCACCGCATTTGCCGCGCAGCCGTCCCATTCCGCCGCCAAACGGAGCCGACATCATTGTAACGGTGTCTAAATCAGCACCAAATTCGGGCGCAAAAGTCATTGCAACCGACTGCGAGCAAGCGTATCCCTCTTTGAAATAGGCGATAGCCTTGTCAATAGCCTCTTGTTTTGTCATAAATAGAATGCTTTTGATTATTGGGCGAAAGATAGAAAAAAAGAATTTGAGAAATTGATGCGTTTGGCTCAAAATTTGATAAGGAAACAATAGTAAAAATTGTCTAATATACGGATGGCCACAGCCGTGAGGTTGGGGCCTTCCCTATTTTTACGAGTTAGCAACCCGCTGATTCCCAGTGGGTAATCTCGTTTGAAAAATCAATTTCGGGGTGCTGCGATGCCATTTGCCGCACATCGGCCAGTTGTTTGGCGGCAAACAATCGGAACTCATCAGAGTTGGGGTTGAGCGGGCGGTGCCGGGTGGCGGCAATAATTTTGGCAATGTTGTCCATCAGCGCATTGTCGGCCTGGCTGATGCAGTTTTCGCGCACGGCCTGCCAGATGTAATCTATTGCCAAATCGGATGGGTGAACCATGTCGGCGGCGTAGAAACGGTAGTCGCGCAGGTCGTCCATCATAATTTCGTATGAAGGGAAATAGTGCACATTGCTGAAATGCTGCACAAGCCAGTCGGCGGCCAGGAGCAGGGTGGATTTGCTGAGTTGGTTCTGGTGCGCGCCGTCGGCCAGATGGCGCACGGGGCTCACGGTCAGCACAATCTGCAGTTCGGGATTGGCGGCAAACAGTCTCTCAAACAGATTCGAGTAGTTGCTGGTAATATCTTGCACAGCAAGCATTTGGCGCTCGAAGGTGGCGGCTGGCAGTTTGTGGCAGTTGGCCACCACACGGCCGTCGGCTTTGTTGCGATAGACAAACGCGGTGCCAAACGTCAGAATCAGTTTTGTGGCGGTTGTCAGTTGCTTGTTGGCCAGACTTACGCCATTGTTCATCAGTTGAAGAGCCTCCTGCTTGTCGGCCGACGAGAATCTGCCGTGAAACATCAGGCTCGACCATAGCCCGTTGTGCTCAAAAATGTCCTTCTCGCCAATCGGTCGGTTTTCCATCGCCGTGCTTATGGCTTCTGAAATGGATATGGGGTTGAACAGAATGCCGGTTGGGTTGATGACCACGTTCATTTTGGCATCGGCAAGTTTCTGCCCGATGTTCTCGGTAAAGCACGAGCCCAGCATTAGAATTCTGTCGGCGTAGCCAAGCCTGAATCCTGCATTAATGCTGATGGGTGTGCGGAACTCCATTTTGTCAGATAATTTGGGCAAATATATGGAAAATCGGAGTTGCTCGAATGGTCGAAAACCATATTGAATTTCGCAAATCATCTGCTTTGCAAAATAATTCAACGGCCACTTGCGTATAAAATCTGATTAAATTCTTTTCGAATGAACAAAAATCCTTATTTTCGCAAATTGTTTATTAAGGATTTGACATATCGCACCTTATCATATTGAATATGAGAAGATATTTAGTTGCAACAATAGTTTTATTCGCAGCATTTACCACATTTGCTCAAAAGAGCATTACGCTTAAAGCCGACAAAGCATTCGAGGCAGGAAAATATTTCGATGCCATTGATGAGTATAAATACGCTTTCGCGAAGGCCAAAGACAAAAACAAGAAGAACGACATAATGTTCATGGTGGCTGAGAGTTACCGAATGGTTCAGAACACCCGTCAGGCCGAAATTTGGTATCGCAAGGTCATCAAAAAAGGATATGAGAACCCGCTAGCCACTCTCTATCTTGCCGACGCCATGCGCGCTCAGGGCCAGTATGAGGAGGCAATGAAGGAATATCAGAACTACTCCAAACTCAATCCGTCGGACGACCGCGGACCGGCCGGAGTGGAGTCGTGCGCATCGGCCATTGAATGGATGGGCCAGCCAACACGCTACAAGATTGAGAACATGCACTATTTCAACTCAAAGTACAGCGATTTTGGTATCGCTTACGCGAAAGACGACTACAGCATGGTGATTTTCTCGTCGTCGCGCGAGGGCTGCATGGGCGGCAAAATCAGCGGTGTGACGGGCGAGTACTACTGCGACCTGTTCCGCTCCCGCGTCGACCGCAAGGGCAAATGGTCGGAGCCGGTGGCCATTGAGGAGAACATCAACACCGAATACGAAGAGGGTATGCCTAGCACCAATAAAAAATGCAACACTCTGTATTTCACAAGTTTCCGAGAGGACAAGAACAAGAATATGGTCTGCAAGATTTTCTGCTCGGTGAAAGAGAACGCCGAATGGGGCGTGCCCACTGAGTTGAATCTGGCTCCCGATACAGTGGCTGTTGGCCATCCTGCCATCAGCGACGACGAACTGACGCTCATTTTCGTTTCTGAAATGGCCGGCGGCTATGGCGGCAAGGACCTTTGGAAATCCACTCGCGCCAGCAAATCGGCCGAATGGGGAAAACCAGTGAACATGGGCCCTGCCATTAACACTTCGGGCGACGAGATGTTCCCATACATTCACCCCGACGGTACGCTCTACTTCTCGTCGAACGGACACCCGGGAATGGGTGGACTCGACATTTTCAAAGCCAGCGAGGGCACATCAGGTTGGAAGGTTGAGAACATGAAATACCCAATCAACAGTTCGTCGGACGATTTTGGTATCATTTTCGAGACCGAAATGGAACGCGGCTATTTCTGCTCGAACCGCCCCGGCGGCAAGGGCTCTGACGACATCTACCAGTTCTCGCTTCCGCCGATTGAGTTCACGCTGACCGGCATTGTGCGCAACGGCAAGACCGACGCCATCATTGCCGGAGCCGAGGTTAACCTTATTGGTAGCGACGGTACAAACATCACCGCCAAAACCGAGACCGACGGCTCTTACAACTTCAATCTGTCGCCGAATGCCGACTACCGCATCGTGGTTAAGCGCGGCGGCTTCCTCAACTCGAAAGACAAAACCACTACCAAAGGCCTGACCGACAGCGAGCAACTGAAGGTGAACATCGACCTTCAGCCTGACGACCGCCGTATGGACCTCGACGGAATTGAATATGAGTTCAACAGCGCCAAACTGAAACCATCGTCAATCGCCGGTCTTGAGGTGCTTGTCGGCATCCTGAACGACAACCCGAACATCACCATCGAGATTGGTTCGCACGCCGACTATCGTGGTAGCGACGAGGCCAACAAGAAATTGTCGGATGCTCGTGCGAAATCAGTTGTCGACTTCCTGACCACATACGGCATTGACAGTGAGCGTCTTAAATCGCACGGTTACGGCGAGGAGATGCCGAAGGAGGTGGACAAAGGTTTGATTAAGAATCTTACCGAGAAGCGCGGCCTGAATGTTTCGTTCCTCAAGGAGGGCGATATTCTCACCGAAGCGTTCATCAAGCGCCTGACCGACGAGCAGCAGGAGATTTGCAACCAAATCAACCGCCGTACCGACTTTGTTGTCACCGGCCGCGATTATGTTCCAAAAGTTCGCAAACGCAGATAGGAAAAGGTTAGAGTTTAGAGGTTTAGGAGGTTAGAATTCGAAAACTAACTTTCTATCTCGATTACTATCGCGTAGCGAAGCGTCTAAACTTCTAAACAACGATGCTACTAAACATCTAAACTTTAAAATATGCTGACATTCAAACTGAACAATGGTGTTGAAATGCCTGCCGTGGGTTTTGGCACATGGGCAATTGCCGACGGCGCTGATGTTGTAAATGCCGTAAAAACAGCCATCGAGTGCGGATTCCGCCATATCGACACGGCCTCGTGCTACAAAAACGAGCGCGGTGTTGGCCAGGCGGTTCGTGAATGTGGCATCAGCCGCGACCAACTGTGGATTACGAGCAAAGTCTGGCCCACAGAGTCGGGCTACGACGGCACTCTCCACGCTTTCGACGCCTCGCTTGAGCGTCTTGGTCTCGATTATCTCGACCTTTATCTGATTCACTGGCCGGCATCAAAGTCGCACTATACCGATTGGCGCGAGCGTAACGCCGACACCTGGCGCGCTCTCGAAAAACTCTATGCCGACGGCCGCATCCGTGCCATTGGAGTGAGCAATTTCCTTGAAAATCATCTGAAACCGCTGCTCGACAGTTGCTCGGTGAAGCCGATGGTTGACCAACTTGAAATTCATCCGGGCTATGCGCAGGCGGCTGATGTTGAGTTCTGCCAGAAAAGCGGCATTTTAGTTGAGGCGTGGAGTCCGTTTGGGCGCGGTTCGGCCTTCAAAAGCACTGAATTGCAGCAGTTGGCAGCCAAATATGGCCGTTCGGTTGCGCAGGTTTGCGTGGCTTGGTGTCTGCAAAAGCAGATTGTGCCGCTGCCAAAATCCGTCACACCCGAGCGCATCAAAGAAAACCTTGAGGCGATTGACTTTAAACTATCTGAAAATGATATGGATATGATTGACCGTATGCCGAATTTCGGTTGGTCGGGCCAGCATCCTGATACTGTTAATTTCTGAAAATGCGCAAAACAGACATGCTATTTCTTCTTATCTTTCTGATAATCATTGGCTCGGCGGCCTTTTATATGGCCTCGCGTACGGCTTTTGTTGTCGGCGGTGGCCGCTGGTGGTTTTTTGCAGGATATTTCATTTTGGCCTTTGTCGCGCTTGGCGCGATGATGGTCGTTCGCAAACTATACCCAACGCTCCATCCGTTTTTGGTTTTGCTTTCGGCAGCGGTTGGTGTGCTGCTCTATATGCTGATAGTCTTGCTGTTGACCGATGCGGTAAACATTTTTGCACATTTCAGCCCGAAAACCTACGGCCTGATAGTTGGCATTGCCACCGCGCTGATTTCAATTTATGGCATTCTCAACACATCGTTTCCGCGACTGAAAACCGTTGAGGTTGAACTGCCAAAACTGGCTGAACCAGTGCAGATTGCGCAACTTTCCGATGTCCATATTGGGCATTTCCGCGGCGAGCGCAACCTGCGGCGCATTTTGAGGATTGTAAATCAGACAGATGCGCAGATGGTAGTCATCACTGGCGATATGTTTGAGAGTTTCTACAATCTGAATCACGAAACGCTGCGTCCGTTGGCCGAACTGAAAGTGCCTGTCTTTTTCGTTTCGGGCAACCACGATATGTATGTCGATGTTGACAGCGTTAAGCAACTGATGCGTGATGCTGGTGTCAACGTTTTGGAAAACAGCATGATGGAATGCTGCGGCATTCAGATTGTCGGTCTCGACTACATGCGTCCCGACGACCGCACCTTCGACCACATGCGTGCCGGTGCAGGCCCCCGAACCATCGAGAACACGCTGCCAACCATTGCTCTCGACAGCACAAAACCGTCGATTCTGCTGCACCACAATCCAGTGGGCGCCGAATATGCCGAGAAGGCCGGCATTGGGCTTTATTTGGCAGGCCACACTCACGGCGGCCAACTTTTCCCCGTTACGCTAATCAACGACCGCATTTTCAATTACAACCGAGGTTTATACCGGCACGGCGACCTTCAAATCTACACATCGGAAGGTTCAGGCACATTCGGTCCACCAATGCGCGTTGGAACGCGGAGCGAGGTGACGCTCATCAAACTGAAACCTGCTAGCAAATAACTGATAAACTGAGTGTTACAAGATTGTCAATCGATTTGGATTGAGTTATTTCTTGTAAAAATTCTTCACAAACCGCGTAAATTCTCCTTGACGGAATATCACTCGGCGCACAAAGCATTCGCAGAAGCCGCATCCGTAGCCGCCCAACTGAACGTAGGAGGCCACCACGGCCAATATTGCAACGCGTAAACTGCGGGTGGCAATTAGCGCATCGATGAAAAACACGACAATCGGAACTGCAAACAGGGCAAGCATCGGAAGCCAGAAAAAACTAATCGCTATAATTCCAATGTTGCCTAAGAAGAATGCAGCGGGCAGCAGATGCACCACTTTGAGCGTGCCTGGATGCCGCTTTGAAAGGTTGATACGGGCAATTCCCGAATTGTAAACCTGCTTGAAAAACGCCTTGAAAGTTGTGCGGCGCTTGTGATAGACAAAAGCGTCTTTGATGAGCCCCGCTTTGAACCCGTTCTCAATCAGGCGCATGCTGAAATCGACATCCTCGCCGAAGCGCATATCGGAAAAACCGCCCACTTTCTGGAAGGCCTCGCGGCTGATTCCCATATTGAAACTGCGCGGGTAGAACTTGTCCATATTCTCCTTTTTGCCGCGTATTCCGCCAGTGGTTAGGACCGAAGTCATTGAGTGGCTGATGGCTTTCTGGATTGGCGTGAACGACGGGTGCGATGCATCGGGACCGCCAAAACATTGCAGTCCGCGTTCTGTGACGGCCTTGTCAACAGCCAGCAAATATCCGTCGGGGACAATCACATCAGAATCGAGAAAAATGAGATAATCGCCTTCTGAATGGGCCGCACCATTGTTGCGGGCTATGCTTGGACCACCGTTCGGCTGGGCAATATAATGGAGTGGGAGCCTGTCGGAATATTTTTCGACAACCGTTTGGCAGGTATTGGTGGAGCCGTCTTCGACAATGGTGATGTCGAAATTGGTAAACTCTTGTCCTAAAAGCGATTGCAGAAGTTCGTCAACCTCATCGGGACGATTGTAAACTGGTATTATGAACGAATATTTTGGCATATCAAATTTAATATCGCTGGCGCAAACATAAGCGAAAACGCTGACAAATCCACCATTTATAGGAATTTGCCAGAATCAATATCCTCAAGTTCAGCCATTATTTTCACCGCCTCAGCACGCGACTGACCGCAGATGAGCGGGTCTGGCTGGAAGGCACCGCAAATGCGCGGGCGCTCGGGTTGTCCGAAAATACTGCAGCGCAAATCATCGGTAAGGTTAACGCAGCGCACACCCGCAGGCTTGCCGTTGGGCATTCCCGGAATGGGCGAACTTATCGAAATCACTATGCAGCACGCTGCACATCCTGGGCGGCATTCCATAATATTATCGTTTTAAACGGGGGCGAAAATAGAGATTGTTATCTATTATGTTGATTTGCACCTATAAATATTATGTGTTTTCCGTAGCCCCCAAAAATTTTCCCCTTCCCTATGCAACAATCTTAATATTAAATCCATACCTTTAAACAAAAGTTTGTCGGCCTTGTTTGGGCAATGGCCGCGATTTTGACATTGTTTTATAAATTCTTAATTATCAGAATTATGGAAAAATTGATTTACATTGTTCTGGCGGCTTCGGTGGTGGCGTTGAGTTTCGCCTACCTGTTTTTCCGTCAGATGATGAAGGAAAGTGAAGGCACCGACCTGATGAAACAGATTGCGGCTCACGTGCGCAAGGGCGCGATGGCCTATCTGAAGCAACAGTACAAGGTGGTGATTATCGTCTTTGTGGTGCTGGCCGCCATTTTCACCGTGATGTCCTTCTTCGGATTGCAGAACAGTTGGGTTCCGTTTGCGTTCCTGACGGGCGGCTTTTTCTCGGGCCTGGCGGGTTTCTTCGGAATGAAGACGGCCACCTACGCTTCGGCGCGCACGGCCAATGCGGCTCGGCAGACGCTCAACAGCGGCCTGCAGGTTGCGTTCCGCTCGGGCGCCGTTATGGGCCTGACGGTTGTTGGTCTGGCGCTGCTCGATGTCTCGGTGTGGTTCTTGGTTCTCGACCACTTCATTCCTGCTGAAAATCACCTAATTATAATCACCACAACAATGCTGACCTTTGGT
>JAEEGG010004931.1_pt1 | contig 32164 bp, 24 predicted proteins | sample 9134161 | NCBI WGS metagenome assembly JAEEGG01 (sample SAMN16246543, study PRJNA631951) | gut metagenome | biome: gut microbiome; feature: rumen; material: CR-attached | host: Bos | place: Iran: Karaj | collected 2018-10 | reverse complement strand
AGAAGGAACCATCGTTGACTATGAGATCATCACCTCGGGCGAAGGCGAGCTGAAGATGACCACACCTCCAGAGCAGGGCGGAACCCTCTCGCCAATGCCATTCGCCTACGTGGCACCCGTAGAGGGTTAAAAGGTTAATTTTCAAAATTGCAGAAGAGGTTATCACAACATGTGACAACCCCTTCTGTGTTTATAGCAACCTGCCAAATGTTATTTGCTATTGGAATAGCGCGTTATAGGAAAATCTTTGAGAATTACTTTCCCTTCTCAAACTCATCGAGTTTCTTGACGTAGTAGGCACGGAGGTCATCCCACTTGTAATAGGGGTACTGGTCGGTGGGGATGGGAAGGGTTGCTTCCTTCTCGTTGAGGAGCGCCTTGACCAAAACAGGAGCTTCCTTCTGCTTCTTGGAGCGATAGAAAACAAGCTGGATGTTGCATGCCATCGGATAAATGCGGTAGTTGACCCAGTAGTCCTCGAGGTGGTCAAGGTCTTGCACCTGACGTCCACAGCTGTCGAGTTCCAAGAGGCAGGCAAGAGGCATGACACACACTTCGTGCCCGAAACGGAGGGTGGCACCATTCTTGAAGGACTTGGATGCCATAATGGTGTCGGTCGTCTCAATCATGTTGTGCAGGAGGTCTGCTTGGTTGAACTGCATGATGCTGCCCGTCTGGGGAGCTGCACCATAGCCAAGATACCAGTCGATATTGACGATTTTCCAGAGGTCATAGCACTCTTCTGTGGTGAAGAGATTCCACATGTCTTCGCCATTACCATGGCTCTGCATGTTGGTGATGACATTGAAGACAGAGCGCATGAAGGAACGTGGACGGAAGTCCTCATCGTTCCAATAGGACTCATCGTTGAAGATGGCACGACAGAAACGCTCTGGATGGGTATATTTCTTGGCATAGCTGCTGACGATGCTACCACGATCGCGACTGGCATCACGAAGACGCTGACTGAAATTGTGATTGAGGTAATATTGGAAAGACTCGCTCACGTCATTATGCATCTTGAGACGAGGGTTGAAGGCTGTCAATTCTTCACATTCAGCTGTCATACTGAGGATGCAACGAATGACAACCGTACTGCGTGCATCGACCTCAGCATCCTTTCCGCTAAAGATTTCAGGGAAGTTGACAGTCATGCGATGACCGATGCCATGATGCTGCTGTTCGCCAATGTCGGAAAGTTCGCCCAGACGACCACGAGTGGTGGGGATGAAACGTTCAAGCTTCTCCAAAGCCTCTTTGCCGAGGGCAGTAAGTTTGCCCTGTTCGTTGGCACGACGAAACACACGCAAAACACTGGTGTAGTCGTTCTCATTGATGAGCCAACGGGAACCGTGACGTCCGTAGTGGGACATATAGAAAGGCTCATAGCCCTTGGGGGCAGGTGTCAGGGCTTTGTTGGGCGCCTGATATGCCATGTAGTTAGAGCCTGACTTGAGGATGTCGGCATAAATTTCTTCTTTTGCTGTTTGTGCAGAGGAAACTAAAAGTGAAAAACTAAAAACTAAAAGTGAGAGTGTCCTTTTCTTCATGTTAATTAAGTTTTGGTTTTATGGACTGGTTAATCATACGATGCGAAATTGGCATTGCGCCCCAGGTCATGATAGGCGTTTTGCAGCAGTTGGGGCGTGATCTCGAAATCACGGTTGATGGGACGGTCTTCATCCTTGAGGGAGTGGGAGAACATCCAGTCGTAGGTCTGATAGCAGTAGAAGATGCGTGCCAAGCGACCATGATTGATGCCAGGCATGCGGGTGTAGATGAGACGAGAGTCATCACCAGTCTTCTTGATGGCCTCAACCACACGGTCGGAAGCCGATACCGGTACAGCCGTATCAGCAGTGCCATGCACGATCCACATGGGGATGCGGGAAAGTCCGCTAAGGTCTTTGACAGTAGCCCCACCACACATCGCCATTCCTGCGGCAATGCGGTCAGGATAAGTGGCACACATATCAAGAGTGCCATAGCCTCCAAGACTCATACCATAGCAATAGATGCGATCGCTGTCGATGTGGAAGTTTGCCTCTGCCCATTCGATAAGCTTCATGATTTTCTGCGGATTCCAAGAACCTCCAGGATTCTGGGGTGCAAGCACATAGCAGTCGATGGCACGACCACGTTTGAGTGCTTCCATCGGACCATATTTCTTCACCTTGTTCAAGTCTGTACCACAAAGACTGGCGCCATGCAGGAAGATGAGCAGGGGACGATGCACGCCATCACTCTCATCCTCTTCGGGACGATAAAACCAGAAGTTGTAACTGCCTGCGACTGTGTTGCGATAGGCTTTGCTGGTGTCTTGCGCATGACAGACCACGCTGCACACCAAAAGGAGAAAAATGAGGATATATCGAGACATAAACATTTGCTTTGATGAAAAGATGTGCAAAGATAACAAAAAGTTAGGAGTTAGGAGTTAGGAGTTGAGAGTTATTTCGTATCTTTGCACACAAATTACTATTTCCACATCAAAAACAAGATGAAAAAGTTCTTATTACTTTTAGTTTTTAGTGTTACGCTTTTAGTTCCTGCGGTTGCACAATTGGTGCGTCCCAAGATTGGTAAGACGGCACAGTCGGCTGATGGACGCATCAGCATCGAACTCATCGGCAAGAAGCAGTTTTATGCTCCTGGCGACAAGGAGACAGCCGACCCAGACATCAACTCGCCCAAGTCGGTGAATGTGCATCCCAACGGCAAGAAGTTCTACGTCAATTCGTTGGAAGGAGCCACAACGGTGGTGTATGACTTCCAGACTTACAAGAAGTTGGCAGTCATCAAGCACCACTTTGACCACACGAAGGATGCTCACCTGTGGAGCAAGCCATCGGGCTTCTACCCTTTCACACACTATCAGAACAACCACTTGAACACGTTCTACGGCAAACCCGTGGAGAGCACCTTCACACATGGAGGTCGCTACCTTTGGGTACCTTATTACCGTCGTTCATACGATATCAACGCCCAAGATCCATCGGCTGTTGCCATCATCGACACCCAGACGGACAAGATTATCCGACTGATGGAGACAGGACCGCTGCCTAAGATGATTGCCACCTCGCCCGACGGCAAGTATGTGGCGATTTCCCATTGGGGCAACAACACAGTGGGCATCATCGACATCAGCAGCACAGACCCCAAGCAATGGAAGCACAAGGCTTGCCATATTGTAGATTATCAGCTGAAACTGAATTATAGTCTCACCAGTTCCGTGAATCGTGACAGTGGTAGTGGATATGCCCTGCGCGGCACCGTGTTCACACCCGACAACCACTATCTGCTCGTAGGTTGCATGGGAGGTGGTGGTGGCATCGCCGTGATAGACTTGCAGAAGTCTGAGTATCTGGGACGTCTGCAGGGCATGATGGCGAATGTGCGTCATCTCGTGCTGAAAAACGGTTATCTCTATTTGAGCATCAACACAGCAGGTTATGTGCAGAAGATTGCCCTCAAGACGGTGATTGAAGCCATTGGGAAGATGCAGAACAAACGTGGCACAGTGACGGGTTGGAAGAACTGCAAGGTGGGTGCAGGTGCGCGCACCATTGAACTCTCACCTTCTGGCAAGTACATCTTCGCTGCCTGCAACAATGCCAGTGCCCTCTATGTGGTGGATGCCCAAGAGATGAAAGTGCTCACCAGCATCCCAGCCGACAGCTACCCTGTGGGACTGGACGTGTCGAAGGACGGCAAGTATGTCTTCACAACTGCTCAGGGACACTCTGGCAAGGGTGGCGGCAATGCCGTTGACATCTTTAAAGTAACGTATAAACAATAACCAGCCCACGCGCTGGGCGATTTTTATTGCAAATGAAAAGGATATTCTCACTTTTAGTTTTTAGTTTTTCACTTTTAGTTTCCCAAGCCCAGGTGGCAAAGATTGTGCATCCATCCATTGGCACTACTGCTTATAACAGCGACAGCACTTTCTCCATCAAGCTGATGGGCAAGAAGCAGTACTATGCTCCAACGGAAACGGCGACAGCTGACAAGGACATCAACTCACCCAAGTCGGTGAATATGCACCCCAACGCCACGAAATATTATGTAAACTCGCTCGAAGGAGCCACCACCATCGTGTATGATTTCAAGACGAACGAGAAGATGAAAGTCATCCGTCACGATTTCACGGATGCCGACACCATCCTATTGGGCAAAAATTTCAAACCTTTCTATGAGTTCACGCACTATCTGCCTGATGCCAAACACCCAGTCTCCCCCTTCGGGGGTTGGGGGGCTTTCTATGGCAAACCTGTGGAGAGCTGTTTCACGCATGGAGGAAAGTATCTGTGGGTACCTTACTATCGTCGTGACTACGACATCAATGCCCAAGACCCATCGGCTGTTGCCATCATCGATACAGAGACAGACAGCATCATCCGACTGATGGACACAGGTCCGCTGCCCAAGATGATTGCAACTTCGCCTGACGGTAAACTCGTCGCCATCACCCAATGGGGCGACAACACAGTGGGCATCATCAATATCGAGAGTGAGAATCCGTTCGATTGGCATTACACTTATTTGGCAGTCATTGACCAGAAACTGAAACTCAATTTCAGCATGACCAAACAAGTTGACCGTGACGATGACAGCGGATATTGCCTACGTGGCACAGCATTCACTCCCGATAACCACTATCTGTTGGTGGGCTGTATGGCTGGCAACAACGGAATCGCAGTCGTTGACCTCGAACAAATGCAATACCTTGGGCGCATCACAGGCAACATGTACAACCTACGTCATCTTCTCATCCGCGATGGATACGTCTATCTAAGTATCAACCGCGATGGATACATCCAGCGCATGCCACTCGAAAAGTTCTTGGCTGCCGTCCCTGCACTTAAGGCCTCTGCCAATAAAACCACTCCCCTATCTGGCTGGGAAAACTGCAAGGTGGGTAACGGCGCACGAACCATCGAGTTCTCACCCGATGGTCGCTACATCTACGCTGCCTGCAATGCCAGCAGTACCCTCTATGTGGTGGATGTCAAGAGTTTCCAAGTTGTCACTTCTATGTCCATCGACAGTTATCCTGTAGGATTGGAAGTGTCGAAGGATGGTCGTTATGTCTTCACTACATCACAAGGACGAAGCAACGGTGGTGGTAATTGCGTGGACATCTTTGAGGTGAATCGAAAGAATTAAACAACACACATATATATAAAAGAAGTGGGACGCATCAACACGTGCGCCCCACTTTTCATTTTACTATATCTTATCTAATGGATATTAGATGCTCTGTTCGACGTTCCACACAAAGGCACGAAGACCCAACATTGGGTTATCCTCGTCCAGTCGCTTGAGACGCTTGAGCAGTGGCTCAACTTGCTCATCTTTCACAATGGTAAAGATGGCACTGTTCATAGAAGGCCATGCGTGTGATCCCAGATGAGGTTCGCCGCCTTTAGAACCACGTCCTCCTGCTTGTTCGAGCAGTGTGTAACCACGTGCACTGGTTTCGTTAAGGGCCTCAATCACATCATCGTGATGAGCCTGGTCATATGCGATAAAAACTGTTTTCATGTCGTTACTCTCTGTAATTATTTATGTCACGCATTGCATTCTGCTCCATCACGCTGACACGGGTGTTGGTCAGCATTTCTTCTGCCTTATGTTCCTTCCAGTAAGCCTCGAGTTCACGCTTCTCCTTGAGTTTGCGACGCTGACGCTTCACACCCACAGAACCGAAGATACAGAACATAGAAGGTACGTATATCAAGGTCAGGATGGTGGACACAGTCAAACCACCGATGACGGAGATACCCAATGGACGCCACATTTCTGCACCTACACCGTGGCTGGCTGCCATAGGCAACATACCCAGGATGGTGGTCAATGTGGTCATAAGGATTGGACGCAGACGAGAACGAGCTGCCATCACAGCAGAACGGATGAGTCCGATACCACGTTCACGCAAGAGCTGGGTGTAGTCGATGAGCACGATACCGTTCTTCACCACAATACCAATCAGCATGATACCTCCCAACATGGACATGATGTTCAAGCTGGTGCCTGTGAGCATCAAGGCGATGATGACACCTGATGCCGCGAATGGCACAGAGAGGATGATGATGAATGGGTAAGTCATGGACTCGAACTGTGCAGCCATTACGATGAACACCAAGATGATGATGAGAATGCCCAACGTACCCAGGTCGCGGTTAGAGTCTTGCTGGTCTTCATACGAACCTGCCACCTGCACCATCACACCTGCTGGGATGTTCAAGTCAGGATAGAAAGATTCGCCCAGTTCCACACCGTCAGAGAGTGCATAACCATCTGCCAGCACGGCACTCACGGTGACGATACGCTGACGGTCTTTACGCTCGATCGTTGGAGGAATGGAACTTTCAGAAACTGAGGCAATATCACGGATGCGCACATTCTCACCCCTTGCATTAGGAATGACCATGTTCTCGATGTCCTCCATAGAACGACGAGCCGTAGGTTCGTAGCGCACCTTGATGTCGTATTCTTCACCGTCCTCACGATAACGGCTCAACACAGAACCGTAGATGAGTGAACGGACAGCGTTGGCGGCAGTAGCCAATCCGATGCCCTGCTGAGCCAGCTTGTCACGGTCGAAGTTGACCACAATCTCTGGCTGATAGTCGGAACGGGAGATATTCACCTGCGTGACCATCTCACTCTCACGGAACTTCTTTGCCATCACTTCTGCCACACGATAAGTAGAGTCCATATCGTAACCATAGATCTCGAAGGTCGCTGTTGATTGACCACCCATACCTCGGCCACCTTGGTTACCACCGAGATTGACCATATACTTCGCCAACTCAGGAATCTGCTTCAGGTCGGCACGCATCTCGTCACAAATCGTGGCAAGTCCCTTCTCACGCTGGTTGGATGGCACCATCATGATATTGAATGAAATGATGTGAGAACCATTATCTGACAGCGAGGAGAACGTGTTGGCATCACCAGCCTGACCAACGGTGAAGTTACAAGATTTCAAATCCTTTCCATAACGCTCTTGCCATTTCTCCACCAACGACTTAGCCAAAGCCTCAGCCTTTTCCACACGGGTACCAATCGGCAACTGGAGAGTTGCACCGATACGACCAGAGTCGTTGGCAGGGAAGAATTCACTCTTGATGCCCACCAGATAAGCAATGCCGAAGCTGACCACGAAGAGCACGATACATGCTGAGACGATGGTCCAACGATGACGAACAGCCCAGTTGATACGCTGCTCATACCACACATCAAGTCTATCCAATGCCCTACCGATAGGACCATAGAATTTCTTGAAGAACTTGCCCTGCTTTTTCTTCAAACGAAGCATCTGAGAACAGAGCATTGGTGTGAACGAGAGGGCGCTGGTGGTAGAGATGGTCATAATGATACACATCATCCAACCCAACTGCTTGAAGAGCACACCCGACATACCCGTCACCATCGTCAATGGGAAGAACACAGCAATCATCGTCAGCGTAGAAGCAATCACGGAGATAGCCACCTCGTTCGTGGCATGGATAGCCGCCTGTTTCGGGTCTGACCCTCGTTCGATATGCGTCGTCACGTTCTCCAACACCACGATGGCATCGTCCACCACATTACCGATAGCGATAGAGAGACATGACAAAGATATCATGTTGAGCGAACCACCCGTTGCATACAGATAGATGAACGAGGCAATCAACGACATCGGGATGGTGATGACGATGATGGTCGTCGCACGCCATCTACCCAAGAAGATGAACACCACCAAGGCCACAAACAACATGGCGTAGGCAATCGTCTCTTCGAGGGTGCCAATGGTGTTCAAGATGTTATCTGATGTATTGACGATAATACCCAACTTCACGTCAGAAGGCAAGTTCTGCTGCAACGTCGGCAGCATGTCCATCACCTTCTCAGAGATTTGCACGGAATTCGCACCACTCTGCTTCTGGATGACCACGATAGCACCCTGCACACCGTCGGTAAATGTCTTCTGGGCACGCTCCTCCACATTGTCCACGATGCGAGCCACATCACGCAAATACACATTCACACCATTACGGGAGCTTACAATCACATCCAGCATCTGGTGAGGGTCTTCAAACTCACCTTCCACACGCACCACATAAGTCTGTGTACCCACATCCACTGTACCGTTCGTCACGTTGTGGTTCTCAGCTGAAATAGCACTTGCCACCTGAGCAGGACTCAGGTTGTAAGCCTCCATCTTCTGAGGATCCATGTAGATGTTGATTTCACGCTGGGGAGCACCCACGATACTCACAGTACCCACACCGTCAATACGTGCCAACGGGTTGGCCACGTTATCGTCGAGAATCTTGTAGAGTGCCTGCTGCGACTCATCTGCCTGAACAGAAAGCAACAGGATAGGAATCATGTCGGTCGAGAACTTGAACAGGATTGGGGTCTGCGCATCGTCAGGCAGAGAGTTCGACACCATGTCCAACTTGTCTCGCACATTGTTCGTCAACGCATCAATGTCATAACCATACTCAAATTCGAGCGTGATGACAGACACGTTCTCACGGCTGTTACTGGTCACATGCTTGATGTGCTCCACCGAGTTGAGCGTGTTCTCCAACGGACGCGTCACGTTGTTCTCAATATCTTCCGCACTGGCACCCGTATAATACGTCATCACCATGATGGTGTTCGTATCGATGTCCGGATACAAGTCGATAGGCAACTTGATCAGGGAGAAGATACCTAATATAATCACTGCCAAGAAGCAGAGACTGGTCATAATCGGTCGTTTGACCGCACCTTCGTATAGACTCATAACAATTTACTTTACCACTTCCACTTCCTTACCATTCGCCAAACGGCTCTGACCGGCAATCACCACATCATCGCCAGGATTCACACCGCTGAGAATCTCATATTGCGTACCGATGTGTTTGCCCAGTTCCACCTTGTTGTAGGACACCTTGCCGTTTTTATAAATATAGACATAGCGGTCGCCTGCACCAATCTGCTTCACCAAAGCCTCATCAGGCACCAACACATGATTCTTGTCGCCAAAATTCACAGTGGCACGTGCAAACATACCTGGGCGAACCTTCTGACTAGAATTGTTGATGGTCACTTCTACAGGGAATGTATGGGTTGATTGATCCACCGTTGGATACACAATCGTCACCTTACCATAGAAGGCTTCCCCTTCGTAGGCGTCCAGTTCGATGTCCACTGGCATACCCTTGAACACCTTCTTGTAATAGACCTCAGAGATATTCACCATCACTTTCACAGGATTCGTCTGTTCGATGGTCAGGACTGGCTGTCCCTGATTGTACATATCGCCACTGTCATAGTTGCGGGCAGTCACCACACCACTGATGGGAGCCGTCAACTGCGTGTTCTGCATCAACTGTTTCAACTGTGTGGAGAGCACATCCAACTGCAGCTTCGCGTTGTCATACTCAGCCTTGCTGGCACCACCCACCTGATAGAGCTGGGAGGTACGGTTGAACTCAATCTTCTGGTTCTCCACCTGCAATTTCAACTGCTGCAGGTTGCTGGCATCCAGCTGCACGAGCACTTGACCCTGACGAACATTGTCGCCTACATCTACATAGATTTTCTCGATACGATAAGGCGTGTTAGGCGCAATATCATTCTTTACGTCACTCTCCACCGTAGCGGTGTATGTTTCAGTCTGTGGGATGTCCTCGCTCGTCACCTTAGCGATTCTCACCTGCGGTTTTGCCTGCTGGGCAGTTCCAGCCTTGTCATCGCTCTTGCAGGCAACAGCCAACACGGCAAGAGCGGCAAGCGATAAAGTCTTCAGATATTTCATATTTCCTTTTTATTTCAAATAGGTTTCGCGACCCAACGTGTAGTCGAGGTCAGCCTTGTTCTTCAAATAATCGTAAATGCTCTGCACATAAGTCAGTTCTGCCTGCGTCTGTGCAATCTCGCTCTGGTTCAGTTCGAGGATGGTTCCACGTCCCACCTCATAACGCTTACCGGCAATCATCACGGCCTTCTCAGCCTGCTTCACAGCCTCAGCGTTGCTGGCCATCTGCACCATCGAGCTCTGCATGTTCTTGCGGTAACTCTCCGTTGCCAAAAGCAACTGACGACGCGCATTCAGACGGTTATCCTCCAACTGCGCAATCTGAATCTTGTTGCTCTTCAGCTTCGTCCAGTTGCTGGCATGGAAGATGGGGATGTTCACAGCGATAGACAGTGTCGAACTGGGTGAAAAATGGTAGTTGAACACGTTCCAGTTGTTGTTGGCATAACTCTGATACTGACCTGTCAACTGTAGAGCCACTGTCGGCATGAAGCCTGTGCGCAAGATCTTCTGGCTACGCTCCAGCAGCAACATATTTTGGTCGAGTTGGCGCAACGACGAGTTGTTGTCCAGTTCCTCTGTCAACACTTCCGTTTCTGCCAACGTCAACTTGTTCTCATAAGCTTTCAGCGAGTCGTCAATGGCGATGTTCACGTCAGCCGTCACACCCATCAGCACCTTCAGCTGCAAGAGTGCCAATGCCTTGCCCGTCTCACCATTCACCATCGCAGCATTCAAGTTCCTCGCCTGCACCTCTGCACTAATCTTGTCATACTCGCTCACTCTGCCCACCTTGTACTTCTCGTTCACCACGTTGAAGTTATCCAGCGCCACATTGTAGCTACGCTTCATCACCTCATAGCTGTCACTTGACAACAAAGCGCTGTAGTACGCCTTTGTCACCTGATTGATGAGGTCAAGACGGCTACCGCGCGACTTCTCCTGAGCCAGCAGGATGTCCTGCTTCGTCAACTTCATGTTCTGATATACCGCAGGAGCAAAGACCGGCAGACTCAACGTGGCATTACCAACGGCTGTCAACGTTCCGTCCACACCCATCTTGAACTTACCCATTCCCGTCACCATTTCAGCCACCAGAATGTTATCCGTCAACGACAATGTAGCGTCCACCGTTGGCAGCAGACTCTGCCACGCCTCCGTATCCGCAATCTTTTTCAATTCGATTTCCTTGTCGGCAACATGAATGGTGGGATTCTCCGCCAAAGCAATCTCAATCGCTTTTGCCAATGTCAAATTCATTGTTCCAACCGAACCACCATTCACCTGAGCCTCCATACCCAACGCACATGCCAATAGCATTCCGAGACTCAGCCAAATTTTTCTGCCTTTCATTTTTACAGACATTTCACTTATTATATAAATATTCCTTAAAAAAAACGGTGCAAAGTTACACATAAATCTGCTTTTCACAATAAAAAGCCACATATATTTAATAATAAATAACAAGAAATCAGTAGAAATGAACATCCCTTTTCACTTTTAGACCTATTAAAATTAGGCTTTTGGGTACATGGTTACAACAAAACTAGGCCGCAAGCGGCCGATGAAAGGATTTGGAAGATTCGAGTTTATTCGGAAGATTCGTGTTTGGCAAAGACTGGATTCGCAAGGAGAAGCGCCCACTTCTACTAAGAATTCTTGGTGTTTCAGGTCATTTTTAACGAAAAAAGTGCTAAAAAATGCGCTGTGCTCGAACACATATGTTAAGAAACATGTTTTTCTGCTTGCCCGAAGAAGCAAAAGTCCGTACCTTTGCAGCATCCTAAAAACAATCTTTTTACCTTAAAAAAAATTAATACTTATTGAGAACAGAAAAGTGCCAGTCGTGAGATTAGCGCTTTTTCGCTTTTAAATAGGTGGTGCAAACTAAAAACTCCTAACCCCTAACTTTTTATTGCCTTTGGCTGGGGCGAAGGTGCGTTGCACCACTTCATTATCTATTGTTACGTTCGGAAAAACTCAAATATATTTGGTTTTTCTCTCACTTATCCGTACCTTTGCACCCGATTATAAATAATGTACATGAGCAAGAAGCAACTGAATGTGGTTTTCCTCATTGCTGGAAGCGAGCCTTTGGGCAGTGCTGGCATGCAGGCTGACATCAAGGCCATCACGGCCTGTGGTGGGTATGCTGCGTGTGCGCTGACGGGCATTGTGGACGAAGACACTAGGCGAGTGAAAAGCGTGACACCGCTGCCAGTGGAATTGGTGGTGAGTCAGGCGGAATCATTCCTGGGCGATGTAGGTGCGCAGTGCGTGAAAACGGGGGTGTTGCCTACGGCTGAGATTATCGATGGCGTGGCAGGAGTGCTGAAGCGTTATCCAAACGTGAAGAAAGTGATTGACCCTGTGATTGTGGACTCAAACGGTGTGCAACTGGTCAGCAACGAGAGCATTGATGCCTACAAGGAGAAGCTCTTCCCAATGGCAACGCTCATCACACCGAATTTCCGTGAGGCAGAAGTATTGCTGAAAAGAAAAATCACCAATATCAGCGAAGACATCAAGGAACTGGGACAGTGGGGCAACAGCGTCATTGTGAAGTCGATGCAGAGCCAGATTTATGCAGGACGCGGGATGTCTGCTCAAGATATGTTGTCGGATTTCCTTTACAATGCCGAGACAGGCGAGGTGAGGGAGTTTCGGAAGCGTCGTATCCCCACACACAACGTGAACGGCACAGGCGACTCGTTCTCATCTGCCATCGCCACCTATCTGGCCAAGGGCTACAGTCTGGACGAGGCGGTGGAGAAAGGCGAGGAATTTATCGACAAAGCCATTGCGTTAGGTGCTGAATACGAGTTCGGACACGGATATGGTCCTGTGCACCCTTGCTTCATGGAAGACAAAGTGATACACGAAAGAATCTATAATTAAATTGACGATATGAAACTGAAAATTGCTGTACTGGCCGGTGATGGCATCGGACCAGAGATTATGGAGCAGGGCGTAGCTGTATGTAGCGCCGTTGCCGAGAAGTTTGGACACGAAGTAAGTTACAAGGAAGCCATCTGTGGTGCACACGCCATCGATGAGGTGGGCGACCCATTCCCAGAAGACACTTTCCAGACGTGTATGGATGCAGACGCTGTATTGTTTGCATCAGTGGGCGACCCCAAGTTTGACAACAACCCCAATGCCAAGGTACGTCCTGAACAGGGTCTGCTGGCCATGAGAAAGAAGTTGGGTCTGTTTGCCAATGTACGTCCTGTAACGACCTTCGATTGCCTCGTACACAAGTCTCCTTTGAAGGACGAGTTGGTGCGTGGTGCTGACTTCATCTGCATCCGTGAGTTAACAGGTGGTATGTACTTCGGCGAGAAGAAGGAAGGCAACGACTACGCTTACGACACCAACGCTTACAGCCGTGCTGAGGTGGAGCGCATCTTGAAGGTGGCTTATCAGTATGCCCGTCAGCGCAGAAAGCACCTGACGGTAGTGGACAAGGCCAACGTGCTGGCATCAAGCCGTCTGTGGCGTGCTGTGGCTCAGGAAATGGCTCCCCAGTATCCAGATGTGACAACAGACTTCATGTATGTAGATAATGCCTCTATGCGCATGATTCAGGAACCTAAGTTCTTCGATGTGATGGTAACAGAGAACACCTTTGGTGACATCCTCACTGACGAAGGTTCTTGCATCACGGGATCTATGGGCTTGCTCCCATCAGCATCCACAGGTGAACACACACCTGTATTCGAGCCTATTCACGGTAGTTGGCCACAGGCTAAAGGTTTGAACATCGCCAACCCATTGGCACAGATTCTGTCTGTAGCTATGCTCTACGAATACTTCGACCTGAAGGAAGAGGGTGCCCTCATCCGCGAGGCAGTGAACGCATCGCTCGACCAGAATGTGCGCACGCCAGAGATTCAAGTGGAAGGTGGTGCCAAGTATGGTACGAAGGAAGTGGGCAAGTGGATTGTTGAGTATATTAAAACTAAAAACTAAAAGTTAAAAACTAAAAGTAGAAGTTACCTGTTTTTCGCGAGCAAGGATACTTATACTTTTAGTTTTTAGTTTTTAACTTTTAACTTAAAATGCCACTTATCTTACCCGATCAGCTTCCTGCCATCGATGAACTGAAACAGGAGAACATCTTCACGATGGGCTACAAACGGGCGGACAGTCAGCAGATTCGTCCGCTCCGCTTGGCTGTGCTCAACTTGATGCCACTGAAGATTACGACGGAAACCGACTTCATCCGCATCCTCTCCAATTCTGCCCTGCAAATCAGGGTGGAATTCATGAAAATCAAGTCGCACACCAGCAAGAACACACCCATCGAGCACATGTTGGCGTTCTACCGCAACTTCGAAGACATGAAGAAGGAAAAGTACGATGGTCTCATCGTGACAGGAGCGCCCTTAGAGTTCATCAACTATGAGGATGTGACATATTGGGAAGAATTACAGGATGTGTTTAACTGGGCACACAGTCATGTGACCAGCACCATCTACGTCTGCTGGGCAGCCTTTGCAGGACTGTACCATTTCTATGGTGTGCCCAAGTACAACACGTCCAACAAGATTTTTGGTGTGTTCGAGCATCGGATGCTTTCGCCAGAATTGCCTATCTTCAGAGGTTTCGACGATGTATTCTACGCTCCACACAGCCGACATTGCGAGGTGTATCGCAAGGACATTGAGAAGGTGCCAGGATTGCACATCATCGCCGACAGTGAAGAGGCAGGCGTAACGATTGTGGAAGCAAGGAACGGCAGGGAGTTCTTCATCACCTGCCATTTGGAGTATTCGCCCCTGACATTGGACGGAGAATACAAACGTGACCTCGCAAAGGGCAAACCCATCAACCTGCCACAGAACTACTATCCAAACGATGACCCCACGCTGACACCAATCGTTCGTTGGCGTGCCGCAGCCAATCTTCTCTACACCAACTGGCTGAACTACTACGTGTACCAAGAGACGCCGTTCAATATTAATGATATAAACTAAAAGTTAAAAGTTAAAAACTAAAAGTTTGAGTTACTTGCCATCCGGACGGGGGATACTTTCACTTTTAGTTTTTAGTTTTTAGTTTTTAACTATCCCATGAGACTTATCGAACTTCTCGCTCCAGCAAAAACCGCAGACATTGGCATCGAGGCAATACGCCACGGTGCTGATGCTGTTTATATAGGTGCCACATCTCATGGTGCCCGTGCGGCTGCAAGCAATAGCGTGGAGGACATCGAGCGACTGGTGGCGTTTGCCCATTTGTACAAGGCGAAAGTCTATGTAACGGTGAACACCCTTGTCTTTGAGGAGGAGATGCAGCAAGTGGAACAGCTCATCTGGAAACTACACGACATCCACGTGGATGCATTGATTGTGCAAGATTTGCGTTTGCTGTCGCTGAACTTGCCCCCTATTCCACTTCATGCCAGCACACAGATGGACAACCGCACGGTGGAGAAAGTGGAGCTGCTTTCGACATTGGGGTTTCGTCAGGTGGTCTTGGCGAGAGAGCTGAAGATAGATGAAATTGCTGACATCCATAGGGAATGTCCTGACACCAAACTCGAGGTCTTTGTGCATGGGGCATTGTGCGTGTGTCTGAGTGGACGATGCAATGCGAGTGAGGCCTTGTTTGGAAGAAGTGCCAACCGAGGGGAATGTGCACAGGTGTGCCGTATGGCATTTGACCTCTTGGCTGACGGCAAGACAGTCATGAAGGAGAAGCATTTGCTTTCCTTGAAAGACAACTGCCAGATTGAGCATCTCGAAGATTTGCTGATGGCAGGAGCATCCTCCTTGAAAATTGAGGGAAGACTGAAGGATGCAGATTATGTAAAGAATGTAACGGCAGCCTATTCAGAAGCGCTGAACAAGGTGATTGCCAAGCATCCTACGGAATTTTGTCGGGCTTCATCAGGACAGGTGCATCTGAAATTCAAACCTGATGTCAGGAAGAGCTTTAACAGAGGTTTTGTGAAGGACGTGAGTCAACCTGACGCCAATATCGACACACCCAAGTCGATGGGAGAACCCATTACACGTGATACTGTACTGCACAATGGCGACGGCCTCTGCTATATTGAGCGGGGAAAACTGGTGGGATTCAGAGTGAACAACGTAGAGACCTTCCGTGCCACCAAGGGAGTACAATACTATCGCAATCAGGATATTGAGTGGGACAAGACGCTCAACAAGCCATCGGCAGAGCGGAAGATTGCCGTCACCATTGATGTGTATGAAGACCATATCTGCATGACTGACGAAGACGGATTGATTGCCTCTGTGAACATCCCAGAGACCTTCGAACTGGCACGTACCCATCAGAAGGAGAACATCGAACGGCAGTTGAGCAAACTCGGCGACACGATTTTCGAAGCACAACAGGTGAATATCCACCTGACGAAGAATTACTTTATCCCCTCATCAATGCTGAGTCAATGGCGAAGAGAATTATCGGAGGCCCTGACAGAAGAAAGAAGAAGGTTCTATCCGTTGGAAAGGCAAGCACACACGCCTATCAGCATTGAGGTAGAGAAACCCTACGAATTGACGCACGACCCTGCCACGCCTGTGATGATATCGAAATATTGCATCAGACGCCAATTAAGAGACCCTCTCTGTCCTCGCGGACATCTCCCCCATAATGGGGAGAACCATTCGGAGTGTTTATCGTTAGAGCACTCACCGCAGGGTCTCCCTCCCCATCACGGGGGAGGGCTGGGGAGAGGGTCTATTTCTCTTAAATTGGCAAACGGCGCCACATTCCGATTGGACTTCGACTGCAAGAATTGTTTGATGAAACTATACCTACAATGAGAAAGTTACTCTATATCATCTTAGGCACGCTGATTGTCTCCTGCGTGGGAGGAACAGCCACACCACCGTCGGACGGTCTTCCTGCCGACAGCGATTCTGTGCCCACCATTGTCAACATCGTGGATACTGCCATCGTCGAGGACTCTACCCTGCTGAGCCTTACCCCCCAACAGGTGGATTCGATGGTGTTCCGACTGACCCATCACTATTCGGAGAACTTCAACTTTCTCGTCAAAGCTGACTCATTGGTGCTCGTTCCCCGTGAAGGCGATCTCCTGACGGACACTTGTCGCGTCTATAAAAATGACATCATCGCTGTGGCAGCCATCAAGACTGTTCCTGGTGACTCGATCGACTCCATCTGGGTGAAGGTGGCCAGCAACCAAATCACGATGGGCTGGATTCCAGAAAACGAATTGCTGAAGGGTGCAACACCCAATGACCTCATCTCTGAGATGCTGGATGCGCTCTCCAGCAGCCGCGCCATCTGGATGTCCGCCATCGCAGCCATCGGACTCATTGCCATCATCATTGGAAGAAAAAAGACGGTCAAGAAGAAAGACCTGATGTCTCTTTCCAACTTCATTTACGAGATGGAAAGCCCTTATCCAGCTTTCTTCCTCCTGTTGGTGGCCATCATGGCTTCCATTTATGCATCGGTACAGAATTTCGTACCAGAATTTTGGCAGGAATATTATTTTCACCCCACCCTCAATCCATTGGTGTTGCCACCAGTGATGGCATCACTCGTGGTGGTGCTTTGGCTCGTCATCATCACCTTCATTGCCGTGATTGACGAGGTCTATCATCATTTCTATTTCTTGCCCGGCATCATCCATCTCGCCAAGATTCTTGGCGCTGCGATGCTGGTGTATCTCGTCATCTCCTGGACGACGCTGATTTACATAGGTTACCCCCTGTTGGCAGCCCTTGCGTATTACTTGGTTTGTGTAGCCACGGGATGCGTGAAGATGAACCGTGCACCCTTGGCCTGATGCGTAGTGTCGAGCTTCGCCTCACCACCCAACTGCGTAGCAAGTTTACGGCAAATAGCCAGTCCAAGTCCTGTACCGCCATTGATGGTGTTCAGTTTCTCGAAACGACCGAAGATGCTCTCAGCCTTCTCTGGAGGAACGCCCTCACCTGTATCTGTCACTGAGAAGGTCACCATACCCGGCGTCTCTTTCAACGAAACGTGTACATGAATCTCACCCTGATCCGTATGCTTTTCCGCATTCGTCAGGTAGTTCATCAGCACCTGCTCCACACGTCTCGAATCACTCTGAATGGTGTATTCATCATCCACGTCTGAGGTCATATACATATTCACACCTGCAGGACAACGGTACTTCACCGTACTGATGGCCTTTTTGCACACGTCATTCACATGGCAAGTACCGATATTCAGCTTGTACTTGCCGCTTTCCATATCTGAGATATCAAGAATGTCATTCACCAGATTACTCAGCAAATCCGTGTTGCTCTGGATGATGACGCCATACTCTGCAATCTCCTCTTCCGACAGCATGTCACGAATCTGCTTGTTGCACAGGATTTGGGAGAAGCCACAAATGGCATTCATCGGTGTACGAATGTCATGACTCATGTTCTGCAGGTACTCCTTCTGAGATTTGATGGCCTGCTGGTACTTTTTACCCTTGCGTTTTTCTTGATAATACATATATATCATGACCGCCAGAGCTATCACTAAAAGTACAATGATGATGATCGAAACTATACTATCCATATGCTGATCTCCTTTCCGTCGTTTCACACAACTTTCAAAATCACGGTACAAATATAGAGAATCATACCCTCACAAACAAACTTTTTGAGAGAAAAAAAGTAAAAATGGTACGAAAAAGCCAAACAAACCCACAAAATGCCCTAAAAATAGGCATTCCGCGACGTTTTTTTAATAAAAAATGGGGAAAACAGGAAACATAACCATACGTAAAAAGAAACATAATCATACCATACAAACAAGAGAAAAGACGTTGGTTATGGTATTGATTTGAGCGTCTTCTGCACCTTCTAACAACAAACAAAAAGAGGATCCATGATGGCTCATCATAACACCATCGCGGCATCATCATCTATACAATTATATTAATAAAAAAGCGGCGTGTGTGCGCACACATACATTGACTTACGTCAAGTAAAACCATCTTTTTAAAAGATTTTCATCCATTTATTTGCATTACCTCCTCAAAAGGTCGTAACTTTGCATCGTCAAAAGAAACAAAGGCTGGTCGAAGCCTGGGAAACAATGACAACATAGCATTGAAATTTTATTCATACGGTTATATAGGTATTAGTGTTAAAGAAAGCTCAGTAAGGTTAGTTCTTTTGGTAAAATAGATTGTTTTTACACAGGATATCATAACATCACAAAAAGGAAATCGTAATTAGACATAGGTTATACAATAGGTTTTAGGTTAGTAAAAGATTTTGGTTCATTTTTTCATGAGTGATGAAAAATGACAAGGAAAGTGGAGTCCGCGAGGATTTCATTTTTTTTTGTGTTTAAACTACTGATATCTCAAGAAAAACCAGTATCTTTGCAGCAAAATTATCAGTACATGGCAACTTTTTGGACAAAACGGAACGAAGACATCGAGGATGAGAAGACGGCAATGCCTTGGGGCGAACTGTTTGTGAAGGGCGACAGGAATATCCCCCGACGCAGACGTTTGAAGGTGGCGCTGTTTGATTTGGACGGCACACTGGTTGACACAGAAGACCAATACACCGTCTTCTGGGGGGCAACAGCACGGAAATACCGTCCCGATGTGCCACGACTGGAGTTCCTCATCAAGGGCACTACCCTCACACAGATCTTCGACACGTATTTCCCTGACCCTCAGTGGCAAAAGGAAATCACAGAAGGGCTGAACGCTTGGGAAGCGCAGATGCGTTATGAGTTCTATCCTGGTGCGCTCGACTTCCTGAAAGACTTGAAACGTAATGGGGTGAAGTGTGCAGTGGTGACCAGTTCCAACATCCCAAAGATGGAGAGTGTCAGACGGCAAATACCCGAACTGGACAGTCTCTTCGACAAGGTGCTCACCGCTGAAGACTTCACTGCCTCGAAGCCAGCTCCCGACTGCTACCTGCAGGGAGCCAAGGTGTTCGATGCCGACATCGACGAGTGTGTGGTGTTCGAAGATGCCTACACAGGACTTCAAGCTGGTATGTCATCAGGCATTTTCACCATCGGACTGTCCACAGGACACACCAAAAAAGAAATCCAAGACAAGTGCAACTATGTGCTGGATAGTTTCGAAGGAATGACATTCGAGAAGATACAACAAATAATGGAAGGCCAATGAGCCTTCCATTTTCTTTTACGTACATATTTATATATTGACTTCCGGAGTAAACCAGATAAGTAAAAACCTTACTTTTTCTTCACAGGGTCGCAAGTGAGTCCACAACCCAATCGCTTCAGGATCTTGCGGTCCACCTCTCCTAACATCACCGTGCTGTGCATCTGGCAACCACGCAGTTTAGGCAGTTGTTCCAGGGCGCGTTGGCAGTTCACGTCATGTTGAGACAGTACAGACATTGCCACCAGCACCTCATCCGTATGCAGACGTGGGTTTTTGCCACGCAGATAGTCAATCTTAGTTTTCTGGATGGGTTCAATCATGCTTTGGGAAATGAGTTTGACATCGTCGTCAATGCCAGCCAAGTGCTTCATCACATTGAGCAAGAGCGCAGCACAGCAGCCGAGCAGATCACCCGTCTTGGACGTGATGATGGTGCCGTCTTCCAATTCGATGGCGGCGCAATGCACACCCGTCTGAGCCTTTCGTTCGTTGGCTGCCACCGTGACACGACGGTCAGCTGTCGTGATTTTTGCCTGATTGAACAGCAACTGAATCTTGCTAATCTCACTTTCGTTACAAGCACCATCAGCCAGTTTGTTCGTCGCATCGTAATAGCGTCTAATAATCTCATCCTTAGAAGCTTGGCAACATACTTCATCATCGCTGATGCAGAATCCCACCATGTTTACGCCCATGTCCGTTGGCGACTTATAAGGATTCTCACCATAGATACCTTCGAAGAGCGCGTTGAGTACGGGGAATATCTCGATGTCACGGTTATAGTTGATGGCCACCTTGCCATAGGCATCGAAGTGGAAGGGGTCAATCATGTTCACATCGTTGAGGTCAGCAGTGGCAGCCTCATATGCGATGTTCACAGGATGCTTCAAAGGCAGGTTCCATACAGGGAACGTCTCGAACTTGGCATAACCGGCACGGATGCCGCGCTTGTGTTCACCATAGAGCTGACTCAGACACACAGCCATCTTACCGCTTCCAGGACCAGGAGCCGTGATGATGACCAGCGGACGGGTCGTCTCCACATAATCATTCTTTCCGAAACCCTCGTCAGAAGCAATCAGTTCCACGTTGTGTGGATAGCCGTCAATGAGATAATGGAAATAAGACTTGATGCCCATACGTTCCAGACGGTGACGGAACTGGTCGGCTGCACGTTGTCCATCATAATGGGTGATGACCACTGAACCCACCATAAAACCACGGCTCATGAACTCGTCACGCAGACGCAACACATCTTCATCATACGTGATGCCGAGATCCGCACGCATCTTGTTTTTCTCGATGTCCTCAGCACTAATCACAATCACAATCTCAAGACTGTCGCTCAATTGCTGGAACATACGCAGTTTGCTGTCAGGCTTGAATCCAGGCAACACACGTGATGCATGATGGTCGTCAAACAGCTTGCCACCCAGTTCGAGATACAGCTTGCCATCGAACTGTGCGATACGTTCACGGATATGCTCCGACTGAATCTTGAGGTATTTCTCGTTGTCAAATCCTATTTTCATAATGCTCTTTTCACTTTTTCGGCTGCAAAGGTATGAAAAAATCTTAAATGTTCATTCTTATTTCCCAACTTTTCTCTATCTTTGTAGCGAGTTTATTCACAAATTACAAAGACTATGCAAGCGTATTGGGAAATGTTTCAAAGCATGGACACTTGGATGCAGGTGTTCTGGGGATGTGCTGTCATCGGCTCCATCATCTTCATCGTGCAGATGGTGCTGACCCTGGTCGGCATGGACAGCAGTGACATGGATGTGGACTTCGACGGTGCCGACACCATGGATTTGGGTGGTGGCATATCGTTGTTCAGCATCAAGAACTTCGTCAACTTCATTGTCGGTTTCGGATGGGGTGGCGTCTGCTTTGCCGGAGTGATCGAAAACAAATGGTTGCTCACCCTCGTGGCCGTGCTGGTGGGCGTGGCATTCGTGCTCATGTTCTTCTTCATCAAGAAACAGACCAAGAAACTGGAACATAACGGTGCCTTCCAGATCAGCGACTGTGTCGGCAAGACCGTCGATGTCTATCTGCGCATTCCTGCTGCCAAAAGCGGTAAGGGCAAGGTGCAGGTCAGCCTCAACGGATCGGTGCAGGAACTGGAAGCCATGACCGAAGGCGACAGCATCGCCAGTGGTCAGAAAGTGAAAGTGGTGGGCGTCGTGGATGGCTCAACAGTATTAGTGAAATAAAAGAAGACCCTCTCTGCCCTAAAGGGCATCTCCCCCATAGAGGGGGAGAGAATAAAGACCCTCTCTGCCCTAAAGGGCATCTCCCCCGTAGAGGGGGAGACCATGCGGGGTGGGAATGGAAAGAGAAGTGGGAATGGAAAAAGAGAAAGAAACAAATCAAATATAATAATTAAAATACCCGAACAAGCCGGACGGCTCTCTCCATTTACGGGGGAGATGTCCAAAGGACAGAGAGGGTCTAAAAATTTCAATATGGTATATCTTATCGTTGTAGCGGTGGTTGTCGCCATCGTACTCTTAATTTCCATCATCAATCGTTACAGAAGATGTCCATCCGACAAGATTCTGGTAGTTTATGGAACCACAGGAAACAAAGGCTCTGCCAAGTGTGTACACGGTGGCGGTACCTTCGTCTGGCCTATCATTCAGGACTATGCTTACCTGAGTCTGACCCCTATCAGCATTGATGCCAACCTGACCAATGCCCTGTCACGTCAGAACATCCGTGTGGATGTACCTTGCCGCTTTACGGTCGGTATCTCCACCGACACCGAGAGCATGACAGCAGCAGCTGAGCGTCTGTTGGGTCTCACGGCTGGTCAGATTCAGGAACTGGCACGAGACATCCTCTTCGGTCAGTTGCGTCTGGTGATTGCCACCATGAGTATTGAGGAATTGAACTCCGACCGTGACAAGTTCCTCGAGGCCATCTCCAGCAACGTCGAGGTGGAATTGAAGAAGATTGGTCTCCGTCTCATCAACGTGAACGTGACCGACATCAACGATGAGAGCGGTTACATCGAGGCACTCGGTCAGGAAGCAGCAGCCAAGGCCATCAACGAAGCCAAGGTGCGTGTGGCAGAGCAGGAGAAGTTTGGTGAAATCGGTAAGGCAGATGCCAACCGAGAAACCCGTATCCGTACTGCCGAAGCCAATGCACAGGCCGTGCAGGGTGAGAACGAAGCAAAGGTACAGATTGCCAATTCTGATGCTGACCGTCGTGAACGTGAGGCAGAAGCACAGCGTAAGGCGATTGCAGCCGAGAAGGTGGCAGCCGCAAAGGCACTCGAAGAGGCTTATTCTGCTGAGCAGAAAGCCGAAGAAGCTCGTGCCAACCGTGAACGTGCCACACAGAGTGCCAACGTGCTCGTCAGTCAGGAGATTGAGAAGCAACGTAAGATTATCGAGGCAGAGGCAGAGGCAGAAAAGATTCGTGTGAATGCGAAGGGTGAAGCTGATGCCGCTTATGCCAAGATGGAAGCCGAGGCACGTGGTCTCTTCGAGATCCTGTCTCGTCAGGCATCGGGTTACGACAAGATGGTGCAGGCAGCCGGTGGCGATGCCAACAAGGCCTATATGCTCCTCTTGCTCGAGAAGTTGCCAGAACTCGTCAAGACACAGGTGGAAGCTGTCAAGGGCATCAACATCGACCATGTGACTGTTTGGGATTCAGGCAATTCTGCCGACGGCAAGGGCAGTACAGCCAACTTCCTCAGCGGTCTGATGAAGAGTGTTCCCCCACTCCACGAGCTCTTCGACCAGGCAGGTCTTTCCTTGCCAGAGTACTTGGCAAAGAAGAAGGAAACAGCCGAGGTGGCAGACATCGAACCCATCGAGGAGGCAGAGGCGTTTGAAACAGAAAAGAATGATAAAAAGAAGAAATAATCAGTGAAAAAATTACTTTATTTAGTGCTCGCGGTGTGTACCGTGAGCACTTCCATATTTGTCGCCAGCTGTAAAGACGGCGAGACCTACGCAGAGCGGAAAAAGAAAGAGGAGAACTCCATCAATCATTTCCTTCAGGACAATGACTTCGTGGGCAAGATCAATCCCATCAGCGAAGAGCAGTTCTATGCGCAAGACAGCATGACCGATGTCTCGAAGAACGAGTTTGTGCGATTCAACAAAGACGGCATCTACATGCAGATTATCCGCAAGGGTGAAGGTCCTACGATGGTGGAATTAGCCAAAGAGCGAAAAGACTCCACCGTCACACGACCCATTCTCTGCAAGTTCCTCGAATACGACATTCAGGGAGGCGACACCACCAACACCAACCTGACCATCTACAAGGACATGACCAGTAAGATTGACAAGATGATGTGTACCTACGACCATTACAGCCGCAGTTATACAGCATCGTTCACCGAGGGTGAGATGAAAACTGCTTATGGTTCTGTCGTACCTGCAGGCTGGCTCAAACCCCTGGATTTCATCCGTCTGACCAAGACCGATGGTGGGGAAGCCAAAGTGCGCCTCATCGTGCCCCACTCTTCTGGCACCAGCAATGCCTCGGGTCACGTGCAGCCCTTCTACTACGAGATCACTTATATGATTCCACCAAACTACTAAAACTAAAAACTATAAACTAAAAACTAAAAGTGTGAGTATCCACTATTCAGATAGCAAGTAACTTTTACTTTTAACTTTTAGTTTTTAGTTATTAACTTTTAAATAATATGAGTTTAATTAAATCTATTTCCGGTATCCGTGGCACCATTGGTGGCCGTGCCGGCGAGGGCTTGAATCCCCTCGACATTGTGAAATTCACGAGTGCATACGCCACCCTGATTCGCCGCACCACCAAGGTGGAGAGCAACAAGATTGTGGTGGGTCGCGATGCCCGCATCTCAGGTGAGATGGTCAAGAACGTCGTGTGTGGCACCCTCATGGGCATGGGCTTCGATGTGGTCAACATCGGACTCGCATCCACACCCACCACTGAAATTGCTGTGGCAATGGAAGGGGCTTGTGGTGGCATCATCATCACAGCCAGTCATAACCCCCGTCATTGGAATGCCCTCAAGCTGCTCAACGAGAAGGGCGAGTTCCTCAATGCCGCTGAAGGCAACGAAGTGCTGAAGATTGCTGAGGCAGAGGACTTCGACTTTGCCGATGTCGATGGTTTGGGCAAGTACATCGAAGACAACTCCTACGACCAGAAGCACATTGACATGGTGTTAGGTCTTGACCTCGTGGATGTACCAGCCATCCAGAAGCAGAACTTCCGTGTGGCATTCGACAGCATCAACTCCGTGGGTGGCATCATCCTGCCCAAACTCTTCAAGGCATTGGGCGTGGAACACGTCACCCCACTCTATGCAGACCCAACGGGCGACTTCCAGCACAATCCAGAACCACTCGAAAAGAACCTCTCCGACATCATGGGACTCATGGCAAAGGGAGGCAACGACGTAGGCTTTGTGGTGGATCCCGATGTGGATCGCCTCGCCTTCATCTGCGAAGACGGCAAGATGTATGGTGAAGAATACACCCTCGTCACGGTGGCAGACTACATCCTCAAGCACACCCCTGGCAATACAGTCAGCAACCTCTCCTCCACCCGTGCCCTGCGCGACGTGACCCGCAAGTACGGTCAGCAGTACAATGCAGCCGCTGTGGGCGAGGTAAATGTGGTGACCAAGATGAAGGAGACCAACACCGTCATCGGTGGCGAAGGAAATGGTGGAGTCATCTATCCTGCTGCCCACTATGGTCGTGATGCCCTCGTAGGCATTGCCCTCTTCCTCAGTCATCTGGCACACGAACGTGAAGCAAAGCCAGGACTCATTGTCAGCCAACTCCGTGCCACCTATCCCGACTATGCCATTGCCAAGAACCGCATCGACCTCGATGCCTCCACCGATGTGGATGCCATCCTCGCCAAGGTCAAGGCCATGTACACAGGACAGGAAGGCGTGGAAGTGAACGACATCGACGGTGTGAAGATTGACTTCCCCGACAAGTGGGTGCACCTCCGCAAGTCCAACACCGAACCCATCATCCGTGTCTATTCCGAAGCTTCCACCATGGAAGCAGCCGATGAGATTGGCAAGACCATTATGAATGTGGTGTATTCAATGAAATAATGTTGACAAGAAGCGATTGGCTCCGAATGTGAGCCATCCCAAGTAAGCAGCGGAAACCTCCGCTGCTTTTTTGTGCCCCTATTTTAGAACTTTGCCTCGAAAAATTTGGGGACAATTGGAAAAAATTGTACTTTTGCACACAAATTGAAGAAAATGTTACATCCATAAATAAGATTGTTATGACTTTAACGACAATGAACCCAATGCAGATGATGGTGCTGGAATCTTTTGCAGGTGCAAGTAGCGAAGATGAATTGAAGGGGTTGATGAAGGTGCTTAAGAATTTTTACGCCACTCGTTTGAATCAGGAACTTGAGCGGCTGTGGGATGATGGCACATTGAATCAAGAGAAGTTGGATGCCCTTCGTTTTCAACACCTAAGGACTCCTTATCGCTCATGAACCGAAGATATATAGTACTGGATACGAATTGTCTGCTACAAATCCTGGGTATCCACATGCTTTCTGATATTCCGTTTCCAAATATCAGAGTGAAACATTTAGATGATTTCTCAAAAGAGTTTGAGTAAACCGGTTTTTACCCAGAACAACGGCTTATGTGAAACGATGATAAAAACGCGAGTTAATTCAGCGTTTTTCGGGCATATTATCATATAGGGTGGACAACCTCGTGTTGCCCACCTTTTTTTGTGTCCCTTTTCCAACTCGCTAACCTCTTCCTTCTTACCTCTTCCTTCTTACCTCTAACTTCTCACCTCTAACCTCTAATTTGTTACCCAGTTTGTTACTGGATGCTATGTTTTGTTGATTTTTACAACTATAATAAAATCAGCGAAATAGATACAAAAACCATGAAAAATCTATATAAATAGAGCTGACACCATGAGCATGCTCCATCAGCATTTTGTTACTCGTTTGTTACTCACGACATTCTACCCCTTCAGAAAAAGCCTATTTATAGGCTTTTTCAACGTCAGTAAATATAGCGGCCGACATGTAGTGGCTATATTATATATATGTACGCACGCGTAGAGGACGGACGGACGGCGCCCAACGATGAACTGAGGGGTTGACGATGCAAGAAGGATGAAATGTGGGGAATTGAGACCAGTGAGGAAAGATGGTGAAAACGTGAGGGTGAGGCTGCAACAGAACACATTTATGGAACACATTTGTATGTTATATATTTATTATTAATTCATTAACGTTTCAATTCAAAATCTATGATTATGGAAATGAAAGCAGGACTTGCCCTTGCGGCTGAGAGAAAGGAGGGCCTGGCAGCTGACTGACTCTCATGGGGACATCCCGGCATTTGCTGGTATCCCCGACAAAACAAGACAAAATTATTATTAACAATTTAATCAACTTTATTTATTAATCAAATTAAACTTATAGTATTATGAAAAAGAATTTTATACTATTTGCTTTAATGCTGTTCTTGCCATTGTTGGCGTTCGCACAAAGAATGGAGATTTCGCTGTCCTCTACGGGTGCAACGTATAATGGTCAAGATCAGATGCCAACCATTACGGCTCGCTATTATAGAAATAATGATCAGCGGCCGTCGTACACTTCCTCTATGATTGGCACTAATGAGCAGCAAGGTAATATCACTATCGCTGTTACTTACAATGGTGAATCAGTTACTGAAGCAGTGAATGCGGGAGAGTATACTATTACTGCTTCCCGTAGAAGAAATAACGATGAAATTGTTTCTCAGATTGCAACTTTCACCATCTCACCTAAGGACATTAAAACTGTTAGTTTCAGTGTAACTCCTCAGGTGTTCGCTTATACTGGTAATGAATGCAAACCTACCGAAGATGTCGTTGACTCTCAGTTAGGTGTTCAGCTGGTTAAGGATCAGGACTACACTATAGCGTATGAAAACAATGTGAATGGTTTGGATGGCAATGGAATGGCTACTGCCACCATCACAGGTAAGGGTAACTACTTCAGTTCAAAGACAGTTGCTTTCACCATCTTGTCAGCTATTCCTGTAGGCGAAGTGCCAGAAGACGATTTCTCTCAGGCTATTATTTCTCTTTCTGATGTTGAGTACAATGGTACTGCAACTGCAGCAAGCTTCGCTAGCGTAACTTTGTTGAAACAGATTGATCAGAACCCAGTAAATGTTCCACAGATTTATGGCACAGACTACAAGGTTGTCGGTTATGTATTTACAGATGACTATAATGGCGGAGATTATAATCTGTCATCGATTCAGGCTGCTCCAGACCATGTCGGTGAGTGGTATGTGTTGATTGCTGATGCAGATGGAACCAACGATCCTTCAAAATGGGGTGCTGCTCCTTTCAATGTGACTGCACGTGATCTGAAGATTGACTTGTTGGAGATCCACAAGACTTATGGTGACAAGGATCCTGTTCTCACGATGGATAATATCAGCACTTGGGCATCAGTGAACTGGGCTCCAGGTGATGGTCCTTCTAACACTACAATTGAAAACATTTTATTCGACAGAAAAGATGTCGGTGAAAATGCTTATGACGCTGATGGCAACCAGCTTCCTTACAAATATTCTCTGAAGAACCCAACAAATCTGAAGGCTTATAAGGAAGTAGGTGGTGTTAAGCATTATAACTACAATGTGGGTGTTGGTCAGTCTTCAAGCCTCTTGATTGACAAGAAGGTTAAATTGGTTGTTACTTGCGACACCAAGACTGGTCCAGCTAATGTCAATGTTCCAGACGACTGGAAGATTTACAATAACAATGATCCTGTTAACGAGAATGGTTCATTTGACTTCAAGATTGTTAGCGGTCTTATCAACAATGACGTTGTACAGGACACTGATCCTTCTAAGGTCATCCTGAGTGTGACAAGAATACCTGGTGAAGATGTTGGCTCTTATAAGTTCATCGCTAATGCACCTAACTATATTGTTGAATTCGAGGATCAATTCACGATTCGTAAGAGTACAGATCTTTCTGGCATTACTCCTGTATTTAAGAATAATGGCAAATTTGAATATAAGGGTGCAGCATACAATAATGTTGACGATTTAGGCTTCAAATTGCAATTTAAGGGTGCAAATCTTTTACCTGGTACAGACTATACTGTTCAGTATGGTACCAACACGAATGTACGCACTAACAACAATAGTGGAAACTATGTAAGAGTGACATTCATCAAGAACTTCGATGGTAGAAAGGATTATACTTTCGAGATCACGAAGAAGAATCTTGACATCACGGCTGATCCTCATGAGATGAATGCTGGTGATGCTGATCCTGTATTCACTTTGACATACACTGGTTTGGTAGGTCAGGATTTGAACAATGGTCAGCCAGTATTTGATACAAACAATAATTCTCTGAAGAGACTTAAGGCTCCTACAGTAACGAAGAAAGCTACCTCTTATGATGGTATCTACGACCTTATTGTCAACGATGATTACATTGCCGACAACTATAATGTTTCACTTCACAATGGTGTGCTGACATTCGGTAAGGGCATTATCACTATCGTTGCTGATGACAAGGGTGTTGAATGGCCTAATTGGATTTATTACGGTACTGATCCTGCAACTGTAACACTTACTGCTACAGAATCTGGTGCAACTAAGGCTGATCTGGATCGCGTTCTGAGACCTGCTGGCAAGCCAATCTACACCATTACAAGAGTTATTCCTGAGAATACTCAAGATGGAAAGGATGCTGGCGACTATGTCATCAAGGCAGTTGGTCCTACAGCTACTACCGATTACGGTATTCGTTATGTAGATGGTACATTCCGTATTACTCCAGCCACATTGACCATTACTTCTCAGAATGGTGAAAAGGTGTATGGTGAAGCAGATCCTGATCTTGAGACTTTGATCAAGTTCAGTGGTACACAGTATGGCGAGGATGCTAAGGAGGTACTGAAGAAGTCTGTGACTAATTGGGTACAGTCAACAACCCCGCCGTTCGGTTGGAGTCAGGTGACAACCATCGAACCTGTTTACAACGTTACAAGAGCAGAAGGCGAGGATGTTAAGTATAAGGGCAACAATTATGACTATGATGGTTATACTATCTATGTCAGTGGAGATGCTTCTGTGAAGAACTATAACATCACTTACAAGAGCACAGGTCTTTTGACAATCAAGAGACGTCCTATGAATATCACAGCTGACGATCTTGAGAAGTATTACGGTCAGGTAGATCCTGAACTTACCTATGAGATTGAAGCTGTTACTCACAAGCCAGAAGCTGAAGAGCGTGGTCTCATGGAGTGGCCTACAATTGATCGTTATGAATTTAATTGGGCAACCTTCAGTTGGGAACCTGTTTACCAAGACGTTCCAGATGCACTTGCTGAAAATACATTCGTAATCTCTCGCGAGAGAATTGATAACGAGCGCTATGGTGAAAATGTACGTGAGGGTGGATACAAGATCCAGTTCACACCTAATTCAGGTGATCTGAAATGGAATAACAACCGTTCTTGGTTTACAAGATTGAATCCAAACTACGACATTACTTATGTATCAGCTGTTCTTACTATCAAGAAGGCCGTTCTGAACGTAACTGCTTACGACCAGGGTGTTCAATACGGAAAGTCTATTAACAAGAATGTATTTGTTCAGCCTGAGAGCGGTGAAAAGATCTACGCCTTCGGAGTACAGATTGCTGTAGACGATGATGAAGAGCCAATGGGTGCAATGCAGAATCAGGATGTAATTGTATGGGTTAAGAGAGACACTCGTGGTAATATCATCGAAACTAAGTCTCTCAATGATCTCCCAGAGGATATTCTCTACCTCAAGACTGAGAAGACAAAGGTTGGCGGTTACACACCAGAGGATGAGCCTTATATTCCAGTACTCACTGAATTGGGCGAAACCAACTATGTGATCAACGTCTTCAAGCAGGCTTACCTCACCATTACTCGTCTCGACATTATTCCTCTGAATGACGATGCTCTTGCTGAAATGTATCCTCTGATTGCAGAGAAGTACAATGAATCAGAAAAGACTTACTCACTGCTCGCTCAGGTACTTGATGACCATCAGGGTGCTACGGTAACTGTGAAGTTGAACAGAGACCGTCAGTTCCGCAAGGATCAGTGGTACTCTCTCGTATTGCCATTCGACATCCGTGTACGCGACCTGTCTAAGGCTCTTGGCTACGCAGTTGTTGACATGATGACCGAGACTAATGAAAAGGCAAACAACCTCAGCCTTGCTCTCTACAATGACATTATCCCTGCTAACAAGCCATTCATCGTTCAGGTTGATGAGACTATCCCTGTTGGCAACAGACCAGTAGGTGTTACTGAAGCGCAAGTTGAGAACTTCATGGGCGACGTTCAGTTCAAGGATGTGAAGATCGCTGCGTTCAACTACATGACTGAAGACCCAACTGCTGAGGATGGTGCTGGCAACAAGTTCATCGGTACTTATAATGGTTTGGATAACTTGAGTACTAAGCAGTACGCTCTCTATGAGGGTCCAGACGAACTGCCTGCTGACTTCACTGGTAAGGATCCACGTGGTAACTTCTATCATGGTTATGCAGATCCTACTAAGGAGTGGCCACTCGCTCAGACTGAGGCTTACTGGGTACCATTTAATGCTAATGCATCTGTACGTATCACAATTCAGGAGCCTGATGGTTCAACTACTGCTATCGACGGCGTTGCTGCTGATGATATCGAAATCGCAGGTGAAGGCGCTGTTGCAGACGGCTGGTACACTATCAACGGTATCAAGCTGAACGCTCAGCCAACTGAGTCTGGTACTTACATCTTCAACGGCAAGAAGGTTTTCTTCCAGGCTAAGTAAGTTGTGACCGGCAAACTACATCAAATTCATTCGTGTCCCCGTTCATTCGGGGCACGAATGAATTTCTACAAGTATTAATTTTCAAAAACACAAAAGGTTTAGATTAAGATGGACAAGAAATTCTATGTAACTCCAGAAATGGAGGAAATGGATTTAAAAATCGACACGCTCCTGATGACTCAGAGCAATGACGAAGCTCCTGAACTTGTTGATGACGAGCCACCATTCTAAATTGGTGGTTAACCAAAATAAAAAGGGGATGCATCATTTGGATGTGTTCCCTTTTTTTATGTCTCTATCTACACGAACCTATGTTATTTTGTCCACGAACCTATGTTATTTTGCCAATGAACATATGTTCATGTGACGATGAACATATGTTGCTGCTCTA
>JAEEGG010004930.1_pt1 | contig 32165 bp, 27 predicted proteins | sample 9134161 | NCBI WGS metagenome assembly JAEEGG01 (sample SAMN16246543, study PRJNA631951) | gut metagenome | biome: gut microbiome; feature: rumen; material: CR-attached | host: Bos | place: Iran: Karaj | collected 2018-10 | reverse complement strand
AAGACAAGTAAGAAATTAATTCTGGGAGTCTTTTGCCTAAATCTTGTAGTTGCAGTTATGGTCATTATATTATCTCCTCTTATTGTAAGAGTGCTTTGGGGTGAGAAATATGATGATGCAGCACCCATTCTTCGTATTCTTGCTTTTAACTTTCTAATTACTGGTAGTTTTAATACTGTTTTTGGAAATATCATGGTTGCTATTAAAAAAGTAAATATTAATTTGATAAAGACTGCAATTTGCAGTTCACTAAATATAGTTTTGAATATTTTATTGATTAAAAGGTTTGGTTCATTCGGAGCAGCATATGCAACAGTAATTGTATCTTTCTGTTCTTCTATATTTGCTGTTTCTTACTTTATATATTGGATAAGAAGACAGGAGAAAAATGATTTAAGAAAGGAAGAAGCTAATGTTTGATCTTTCTCAGTTTATCAACTCTTATGTAACAAAAAGGCCAAACTCTATGTTTTCACAGGATATAGAGCGTAATAAAGAACGATTATGTGATTTAATCTGTGGAAAGAGTTTTTTGGTTATTGGTGGTGCTGGTTCAATAGGTTCATCATTTGTTCGTGCTGTTTTACCATTTAAACCTTCTGAATTGGTTGTTGTAGATACAAATGAGAATGCTCTTACTGAATTAACAAGGTCATTAAGATCCGATAGCATACTATCTAAGTGTGTTCCTGATAAATATCTTTCTTATCCGATGGATTATAGTTCCATTGCGTTTAAGAGGATGTTTTCGCATCATAAGCGTTCAAATAATCTAATTGGATTTGATATCGTTGCTAATTTTTCTGCACATAAACATGTTAGATCGGAAAAGGACATATACAGTATTGAAGCTTTGCTTCGCAATAATGTTATAAATGCTAAGAGTTTCCTGGATTTGCTTGAAACTTATCCACCTGAAACGTATTTTTGTGTTTCCACTGATAAGGCTGCAAATCCTGTAAATGTTATGGGAGCAAGTAAAAGAATAATGGAAGACCTGATTTTTTCCTATTCTTCTTCTTTTTCTGTTAAGACTGCACGTTTTGCAAATGTTGCTTTCAGTAACGGAAGTCTTCCGGCAGGTTTTTTAGAGCGAATTAATAGAAAGCAACCGATTTCTGCTCCCTCTGATGTAAAACGATACTTTGTTTCTCCTGAAGAATCTGGTCAAATATGCATGTTGGCTGCGATCCTCGGTGAAAATAGGAATATTTTTTTCCCTAAACTTGAAGAAGCTCAAATGACTTCTTTTGATAAAATCGCAGAAGACCTTTTATCTGTAATGGGATATAAGATTGAATATTGTAATTCTGATGCAGAAGCTATAGAGAAGGCTTCTTGTTGGCATGATAATCAACCATATCCTGTTCATTTTTCAGTTTCTGATACAAGTGGTGAAAAAGCATATGAAGAATTTTATGTTGATGGGGAAGAATTAGATACAGAAAGCTTTGGTTCGCTTGGAATTATCGTTGATAAACCTATTCCTGATAGGAGTAAGGTTTCCGAATTAATTAATTCGTTAAGTGATGAGTTTGAATCTGATACATGTTCCAAAGAAGAGATAGTCAGACTTATATCTGACTATCTGCCTAGTTTTAAGCACATTGAAACTCAAAAGAGTTTGGATGAAAAAATGTAAGAATAGATTGAAGGTGAAAGAATGATACCCTTAGCAGTACCTAATCTAACTGGAAATGAGAAAAAATATTTAGACAATTGCATTGATACAACATTTGTATCATCGGTTGGAAAATATGTTACAGAGTTTGAGCGAATTGTTGCTGAAAAAACTGGTTCAGTTGATGCAGTAGCTACTTCATCTGGAACAACAGGAATCCATGCTGCACTTACAGCTATTGGAGTTGCATATGGTGATTTAGTTATTATTCCTTCTTTTACATTTATTGCGTCTGCAAATGCTGTCAAGCATTGTGGAGCTTCCCCCTGGTTAATGGATATCAGCAATTCAGATTGGTGTTTGGATCCAGAAGTGGTTAGATCTGAATTATCAACTAATTGTTCATGGGGTCCTGATAACAAGCTTTATCATAATGATAGTGGAAAAAGAGTTGCTGCTCTTATGCCAGTTTACACACTTGGCAACATTCCTGATATGTCAGAGTTCCGTAAAATTGCGGATGAGTATCATTTGCCTTTAATTGCAGACGCAGCTTGTGCAATCGGTGCAGAAAGAGATGGTAAAAAGATTGGTGAACTCGCAGATCTTAGTATTCTTTCTTTCAATGGAAATAAAACTATAACCTGTGGTGGCGGCGGTGCTGTCGTTGGAAATAATAAGGAACTGCTTGATAGAGTGCGACATCTTACGACTACTGCTAGAGTTTGGCCTGATTATGATTTCGACGAGGTAGGATTTAACTATCGTATGACTAATATTCAGGCTGCAGTTGGAGTTGCTCAGATGGAGCGTTTAGACAATTTTATAGCAACCAAAAGAATGGTTCGCTCTTATTATTCTGAACATTTAAATAACTTAATAAAGGAAAATATTTCGTTTTTCCCGACAACAAATGGTTCGTCTTGTTGGTTTTCTGGTATTGTTTTGCCTGAGGGAACTAAACTTAGCATAGCTAAAGATATTTGTTCCAAAATGAAAGAAAATTCTATTGAAACACGTTCTTTTTGGAAACCGGTACATCTTCAAGTACCATACCATGATTGTCCAACGGGTGATTTGAAAGTTTCTGAAAGCCTTTGGGAGCGAATAATTACATTGCCTTGTAGTACAAATATTACAAAAGATGATCTTGATTGTGTTATCAAGACATTGTTATCGGTTCTTTAACTGTGTTCTTTTGCGTAATATCCTGAGAAATAATTAGCAGGAAAGTTTTATGAAGATTCTTGTCAGCGGTGTTAATGGTCAACTCGGTCATGATGTTGTAAAAAACGCTATTGTTAGAGGACATGATGTAATTGGTTCTGATATTCAGCCTGTTTATTCGGGCGTAGCTGATGGCAGTGCGGTTACTTCAGTATCTTATGTTCAACTTGATATTACTGACAGAGATGCCGTATTGTCAGTTGTCAAAGAGATTAGACCGGATGCGATAATACATTGTGCAGCCTGGACTGCTGTAGATGCTGCTGAAGATCAATCAAATTGTGAAAGGGTTGACAGAATTAATCATCTTGGGACTCAGTATATTGCTGAAGCAGCTAAATCAATTGATTGTAAGATGCTTTATCTTTCTACTGACTATGTTTTTGATGGCCAAGGAGATAGACCTTGGAGACCCGATGATAAGTGTTATGCTCCTTTAAATGTTTATGGACAAAGTAAATTAGATGGTGAATTAGCGGTTTCATCTATTCTTGATAAGTATTTCATTGTCCGTATCGCTTGGGTGTTTGGTCTTAATGGTAATAATTTTATCAAGACAATGATAAATGCTGGGAAGACTCACGATACTGTCAGAGTAGTTAATGATCAGATAGGCACACCTACTTATACGTTTGACCTTGCCCGTCTTCTTGTTGACATGATTGAATCAGATAAATACGGTTATTATCATGCTACAAATGAGGGTGGATATATTTCGTGGTATGATTTCTGTGTAGAGTTTTATAAACAATACGGACTAAATACAAAGGTTATACCTGTTTCTACTGAAGAATACGGTCTTTCTAAAGCTGCAAGACCTCATAACAGCAGATTAGATAAGAGCAAACTTGTTGAGGCAGGTTTTATACCATTACCTGACTGGAAGGATGCAGTTAGAAGATATCTTGAGGAGGCCAATCTTTAATGGCATTTACTTTTGAACATACTAAATTACCCGGTGTTGTTGTAATTCAGCCACAGATATTCGGTGATAAACGTGGCTATTTTATGGAAACATTCAAAAAATGTGAATTTGAAGCAGCCGGTATTACTAAAGAGTTCGTTCAGGATAATGAGTCATTATCAACCAAAGGGGTTCTTCGTGGTCTGCATTTTCAGAAAGAACACACACAAGGAAAGTTGGTCAGAGTTACTCGTGGTGAAGTGTTTGACGTTGCAGTAGATGTCAGACCAGGCTCTGAAACATATGGTGAGTGGGTAGGTGAAATATTAAGCTCTGAAAAGAAGAACATGATTTATATTCCGGAAGGATTTGCTCATGGATTCCTAGTTTTATCAGATGTTGCAGAGTTTTTATATAAATGTACTGATATTTATGATCCTTCAAGTGAAGGTGGTATTCCTTGGAATGATCCTTTAATAGCTGTAGATTGGCCTAAAGTGGATTGTGAGTATAAGACAAGTGATAAGGATGAGAAGCATGAGTCTTTTGCGACGCAGGATTTTTCTTGGGCAGCTAAGTGGCTTTGATATTTTTGTTTAAATAATTGGAGATAATTAATGAAATTAAAAATCAAAATTGTATTTTTAATCTTAGTGTTGATTATTTCTGCATTTGTTGCATATAAGAGTACAACAAAACTCACATATCTTGAATATATGACTATTAACGATGTTCAGGATGGATATATATCCATAAACGAATCAGGGAATACGATTGTTCAAGAATTTAATTCTCCTTATGATATCTTACGTGGTATTTCTCTCTATATTTCCACTTTTTCAAAAGACAACAATTCTATTTGGAATATTTCTATAAAAAATCAGGAATCGGGCAAAGTCATTATTTCTAAAGACTATAACGCCAGTCTTATTGAAGATAATTCGTTTCATTATTTTGATTTTAATGAAAACATTCGAGTAGATCCTTCCAATACATATGAATTATGTATTAAAGCTGTTGATGTAAATGATTCATCAAAACTTGCTTTTTATCGCTTAGATGATTATGACAGTGATAATTTATCAATGATTGTCAACGATGAGAAATGTAATGGTATGTTATGTTTTTCTGTTTATGGTGGTAATACCGATTATTGGTGGACGGGTTTTACTTGTTTGATAGCTGCTTTAGTAGTACTAACAATATTATTATTTCCAACCAACATAAAACAACTTAAGGATAACCGGTTGATAATAAGTGTTCTTACAATGTGGCTTGTTTTCCTTTTGCTATGCACTTTCTCTGTTCAATTTGGTTTTACTGATGAAAATGATAATTTGATAGGTGGCATGATTATAGCTAAAGGTGGAGTTTTATATAGGGATTATATAGTTCAGCATCCACCAGTTGCTTATTATTTGTGTGCGTTTTTTGCATGGCTGGGTGCGGGATCTGTTGTTCAGTTCAGACTTTCATATTATTTATTAGAAGGAATATTATGGGGGTTATTGTATTATAGGCACGCCGCATATTTTGGAAGACGAAAGATGCTGATTTTGCCTGTTATTGAATCTATTTTCATTTCCGTCATCATATTGCCAATGGGTGTTACTATTATTTCTGATGGTATACAAGGCATCTGTATGGTAGTTCTTTTGCTTGAATTCTTAAGATATTATGCTGACAAAGAATTATCTTGGAATCGTTGTATAGTTATTTCTTTAGGGTTTTGGGGTTGCTTTGGAGCTGCATTTATCAGTGTCTACGCATTAATTTGGATTTTCTTTGCTTTTATAATTGTAGAGATATTGAATATAAGAAAAGAGCGCTCAAAAAAGAAGAGGTTAGCATCAAGTTATCTTTATAGATACTTTAAGCTACTATTTTCTATTCTTGTTCCTTTTGTTGGTGGAGTTATATATTTTAAGTTGAATAATTGCTTGGAAGCGGCGATTGAACAGATATATACATTTAATAGAGTTGTGTATCCGGAATATACTAATGGCTTGGGTTTGAATCCATTTCAACCGTTTGTAAATGCTATTAAGTATTCTTTTGAAATTGTTGCAAGAACGTTTCTTTCTATAATTAAATTAGAAACAACAAATAATATAATATTACAGTTTGTAATTATTGTTTTGGCACTGTTAAATATATTAATTTTGGCAGTTAAGAAAAGATATATTGAATCAGCTTTATCTCTTTTTGTTATATGTTTTTCAGCTACCCGCGGATATGGATTTCATGGTCTCGCAGCTTGGTATCTTGCAGTAATGGTAATAGTAATTTTCGCTGAGAATTATAATTTTTCTCTTTCTCATAAAATCAGTCTTCCTATGTTTGTTTTGATTTCCATAGTGCTTCTTAATTCTTACATAGATGCCGTAAGTAATAATCTGGAGTATAAACAAAGGAGTATAGGAAAGATTGAGAATACAGTGATTTCATTAACTAATGAAGGGGATGGAATTTTTTATGATGCTTATTGTTATGAAACATTGTATTTCGCATATAAAGACAGATATCCGGTTAATAGATCTGTGTATATGCTTCCTTGGTATATGGATTGGTATGAACAGGATAATTTAAATGACTTAATTACATGTAAACCTAAAGTTGCAATTATGGATGAGAGTATAAACACCTGGGGTTATACCGGATATATGCCTGAGATATTTAATAACCTTCATGAAAACTACGATAGAATGTCTGATAATCCTGAAGACTGGCAATGGTTTGTATGGACTATTAAACAAGGTGATGATTAGTATATAATTTTTTTAGCTTTAGGTTTTTTGGGGATGAAATATATGGATTTAAGGAGGATAAAGCAATGAAGGGAATTATACTTGCCGGTGGATCTGGTACTCGTTTATATCCGTTAACTAAGGTTACTTCAAAACAGTTGTTGCCTGTTTACGATAAACCGATGATATATTATCCCTTATCAACGCTAATGCTGGCCGGTATAAGAGATATTCTTATAATTTCTACTCCTGACGATACTCCAAGATTTGAAGCACTTCTTGGTGATGGCAGTCAGTTTGGTATTTCTCTTTCTTATAAAGTTCAACCTAGTCCTGATGGACTTGCTCAGGCTTTTTTAATTGGCGAGGAATTCCTTAATGGCGAAGCCGGTGCTATGGTGCTTGGTGACAATATTTTCTATGGAATGGGTTTCAGACCTATTCTTAAAGAAGCATTGAGAAATGCTGAAGAAAATGGAAGGGCTACTGTATTTGGGTATTATGTTCCCGATCCTGAGAGATTTGGCGTAGTTGAATTTGATGATGATGGCAGGGTTTTAAGTATTGAAGAAAAACCTGATAAGCCAAAGTCAAATTATGCCGTCACCGGTTTGTATTTTTATCCTGCAGGAGTAAGTGAAAGAGCTAAACAGATTAAGCCTTCTGCCAGAGGGGAATTGGAGATTACGACTCTTAATGACATGTATCTCAAAGAAGAATTGCTTGATGTTAAGATATTGACCCGTGGTTTTGCCTGGCTTGATACAGGAACAATGCAGAGTCTTTTACAGGCTGCGATGTTTATTGAAATGGTACAAACAAGGCAGGGCGTTACAATATCTGCGCCAGAAGAAATCGCGTTCAGAAATGGTTTTATCGATAAGGATCGTTTAATGGAATCTGCTAAAGCATACGGAAAAAGTCCATATGGTGAGCACTTAAAAGCAGTTGCTGAAGGAAAGGTGAGGTAATTACCTCGCCTTTTATGTTTACAGTTTGATGTATTATTGAAAGATAAAAGACTTCTTGTTTATTTGAGGTGTTTTTGAATTATCTATAAGAAGTCCGCCTCGTTGGCGGACTCTTTTTATCTGAAATTATCAAATAATCACTATAATTAATAAAATATTATATAATATTGTATTGAATTTTCGATTTAGGAGAGGGTGCTTTGTATAAACGCAATGTCCAGGGTTGGGCAAAAAATATAGGGTTTATGCTGCTGGATATGATCTGCTTGCAGGTCGTTTATATTGTATCGGTTTATATCCGTCATAGTATTTTTGCGTATTCTTATCCTCTATATAAGACTATGGCTATCAATCTGATATTGGTTGACGCTATTGTTTTGCTATTAAACGATTCAATGCATGAGGTACTAAACAGAGGATATTACATTGAAATAGTAGAGACTTTCAAACATAGTATCCTTGTTTTTGCCATAACTACAATTTATATGTTTGCTACGCAGAGCGGTGACGCTTATTCGCGTATTATCTTGTTCCTGACATTCATTTTCCATTTCCTGTTCGGTTATCTTACCAGAATAATATGTAAGATCGTTGTTTCCAAGTTGGGTATAAAACTTGAAAAGCAGAATAATATGCTTGTTGTCACTTCTTCTGTTGAAGCTGAATCTATTCTTGATAAGCTTTCAAAAGATAAGACGGCAAATTATAAGATTACTGGTGTAATTCTTACTGATGACTCTCAAATCGACAGTATAAATAGCATTCCGGTTGTTGCTAATCTTGATAGTGCAGCTGATTATATAGTCCGAGAGTGGGTCGATTCCGTTTATATTGATGCTTCCATCTCCGATAAGAAAGTTGTCGAACTGATGGATAAGTGTACATTGATGGCAATTCCTACACATTACCATGTTAAGAACTTAAAGCATGATGAGATCAAGCGTTTTTCCGAACAGCTCGGCGGAACTACGGTTCTTACTACATCTATCAGTTTTGCTTCGCCGTTTCAGCTGTTTATCAAGCGTGTGTTTGATATCTTCGCCGGAATTATAGGCAGCATATTTGCTTTGCTTATAATCGCTGTTGTGGGCCCGATTATCAAGTCTAAATCCCCTGGTCCGATCTTATTCGCACAGGAACGGATCGGCAAGAACGGTAAGAGATTCAAGATGTATAAGATACGTTCTATGTATATGGATGCAGAAGAACGTAAGAAAGAGCTTATGAATGAGAACCGTGTAAAAGACGGTATGATGTTCAAGCTTGATTTTGACCCTCGTATAATCGGTAATGAGATACTTCCTGACGGAACAAAGAAGACGGGAATAGGCGAGTTCATAAGAAAGACAAGCCTCGATGAATTCCCCCAATTCTTTAATGTGCTTGGCGGATCTATGTCGACCGTCGGAACCAGACCTCCTACGGTAGATGAATATGAAAAGTATCATTTCCACCATCGTGCCAGGATGTCTGTTAAGCCCGGTGTGACCGGTATGTGGCAGGTTAATGGAAGAAGTGAGATTACTGATTTTGAGGAAGTAGTTAAGCTCGATACATCTTATATCGTTAATTGGAACCTTCTTTTGGACTTAAAGATCCTGTTTAAAACGGTCAAGGTGATCTTTACACATAAGGGTGCTATGTAAATGAAAGTCTGTTTAGTTGGTTCATCCGGTGGTCACCTTACTCATTTATATATGTTGAAGCCGTTCTGGGAAGGCAAGGAACGCTTCTGGTGTACTTTTGATAAAGAAGATGCAAGATCGCTTCTTGAAGGTGAGACGATGTATCCTGTTTATTATCCCAGCAACAGAAGCATAAAGGCATTGTTTATAAATACTCACCGTGCAATAAAGATACTTAAGAAGGAAAGACCGGATGTGATTGTTACCTCCGGAGCGGCTCCTGCCATTCCATTCTTTTGGATCGGCAAGATGATGGGAGCAAAGACAATATATATTGAGGTCTTTGACCGTATAGATAAATCCACTATTTCAGGAAAACTATGTTATCCGGTCACGGATCTGTTTATCGTACAGTGGGATGAGATGAAAAAGGTCTATAAGAAGGCTGTTAATTTAGGTTCTATATTCTGAATGGGGATAAGTGATGATATTTGTTACTGTCGGTACACATGAGCAGCAGTTTAACAGACTTGTGAGTTATATGGACGAATGGGCCTCATCACATGATGAAGAGGTTGTTATCCAGTCCGGTTTCTCGACTTATGAGCCCAAAAGTGCAAAGTACAGCAAACTTTATCCATATAAAACGATGGTCGAACTTGTTGATAAAGCGCGTATCGTTATTACTCACGGAGGACCTTCCAGTTTTATTATGCCTCTTCAGATCGGCAAGGTGCCGGTCGTTGTACCCCGTATGAAGGAGTTTGATGAGCATGTCAATGACCATCAGCTTGATTTTGCCCGTGCGGTAGCTGAAAGACAGGGAAATATCATAGTTATTGAAGATGTTACTAAGCTTTCTGAAACACTTGATAACTATGAAACTATCGTTAATGGCATGAAGAACGGACTTACAAGTAATAACGAGAAGTTTTGTAACAGGTTCGAAGAGCTTGTTGATGAAATGATGAAGGGAAAGAAGTAAGCTTTTATGTATTTATTTCTGATAATGACTCCATCACAGCTATTAAATGCGATCGTTTTAAGCAAAACGGTTTTAAAGGATACCGATTGTGATGCGTATTTGACTGCAAATCTTGAGAAATATAAAGGTGCAGTTGAAAATAACAATGTCTTTAAAAATGTATATTCCTATGAATTGCTGCCTGACATAACCGGAAGACAGAACGCAATAAAGAGAATGCTGGTCAGGATAAAGAACGCAATCGATGTTAAAAAGATTCCCTCTATGATGCCGAGTGATATAAAACAGTACGATTGTATATTTGCATCCGGCGTAAGCCTCAGAAATTATGAGATCTATTATGCAGCCAAAAGATTAAATCCTTCTGTCCGTATCTCTTTATATGAAGAAGGCATATGTGAATATTATTCCCTGACTCAAAAAAGCAAATCAAAAAAAGCATTCTCACATTTTTTCTTCCATTCTTATTATCTGGAAGACTGCAGGGAACTCTATGTTTATGAGCCAGGTATAGTAAAGAGTTATTGGGATAATATTACTGTGAAAGCGATTCCCAGGTTTTACGATGATAAGGATTTAATGTCTTTATTAAACAATGTCTTTAGCTTCAATATTGAAGAAACACTTGTATATAAAAACAAGGTGGTTTTCCTTGAGAGTTGTTATGATGAAGACCTTGAATCTGAAAAGTATCAACTTGAATTACTGAATAAGATAGTTGAAACGGTTGGAGATGAGAAAGTAATCGTAAAGCTTCATCCGAGATCTGCTATAGATAAATACCCTGAAAATATCAAGGCTGTTTATTCTTATGTTCCATTTGAGATTCTTGCAGTAAATATGGACCTTGACAGATGTGCCTTTGTATCGACTTGTACTTCTGCTATCGTTAATCCTAAACTTATTCTCAACAAAGAACCGTTTGTTGTATGTTTGGACAGGGTAAACAATAAAGAACTTAGTGAATCTGATTACGTATTTGACAGGGTTGCTGACCTATATGAAAGCAAAAGTTTTTATATTCCGGGATCGGAATCCGAGCTAACAGATGCTTTGAACAAATTGAAGGACATCATAAATTGATTGTTATGGTAATGGGTTGTGGATAAAAGCAGAAACAAGGTAGCTATCTTTAATATTGCCAGCACTATAGTTTTGCAGGGACTGACCTTTTTTACCGGACCTGTTTTTTCTCATATGCTTGGTACAAGTAATTATGGTATTGCCTCAGTTTATCTTACTTGGGTTCAGATCGCTTCTACTGTATTTTCTTTGCAGGCCGGCGGAACAGTAGCTTTGGCAATAGTTAATTACCGCAAAGAAGAACAACCCAGATTTCAATCAAGTGTTCTTTGCCTTTCGACAATAGCATATCTGCTTTTCTCTGTTGTTACGGTTGCAGGTGCTTTTGTTTTATCTAATTGGTTTAGTATTAGCATTCCGATGGTTCTTGTCGGTCTTGCTCACGGATGGGGACTTTATGTAGTTACATTTATGAATTCAAAGTTTACGTATGAATTCAAGGCTGATAAGAATTTTATCCTGTCTGTTACTGTAGCCGTACTGACTGTCGGGTTATCCATATTCCTGATAAGCAAGCTTCCCGAAGAAACAAATTATTGGGGAAGATTGATCGGTCAGTCTGCTGTTTATACATTAATTGGTCTTATTTTGTTTTTGTATATTTTTAGAAACGGTAAGGCAGTTTACGATAAGAATTATTGGCAATTCACTCTTCCCATTGCGATTCCTACGATATTTCATCTTCTTGCAGGAATAGTTTTAAATCAGAGTGACAGGATAATGATTCAGTGGCTTATTGACAATTCTGCTGCCGGTATCTATTCACTGGCATGCACCTTCGGCGCGGTATTAAGCTCTATCTGGAGTGCTTTGAATAACAGCTGGGTGCCATTCTATTATGAATATACAAAGCTGAAACAGACAGAAAATATAAAAACACATGCCAGGAACTACATAGAATTGTATACGATATTGACTATGGGCTTTATCTTATTGGCAAAAGAAGTATTCCATTTTTATGCCAAAGAGAGTTTCTGGGAGGGAACAGACCTTATTCCTTTGTTTGCGATCGGGTTCTATTTTGTCTTCCTGTACAGTTTTCCTGTTAATTATGAGTTTTACCATAAGAAGACGAAGACTATTGCAGTAGGAACTACTCTGGCTGCTTTATGCAACATTGTTCTGAATTATGTGTTTATTAATAAATGGGGCATATTGGGAGCAGTTATTGCTACTGCCATAGCACACGGGCTACAGTTCGGGTTCCATTTTATATGTGCAAAAAGGATCAATCCTGGGGAGTTCCCGTTCAGGATTGTTCAGTTTGCTCCGGGTTTTGTTATCGTTTGCCTCACTTGTGTTTTGTACTGGTTCACCAGAGATTTATGGCTATTAAGATGGGCGTTAGGTGCCGCTCTTGGCGTATATTTATTATTTAAAATAATTAAAAGGCGTGAGATATTCTGATATAATAATTAAAAATCTTTGAAATATAAGATGTTGAAGGTATGTGTATGGAAAAATTAGCTATAAATGGTGGTACACCGGTCAGAACGGAAAAGATCTTTTACGGTCGTCAGTGGATAGATGATGATGATGTCAAAGCAGTAGTTGACACTCTTAATTCACCTTACTTAACATGCGGTCCCAGAGTTGCTGAGTTTGAGAAAAAGCTCGCCGAATATGTTGGTGCTAAATATGCTGTTGTTGTCAGTAACGGTACAGGTGCTTTGCATTGTTCCTGTATAGCTGCAGGTATCGGCCCGGGTGATGAAGTCATCACTACTCCTCTGACTTTTGCAGCTTCCGCAAACTGCGTTATTTATTGTGGCGGAACGCCAGTATTTGCTGACATAGATCCTGATACCTATAACATCGATCCTGACAGCATACGTTCAAAGATCACCGATAAGACAAAAGCAATCATTGCTGTAGATTATACCGGCCAGGCAGTTAAATATGATGAGATCCGCCAGATCTGTGATGAGTATAATCTGATCTTTATAGAGGATGCCGCACATTCATTGGCAACCAAATATAAAGGAAAACAGGTTGGTTCTCTGGCTGACATGTCCACATTCTCTTTCCATCCCGTAAAAACGATTACAGGTGGTGAAGGCGGAGCCATTACTACCAATGATGACGAATTGTATAAGAAGCTTGTTCTTGCTCATACACATGGTATTACTCATGATGAGAGCATGATGGAAGGTGCTCCTCATGAAGGAATCTGGTATTACGAGCAGATCAGCCTTGGTTTTAACTACCGTATGACAGATTTCCAGGCATCTCTACTTTTAAGTCAGCTTAAAAAGCTTGATATGTTTGCTTCCAGACGTAAAGAGATTGCAAGAAAATATGATGAAGCCTTTAAGGATTTGGAAGGCATTATCATTCAAAAAGAGATCCCTGAATCAGATACATGCCGTCATATTTATGTTATTCGTTTGGATCTGGATAAGCTTACCTGCACAAGAAGACAGTTTTTTGATGCTATGTCTGCAGAAAACGTACAGTGTCAGATTCATTATGTTCCTGTATATTGGTTCCCATATTATCAGCATCGCGGATATGAGATGGGTCTTTGTCCAAATGCAGAAGAAGTATATAAAGGAATAATGAGTATACCGTTATATCCGAGACTTACTGACAGTGATGTTGAAGATGTAATCCATGCAGTAACGAAAGTTGTAGAGAATTATAAGCGAGCATAATTATGGAACTGTGTTTAGGTACTGTTCAGTTTGGTATGGATTATGGTGTGTTTAACACACCTAAAAAAGATCCCGAATACTGTATCTCCTGTCTTGATTATGCAACTCAAAATGGTATTAATGCGATAGACACCGCTACGGCCTATGGTGATGCGGAAAGAATTGTCGGCGAATTTCTGTCGCGTAAGACAGTAAACAGAGAGAAGCTATACATAAGCACAAAGCATCTTCCTAATGTTCTTGATGATTGCAAGAAGGAAGATTATGTTGATGTTATCCGAAGTAATCTTCAGAAATCTCTTGCAACGCTTAATACAGATTATGTTGATGCGTATTATTTTCACAGTTCAAGATATGCATTTGATCCGGAACTTTTGGAAGCTATAAAAGTAATGCAGCAGGAAGGTCTCGCTAAGAAGGTAGGGGTATCAGTATATTATCCCGATGAGGCGATGGCTTGTTTTGCTGATTCGAACATTGATTGCATTCAGGCGCCTTACAGCATTTTTGATCACAGGATGAAAGAATCCGGTGTTTTTAAAACGGGTAAGGACAGCGGTTTTAATATTGATGTCCGTACTGTTTTTGTTAAAGGTCTTATAAGGTTAAGAGATGATGAGATTCCGGAAAACCTTATTAAGGCTAAACCTATTTTATCTGAGCTGGATAAGATTTGTGAGCAGACAGGTTTTTCGCGTATTGATCTTGCCATGGGTTATGTAAAACGGGAAAAAGCTGTTGATCATCTGGTCTTTGGTGTCAGGGACCTTGAACAGTTAAAGTATGATATTAATTCGTTTCAGAAAGATATTGATGATAGTATCTTTGATGAGATAGATACTAAATTCTCCGGCATTTCTGCTGATTTGATTATTCCCAGTCTTTGGGTTAAGAGGTGATTATTTGAAATATTTGGTTATGATCCAGGCCAGATGCGGATCCACAAGATTACCTAATAAAGTATTAAAGGATCTTTGCGGTAAACCGGCTCTTCAGCGAATGATCGAGCGTGTTCAAAGAAGCAAAACAGTTGATGAGGTAATGGTAGTAACATCAATTGAAAAGAATAACCTGCCGATACTCAAACTTTGCTCTGATATAGGAATCAGGGTTGGTGTCGGGTCAGAAGATGATGTTCTGGATCGTTTTTATCAGACTGCTAAACTTATCAGACCTGAATATGTTATACGTCTTACTGCTGATTGTCCCTGTTTTGATGCAGGCCTGTTAGATAAAGCAATCAGTGAATTACTGCCTGAAACTGACTATATGGCTATGACCAGTGAATCTTTTGCCGATGGTCTTGACCTTGAGATCATAAAGTTTTCGGCTCTTGAGAAAGCATGGAAAGAGGCTGTTCATTCTTTTGAACGTGAACATGTTACCCAGTATATTGTAAGAAGACCTGAGGTTTTCAATCTTCAGGATTTTGAGTCTCCCATCGGGTATTTCGGTAATCACCGCTGGACTGTTGATGAACCTGAAGATTTTGAAGTAGTTGAACATATTTATCGTCATTTTATGTCTACGGATAAAGGTGATAAGTTTACCTATACCGATATCCTTGATTTTATGAAGGAAAATCCGGATATAAAGAAGATCAATGAGCGTTTTACTCGTAATGAAGGCTTGGAGAAATCCATTCGTGAAGATCACATAGTAGAAGCAGGGAAGTAATCTGCTTTTCTTGTGGAGGTTTAAATATGCAAAGTTTTAAAAATTCTGAAGCCCTTTTGGAAAGAGAAATAAAAGTTTCTCCTCTTGCTGCCCAGACATACAGCAAGTCTTACCGTTATTTCTGCAGGGGAGCAGCTCCGAGTTATATGGATCACGGTGAAGGCTGCTATATCTATGATGTAGACGGCAATAAATTCATAGATTTTATGTGTGCATTGGGTCCAATTACAGTTGGTTACAATGATCCTGAAGTAAATGCTGCTGTTATATCACAGGTTAATAAGTTCGCCAGCGGTTCTTTGCAGTCAGAACTTGAAGTTGAACTTGCTGAAAAGCTTTGTGAGATTATACCGTGTGCTGAAATGGTGCGCTTTGTTAAAAACGGCGGAGATGCAACTACAGCAGCGGTCCGTCTTGCCAGAGCATATACAGGCAGAGATATCGTTCTTATGTCCGGTTATCACGGAATGCATGACTGGTCTATCGGTGCATCGCAGAATAATAAGGGTGTACCAGAAGCAGTATGCAATCTTACCATTAATTTCACATATAACGATTTGGAAGATCTTGAGAACAAACTTAAAGCAAATGATGTGGCAGCTGTAATTCTTGAACCCATTCAGAGTAACGGCCCTAAGGAAGGATATCTTAATGGCGTAAAGGAATTAGCTCATAAATATGGAGCGATTCTGATATTTGATGAAGTAGTATCCGGCTTTCATTACGCGCTTGGCGGTGCGCAGGAAGTGTTTGGTGTTTCTCCTGACCTTGTCGCATTTGGTAAGGGAATGGCTAACGGGTATCCCATTTCAGCTGTTGCAGGAAGAAAGGATCTTCTTGAGCAGATTGAACAGGGTGTTTTTGTATCTACTACTTTCGGTGGTGACAGCATAGCTATGGCAGCAGCTCTTGCAACACTTAAGATCCTTTCAAAGCCCGGATTCTATGACCATATCAATAAGATCGGAACAATGATAAGAGACGGCATCCAGGAAAGGATCGATAAGTACGATCTTAACGATATCCTTTCTGTCAGCGGTATGCCCGCACATTGCGGTCTTGCTTTTGAGGACTATGGTTCATTGTCTTATCTTGATATCCAGTCTGTATATTCGCAGACAATGATTCAGAACGGAATTCTTGTTTTTGCAATTTATTTCCTGAATTCCCATCATACAGAAGCAGAAGCCAAAGCTTATCTTGATGCGACAGATAAAGCATTTGCACTGATCCGTCAGGCCGTTGATAAAGATTCGGTTGAAGATATTCTCATTGGCGGAAAAGTGGATCCTGTCTTTAAGAGAAATATTAAATAACATTTTTTGAATTAATTTACTGGCTGGGAGTAATAGATTTGTTTCACATATTTGACAAAATAAATAATGGTGGTATCTACGTAATCGCAGAGATGAGTGCTAATCATGGCGGAAGTCTTGATACGGCACTTCAGATAGTGCGTGAAGCTGCGAAGGCCGGTGCCGATTGCGTTAAGATCCAGACCTATACGGCCGATAGTATTACCATCGATTGTGAAAACGAATACTTTAAGATAAAAGGCGGCCTTTGGGATGGTTATAAACTCCACGATCTTTATAAAGAAGCCGGAACCCCATATGAATGGCATAAGGCTATTAAAGATGAATGTGAGAAGTGCGGAGTGGATTTCCTATCGACACCTTTTGATCCCGATGCTGTTGATTTCCTTGAAGATCTCGGTGTCGAAGCCTATAAAATTGCAAGCTTCGAACTAAATGATGTTCCTTTGATCGAATATGCGGCTTCTAAAGGCAAGCCTATGATAATGTCATGCGGAATGGCATCGCCTGAAGATATTCAAGATGCTGTAGATGCCTGCAGAAGAGCAGGTAATGATAAGATCGTTCTTCTGAAATGCTGCAGCGAGTATCCGGCTAACTGGGAAGACATGCATCTTGGAAACATTCCTGATATGAAGAAAAGATTCGGTGTTCCGGTTGGTCTGTCTGATCACAGCTTCGGAAGTATCGGAGCTATAGTTGCTGTCTCTCTTGGTGCACAAGTAATAGAGAAGCATGTAAAGATCGATGGAGTTGAAAGTGCTGACAGTGCGTTTAGCATGACTATGGACGAGTTTGCAAATATGGTTCAGGATGCAAACAATGCACTTGCCATTGCAAAAGGTCCGGATTATTCACTTTCTAAGAAAGAACAGGAATCAACGGTTTTCAGACGCAGTCTTTTCGCTGTAAAAGATATTAATCCGGGTGATGAGATTACAGCTGAAAACGTAAGAAGCATAAGACCCGGTAATGGAATAAGGCCTAAGTATCTTAAGCAGATGATCGGTAAAAAAGCCAAGTCTGTTTTAAAGTTCGGACAGCCTGTTACGCAGGAATTCCTGGACGAGTTAGAGTGACATCATGGCTAAAGATATAGATGTGATCGAGTCTGACAGACTGACTTTCCGTGGGATAACAGAAAAGGATGCTGAACTTATTGTTGAGTGGCGTTCTGATCCTGATGTATACCGCTATTTCAAAGATCCTCACAAGATCAGTCTTGAAGAGCATCTTAACTGGTACAAGAATTCATATCTTAATAATGATTCAAGATATGACTGGATGTGTATCGAGAGTGATTCGGGCGAGGGAATAGGCATATTCGGTATTGTCATTGATGGTGACACGGCAGAAGTTAATTACCTGCTTTCACCCAATGCACAGCATAAGGGATATGCGACAGAAGGCGTTATGAGTCTTGCCGGATATTCTGTTGCAAAGTGGTCTGTTAAGAAATTTATAGCAGAAATCCATAAAGATAATGCACCTTCTATAGCTCTGGCAGAAAGACTCGGATTCAGTCAGATTGGAACAAATGGACCGTTTACGATTTACGGATTTGAGGTTTGATAAGTGATACTGATCAGGGCAGATGCAAATGAGAAGACCGGTTCCGGACACGTTATGCGCTGTCTGTCAATCGCATCTGCTTTTAAAGCTAAAGGAGAGACAGTAATCTTTGTTGCTGCTGATAACAAATCTTATGATCTTGTAACTTCAAAAGGTTTTGATTGTGAAATCCTTGATACTGACTTTTCCGATATGGAAGGAGAGCTCAATAAACTCACTTCCATAATCTCTTTATATAATCCTTCGTTGTTTATTGTTGACAGTTATTTCGTAACGGAACGGTATTTTGCTGAGTTGGGTAAAAATATAAAGACAGCCTATATTGATGATCTGAATTTTAAGGTTTGGGATGTGGATTACCTTATCAACTACAATATTTTTTCTTCTGAATATGATTATTCAGGATACAAGTCCACTAAGACAAAACTTCTGCTGACACCTGAGTATGCTCCGCTTCGTGATGAGTTCAGAAATCTTCCTCCACATGACATTAAGGATAATGGTACGGGTGTTCTTGTTTCTGCCGGTGGTTCTGATCCAGCACATATATCAGAAAGGATTATTAATGAGATATGTCCGATGATGCCGGACATTAGATTCCATTTCATAATCGGTGCATTGAATCCCAGAATAGATGTTCTGAAAAAGCTTGAAAGAGATAATGTGATCCTTCACATAAATGAACAGCATATTGCTGATCTTATGAGGAAATGTGATTTAGCAGTTTCAGCTTCAGGTTCAACTCTTTATGAACTCTGCGCTTGCGGTGTTCCGACTATTGTTTTCACATTGGCTGATAACCAGATACCCGCGGCTGATATGTTTGATAAGATGGGTATTATGTTAAACAGTGGAGATTGCAGGTTTGACGAGAAGTTCATTTTAAATCTTGAATCATGTATCAGAAAACTTATTCCTGATACTGATATCAGAAACAAGATGTCTTATAACATGCAGCATCTTGTTGACGGAAGAGGAGCAGAAAGACTGGCAGAACGATTATTAAGTTAATGCTATAATCAATAATTATTTAGGAATAACAAGAGAATAATGAATAGCAGTTCGAAGCAGTTGAATTTCAATCTTACAGATATCGGCAAGAAAACTAAAAAGGCAGTCGATATTATTTTTGTAATTGCGGTCTTTTTGTTTATTGCAAGTTATGCATGCAAATTGACAATGTCATATTTCCCGATAATAGATACTTTATATGTCAGTGGTACCATTGGCTTGTCCATTATTGCTCTTTACCGTGTGTTCTTTGCATATTTTGAGGACAGGAAAAAGGTGGTCTTACCGCTTTTGGCTATTGTTTTTGGTGCCGTATTCAATTATGTAACAGGCAACAACATAGTACTTCTTGCCGCTACTGCAGCTATAGCAGGTATGGGAGTCAGTGCCGATAAGATCCTTATTTCAGGAATCTGCGGTAACTTAGTCATGATATGCAATAACATATATGTGACTCTTATGAGCGGTTATGGTCTGTTCGTTGCTGATAATCAGGAACGCCAGTATGTTTTGCTTGGAGATAACACATTCAGCGTATCGAAGATGAATAACTTCTCATCTACTGATTTCGGTGCACACTATTTCTGGATCATTGCTCCGTATTTGTGGGTCAGAGGCAAGAAGATCACCTGGGGAGAGATATTCGGTCTGGCGGGCCTTAATATCTTTATCTATACGCTTACAGCGGCTAAGACTGCTCTGCTTTGTATATTCATTCTGATCTTCTGTGCTTTTGTCATGAAGATATGGCCTTTGATCTCCAAGAATATTAAACCAAAAGCTACAGAAGCCAAAGAGAACATATTCGTAAGAATCTTCAACGTCTGTGTTAAATTTTCCTATGTGATTTTCTCTGCTTTCTGCATTTTGTTTTCTGCTTTATTCACGGTATCCAGTCCGTTGTTAATGACTCTGAATGATCTTTTGCACAGACGTTTGAGTCTTGCCAAGAGGGGAATGCTTGAACATGGAATCCATTTGTTTTCTTCCGGAATTCACAATTACGGCATGGATTCATCGGCTGACGGATTCTATAACTTCCTTGATTGCTCTTATATAAATCTTCTGATCCTTTACGGTGTCCTGGTATTGTTATTCTATTTGCTGTGCATGACATCGATCCAGATAAAACATAAGAAGTATATTTATGGTGCCGTGATCTTGGCTGTTTGTGCTTTTTCATGCATAGAGGAACATCATCTGGCTGAACTTCCTTATAACATGTTCATGCTTATAGTGTTTGCTGATTTTAATGTTGATAAGAAGATAAATCCGGCTGGCGATAAGAAAATAAAGAATATAAACCTGAGTAACATATTGAATTTAAGCTGTTTTGGTTTTTGTGCAGTATTTCTTGCCATGTCTGTTATGAATTACTATTCGAAGTATAAAGCTGTTAAAGAACTTGACAGGTTAGACAGCAGGGCAGGTGAGATTTATATGGCTGTTCAGTCCAATATTGATATTCTTGTTGATGACGGAAGATGGGCAGCGCTGACTTCTCAATTGGATTCTACTGAATATGGACAGAAGATATTTGAATTTGGAGACTTTGCTGATGTTACGGGAGTCAACTGGCATGAGGTCAATCTGGATCCTAAAGTTCATTCATTTTACGCAGTTTCATATGATTCACTTGTTCCTGATTCCTCTGTAACGATTGTTGAAGAAATGATATCTGATGATGTAAAGGCTTTGATCGGAAACGGCAGTGTGATCATTGAATATGATGTGATCACCGGCAAGCTTTATTCAGTCTGGTATTGTGAATCAACCGGATGTTATGCGTTTGATGAAGGCAGAAGATCAGACAGGGCAGGAAGACTAAAATCTGATGTTTACAGAGTTGAAGGTTATTATACGGGTAATGTATATGGCTGACAGATTAAACAGGATAAATAGAATTCATATCATGAGGATCGTTTCATTGATCCTTGTAATGTCGTTTGTATTTGGACTTTGTTCATGTAAACCGAATAATAATGATTTTGACGGAATGAAGTTCTCAAATACAAGAACAATAACAGTTCTTTCTTCTGCGACTGATGCTGAACTTGAGAAGTATATCCATGATTCAATATTAAATGACTGCAATATAAATGTTGAATTCATTCCATACGCAACACACGGACAGCCTTCCGGTGTTGTTCCTGATCTCGCGTATTCTTATGACTATAATGTCCTTACTACTTTTTACAGGATGGGATCGGTCATAAACATTGCCTCATATCTTGATGAATATAATCCTTCTCTTCCTTATCTTACGGATATGCTCGGTGAAGAGAATATCCACTATTGCAGCGATGATCATTCTGAAGTTTGGTATCTCAAGGCCAGAAGACCATATAACGAGACAAGGATCACATTCATAAGAGGTGATTGGCTTGATAAATTGGGACTTGGAGTTCCTTCCACACGCGAAGAATTTCATAACTGCCTTGTGGTTTTCCGCGATAATGCAGAACTTTTGCTCGGCTCTAAAAATGCTTTGAACATGATACCTTTTATGGTAGACAGTGAACCCAACGTCAGTTGCAAACCTTTGCTTGATTCATTTCTTGATACTAATATTGATGAAATGAATATATTCACTCAAGGATACTGCCGTGCAACCCAGCCCGGTTATTCTGATGGTCTTAAGGTTTTAAACGAGTGGTATTTGGAAGGCCTGCTTCCGTCGGATTTTTATACGATAGCACCTGATTCGAAGGAGACTTATCTGCCAATTGAATCCGGATATGTTGGAGCTTTCTGCGGTCAGTGCGATTATCTGTATGCTAATGGTGAGAATTCCCATATAAGTTCATTGAAAGATAATTGCAGTGATGCGACTTACATTGCGGTTAATACATTTGAGAATGCCGAAGGTGAATATACTTGCTGGAGTGAAGATTACATTGAAGAATTCGGCAGATATGTATTCATGCCTTCGACATGTTCAGATCCATTAGCCTGCCTTGTTTATCTTAATTGGATTTCGAATCCCGATAATATCGAAGCAATGAATTCTCTGGCTACGATAAAAGCGTTTGAACATTCGACACTTGATGATTATGTTCTTACTTTCTATGGCCATTATCCCGATTTAGGTAATATTACTTCTGATGAATTCATCCAGGCTCAGGAAACTGCAGATGCTGTAAAGATGATCCGTGTAGCAAACAGATGTGTCCGCCAGGGTCCTACCATATTCCCGTACTTTAAGGCTGGAGTTGATTATTCCGTACTATATCCCGGTTCAACAGCTAAGTTAGTATGTGATGCCGTAAGTCTGCCTGCAGGTGAATTTGACGATTCTTATCCTGTGTTATTCGAAGAATACATAGAAAAGGGTGCCAGGATTATATATTCTTTCCGCACATCAGAGTGGGAGAAGGTTATAATTAAGGGTGATATGACACCGTATTAATTATTTGTTTTTGGTTTACAGGTATTTGCTAATAATAGTTCTTTTGCAGAGGTGAATATCAGTGAATGAATCTTATGACATCATCATTATCGGAGCCGGTGTAACGGGTTGTGCGATTGCCCGTGAGCTTTCCAGGTTTGACTGCAAGGTCCTTGTGCTTGAGAAAGATGAAGATGTCTGCTGCGGAACTTCTAAAGCCAACAGCGGCATAGTTCATGCAGGCTACGATGCCAAGCCGTGTTCTCTTAAAGCAAAGATGAATGTCAGAGGCAATGAGATGATGAGATCTCTTGTCAGTGATCTTGATATTCCGTTTAAGCAGATAGGTTCGCTTGTTGTTTGTACTGATGTATCTCTTCGTGGCGGGATCGAAGAGCTCTATAACCGTGGAATTGCAAATGGCGTCACTGGTCTTAAGATTCTGGAAGCTTCTGAGATCCGTGAGCTTGAACCTAATATTTCAGATGATGTAGTTTGTGCTTTATATGCTGCAACGGCAGGGATCATATGTCCTTTCAGACTTAATATCGCTCTTGCTGAATGCGCAAATCAGAATGGTGTTGAGTTTAAGTTTGATTCTCAGGTTACAGGTATTGAATCAATTGACTCCGGATTCAAGGTGACTTCTTCCGGTGGCGAATATTGTGCTTCTGTAATCGTAAATGCAGCCGGGTGCCATTCTGATGAGATACATAATCTTGTATCATCAAAGAAATATCACATTACGCCAAGACGCGGTGATTATATGCTTCTCGACCGTTCCTGTGAGGGACTGGTAAATCATGTTGTATTCCCTCAGCCTACCTCGTTAGGTAAAGGCATACTGGTTACTCCGACGGCTCATGGCAATATCCTAATAGGTCCTACAGCGATCGATACAGACAATAAAGATGAGGCACCTGTTACATCGGAAGGTCTTGCCAAGGTAATCGAAGGATCTGCAAAAAACATTAAAGGCGTACCCGTAAAACAGGTTATTACAGGCTTTTCAGGACTCCGTGCCCATGAAGATGGCGGTGAGTTTATTCTGGAAGAAGCATCTGATTGTCCGGGTTTCTTTGACTGCGTGGGAATCGAATCTCCCGGTCTTACTGCCTGTCCTGCTGTTGGCGAATATATGGCTTCATTGGTTGCGGATAAGCTTTCTCTTTCGCTTAAGAGTTCATGGAACGGTATCTGTCATGATGTTAAGAAACCGTTTGAATTATCTGAAAAGGAACGTGCGGAGCTGATCTCTTCTGAATCTGCTTACGGAAAAATAATATGCAGATGCGAGACGATAACTGAAGGTGAGATCATCGATTCGATCAGGCGTCCGTTGGGTGCCCGTTCATTGGATGGCGTAAAACGCCGGACTCGTGCAGGTATGGGAAGATGCCAGGGCGGATTCTGTTCTCCTCGCGTCATGGAGATATTAAGCCGTGAATTAAATGTTCCGCTTGATTCGATAACCAAGAACGGCGGTACTTCTAAATTGCTATACGGGAGGACTAAAGATGAAAGCTGATATAGTGATCATCGGCGGCGGTCCTGCCGGTCTTGCAGCTGCAATAGCTGCGGCAAAAGAAGATAAAGCTCTTAATGTTCTTATCCTTGAGAGAGACAGTGAACTTGGCGGTATCTTAAACCAGTGCATCCATAACGGCTTTGGCCTTCATACATTTAATGAAGAACTGACAGGTCCAGAATATGCTTACCGGTTTGAAGAGCAGCTTGAAGGGCTTGGTATCAGGTACATGCTTAATACTATGGTGCTTGATGTATCTTCAGGTTCGGTTACTGCAGTTAACAGTAAAGCTGGTGTATTTACAGTTGAGTGCGGTGCGATCGTACTTTGCATGGGGTGCAGGGAAAGACCCCGCGGAGCACTTAATATTCCCGGACTTCGTCCTGCAGGAGTATTTACTGCAGGTACTGCACAGCGTCTGGTAAACATCGAAGGCTATATGCCCGGTAAAGAAGTGGTTATCCTGGGTTCCGGTGATATTGGCCTCATCATGGCACGACGCATGACTTTGGAAGGCGCTCATGTAAAGGCTGTATGTGAACTGATGCCATATTCAGGCGGCTTAAAGCGTAATATCGTCCAGTGCCTTGATGACTTTGATATTCCGCTCCTTTTGTCCCATACGGTTATTGATATCAAGGGCAAGGAGAGACTTACTTCGGTTGTCATTGCCGAAGTTGATGAACATTCAAAGCCAATACCCGGAACGGAGCAGGAGATACCTTGCGATACATTGCTTCTGTCATGCGGTCTTATTCCTGAGAACGAATTGTCTCGTGCTGCAGATGTAAAGATCAATCCTGCAACTAACGGACCTGTTGTGAATGAATCTTTTGAGACTTCAATTCCAGGCATATTTGCCTGCGGTAACGTATTGCATGTTCATGATCTCGTCGATTATGTATCTGAAGAATCGGCAAGGGCAGGGCGGAGCGCCGCAAGATATGTTAAGGCATCATCTTCCGGATCAGGCCCGGTAATTCAGATAACTAACGGAACCGGTGTCAGATATACCGTTCCTTCGTTTGTAAGAGTGGGTGAACTGGATTCTGATCTTGTTATCAGGTTCAGATCTGTTGGAGTATATAAGGATTCATATATCGATGTAAGTATTGATGGTGTCAGGTCGATACACAGAAGAAAACAAATAATCACTCCGGGTGAGATGGAACAGGTTATCCTTAAGAAAGATGATCTTTTGAACGTTGCAGACAATATAAACATTGCGATTACGGAGAGCTGATATGGAGACCAGAGAACTTACATGCATTAATTGTCCTATGGGTTGCCGTATTACCGTAACCATGGAAGGCACTGAGGTTTTAAGTGTAACAGGGAATACCTGTAAGCGCGGTGAAGTATATGCCCGTAGTGAAGTAGTTGCTCCTGTAAGAACAGTTACGACTACGATCAAAGTTTCAGGCGGAGCTGTTGACAGAGTAAGCTGTAAGACAAAATCACCAGTTCCGAAAGATAAGATTTTCGACGTTATGGAAGAGATAGCTTCAGCCAGCTGTAAGGCACCTGTAAAGATAGGTGACGTGCTTATTGCTGATTGTGCCGGAACTGGTGTGCCGGTGATTGCGACCAAAGCAGTTACTTAATCCCGAATAAGACTCATTTTATGTTTTAATCGTTTGTGAAAAAGGGCTGCCTCATTGAGACAGCCCGATTGATTTAAAATTTTAATTCAGTTATCAGGAGTACTCTGCGATAGCAGCAATGACAATCATGAAGATGTAGAGAACTACATAAGCTGTTACGGCTGAACCAGCGATAAGTCCGCCTAATGAAAGGTACTTACCAACCTTAGCCTTACCGAAGAGCTGTCCGCATTCTTCTGTAAACTTCTTTGCCTTATTAAGACCGATGATACCGAAGATGATTCCGAGGAAACCGAACCATACTGTGCATGCTGTAGCAACAGCAACGATACCCATTACAAGGATGTTTGTTGCAAGACCGGGATCTGAAGGCCCCATAGGCATACCCATAGGAGCAACAGGTGTAGGCTGAGCATATACAGGTGTAACGGGCTGAACAGGCTGCACGGGAACTGCCTGGGGCTGAGGTGCAGGTGCCGGAGCAGGTGCGGGTGCGGGTTCAACAGGTGCAGCAGCTACGGGAGCAGCCTCTACAGGAGTAGCTTCAACAGGAGCAGCGGCAACAGCTGCAGCAGCTACGGGAGCTGCCTCAACAGGTGCTGTCTCTACGGGCTGAGCTACTGATTCAACTTTAGTGCCGCAGTTAGGGCAAAAAGCATTACCATCTTCAAACTGTGTTCCACAATTGGTACAGAACATTTCTCTATCCTCCAATATTCATTTAATGAGATAAAGAGATATTAACATTATTAGTATTTGGGTGCAAATATATAATAATGCACAAAAACCGATGGATTATCAGTTATTGGCGGGTATGACCTGTCTGACACACTCTCTATTTTTTATTTAATAAATATAGTAAAATATCTTGTTGAATTTTGCTTGGACCTGTTTTGTGCTTTACGGTTTAAGAGGAAGGTGTTAGGAATAGCCGTTAATGAAGACAGCTGTATTATTGCCTGTTTATAATCCGGACGAGAAGTTCCTTCGCCTTTGTGAAGAGCTGCACAAGCGTGGTTTTAAGGTAGTTGCCGTTAATGACGGCAGCCGTGAGCGTTGTGATGAATTCTTCAAAAGAGCAGCTGTCTATGCTGATGTCATCGGCTATAAAGAGAATAAGGGTAAGGGCTTTGCTCTTAAGCGCGGGTTTGAATATATCGGCAACAACTTAAGTGAAGAAGTCGATTATATCGTTACTGCCGATTCAGACGGACAGCATGCCATTGAAGATATAGAGCGTGTTGCAAAGCTTACCAGAAAAACTGATACCATCGTTCTCGGCATGAGAGACTTATCTGAGAAGATCCCGATCAAGTCAAGGATCGGTAATGATATGTCCAAGATCGTATATACGATAGTTACGGGTGTTTATCTTCGTGATAACCAGTCAGGTTTAAGAGGATTCCCGGTCAGACTTTGCATGTGGCTTCAGGATATTCCCGGCAATAAATACGAGTATGAGCTCAATGTCCTTGCAACTGCGCATAAAGAGGGCATGAAGGTCACAGGCATCGACATTAAGACCATTTATGAGAATAACAATAAAAATACTCATTTCAGGCCGATCAAGGATACCATCAGGATCCAGAGATCTTTGTGGGCTTACGGTCTTATCTCAGCATTGCTTTATACGCTTTACATGCTGACACTTTCGATCCTTGTGTGGTTTGATATTCCTCATTTCTTCTATTGGACTATCGGCATCTATGTCTGGGTTACTGCCATGCATGCCGTATTGAATGTATTCTCCGCGGGCATCAGACACAGACAGAAGATAAGCGTTATCTATTACATCACATGTTCTATCAAGTACTGCATAGCAACTCTGATAATGATGCTGTTCTACTATCAGGAATGGTTCATGCTGCTGGGCGCAGCTATCTCGCTTTTGGTCATATTAGTGTTAAGCTATGTATTTGGCAGATCAGGAATATTGGGAAAGGTTTGATTTATGGATAAGTGTGATTTTGCGTTAGTTGAGAAGATACTTAATTCGGGTGAGACCGTTGATACGGGCGCACAGAAGATCGTAATTAAGAACGTGCCTGATGAGGGTGATTTTGAAGGGAAGATGGATCCAAGAGAGTTCTTCATAAGAAGTGCTATCTATGCTTTCCAGAAATCAATGCCTGCACAGTTTTCCGTTGCTGGTATGCGTCAGACAACAAAGACTTACTGCCAGGATATGTGCAAGGGAGAGATCACTGAAGATGTTGTAGATCTTACTTGCGGCGGCAGATCGTTCAAGCTCTTTTCATATGTGCCGTCTGATAAGGCTGATGAAGTACTTCCTGTAATGGTATATATTCACGGCGGATCTTTTATGGCATCTAAAGCTGAGTTCTATAAAGAGCCGTGCCGTTATGTTGCAGAGAACTTAGGATGCAGAGTATTTAATGTTGATTACAGCCTTGCTCCTGAGAATATTTATCCTGCAGCTATCGAAGATATTCTTGCCGCTGTTGAGTACATTTATAACAACGCTGCTTCATTGAAGGTTGATGCTTCGAAGATCGGACTTTTCGGTGACAGTGCAGGCGCAAACCTTGCGCTTGCTGCGATCATCGATAACAAGACAGAGGTTAAGTTCAGCTATGCCGGACTTTTCTACCCCTGTGTTGATCTTTATTCACGTGATAATCTCTATGACTGGAAGCTTGATATGTATGACGTTGGAGATGAGCAGAAAGAGATCATCAGTTCAAGACTCCAGCTCGGCCGTGCAGACGGCTTAGGCAATAACGATCTTATGGCTGCAATTCTTACAGCTTATTCCGGCGGCAGATATGAAGAGGTTAAGCGTAATCCTGACGTCAGCATGATCTATGCTGACCTTGGCAATATGCCTGCGACAGGTGTTTTCACTGCAGAATACGACGGACTCCGCATTCAGGCCGAATATTATTCCAGGCTTCTCGATAAGGCCGGAGTTCCTAATACACACATCAGATACAGAGGCGTATCGCATGCATTCCTTGATTACTTTGGAATCCTGCCTCAGGCTCAGGCTGCGCTTCTTGAGATGTGCGAACAAATAAAGAAGGTTTGGGGATAAAGAGGAAAATGGTTTCAAGTATTGTAACCGAGAATATTGCTGCGCTTAAAAATGCTCCGCAGACATTTGAATCGATCTACACGATAATCAAGAACAGATTTACCAGCGAGACATTCGGCGAATGGCTCGAGGACGGCAACATCCGCAAGATATCCTATTATGAGCTTTATGAGAGAGTCGATGAATTCTCAAAAGCAGCTTCCGTTTATGGTGCAGGCGGCTCTACCGGATTCGTAGGAATCTTCCTTGAGAATTCTGCTGACTGGGTAGCTTTGTTCTGGGGACTTCTTCAGGCAGGATTTAAGCCTATATTGCTTAATACAAGACATAACATCAGTATCACTAACGAGATCATAAAGGATATGGATCCCGTTTTCGTAGTATCTGAAGATGTTCGCGTTGACAAGGCAGTATCCGTAAAAGATCTTCTGGCTGCAGGCAAGGGAACCAAGTTCGACAAATCCATGATCAAGTGGGCTGACGAGATCATCCTCATTACATCAGGTTCCACTTCAAAGCCGAAGATCATCTCACACAGCGGCAAGACTATCTGTCTTCAGGTTGAGATGAGCGAAGATATCGTAAGGAAAAACCAGTCTATCCAGTACAATGCCAAGCTCGACATCCACAATCTTGCATTCTTGCCTTTCTATCACATCTTCGGTCTTATCGCGACACTGATGTGGTTTATGTTCTTCGGAAGAGCATTTGTTTTCCTTCCCAAGTACGATGCGCAGAGTATCCAGTTTGTTTGCAAGAGGATCGGTGTTACGCATTTCTTTGCGATACCTTTGGTATGGAATAAGACTGTCGCTTCTCTTGAACGTGAAGTTGCAAAGCAAGGAAAGACGGAGAAGTTTAATAAGGCGATCAAGTTCTCTAATAAGCTTCAGAATGTTTTACCATTGTTAGGCCCCATTATCGTAAGAAAGATCATCTTCAAGAAGGTGCGCCGTCAGCTTTTGGGTGAAAAGCCCACATTCCTTATCTCAGGCGGCGGATTCATATCACCCAGAACACTTGAAGTATTAAACGGTTTAGGTTATTCGATCTATGCCGGTTACGGCCTTACCGAGTGCGGCGTTATCTGTGTTGAGCTTTCAAGAAAGGCACAGTTCAGATGCGGCACCAGCACAGGTAAGATCTTCAGTAATGTTGCTTATAAGATCAGTGATTCAGGCGAGCTCCTTATTCCTAAGGAACACTCCATGAATGGTATTTATGTAGACGGTAAGTTCACTGAATTTAAAGAAGATTACTATCCGACAAATGACAAGGTAAATATTGATGAGACAGGACGTCTTCATATCATCGGCCGTCTTGATGATGTCATCATCGGACCCAATGGCGAGAATATCTCACCTGAAGAGATCGAATCAAGGATAAACAAGGGGGCTTTTACCCAGGAAGCCATGATCAATTGCCAGCTTCCCGGTTCATCTGAAAAGCAGATGGTACTTGTTCTTGCTGAAGACGGTTCAATGGGTGCATTTGAAAAAGCCTCTTCGTTGAAGGGTGTCTTTGCATCAATGGATCAGCTCACGATGTCAGAAAGACCTCTTAAGGTCCTTAACCTTATCGGCGCAATGCCTGAGAACTTCAAGGGTATCGACCGCAAGGAACTTGCTTTAAAGCTTGAGAAGGGTGAGCTCTATGCTACTGAATGCACCAGACCAACTGAAGAAGAAGTTACCCGAACAAGAAGTGCAGAGTATACAGAGATCATCGGCAAAGTTTGTGATGTTTTCGCTGAGATCTTAAATAAGGACCGTTCTGAAATAACAGAGACATCCAACTTCGTATCACTTGGCGGTGATTCGATGCAGTATGTTGAGCTTTTGTCCAAGGTATCCGAAGTTACCGGAAGACCCATCAACATGACTGAGACACCGCTCATCACACCTATGGCGATTGCTGATTATCTCATTGAACAGAAGAAGGAGTCTGAATCCTGATGTTTCTTATTAGATGGCTCCTTTACATAAACAGCATTATCCCTGCGCTCATTCTTTTCCCGATAAAGAAGATCTATCTTCGTAAGGAAAAGAAGGAGAAGTATAAGGGACCTGTGGTCATTGCGATGAATCACACGGCTTTCCTTGACTATGTCGAGGCATTGCTGGCATTCCCGGGCAGAAGGAAATACGTTCTCGTAGGCGCACAGTTCTATGCTTACAATCCCGTACTTACTTTCTTTTTGAAGGCTATGGGCGTCATCAAGGTTGATGCCGTAACTGGTAACATGGATGCCGTAAATAAGGCAGTAGAGCAGATAAATAAAGGTCATTCTATCCTTATTTTTCCCGAAGGACATATTGAGACTGAAGGAAAGCTCCTTGAATATAAGCAGGCAGCAGCCCTTATCTCATTGAGTTCAGGCGCGCCAATCGTTCCGGTATTCCATAACGGAAGGATCGGTCCCGGCAAGCGTGACCTTATGTTCATCGGAAGCTATATGTATCCTGATACTTACATGACCCGTGAAGGACTTGATTCACTTCAGGACAGGGCAGCTGCATTTACAACAGATCTTCAGAACAGGACTGAGGAATACAGACAGTTCTATCTCCGTAACTTCCTTATCGCTGACGGAAAGAAACTTAAGAGACCGAAGTATGCCGGATTCCTTTATAACTTCATGAAGACAACAGCATGGCCCGGCATCAAGATCCTCATGAGGACAAAGATAAGCTATAACGGTGATCTCGCTCGCGGAACGAGATTCATGAATAAGGGAATGATTATCGTTGCAAACCATTCATGGTGGATAGATTCAGCTTTGCTCTACTATGTATTCCGCAGAGTTTACTGCAGAAGCCTTGCAGCAAAAGACGTTGCAGAAGTAAACAAGTCGTGGGGTTTCTTTGAGAAAGCCATGGGCTGCGTTCTGCTTGACCGATCTGGTTTTGACTGGGAATCTCTGAAGACAATGATGAACGGACTTAAGAATAACGAACCGTTTATTATCTTCCCGGAAGGACACATGAATTACGACGATGAATTCCTCGATTTCATGAAGGGTCCTGCCATGTTATCGATCTATACGAAGAGACCTGTAGTACCTGTTTATATCCACACTTCATATAAGTTGTTTAAGCCCACGCGCTTTGTCATCGGAGACCCCATAGAATTTGACAAAGTAGGGCTTGTAACAGATAATGAATCGTACGATAAAGCCAATGAAATAATGCGTGAGA